>Ga0310695_10000396_pt1 | contig 114356 bp, 125 predicted proteins | sample RumenRJG_04DNA_FD_203882 | JGI IMG/M metagenome (GOLD analysis project Ga0310695, IMG submission 203882) | Bovine rumen microbial communities from Lethbridge, Alberta, Canada - RJG_04 (v2) (version 2) | ecosystem: Host-associated > Mammals > Digestive system > Stomach > Rumen | place: Canada...
TTCATATGACCCAGATATTTCCTGCGTTCCTCCGAACCCTTCTCCGTCTTCTCTATTTTGCGTTGGATTCTGGCAAGTTTCTTCTCATTCTTCCTCATGGTACGGTGGTTCTCCACCACCGTACCGTCGGTGAGTGTTGCCACTCTTCTTGCTCCGAGATCCAGTCCTACGGGATCGGGAGTTTCCGCATCCATGAACCATGTGCGGTTGTCCGGTACCTCAGGCACTTCGCAGGATATGGTGAGATACCATTTGTTTGATTTCCCCATCTTCTTCCTGGATACCACGGCCTGTTTCATGCAGCTGACAGGATATCTCCTGATGATTCCGTTATCAGAAGCCCTGACCCAACCGATGCCGCCGAGGAACATGCGGGATTTCTTTCCCTTGAACAATCCCTGGGTATCCAAGCGGTATTGCTCATAAGTAGGGTAAGTGAACGAATCGTACTTTCCTTCCGATCTAAATCTCGGCAGACCTGCGGAAGAATCATCGACCAGAAAATCGAACCAACGCTGAAAGGCCTTATGAATCCTGCACCCGACTTCTCTGACTGCAGTACCGTAAGCATCCCGTCTCCAGAGATTGATCTCCCTGAACTCTCCTGCTTTTGCGGTGAGTTCGAATTCCGAAGGGAATCTCGGAAGGGGATTGGTTTCCGTTTCGTACAGCGAAGCATCTTCACCTTCCTTCACGCCCATGCTCTCGCGCCATTCATCGTATCTTTTAGTGAAGTCCCTGCAGTACTCGTTGAGATCGTTGTAGGTGGCCCTGCAGGCATGCAGGGTCAGTAAGAGCTTCTTCTCCTGTTCGGGTTTAGGGAAGAGCTGGATCTTCACGGTACGATATAGCATCGTTTTTCATACGTTGTTTAGGAGTATATAAAGTTCACAGGGGGAGGTCGCCGAAAGTAGCGAAAGTGACCGAAACTGAAACCCGATTGACCAAAAGACAACTCAATCAACCAATCGATTTCCACACACTTCGTTATAGAACCTAACTTTTTTATATGTGCGTTCAATGGATGGGTTCAAGCCGTTGTAGCTCAGTCGGTAGAGCGTGTGACTGTTAATCACAAGGTCCACGGTTCGATCCCGTGCGACGGCGCCATACTTTTTTTCAGTCTCAGCGAGGGTCGGTCACGCCGTCCCGGTTTTCTCAAAACGGTCATGCTGGCACATTCGTTTTTCTTCACGGACGGAGAACGGATGCGCCCTTAACTGCAGGTCGGATACGTTTTTATCCCATGTCGGTGTAACGAACTGATACAGGGCTCATAGCTTAGCTAGGTAGAGCGCCCGACTCATAATCGGGTGGCCGCCGGTTCAAATCCGGCTGGGCCCACCACCGTTCCCTTTTTCGCATTTTCGCTGGATATTCGCTCAAATCGCCCGGTTGGATGCGTCCAGATTACGCTTGCCTCAAGAAAGGTTTAAAATGCCTATCCTCTTGTCCTTTTTATCTATAAAGGAGAGAGGGCTATGCTCCCGTCTCTGCTTTTGGGGAAAAAAGGTGTTAGAATGGACATACTTAACAAGCTCCCACACATCGAACAGGAACTGACCGCCTGCGTACAGTGCGGATACTGCATTTCCGTCTGCCAGGCCCACGTTCAGACTCCTTGGGAATCCGTCACCCCCAGGGGAAAGATCTACTACCTCAACCAGATCAACGTCGGCGGACCCCTCGACAAACCCATGAAAAGGGAGGTCGGACTCAACCCCTACTTCGTGGACGCCATCTACAAATGTACCGGCTGCGGAAACTGCGAAGCAGTCTGCCACGCCAAGATCCCCCTCGTCGAGCTTTGGGAGACCGTCAGGACCTGGCTCGTCGAGAACGGTGTCGGACCCCTCAGCGCCCACCAGGCCATGAAGCTCGGCATCGAGAAGAACCACAACCCCTACGGCGGAGACCAGAACCACAGGGGAGACTGGTGGCCGGAGGAGGTCCCCAAGTACGACGTCCCCGACGTCATCCTCTACGCAGGATGCACCGGATCCTTCAGGCAGCAGCAGGTCCCCAGGACCGCCGCACTCGTTCTCAACAGGGCGGGCATCAAGATGAACATCCTCGGAAAGGACGAATGGTGCTGCACCTCGCCTCTCCTCAGGACCGGAACCACCACCCTCACCCTCGAGGCCGCTGAGCACGTCGTCGAGAAGGCCGACGGAATGGGAGCCAAGGACATCGTCATGGCCTGTTCCGGATGCTACAAGACCATCGCCACCGACTTCGGAAAGTACTACGCCCAGATGGGTCAGCAGTGCTACCACTTCACCCAGTACGCAGCCAAGCTCATCAAGGAGAAGAAGCTCGCCATCCTCCAGCCCTTCGAGCACAAGGTCACCTACCACGACCCCTGTCACCTCGGAAGGCACATGGGAGTCTACGATGCCCCCAGGGACATCCTCAAGGCAATCAAGGGTCTCGAGCTCATCGAGATGCCCAGGAACAGGGCCAACTCCATGTGCTGCGGTGCAGGCGGAGGTTACAAGAGCCAGTTCAACAACTTCGCTGTCAGGATCGCCGCCGACAGGGTCAGGGAGGCAGAAGCCACCGGAGCCGAGTACCTCGTTACCAGCTGTCCCTTCTGCGTCACCAACCTCAGCCAGGGAGCAGCCGCCATCAAGTCCAAGATCAAGGTGGTCGACGTCTCCGATATCCTGCTGCAGGTCACCGAAGCACCCAAAGAAGAACCCAAAGCAGAGTGAAACTCCTAAGCCCGGCCGGGCCCATTCTCCCGGCCGGGACACCTTTTCAACAACATGCCCTTCGATCATCTATGCCCCGAACTCATCGAGGCCCTGTCGAAAAGAGGCATAACCGAACCCACCGATCCCCAGAAGGACGCCATCCCGAAGATCCTGGCGGGGCAGAACGTACTGGTCGTGGCGCCCACCGGAATCGGCAAGACCGAATCAGCCATGCTCCCCATATTCAATTCTCTTTATCTTGAAGGGGAACAGCCCGGCGTGGAGTGCCTTTACATAACCCCTCTGAGGGCGCTGAACAGGGACATGCTCAAGAGGATGCAGTCCCTCGGCTCCGAACTGGGAATCACCGTCGGGGTCAGGCACGGCGACACCCCCCAATCGGAACGCCAGAGCCAGTCCCGCAAGCCCCCGAGGATACTCATCACCACCCCCGAGACCTTACAGGTGCTGTTCACCGGGAAGGTCCTGAGGGAGCATCTCAAGAAGATAAAGTGGGTCGTGATCGACGAGATCCACGAGCTCGCCGGCAACGAGAGGGGTGCCCAGCTCGCCGTCGGACTGGAAAGGCTGGTCCACCTCACCGGCGAATTCCAGAGGATCGGACTTTCCGCCACCGTCGGCAACCTGAAGGAGGTCATCGAATACCTCTCGGGAGCGGGCAGGAAAGTGACCCTCTGCAAGCACGACACCTTCAGGGAGTTCTCCATCAACGTGGAGCGCCCCGTCCTGAAGGATACTGAGGCCGCCCTCAAGGACAAGCTACAGAGCGACGGCGACATCCTGGCGGTCATGATCCGCGCCAGGGCGCTCATCGACAGCGTCGCCTCCAGCCTTTTCTTCGTGAACACCAGGGAGACCGCCGAATGGCTGGGCTCCAGGTACCACATGTGGGACGAAAAGTACCCCATCGAGGTGCATCACGGCTCCCTCTCCAAGGAGATCAGGATGGAGACCGAGGACGCCTTCAAGAACCAGCATCTGAAGGCGCTGATCTGCACCTCGTCGCTGGAGCTCGGTATCGACATCGGCAGCGCCGACCTGGTGGTGCAGTACAACTCCCCGAGGCAGGTTTCGAGGATGACCCAGCGTGCCGGAAGGGCGGGTCACAGCATCGGGAGGAAGATCCGCGCCGTGATCCTCGCCACAAACCCCGACGAGATCGCCGAGGCCATGGTCATCGCCCGCCGCTGCGAAGCCAAGATAATGGAGTACAACGCGGGCAGGAAGAATCCCCTATCGGTGCTCGCCAACCAGATCGTGGCCATGACCATGGCCGGGGGCATCGAGCGCGACGCCGCCTACGCCCTGGTGTGCCGCGCCCATCCCTTCCGCACCCTCTCCAGGGAGGACTTCGACGGCACCCTGGAGCAGCTGAAGTCCATCCGCATGGTGCTGGAGTACGACGGCGTGCTCAAACGCTCCCGCAAGGGGATGGACTATTTCTACAACAACATCTCGATGATCCCCGACGAGAAGACCTACCTCGTCAGGGACATAGGCTCCAGAGGGATCATCGGAACCCTCGACGAGAACTTCGTGGCCACCCTGGAGAACGACGGCGAGATGGCGATGTTCATCGCCAAGGGCCGCACGTGGAGGGTGGTGGAGCAGAGGGAGGACGAGCTACTCGTCGAGGAGGCACGCAGCATCGGGAATGTGCCAGCATGGGTCGGTTCCGACATCCCCGTGCCGTTCGAAGTGGCGATGGAAGTGGGCAAGCTGCGCCGCATCAAGGACTATCAGAGGTATCCCGCCGACGCCTCCGCCGTCCGCACCCTGTCCGGCTACCTGCACGACCAGGAGGAGAAATGGGTCATGCCCACCGACATCACCGTGACGGTGGAGACCGGCGACAGGCTGGCGATCATCAACTGCTGCTTCGGCAGCAGGGTCAACGACACCCTCTCCAAGATCATCTCCGTGCTGCTCATGGCACGCATCGGGGAGAGTGTCGGAATAAGCACCGACCCCTACCGCATCATCATCGAACTGCCCCGCAACCTGGAAAAGAACCTCATCATCGAGACGTTCAACAGCCTCAAACCCGGTACCGTCGAGGCGTACTGCAGACTGACCGTTTTGAATTCATCCTATCTGAAATGGAGATTCATGAACGTGGCGAAAAAGTTCGGAATCATCGAGAAGGGTGCCGACCGCCGTTACATTAACTACGGAAAACTGTTCGAGATCCACCGCGACACCCCCGCCTACCGGGACGCCGTCAACAAGGTGCTCTCCGAGGATCTGGACATCGAGAACACCGAACTCGTGCTGAGGATGATCTCCGAAGGGAAGATCAAGGTGGTCAGCGGAGGTATCTCCCACATCGGTCTCGAGGGCATCACCGCCACCAGAGAGCTCATGCAGCCCGCCCGCGCCGACCATGCCATCCTCGCCGCGATGAAGAAGAGGCTGGAGGACGAGGTGCTCTTCGCCTCCTGCATCCGCTGCAAGAACCAGCGCCGCGTCAGGGTCGGCAGCGCACCCCGGAAGTTCACCTGCCCCCAGTGCGGAGGTTTCATGATCGCCCTGCTGAAGGATTACGAGAGGGATTCCATCAAGGATTACGGCAACGGCAGGAAGGACCCGGTGCAGAAGAACCTAGAGAAACGCATCCTGAAGAACGCCAACCTCGTCAACTCTTACGGCGGCGGAGCCGCCCTCGTCCTCGCCGGGAGGGGGATCGGACCCGAGGTGGCCGCAAGGATTCTCGCGAAGATGCATGCCGACGAGGACAGCCTGCTTCGCGACATCATGGCATCGGAGATCAACTACGCCCGCACCAAACAGTTCTGGGACTGATCAGAAGTTGCTTCCTTTGGCGGAGAATTCCGGTTTGGACTCCTCCTTCTCGAGCTTCTTGGGCTTCACGTTGTGAAGACCCAGGAACCCGGTGGAGATCACGTACACCTCGGACGAGGTGGGACGGGATGCCTTGGGGGAATGGATGGTGACCTTCTCGAATCTCTTCTCCAATTCCTTGATGTAACCGTCGAAAAGATCGCCCTGGAAAACCTTGGTCACCAGCTTTCCGTTCTTCTTGAGGATACGGTCGCACACGTCCACCGCATACATGCACAGCTCGATGGAACGGGCATGATCCATGGAATAAGCGCCGGCTATGTTGGGGGCCATGTCGGAAAGGACGACGTCGACCTTTCCTCCGACCATGTCTAAGAGACGGATCATGGTATTGTCGTCGGTGATGTCTCCGATGATGAACTGCACTCCCTCGAGAGGATGGATGTACCTGAGGTCCACGCCGATGACCTGGCCGGCCTCGCCGACACGTTCCTTGGCCACCTGCGACCATCCGCCGGGACAGGCGCCGAGGTCCACCACGGAATCTCCCTCGCGGAAGATGCTGAAACGGTCGTCGATCTGCAGAAGTTTGAAGGATGCCCTGGAACGGTAGTCCAGCTTCTTCGCCAGACGGTAGTAGTATTCCCTGCGGCGCTCCGCGACCCAACGGTCATGCAAATCGGACACATTCATTGCTATCCGCTCCTCTCATAAGTAACCTCCTACCCGCCGGGGTCCTCCGTAGGAGGACAGAACTTAACTTATAAGCGAAGGCCATATTCTTTTTCGATAACATGGCGACAGGCTGGACCTACTCAAAAGCAGGAGTAAATATTGACAAAAAATCGAGTTCCATCGGCTCTCTGGTGGGTGAGCTCACCTACAGGAGGAAGGGATTCGGGCAGATGGTCCAGAAATCCGGTCTTTTCGCAAGTCTCATCGACTTCGGTGACAGATACGTCACTCTGGCCACCGACGGTGTGGGAACCAAGATCCTCATCGCGGAGGAACTCGGCATCTGGAACACCATCGGAATCGACTGTATCGCCATGAACGTCAACGACACCATCTGTGTCAACGCCCAACCGATCTCCTTCGTGGATTACATCGCCATCGACAAACCCGACGATGCACTTACCCAGCAGGTCGGAATCGGTCTCAACAAAGGTGCCGAGCTCTCCGACATGGAGATCGTCGGCGGAGAGATCGCCGTCCTCCCCGAGATGGTCAACGGACTGGACCTGTCCGGAACCTGTATGGGAGTCGTCGACAAGGACAAGATCATCACCGGCGATACCTGCGAGAAAGGGGACCTCATCGTCGCCCTGCAGGCATCCGGTCTCCACTCCAACGGACTCACCCTCGCAAGGAAGGTCGTGGAAGCCAACAACATCAAACTCACCGACTCCGTACCCGGACTGACCCAGAGCATCGGAAAGGAACTCCTGACCCCTACCGAGATCTATGTGAAACAGGTGCTCGGAATCACCTCCAAGCACACCGTCCACGGACTAGTCGACATCACCGGAGGCGGACTCAGGAACATCCTCCGTATGAGGAAGGGACTGAAGTACACCATCGACGACCCCGTCAAACCCAACGCCATCTTCAACATCCTCCAGGAGCTCGGAAACATCGACGACCAGGAGATCTACCAGACCTTCAACATGGGTATGGGATTCACCATCATCGCGCCCGAGGCGGACGCCGAGGCCATCGCCAAGGAGAACCCCAACGCGAAGATCGTCGGCCGCGTCGAAGAGGGTAACGGAGTCTACTTCGCACCCGGAAAATTCACTTACGACCACTACTGATCGGTATTTTCAACCGGGGCTCCGGCCCCGGATCACTTGTTGAGTTTGCAGTCCAAGGCACCGCATACCGCGCCGAGAGCGGTGCAGGTCTCCAGCGAGAAGTTGCCGCCGGTGACCTCGAAGTCGATATCGGACATGCCGTGGACCTCCTTGGGGGTGCCGTGGGGGCCGATGCCGAAGATCAGCAGGATGCTCTGACCGTTCTCCACCAGCTCGGCGAGCTGGGCGGTGGTGAGCTGCTTCTTGGTATCGGGTCTGCAGGTGGTGAGAACGACCTTTCCGAGCTGCGGGGGGAATCCCTTGGCGGGGAACGGGAAGGTCTGGAAACGGCCCAGTTCGGCAAGCTGCACGAAGTTGTCCCCATGGGCCCCGATGCTGGTGGTACCGGCTATGAAATTGGCTATCTCGAGGGGCGTCCTGCGGTCCTCGGGAATGGGGAAACCGAATAGTGCCAGATTCATGTTGAAGGCCATGGCGAGATCGCCTGCGCGGGCGATGACGCGGCGGTGGGGCTCCCTGAAGGTCTTGGGGTCGTACGCATTGTAGATGCCGATGGTCATCCGGCCTCTGCGGCCGCTCTTCTCATAAACCATTGTTCCTCACCTTGGGGCGCGCCACGATGGCATAACGGTCGCCGTCGAGGAAGATCTCGTAGTTCTGATAACGGGGATCCTGCTTGTACTGGTCGATGCGCGAAAGGACCTCCATCAGAGTGAGCTCAGTGCTCTTGATGTCGATCAGGATCTCATCGAGGCTCTCGTCTTCCATGCAGCTCTCCCTTTATGCCTGCGGCCTCCGCCGAATCGTTGTTGAAAAGTATGGTGCCGCCAGCCGGGCTCGAACCAGCGACCTCGTGATCTTCAGTCACGCGCTCTCCCAACTGAGCTACGGCGGCTTGTATCTCCCTTATCTGCTCAACCATTATAAAGTTGTGGGAGGGGTTTTCACCCCTCCTTTGAGGTTTACTGCTGCGTCTGGGTCTCTGCCGCCGGAGCCTCAGAATCGGTCTTGACCACGGGCACCATGGACACGACCACGTCGTCGTCCTTGAGCTCCATGATCTTGACTCCCTGGGCGTTGCGTCCGGTCTTGCGGATGGTGTCCACGGCGATGCGGATGACCTTTCCGGACTTGGAGATGACCATCAGCTCATCGTCGTCGTTGACCCTGCGGACGCTGACGACGGCACCGTTCTTCTTGGTGGTCTTGATGGTGATGACTCCCTTTCCTCCGCGGTGCGTCTTGCGGTAGTCGTCCACGGTGGAGATCTTTCCGAATCCGTTCTCGGTGACGGTCAGGAGGAGGTCCTCGGCCTTCACGACGGCCATGGAGACGACCTGGTCGTGCAGGGCAACGTTCATTCCCCTGACACCCATGGTGTCCCTTCCGGTGGGGCGGACGTCGTCCTCGTCGAACCTGCAGGCGAGACCGCCGGCGGTGGCCAGGATGATCTCGTCCTTGCCGTCGGTCATCCAGGTCTCGATGAGCTGGTCGTCCTCGTCCAGCTTGATGGCCTTGATTCCCTTGGAGCGGATGTTGCCATACTGGCTCATCACGGTCTTCTTGAGGAGTCCGTTCTTGGTGCAGAACACCATGTACCTGTCCTCGGGGAACTCGTTGGTGGGGATGATGTTCGTGATGGACTCGCCGGGCTGCAGGTCGGGCAGCATGTTGATGATGGGCTTGCCCTTAGACTGCCTGCTTCCCTCGGGGATGTTGTAACCCTTCAGCCACAGGATACGTCCGGTGTTGGTGATGAACAGCAGGTAGGTGTGCGAGGAAGCGACGAGCATGTTCTTCATGAAGTCGCTCTCCTTGGTCTGCATGCCGGTCATACCGACTCCGCCGCGTCCCTGTTGCCTGTAAGTCCTCAGCGGAATCCTCTTGATGTAGTTGTCATCGGAGAGGGTGTAGACCATGTCCTCCTTGGGGATGAGGTCCTCGGCGTTGACGTCGACGGCCTGGGCGTTGATGGCGGTCCTGCGTGCATCTCCGTAGGTGTCGGACATCTGCTTGAGCTCGTCCTTGATGATGGCGTCGATCCTGACGGGGTTGGCGAGGATGTCCTTCAGGTCGTTCATCTTGAGGATGAGTGCGTCGTACTCCTCGCGGATGGTGGTGATCTCGAGTCCGGTCAGCCTCTGCAGCCTCATGTCGAGGATGGCCTGTGCCTGGACCTGGTCGATGGACAGCAGCTGCTGCAGTCCCTCGTTGGCCTCGGCTCCGGTCTTGGATGCGCGGATGAGCTCGATGGTCTTGTCCAGCATGTTCAGGGCCTTGATGAGACCGTCCAGGATGTGGAACCTCTTCTCAGCCTCGTTGAGTTCGAACCTGACCCTGCGGGTGACCACGTTGCGGCGGTGGTTGATGTAGTGCTCGATGAGCTGCTTCAGACCGAGCAGGGTGGGCTTGTTGTTGACCAGTGCCAGATTGATGATACCGTAGGTAATCTCCATCTGGGTCTTCTTCATCAGGTTCTCCAGGACCACATCGGGGATGGCGTCCTTGTGGAGCTCGATGACGATGCGCATACCCCTCCTGTCGGACTCGTCGCGGAGATCGGTGATACCGGTGATTTCCTTGTTCTTGACGAGGTCCGCGATGGCCTTGACCAGTTCGGCCTTGTTGACCTGATAGGGGATCTCGTCGACGATGATGGAAGTCTTGCCGCTCTTGAGCTCCTCGTAGTGGGTCTTGGACCTGACCTTCATCCTGCCCCTTCCGGTGTTGTAAGCCTCCACGATTCCGGAGATTCCGTTGATGATACCTCCGGTGGGGAAGTCGGGACCGGGGACGAACTCCATGAGTTTTGCTACGTCCGTGTCGGGGTTGTCGATGGTGTAGATGATGGCGTCGCAGACCTCTTTGAGGTTGTGCGGGGGCATCTTGGTGGCCATACCGACAGCGATACCGTCGGAACCGTTCACCAGGAGGTTGGGGAACTTGGAAGGCAGGACCGTGGGCTCCTTCAGAGAGCCGTCGAAGTTGTCCATGAAGTCCACGGTGTCCTTGTCCAGGTCCAGCAGCAGGTCGGATGCCATCTTGGACAGCCTGGCCTCGGTGTAACGCATGGCTGCAGGCGGGTCGCCGTCCACGGATCCGAAGTTACCCTGTCCGTCGACGAGGGGGTACCTCAGCGAGAAGGGCTGTCCCATCCTCACCATGGCATCGTAGGCTGCGGAGTCTCCGTGGGGGTGGTACTTACCGAGCACCTCTCCGACCACGGTGGCGGACTTCTTGTGGGGCCTGTTATAGTTGAGGCCGAGTTCGCTCATGGCGAACATAATCTTCCTGTGTACGGGTTTCAGACCGTCGCGGACATCGGGCAGTGCCCTGCTGACGATGACGGACATGGAGTAATCGATGTAGGAGCGCTGCATCTCCTTCTCGACTGTCTGGTTGATGATCCTCTCTTCTCCTTCCATGCTATCACACATCCAGGTTCACGACTTCGTTCGCATGCTCGATGATGAATTCCCTCCTGGGCTCGACATCGTCTCCCATGAGGGTGGAGAACAGCTGGTCGGCCATGATCGCATCGGCGATCTGGATCCTCTTCATCATCCTCTGGTCGGGGTCCATGGTGGTCTCCCAGAGCTGCTGGGGGTTCATCTCTCCGAGACCCTTGTACCTGCTGACGTTGGCGCCGGGCATCTCGGCCATGTACTTCTGCATCTCCTCATCGTTGTAGGCGTACTTCTGGGTCTTGCCCTTGTATACCCTGTAGAGGGGAGGCATGGCGAGGTAAACGTATCCCTCGTCCACCAGGGGCCTCATCTGCCTGTAGAACAGGGTGAGGAGCAGGGTTGCGATATGGGCTCCGTCGACATCGGCATCAGTCATGATGACGATCTTGTGGTAACGGATCTTGGAGATGTCGAACTCCTTGCCGATGCCTCCTCCGATGGCGATGGTCAGGTTCCTGATCTCGTCGTGGTCGAGGAGCTTGTCGGTACGGGCCTTCTCGACGTTGAGGATCTTTCCCCTGATAGGCAGGATGGCCTGGAAGGCACGGTCCCTTCCCATCTTGGCACTGCCTCCTGCAGACTCTCCCTCGACGATGTACAGTTCGCACTTGGTGGGGTCCTTCTCGGAACAGTCGGCGAGCTTGCCGGGCAGACTGGTGCTCTCGAGGAGCGATTTCCTCCTGGTGGCGTCCCTGGCCTTCCTGGCGGCCTCACGGCCCTGATAGGACTGCACCGCCTTGGCGAGGATGGTCTTGGCCACGGAGGGGTTCTCCTCCAAGTACTGCTTGAGTTTCTCTGCAACAACGGTGGAGACCGCGTTCTGTGCCACGCTGCTTCCCAGTTTCTCCTTGGTCTGACTCTCGAACTGGGGATCGGGCATCCTGATGCTGATGATGGCGGTCAGTCCCTCACGGGTATCGCTTCCCTCGAGGACGATGTCCTTCAGGAGGTTGTTCTCCTTTCCGTAGTCGTTGAGGGTCTTGGTGAGTGCGGTCCTGAATCCGGTGAGGTGGGTTCCCCCGTCAGGGGTAGAGACGGTGTTCACGAAGGAATCGACTGCCTCGGAATATCCGTCGGTGTACTGCATGGCGATGTCCACGTCGACTGCCACGGGCTTTCCCTTGAGGTCGTTGAAGGTCTTCATTCCCTGGATGACGATGGGCTCAGGGTGAAGGGGGGTCTTGGCCTTGTTGAGGAACTTTACGAAGGCGCTGACTCCTCCGTCGTAGTGGTAAACCTCCTTCTTGCCGACACGGGCATCCTCGAAGTCGATGGTGACCTTGGTGTTGAGGAAAGCCTGGTTCCTGAACCTGTTCTGCAGGGTGTCGAAATCGAAGACCACGGTCTCGAACATGGTCTTGTCGGGCAGGAAGGTGATGGTGGTACCGGTCTCCTGCGTCTCGCCGATGACCTCGATGGGTCCGTCGGGCACTCCGAACTTGTAGCTCTGCCTGTGGATCTTGCCCTCCCTCTTGACGGTGGCGACGAGCCACTCGGAGAGAGCGTTGACCACGGACACTCCGACTCCGTGCAGACCTCCGGAGACCTTGTAGGCGTTCTGGTCGAACTTACCTCCGGCGTGCAGGTCGGTCAGACAGAGCTCCATGGCGGATTTAGTCTCTCCCTTGGGGACACCGGTTGGGATACCCCTTCCGTCGTCGACCACGGAGATGGAACCGTCGCTGTTGACGGTAACGTTGATCTTGGTGGCGAAACCGGCCATGACCTCGTCGATGGAGTTGTCCACGACCTCGTACACGAGGTGGTGGAGACCACGGGTATCCGTGCTCCCGATGTACATACCGGGCCTCTTGCGTACCGCTTCGAGACCCTTGAGGGCCTTGATACTGTCCGCATCGTAGACCTCAGTCTTCCTGTATTCTTCTTCGCTTCCCATAACTTCCCTTCCGAAAAATTACTGTTTCCGGGTATGCAGTACTCTTATATAACGCATACGCGCGCACGCGTGCGCTCGCACGCGAGATGTCTGCGTCCGTTTAGATAAGGATGAAATACGGAACGGCGATACTATAACGATTGATATGGGCACCATCATGGAGCTGGCCAGGAGAGGGGACTCGGACGAGAGGTTCAGGAAAATCGCGGAGACCGAAGGCGTCACCGAGAGGTTCGTACGCGACGGTATCGCATCGGGGCGCATCTGCATGCCCTGCAACCCCGTACATAATCCGGTCCCCGCCGCCATCGGCGAGGGTCTCTCCGTGAAGATCAACGCCAACATCGGGACCTCCCGCGACATGCCCGACATCGAGCCGGAGATCCGCAAGATGGACATCGCCCTGAAGTACGGCGCCGACGCCATCATGGACCTCAGCACCGGCGGGGACATCGACGCCATCAGGAAGACTCTCCTCTCCCGCTGCGACCGCATGATGGGCTCCGTGCCCATCTACGAGACGGGACTCACCGCCGCGAGGAAGAACGCCATCGTGGAGCTCACCGAGGACGACATCTTCAAGGGCATCGAGATGCACGCCAAGGACGGTATGGATTTCATGACCGTCCACTGCGGCATCACCAAGGAGACCGTCAGGTGGATCAAGAAATCCAACAGACTCATGGACGTCGTCTCCAGAGGGGGGTCGTTCCTGACGGCATGGATCCTCCACAACGATGAGGAGAACCCGCTCTTCAGGAACTACGACTACCTGCTCGAGCTCGCTAGGAAATACGAGTTCACCCTGTCCCTCGGGGACGGCTTCAGACCCGGCTGCATCAACGACGCATCCGACCAGGCACAGATTTCAGAATTGATGACTCTGGGTCATCTCGTTAAGAGGGCCCGCGAGGCAGGTGTTCAGGCCATGGTTGAGGGTCCCGGACACATGAAGATGGACGAGATCGCCGCCAACATGAAGATGCAGAAGACCCTCTGCGACGGGGCTCCCTTCTACGTTCTCGGCCCCCTCGTGACCGACATCGCGCCGGGCTACGACCACATCACCAGCGCCATCGGAGGGGCCATCGCCGCCCAGAACGGAGCCGACTTCCTCTGCTACGTGACCCCTGCCGAGCACCTCTCCCTCCCGGACGAGGAGGATGTGAAACAGGGAGTCATCGCATCCAAGATCGCCGCCCACGCCGCCGACCTGGCCAAGGGAAGGGGCAAGGAGCTGGACGACCGCATGGCCAGGGCCAGGAAGGCACTGGACTGGGACGAGATGTACGACGTCTGCCTCGACGAGGAGACCGCCAGGAGATACCGCGCCCGCGGCTGCACCGAGGAGAAGGACGGCTGCTCCATGTGCGGCGATCTCTGCGCGGTGAAGATCGTCAACCAGTACCTCATCAAAGATATCGAGGACCCCGACAAGAAGTACCAGTGCGACTGAAAACGCATATCTGGGTCAGTTGAAATCCGTATGAAGAAGTGGAGCCACTGGAGGGATTCGAACCCCCGGCCACCGGTTTACGAAACCGATGCTCTACCGCTGAGCCACAGTGGCATTGTTATCAGGTAATAGGTTTCAATTATAAGATTTAGGGCCTGCGGTACGCGGGGAACATGTCCCTGAACACCACGGCATCCTTCTCGATGAGCGGCGACTCGCATATGAAGGTGCAGTCCTGCTTGGAATCGTTCAGGATATCAGCCAAATACTGCATGTCTGGCTCCTTCTCCGAGAGAGGCAGGTGGGAGATCTCCCCCTTGTCCCCGTACTTGATGCAGCTGATATGGAAGTGGGCTATCGGTCCGACCAATCCGAAGTACTCGTCGATGAGGTCCTGCATGTCCTGCTTGGTCTTCAGGCATCCGACCCCCCTGGCATGGACGTGGGCGACATCGAGGACGGGTCTGACCCCGTCCACCGAATCCATGACCTGCGCGATCTCCTTCAGGGTGCCGAACTGGCCCTTCTTGCCCATGGTCTCCACCCCGAGGATGACGTCCTTGATCCCGAGGTCGTCCATCCTGTTCCTGCACTCGGTCAGCCCCTTGATGACGTTCTCGGTGGCGGTCTCGGGATGCTTCCCGTAGGATGCCGCGTGGATCACGATGAGATATGCTCCGAGATAGTGGGCCGCTTTCACGGTGTCCATCACCCATTCGACGCTCTTCTCGATGGTCTCGGGGGTCTCGGAGTTGAAGCTGATGAAATACGGTGCATGGCAGCTGAGACGGATGTCCAGGGATTTGGCGCACTCGCCGATCTTCCTGGCGCGCTCCTCAGTGATGCGCGCTCCGCGTACGAACTCCACCTCGAGGGCGTCGAGCCCCAGGTCATGGGTGTACTGGAGTGATTTCTCCGGGTCGCTCTTGGTTCCTACTGCGGGATATCCTGCCGGGCCGAATCTCATGCCGGGGAGATGGACTCGCAGTTATTTTAGACGTACGTTGAAAGATATTTGTATCCTCGAGCAATCGAGAATACATGGAACTCAAGATGGAGATCGCACTGGATCCCACCCTCGGATGCGGGCAGGCCCACCGCTGGAGAAAGCAGGCGGACGGCTCGTGGCAGGGGGTCATCGGGAACAGCGTGGTCACCATGTGCCAGACATCCGACGGAGTGTCCTTCGAAGGAGGTGATCCGGCCGCGGTCAGGGAGTATCTCCGGGCGGATGATGACCTCCGCGAGATCATCGGGTGCATCAGCAGGGCCGACCCTTACGTGGCGGAACTGTCGTCGAAATGTCCCGGTCTCCGCATCCTCAAACAGCCCGAGTGGGAGTGCCTCGGAACCTATCTCCTGGCAACCAACGTCAACGTCAAGCGCATAGCGAAGATGGTGGAATCGGTGTGCGACCACTTCGGCACCGACCTCGGCGAGAGGAGGGCGTTCCCCACCCCGAAGCAGATCCTCGACGGCAGGGAGTGCATCGGAGAGTGCAGGCTCGGGTTCAGGGAATCCCGTTTCATCGAGCTCGCCGAGAGGATGGAATCAGGCGATATAGACCTCGAGCGCATGAAAGAGCTCGATTACTCCGGACTGGTGTCGGAACTCCAGGGCATCAAAGGGGTGGGACCCAAGGTGGCCGACTGCGTGGCCCTCTTCGGTTTCGGAAGGCTCGAAGCGTTCCCCGTGGACGTGCGCATCCAGAAGGTCGTGGAGAACATCTACGGCGTGACAGGGAGCTATGAGAAGGTGTCCCGCTTCGGAATGAAGAAATTCGGCGCATACGCTGGATATGCACAGGAATTCCTTTACCACGCGGAGTTCATCTGAACTCGACGTTGGAACCGAGAACGCAGTTGGGGACTTCGTAGCCGGTGGTCTGGGCGTAAATGTCGGCCAGCAGTCCGCACTGACGGACGAAGGAGCAGATGCGGCAGAGTTCGAGGACGGTCTCGCCCTGCTTCTCGTGTATCGCCTTGGCGCTCTTCTTGATCTCACTGATGAAGGGAGGGTAGTGGGGGCTGTTCTCGATGAGTGCGCTTCCGCCTCTCTTTTTCTTGAGGTACTGGGAGATTGCCGCGTCAGTCACTCCGAAAAGACGACCCACGTCCGCCTGTTTCATGTGGTAGGTGTCGACAAGCTCCTTAGCGAGTTCTCTCCTGATAGTGGGAAGAACGTACCACACCACAATCTCGCACGGGGTCTTCATGCATAAGCATCATCGATATTATTAATAAAACTTTACATTCTTCTAATTCATTTGATGATTCAATCAATATGATTATAGACATATGTATATCCATCTTAAAGGTGTGTTTGACAGGCATTTTAATAAAATTGAATTGTTTGAATATTCGTTCATCCATTCTGCACGATTGATTACCAGTAAACTACAATCAGAGGCCGGGATTGGTCTTGCAGTAGAATTCTGACGCGTCCCAATCGTCGTCCGCCTGGTCGGAACCCTTGCTCAGGGACACACCGAAGATGCGTGCGGTGTCCTCCAGATACTTGCGGGCGAGGTCCGAACCCTCGAACTCCTCCATCTTGGCGGCGGTGGGGGTGACCTTACCCTTGAAGTGACCGATTATCTTGGTGCCGGAGAATATCACGGAGACGCTCGAACCACATTCCTTCTTGATGAAATCCCTCAGGTACAGACTGAGGTTGTCCTGTGTGTTCAGGAGGAACATGCCGGTGAAGGGACGGACCTTGGAGTTCACGTCCTCGGAGAGCATCCAGTACAGGGAGGGATCGCCCTCGAGGAGGAATCCCTTGGAGATGTATCCCTCGTCCTCCAGCTCGGCGAGGATCTTCCTGGTCACGGCCATCCTGCTGTTGAGGAACTGTGCCAGACGCTCCGCCGAGAAGATGCCGAAGTCCTTGAAATGCCAACGTGCGATCTGCTTCAGGGCCTCCTCCTGCGTCATGTCGGCGGGTTCCGCCAGACAGTATGCGGAGTCCCCGTCCTGGTAGATCAGCGACAGACGGGTCATCTCGGAGATTGTCTCGGTGGTGACCTTGTATGAATAGGGGGACTGGAACATGAGGTTCTTCTTGCTGATGGGCTGCTTGGCGGCCACGATCTTCTGCAGTGCGACCTGCTCGCCGGTGAGCGGTACCTTCTTGGCGGTGCGGAGCACGGGCAGGCGGGCGGGGTCGATGTAGCCCACATAGGTGGGGCAGAGGATGGACTTCACCACGGTGCCGAGCTCCATCTGCTTCTTGAGGCTGGTGCGTCCCGTCACGCGGCAGGGCAGCTCCTGGTCGCTGCGGACGTATCCCCTCTCGGCGATGAGCTCGTCGAAGGTGCCGAAACGGGAGGTCTTCTCCAGCCTCTGCTTGCGGAAGATGTAGCTCAGGGCCTCGTCGTGGGTCATGACTCTGGTGACGAACCTTCCTTTGGCGTAGAATCCGTTGATGAAGACGTATCCGAATTGCGAAAGGGTATCCTTCACGGAACCGTCCAGATCGGCGGCGTCCACCGACAGGATCTCGCGGATCCTGATGATTTCGATGCCCTTCTGGCGGTAGAAGTCCATGAACTTGTCGAGCGCAGTGAGGACGTCGGAGAGCATCTCGGGGGAGTCCAGGTCGACCGACCTGATCTCCACGCAGCCGGACATCTCCCAGATCTCCATGGCGCCGATGATGCGGGAACCCCTGGTGACGGGATAGATCCACCTGTCGCCGTACCGGGCGGAGATCTCGGCCCACTTCGAACCCAGGTCGGGGTCGAAGAGCGAGAGCACGCGGACCTCGGAGGGAGGCTCGGAAAGGGATTCGAGAGCGGGCAGCTCGTCGGGCATCATGTACATGGGGGTCTGTCCCGGGCCCACCAGGATCTGCACCGCGCCGATCCTCCTCACGGAGGCGGCGATCTCCTCGTCGGGGATGCTGACCAGGTACCTCACCGCCATGGTGGGGACGGGGCCGAAGGCGCGGATGGCCTTCTCCACGATCTCGTCGCAGGGATTCTCCTCCGGGAGCTCGGGCTCGTAGCTCACATAGTAGTTCTCGGTACCCCAGTCCTCCCTGTCGCCGAAGGCGCGGATGACCTTGAGGGACCTGTCGAGACGCATGACGGCCTCCTTGGCGCGGTCCTTGTCCATGCCGGTGGCGGCCACCAGCTCCCTGAGGGTTATGCCGTTCCCGCTGCCCTCGATCCTGCGCAGGAGTTCGGCATCCTGGGACTCTGTGGAATCCACCCTGAAGTAGGCGTACTTGGCGGCGTCCTCGGCGAGGATGAAGCGTACCCTACCGCGGCAGAACCTGCCGAGGAGGATCCTTCCGTCGCGGCGCATCTGCTGCCACTCCTCAAGGTCAAAATCCTTCACCCTGTTGTACACGTCGATCTCGCTGCCGGCGGTGACGTAGAACCTGAAGAAGTCCTCTATCGAGTCGAACTTCTCACCCTTGGTGAGGCGGTAGCTCTCGACGGTCTCGAAGTCGTAGACGTTGCTCTTGCCGGTGCGCAGCTTCTTGCGGTCGGAGGCGAGCATGTACTGGTCGTTCTCGGAGATCAGGAACCTTCCCTTGGCCACCTCGCCGCTGGCGACGAGCGATTCCAGGGATGCCGAGACGGAGTCGTCCGGGATGTTGAGGGCGAAGGCGGTCTCCTCCACGGTGGCGGGCGCGAAGCACCCTAGGTGCCTCATGATGACGGCATCCACCGCCGCGGGGTCGGTGCCCTCGGGAGGGGTGCACCTGGAGAAGTACCAGCGGTTGTTCTCGGTGATGCCTGTACGGGTGATGAGGTACATGGACTCCAGCTTCCTGACGGACCTGAAGACGATGTCCTCGGAGACCTCCACCTGGGAATGGACGTCGCTCAGCAGGGTGTCCTGGCCTATGAGGCCGTAGACCTGCTGGTCGATCTCGTTGAGGGTACGGTCGCGGACGGTGGCCGCGGCATAGACCGGCACCTCGGACTTCGCCATGATGTGCACCTCATCCAGGAAGACGGTTCCGATCCTGCCTTCGCGGATGAGCTCGCGGATCCATCCGTCGACGGTCTTCTTGTCGGGGTCGCAGTAGGGGTAGATGCTCCTGCCGCGCTCCCTGAAAGCCTGCAGGGGGCCGGTGCGCATGAGCAGGCCGGGGATGTCGTCCTTGGACGTGACCCTGCCGATCTTCTGCCTGAAATACTGGGTGACCTTGTCGGCGTCGAACTCGAACTCCTTTATGTTGTCGCCGAGAGCCCTCTCGAGGACCTTCCTGTGGAGCTCCTTGAGAAGCGCGGTACGGTCCTCCATGAGGACGATGTCGGAGAATCCGGAGAGGATGACGCTGTGGGCGAAGGGCGAGGGGGTCCCGTCGAAGGGGATGGTGGTGACGCCCATCTTCCCGGACTCTATCATTCCGAGGACCACGCGGGCGTTGTTGATGTCCATGTCGTCCTCGAGGATCTCCCTGTAGGTCTCCTCGATGACGGGCTCGTTCTCCATATCCCTCAGCATCTCCAGCAGGTAAGTGGAGCGGATCTGCTGACGGTTGACCGAGATGGAGCGGCCCATGTAGTTGCGGAGGATCATGAAGCTGCGGGAGGCGGTGTGCCTGAAGCGGAGCTTGAAGATCTCGGAGTCCTTGACCGCCTTCCTGAGCACCGGCTCGAGGTCCGCGGTGTCGAGCATTCCGGGCACCTGGGTAATGTCGATCCTGTGGGTGGTCCCGATCATGAAGTTGTCGTCGGTGATGGTCACCGAGACGTTGGCACCGGTGAGGGTGGTGATGCGGTACGCGTAACCCCTGGAGAGGGCGTCGTTCACGCGCCTGCCGAAGGGATAGTGGAAGATCAGCCTCTGGTTGCCGGAGGGGTCGATGTACTCCTCGATGGCGAGCCTGTCGATGTCGGGGACGAATCCGGCGGTGGCAGCCTGTTCGCTGAAATATGAGATCAGGGAACGGGCGGAACCGTCGTCGATGTCGAACTCCCTGCAGAGGAAGTCGATCTTGTCGGGACGGGAGCCGGCGATGAGCTCGGACATCTCCTTCCTGAAGCGGGCCACGTCCATGGAGAGGTCGAAGGAACGGGGCAGCATCTCCCCCGCCCACGAGGGCACGGTGGGCTTCCTGCCGTTGGCCTCCTTGACGAAGGCGGTCATGCCCTTGGAGCGGACGAACTCGAGGCTGCGCCCTCCCAGGACGAAGACGTCTCCCGGGGAGAGCCTCTCGACGAATTTCTCGGACAGCTCTCCGGCCACGGAACCGTAGCTGGTGATGACGCGGTAGTTGGCCTCCTCCGGGATGGTTCCCAGGTTCATGAAGTAGATCATGCGGGCGCCCTTCTTCTTTCCGAACTGGTTGTTATCGGTGTCGTACCAGATCTTGGAGTACACTCCCTCGTGCTCCTCCTTACTGCCCAGATAACCCAAGACATTCAGGAACTTCTCGTGGGAGAGGTTGTGATAGCAGTAGGAGGACCTCACGAGATTGTAGGCATCTTCTACGTCCCACCTGCGGTCGAGGCTCATTCCGACGACCGCCTGGGACAGCACGTCCAAGCAGTTCTCGGGGATACCTACGCGGTCGATGTCGTTGCGGTGGGCGGCCCTGCACATGACGGCGCACTCGGAGAGGTCGTCGGGGTCGAAGACGATGAGCCTTCCCTTGGCGATCTTGCCGAAGCTGTGTCCGCTGCGCCCGATCCTCTGCAGTCCCTTCGCAACGGATTTGGGGGAGCCGATCTGACAGACGAGGTCGACGGAACCGATGTCGATACCTAACTCCAGAGAAGTGGAGGAGACGACGCACTTGATCTCTCCCTTCTTGAGACGCTCCTCGACGTCGAGACGGGTGTCCTTGCCGAGGGAGCTGTGGTGGACCTCGATGTTCTCGAGTCCCCTCTCCTTGAGCTTGTAGACCACCGCCTCGGCACCGGAACGGGTGTTGGTGAAGATCAGGGTGGTCTCGTGCTGGTCGACCAGCTCCTTGAGGCGGTCGTACATCATTGAACTGACCACGTCGGTGGGCAGGGCGGTCATGTCCTCGGTGGGGCAGATGACCTTCAGGTCGAGGACCTTCTTGGAACTCGACTGGATGAGGATGACGTCCCTGTCGCTGCCGTCGGGGTTGAATCCCACCAGGTATCTGGCGACCTCCTCGATGGGGGCCACGGTCGCGGACAGGCCGATGCGGGTGAAATCGTGCTCGCAGTAGTTCCTGAGCATCTCGATGGTCAGGGAGAGGAAGGCACCCCTCTTGGAATCGCAGATGTCGTGGATCTCGTCGAGGATGAGCCACTCGGCGCCCATCAGCTTCTCCTTGAACTTGGGGGAGGCCAGGATGAGGGCCATGGACTCGGGGGTGGTAATGAGGATGTGCGGGGGATGCCTGACCATCTTCTGCCTCTCGTTCTGGGGGGTGTCTCCCGAACGGACGGCCACGCGGATATCCGGCACCTTCATGCCCTCGCGGGCGGCCAGCTCCCTCATCTGCTCCAGAGGGTCGCTGAGGTTCCTCTTGACGTCGTTGGCGAGGGCCTTCAGCGGGGAGATGTAGATGCAGTAGATCTTCTCCTCCAGAGTCCCCTCGTCGGAGTACTTGATGAGCTGGTTCAGGATACTGGTGAAGGCGGTGAGGGTCTTTCCGGAACCGGTGGGGGAGGAGATCAGCACGTTCTTCCTATCGTGGATGACGGGGATCGCCATGGACTGGGGTTCAGTCAGGGATGTGAAACGTTCCTTGAACCACATGGAAACCAGTGGTTCCATCAATCCTAGCACCTCTTCGGTGGAATATACCTTGCTTACCTTCTCCATGCTTCACCAGCCAAATATGGAATCGTATACGCTAACCAACGGTCATATTTTAGGGTTATGCGCGTAGCCGCGTGCGCGAACGGGAACACGCAAAAGATAAAACGCTAAAACAGGATTAGGGCGCAATGAGGAACGGAATCGCCGTAGCGCTCGCACTCGCCGTGTTCTTTTCAGCTATGGCTGTGCCGTTCGCCATGAACGATTCCTCGGATGCGGTTACGCAGAACGTCACCATCAAAGGGATTGTTGTCGAGAGCGGAGATTCCGGACCTGTGGCCTGCAACGGTGTCAAAGTAACGATCACCCAAGGAACCGCTCTTACGGGAACCGCCACCACAGGCAGCGACGGTGTATTCAGCATTGACATAAACGGTTTAGATACCGATTACGCCACCAACCCTGTGACGTGTACCTTTAAAAAGGAAGGTTTCTCCGTATTCTACTACCCTCATTCTATGACCGAGACCGGTTCCACATTCACCTTAGACCTGACCGACCCCACAGTCGATCACGAAATCGTGTCCGAAAGGGAGGTCTACACCATCGTCGCCGAAGACGATCTCAGCCATGCGATCGTCGTCTCCGACACCAGGGTCCCCGCGGCATTCACCGTCTCCGGGGCGGGGGACAAGGGACTTTTCAACGCCCAGATCACCCTCACCAACGGCGCCAGCACCTACAAGGGAATCACCAACTACGAAGGAGTCTGCACCATCAGCAAGGTCCTCGTCGGAGATTATGAAATCCGCGTGATCTGCGACGGATACGAGATGTACACGGGCAACGTCAGCATCTCGAAGACCACCGGACAGATCCCCGTAACCCTGGTCCAGAAGGAGATGCCCACCTATCTGGGCATGACCCTCTACCACATCCTGATGCTCTTCGGAATCGTTATCGGACTGGTACTCGTCAGCGTGGCCTACGTCCTCTGCACCAGGACCTGGAAGGGTGTCGACAGCAGCGACTGAAATCACTGCATCTTGGCGAGATTCTCGGCTACCTTTTGTTTAACGTTCTCGTAAAGGCTGTTGCCGCTGGCATCGATGGCCACGATGAGAGGCCCGAGGGATTTGGTCTGGAACTGCCACAGGGCCTCGGGCATACCGAGGTCGGCCCAGTCGTGGCCGGTGACCCTGGCGAGTCCCTCCGCATAGGTCACGGCGACGCCTCCGGTCGCTGCCAGATAAACGCAGCCGACCTCCTTCATGGCCTCGACGACCTCCTTCGACATGCCTCCCTTGCCGATGATGGCCCTGATCCTGAACTCCCTGATGAAACGGGGTTCGAGAGCGTTCATCCTGGCACTTGTGGTCGGACCTGCGGCCACGACGCTCCAGGAACCGTCCTGGTTCTGCTTCATGATGGGCCCGCAGTGATAGAGCGCGGCCTCTTTCAGGCAGACCGGGACGTCCTTCCCCTCGTCGAGGTATTCGAGGGCGCGGATGTGGACCTCGTCGCGTCCGGTGACTACCGGTCCGGTGATATTGACGATCTCCCCCAGCTTGAGGGACCTGACGGTCTTCTCATCGAGGGGGGTGTACAGGTTCTTCATATCCTGGCCCCCTGCGAGTACTCCACGTCGCTGTCGGTGATCCTGACGGATGCCCTCCTGGTCGCCCAGCAGCCGATGTTGACCGCCACGGGAAGGCTGGCGGTGTGGCAGGCGGCCTTCCTGACCTTGACGCCCAGGACGGTGGTGTCTCCGCCGAGGCCCATGGGTCCGAGACCGCTCTGGTTGATCTTCACGAAGAGCTCCTCCTCCAGGGCCTGGATCTCGGGGTCCGGGTCCTCCTCGTCGAGGGGCTCGAGGAGAGCGCGCTTGGCCATGGCCACGCACTCGTCGGCGGTGCCGCCGATGCCCACGCCGACGATTCCGGGGGGACAGGGGCGTCCGCCCGCGTCGATGACGGATTCAATGACGAATTTCTTGACCCCTTCCATCCCGTCGGAAGGATTCAGCATCTTCAGGCGGGTCATGTTCTCCGAGCCCGCGCCCTTGAGCAACAGGGAGATCTCAGTGAAGTCGTCGTCGGTGGGGACGAAGTGGATGCAGGGCATGCCCTCGCCCAGGTTGTTTCCGTAGTTGGTACGGATGATGGGGTCCACGGTGTTGGGCCTCATAGGGATGGCCTTGGTGGAGTTCTCCACCGCCTCGCGGATGTCCTTCACGATGGAACTGTCGAACTTGCCCCTGACGTAGAAGATGGGGATTCCGGTATCCTGGCACATGGGCTTGGAGAGGTGCTCCGCCTTGCGGACGTTCTCCATGATCGCCGCCAGCTGGGTGGCTGCGGCGGGATTGGACTCCCAGCCCGCGGCGGCTTCCAGGGCCCATCCGATGTCGGCGGGCAGCCTGGTGTTGGCCAGACGGAGCAGGTTCTCGATGATCTTTTCTCTGGGTTCAGGAAGTTTGACGACCATTTTCATACCTCACTGGGGCACATAGTAGAGGATCCCGTCGATCCTGACGACCTTGACGGTGTCGCCGATGACGGCGTCGCGGGGGACCAGGATGTCCTTGACGGAGTAGTTGGTGGGGTCCATGACCTGGATCTCGCCGGATGACTGCGATATGACGTCGGCGGTCTCCAGCTCGGTGGACTTGGCATAGACCTTGAGCTCGGGCATGTTGGGACGCTTGACGGTCATGTCCGCGAAGTTGTTGAGGGACTTGATCTTGCCGCCGGAGTTGGAGACGCGGGTGAGAAGGTAGTACTTCTTGCCGTAGCGGACCACGTCCCCGAGATGGAACTCGGGCAGGCGGACCAGGTATGACACGCGGTACATGTCCTGGCCGTCGCGGGTCTGTCCCACCAGTTTGGAGGACTCGTCGGTCTCGGCGCAGTAGATGTCGCCGAGCTCCTTAGTGAGTTCCCTGCCGAGCGCTATCATGGAGAGATAGACATCGACCCCTCCGGGGACGATCTCCATCTTGGTGATGAAGGCGTTGGGATTGGTGGTGGCTGCGTCGTCGACGAAGCGCTCCACCTTCTCCAGGACCTCGTCCTGCATCTCCTGGGACAGCGTCTTCTCGGAGGTGCGGATCTGCAGGATGGCCTCGTAGTAGTTGCCAGTCCTGCGGGAGCAGATCTTGCAGACGGTGTTCTTCACGCGGACGATGGTGGATGCGGAAGCGTCGGCCTCGAAGTCCGCGATGGCGAGCTTGCAGTTGACCGTGACCGCGTAGTTGTAGTTGTCGCGGGGGACGATGGTGGAGGTGCTGCTGACCAGCTTGGCCTCCTTGATGATGTTGAGGGCGAACTTGGCCGAGAGGGAGATGGCCTTCTCGGGCGCCATGGATTGGTACTCCCCCCTCCAGAGGAACTGCCCGCAGCTGGTGCAGACGAACAGGTCGACATGGTCCGGGAGGGAGACGAGCATGCGGTCCTTGAGGAAGCAGGTCATGCACAGTCCGTTGACGGTGTGCTCGGTGGAAACGCCGCATTCGACGCAGAATCCGTTCACATCCTCACCGCCTGTGCGTGCTTCACCTCACCGATGGTGAGGATGCGGGCCCCGCTGATGAGGCCCTCCCTGAGGGCCAGCTCGACGATGCGGTTGCCGACGATGTTGAGGATGGTGAACTGGCCGATGTTGTCGAGGATGAACTCCTCCTCCGCCAGCACACCCTTGTAGAAGGGCTCGGCGACAGTGAAGGTCATGCCGTCACCCTTGAAGGTCTGTCCGAGGATCTCCTCGTCGCAGATGGCGACGACGGTCTCGGTGGGGTGCTTGTGCACCTTGAAATAGAACTTGTCCGCCATCATACCACCTTGTAGATGCCGTTGCTGTCGCGGTACAGCGTCGCACCGGTTATCATCTTCTCGAGCAGGGTGTTCACCTCGTCCGCCGAGATGCCCTCGGACTCGGCGACCGTCTTGATCTCCTTGACGGTCATTCCGTTGGGGTTCGTGCCGATGATTCCGGCAATGACCTTCATCTTGTTGCGCGAGGAGTTGGAATTGGTAGACACCAGACGGTCCATGTCGATTCCTCCGCCCTCCTTGGGCGCGAGCTTGCTGAGGTAGAAGTAGATGAGCTTGATGGCGCGCTCCGCGTCCACCTCCTCCACACGGGGGCTGAGCCTCATCTTGGCCGAGGCCTCGGAGAGACGGACGTACGCCTCCAGCTGCCTGGCGGTGATGGAGATGGCGTTGTGCTTCATACCGTCCATCCTGATCTTCATGAAGGCGTCCTCGATCATCTTGAGGGCGCTCTCCGTCATGACGGGGGTGAGGCGCTTGGAGTACGCGACGTACTTCCTGAGCTTCTCTTGGTCGTAATACGGCTTGACGTTGGCGGTCTGCTCCTTGATCTTCTTGAGGTCTATGCCCTCGATCTCCTCGTTGTCCCCGTGCTGGAGCGCCTGACCGCGGCGGTGCACGTTAAGGATGAACTGGGTGATCTCGCGGTCGTGCCTCTCGTTGGGGGTGTCGGTGAGCGCGAAGATGAGGTCGAAACGGGAGATGAGCGCGGGAGGGAGATCGATCTGCGAGGACAGGGTGTCCGCGTCCTGGTCGAACCTTCCCTGCTTGGGGTTGGCGGCCGCCAGCATGGAGCACCTGCACTGGAGGGTAGCGGTGATTCCCGCCTTGGCGACGGAGATCTTCTGCGACTCCATGGCCTCGTGGAGCGAGGACCTGTCCTGCTCGGACATCTTGTCAAGCTCGTCGATGCATGCGAGACCCTTGTCCGCCAGGACCAGGGCTCCGGCCTCGAGGGTGTATCCGTCCCCTCCGAAATCGTCCTTGACGGCCGCGGCGGTCAGACCGGCGGCGGACGCCGACTTACCGGACGCGAAGATTCCCCTGGGGGCGAGATTGCTCATGTAACGCAGGATCTGGGACTTGGCGACTCCGGGGTCTCCGACCAGCAGGATGTGGGTGTCTCCCCTGGTGGTGGAGCCGTCGTCGTACACCTTGTGGCATCCTCCGAAGAGCTGTAGGGCGATGGCCTGCTTGACCTCGGTCATACCATAGATAGTGGGGGCGATGGAGGCCACGATGTGCTCGAAGAGCAGGGGGTCCCTCGACATCTCCTTGATGGCGAACTCGTCCTTGTCGGTGATGTTGATCTCGTCGTACTCGTGCTGCTGGAATTCCACCGACAGCACGTCGAGGTAGATCTCGAAGATGGTTGACTTGTCGCGGTCCTGCTTCTCCACAGGCCTGACGATTCCGTTGAGGGTGATCCTGTTACCGGCGGTCAGGAGACCGGCGATGTCGTCCTCGACATAACCGGAGATCTTCTCGGGCTGGGCTCCTCCGCGGAGTCCCTCGGGGTTCTCCTGGATCTCGATCTTCTGGGTGTCGATGAAGCGGCACCTCTTGCTGTCGAGGATGAAGCGGTTGGCCTGCTTGTTGCAGGTACCGTTGGTGTTGGGGCACATCAGGGGCTCGCGGATGAACATACCGGACTGCTTCTCCCATACCTCGGCACCGCAGCGGGAGCATTCGAACCTAGCGAAGGTCATGCGGGGTTTGACGGATGAGACCTTCTTGGCGAGCCCTTCGATGGCTACGAGCTTGCCCAGGTGGTTCTCCCTGAGCTTGCGGATGTCGACCTTCATATCGTGGGGGAGATTGATGATCCTGAGGTGCACGAGGTTCTTGGAATCCCAGCTGGGGGGCATGGCGGCTTGGATGACCTTCTCTCCCAGAGGCAGGCAGATGTCGGGCTCGTCGAGGATGTAGGCGGCGAGATCGGTGTTGACGAGGTCGATGTCGTTGTACTTCACGCTGACGCTCCTCTTGACCGGGAACGTATCGGCTATCTCCTGTATGGCCTGGCGGTACTCATCTTTGGCGAGGACCTCTTCCCAGACCTCGGTCACATCATTCTCCTGAAACTGCGTCATCCGTATCAAACCCCTTTGGAGCGGCACTCCTCGTCCACCCACCAGATCCATCCGCCATCCTCGAATGATATCCTTCCCTTCACCAGACCCTCCTTCTTGTACTTGTTGAGGGTCTTGGCGAGGTCGTCGGGACACCTGTACTTGAAGGCCTCTTCGAGCCTTGCGGCAGCCTCTGCCGTGGTCAGGCGGTCGTCGCCGAAGGCTTCCCATATCATCTTCAAAAGGTCGTCCGACATAGCGAACTCAAGACATACCGCGGTCCGTCATAAAGGTATTGTCTCCTCCTTTCAGGAGGAGCCGTCGGTTTTGCGCGGAGCCGTGATGGCCTCGATGTATTCGTCCTGAATGCGCTCGATATCCGCTCCGTCCTTCGCGGAGCGGTACATCCCGAGGACCTCGGCGTTGATCCTCTCGAACTCGGGGGCCCAGTTGAAACGCGGCCTGAACAGGTCGGCCTGCTCGTCCTGACCGAGGATGAGGAGCGAGGCGAAGACCGCCTCGGCACTGTTGAGCCTCCAGGGCTTGCCCCAGTTGACGGGGTTGGCGGCCACGAAGTAAGGGAGCTTGCGGGCCTTCTCGCCGCGGATATGGGGGATCTCGTCGATGTGGGTCCACGTGAGGTCGAGGACTACGATGCCCCGATGCGCGTACTTCAGGTCGGCGGGACTGAGGGTCTCCTTGCCGAAGGGGGAGAGGACGATGCATCCCGGGGGGATCCTGTTGAGCGGGACCTCTTTGGCGAGACCGAACTTCTCCATGCGCTTGGCGGTGCACTTCTTGGGGTCGCACTGGTCCTTGTCGTAAACCAGGATGGGGATCATGCGGATACCAGGGACCTGAGTTTCTCGGGGTCTGCCATGTTCTCCTTGACCCAGGCGCAGACCTTGTCGGCGAGCTCGTTGAGGCACTGTGCCAGCTCGAAATCGTCGGTGGCGGTGAACTCGCTGCGCGTGCCCATGTCGGCGAGGATCTGCTTCCCGGCCCAGGGGGACTGTCCGTGCAGCTCGTCGAAGACCCCCTTCTCGGTCCAGACGATGATGTCGTACTCCGCGTCCTCGGGGAGGCGCTTGGTGTCCTGGAAGTCCTTGGAGACCATGCTCCTGAGGTCGATGCCGCGCTGATACATCACCGCCAGAAGATCGCAGTCGATGATGTCGTGCTCGGGCCCTGCACTGTATGCCTCGTACTTGGTGGGATAGAGTTCGTTCACGAAGTACTCTGCCAGCTGGGATGAGAGGTTGTTCTTGCTGTCCACAAAAAGGACACGCATCTTCCTAACGTTCTTCTCTTTCTTCATCAGGGCCATACGGCAACCATGGGGTTGTACGTCATAAATGTTGGGATATTGATATATCGCATCAGGCCCATGGGGAAGCGCTGCGATGATGATCGTTTTATCGAGCTGATCATTGATGATTGACGGGCGAGCTGAGCAGTATCCCCTTCTTCGTGCGAAAGACCTAAAATTCCGAAAGGAACTCACTACGCCATGGAACCTGTTTTGCAAGTCGCGCTCGACATGATGCAGCTCAAACGCAGCATCGGTATCGCGGCCGAAGCGGTCGAAGGCGGCGCCGACTGGGTGGAGGTCGGTACGCCCCTCATCAAGAGCGAAGGCGCGGAAGCGGTGCGCACCGTCAAGAAGGCCTTCCCCGGACACAAGATCATCGCGGACACCAAGACCATGGACACCGGTGCCTTCGAGGTGGAGATCATGGCCAAGGCCGGAGCGGACATCGTCACCGTGCTCGGTCTCGCCGACGATGCCACCATCTCCGAGGCGGTGCTCTGCGGAAGGAAGTACGGCGCCGAGATCATGGTGGACATGATCAATGTGCCAGACAAGGTAGCCCGCGCCAAACAGATAGAGAAACTCGGAGTCGCATACATCTGCCTCCACATGGGGATCGACTCCCAGATGAGGGGGGAGGACGCGCCCGTCGAGATCCTCAGGAAGATCGTGGCCGAAGTCTCCGTGCCCGTGGCGGTCGCCGGAGGTATCACTTCCGAGACGGTGAAAGACTACGTCGAGGCGGGAGCCTACGACATCATCGTCGGAGGAGGCATCACCAAGACCGACGACATCCGCAAGGCGGCGGCTGACATCAAGAAGGCCATGAAGGGCCTGAAGGTCGATCAGACCATCGCCAAGAAGTACACCGAGGACGACCTTTTCGAGGCGTTCTCCAAGGTATCCACCTGCAACATATCCGATGCGTTCCACAAGCAGGGGGTCATATTCGGACTGCACCCCTACATCAAGCACGGCACCAGGATGGTGGGCCGCGCCCTCACCGTCCAGACCTGCAACGGCGATTGGGCGAAACCCGTGGAGGCCATCGACCTGGCCAAACCCGGGGACATCATCGTCATCGACGTCGGCGGCGCACCCATCGCGGTATGGGGCGAGCTGGCCTCCAACTCCGCCATGAACAACGGCGTGAAGGGAGTGGTGATCGAGGGTGCAATCAGAGACATCGACGACATCATCGACCTGGACTTCCCGGCCTTCGCCAGGAACGCGGTCCCCTGCGCCGGCGAGGCGAAGGGATACGGCGGCATCGGCATGGAGATCATCATCGGAGGACAGAGGGTCCGCACCGGCGATTGGATTATCGGCGACGAGAGCGGGCTGATCGTAGTTCCCAAAGAAGAGGCGGTCGAGGTGGCCAACAGGGCCCTCGACGTGCACGAGCACGAGACCCGCACCAGGGCGGAGATCAGAAAGGGATCCACCCTTTCCAAAGTAAACGAATTGGCAAAATGGGAACCCGTTAAGTGAGTTCCCCCTGCGGCCCCCCGGAATCCGGGGGGTCACTGGAAGTTCATTTTAGACCTTGAGGAGTCCTCGTCGGGCTCGTACTCGGGAATCTCGTTGGCCTTCATCTTCCTGGCCAGGGCCTCGAGGCGCTCGATGCGGGACTCGGTGGAGGGGTGGGTGCTGAAGAGCGTCCTGAAGGACCCCTCGTTGCGGAGAGGGTTGCAGATCCACATATCCGCGTGGGCGGTATCGCTGTAATTATTGGAAGGTCTGGCACATCCTCCCTCGAGCCTCATGAGGGCATTGGCGAGGGCGAGCGGCCTGCCGGTGATCCTGGCGCCGGTCTCGTCCGCGAGGTACTCGCGGTTGCGGGAGACGGCCAGCTGCATGATGAGTGCGGCAATGGGGACGAAGATCATCATCGCCAGTCCGATTGCGAGCATGACCCCGTTGTTCTCGTCCCTCCTTCCTCCTCCGAAGAGGGCGCTGTAGAACACCATGCGGGATGCGAAAGTGAGAACGGAAGCCACGGTGGAGGCCACGGACATGACAAGGATGTCCCTGTTCTTCACATGGGACATCTCGTGGGCGATGACTCCTTCGAGCTCATCATCGTCGAGGAGCTGGAGCAGACCCCTGGTGGCCACGACGGCGGCGTTCTGGGGGTTCCTTCCGGTAGCAAAGGCGTTGGGCATGGGATACTCGCTGACGCCGACCTCGGGCATGGGCAGTCCCGCTTTCTCCGCCACGCGCTGCACGGTATCGTAGAGGCGGGGCTCCTCGTACTGGTTGACGAGATGCACCTTGTTGGCCCTGAGGGCGCTGGACTTGGAGAACCAGTAGGAATAGAAGCTGATGAGCACCGAGATCGCCAGCATGACGACAAGACCCAGATAGCTGTAATGGAAGAACCAACCTACCAGAAAACCGATTCCCATGAGGAAGAGGGTCATCACCGTGAAGACGCCCAATGTCCTCAGCTGCCACGCTAATCTCATGCGTTCGCAATCTCCTTCACATACTTTAATATGAGCAGGTCAGAAGATTTGGAAAGTCAGCGACTGCCCGGTGTAGAAATCGTTCACACCCTTGAGTCCCAGGGTGACCCTCAGACGGTTGATACCGGTGATGCCCGTGCAGTGGTTGAGATAGAGGCTCCTGCACCCGGTGTTCTGCAGGTACTCCGCATAGAGGTCGGCGAGCTTGTCCTTCCTCTCCAGAAGGTGGAGTCCTCCCAGTAATGCTACGGGATATGCCCCGAACTTCTCCTTCACGGCCTCGAAGATATGGTCCAGACCGCAGTGGCAGCACCCGGAGATCAGTACGGGTCCGTTCCTGGATTTGAGGACCAGGAAGATCTCGTTCCCGCTGCCGGAATGGAATGCCATGGGCTGCGTTACGAACAGGTGCTCGCTGAGCTGCACCCATCCGGCGACGTCCTCGCGCTCGGCTTTTTCCCTGTGCTCCGAGGGGATGTAGATGCCGGTGGCCCCCAGGAACTTCTTCTCCCCCCAGGCGTCCGCGGTGGCGTAGACCTTCACGGGGGATTCACGCTGACGGAGCAGGCCGGTGATGCCCGCCCAGTGGTCGGCATGGCCGTGGGAGATTACGATGCGGGTGATACTGTCGGGATCAACGTCGGCGACGTACAGATTGTTGGACAGATAGCGGGGCCGGAGGCCGGTGCCGAAAAGCGTCCTCTCCCCGTCGGCGTCTATGAGCATGGAAAGGCCCTTGCCTCCGATGTATGTGGTGCCCTCTACGGCACCCTCGTCGTAAAGCACGGTGATCTTCGCCTCGTCCATGGCTGCTTATCCCCCTTCGAATACAAAAACTGTCGCGGGTCACCTGTGATAGTAGCGGTCGGGGATGTCCCTGCAGATGCGGCAAATCAGCTCCTCGTCCGCCATACCCGACGCGAGCATCCACTTCACCTTGTTGGGGACAGTGGTGACCGACATGATGGCGGTGGGCTTGGAGGGCTCGTCGATATAATCGGTCTCCAGCATGAAGCGGTCGGAGCCCTTGGCGCGGGCCTCCTTGATGTTGGTCTTGGAGGCGGGGATGGAGGGCATGACACCGAAGGTCTCCTCCTCGGTCACGAAGGGCGGGGATGAGTGCTTGATCACCATGCCCGGGTCGAGTCCGGCCTTCCTCGCGATATCCGCCAGACTGCGGTTGGTGTCGGTGGTCCCGGACTCGCAGTGGATGATGACTGGCACATCGTTCTCCCTGGCGATCTCCATGCCCCTCTGCAGGACCCTGTTAGAGGCGTCCCATATCTCCGGGGAACACTCGAAGTGGGGCCTGCCGATCTCGCCGATGGCGACCGCATTCCCCTCCTGCACCGCCTTCCCGGCATCCTCCATACCCTGCACCATCATCTCCTCCGCCCTCTCCAGCCCGAACTCCTCGGCGAGGGACATCAGGAGGATGGGGTAGGGTCCGACAGCGATGTTGATCTCCAAATCGGTGGCTTCCCTGGCCCTCGCGGCCAGGTCGAAGGTGATCTCGTAAGATTTAGCAAAATCCTTCCCGTCCGCGATCCTGACCTCCGGATACGGCAGTGTGACGAGTGTCAGTCCAGTGCCTCCGGCCTGCTCGTACTCCCGGAGAGCATCCACGTTGCGTCCGTGGGGACTCATGTGGATATGGTTGTCATAGACGGGAAGCTTATCCATGGGTAACGGAAGCAGAAACACTTTATTAAAGCGTAATCCAATGGTCGGATAATGGAAAGGCAGGGCGGTTTTCAGCAACAGAAACCCTATACGGAGGTCGAACTGGACCCCAACAGCCGTTTCCTTTTCAAACTGTTCCGCAGATACTACCGCTCCTTCACCCCGGACATGCCCGACCGTTTCACCAAAAAGGAATACGGTTTCATCCCCTTCGGGAAAACGATGCAGAGGCATATGGCGTTCTCCAGTCCCGATGATCTGAAGACCTTCATGATGTCGAAAGTGCCAGCACACAGTTACTACTCCACCGCGTACTACCGCCATCCCGCCAAACCGGTCATGGAGGAGAAGGAATGGATGGGTGCCGAGCTGATCTTCGACCTCGATGCCGACCACCTCGCCGGCGCGGAGGAGATGACCTATTCGCAGATGATGGTGCAAATCCGCAAGGAGATGATCTCCCTGGTGGACGATTTCCTCTGTTCCGACCTCGGGTTCTCGGAGAAGCAGGTCCGCATCTGTTTCTCGGGAGGAAGGGGTTACCATGCCCACATCCGCACCAACGACATCTACACCCTGGGGACGAACGAGCGCAGGGAGCTGGTCGACTACGTATCGTGCATCGGCCTGGACCTGGACACGGTGTTCCCCATCCACACGGACGCGGTCAGCGTGAGCATGGCCGCCAACGGGATGACCCGCTCCAACACCCACTCCTACCGCGTGATACCTCCTGCCGATTCCGGCGGGTGGGACCTCAAGATGAGGGAGGCCCTCAAACTGATCTGCCAGAACATCATCGAGAACGACCCGAAGGTCATCAAGGCCGTATATCCCTCGGTGAAGGCCACCCCGCAGACCCTGGAGAACCTCCGCACCCGTCTGAAGGGCCTGTTCAGGACCATGTTCGAGCGCAACACCATGAACGGCCTCTCGAACCCGGAACAGGACATCCTGATGAAGGCCCTGAACGACGTCGCACCCCTCCTGTCGAGCGAGGTCGACAAGCCCGTCACCCCCGACATAAAGAGGCTGATCCGTCTGCCTGGGTCATTGCATGGCAAGACCGGTCTCAAGGTGGTGCACATCACCCGCGACGAACTCACCGACTACGACCCCCTGCAGTCCGCCGTCCCCGACGTCTACACCGACGACCCGGTCAAGCTGACCATGAGGAAGCCCATGGACCTGTACATGATGGGGCAGCACATGTCCCTCAAAGGCGAGACCGAGGTCCCCGAGTTCGCCGCCCCCTTGCTGATCGGCAGAAAGTACGCCAGCTACGGGTGGGAATCCGAGAGGAAGGAACGCCTGTTCTGACTTCCTTCCTTTAAATATAATTCCCGCAACCTTTATTAATAAAGTACAGATAGTCCCCGCCCAGGTATATCTATGAAGGCATTCCTTGTAACCGGTCACTTCGCTGACCCCAGGAAAGAGCAGCCCTTCTCCATCGAGATGGCTGCAGAAGACGAGACCGCAGTCAGAGAGAAAGTCCTGTCCACCATCGGAAGCAGGCACAAGATGAAGAGATGGCAGATCACCATCACCGCCGTCGAAGAGCTCCCCGCCGAGAAGGTCGAGAGCCACCTCGTGAAATACCAGATCGGTGCATGAGATGAACGACGAGGAACTCCGCCAGGCGATGCAGGCCCTCGAGAGCTACAACAAGCAGCTCGAAGGCATCACCCGCCAGGCCAGGATTCTGCAGAACACCCGTGACGAGACCACCAGGGCCAGCAGGACCGTGCAGGCACTCGTGGACGCCAAACCGGGTGACGAGATCCTGATCCCCGTGGGAGGTTCCTGCCTGGTCACCGTCCAGGTTTCCGAGAAGAAGAAAGCGATCATCGGGGTCGGCAGCAAGATCTCCGTGGAGAAGGACTTCCCGGAGGCCCTCGAGTACCTCGAGCGCACGACCCAGGAGCTCTCAGACGCCATCCAGAAGACCATCTCCGCCATGCAGGAGATCCAGGGATACGTCGAAGAGCTCGACGCGGCGATCCAGCAGGAGTACGCCGCCAGAAAGCCCCAGGGCAACCAGTGATTGAAATGTTCGATTCCCTCAAGTCGAAGCTGAAGAACCTCTTCAAGAAGGGCGAGAAGCTCGACGCCGAATCGGTCTACAAGGAAGAACCCGAGGAACCCGCCGTCCAGGAGACGGCGGTCCCCGAGGTGCCTGAGACCGAGACCCCTGTCCAGGAGACCGTTCCCGAACAGGTACCGGAACCCAAGAGGGACGAACCCGCACCCGAGGCCAAACCCGAGCCCGCCCCTGCCCCCGCTCCCAAGAAGCAGGAGAAGAAGGAGGACAGGAAGGGCAAACCCGTCAAGGGCAAGAACAAGAGATCCGACGAGATGCTCAGCTCCTCGTTCCTGAGCAAGAAAATCAAGGACGACCCGCTCGACGACATATTGGACGAGCTGGAGGTCACCCTCCTGGAGTCCGACGTCGCCTATCCCGTCGTGCAGGAGATCATCGTCGGCGTACGCAACAACCTCGCCGGCAAGAAGTACAGCAGGGAGTACACCCTCGAGGAGATCGTCGAGCTCGCCGTGAAAGAAGCGGTCAGTGACGTCCTCCGCATCAACGTTTTCGATTTCGACGCGTGGCTCGCCGAACAGAAGAAGCCCACCGTCATCATGTTCATCGGCATCAACGGCACCGGCAAGACCACCGCCATCGCCAAGATCGCCAACAGGCTCAAGCAGGAGGGGCGCAGCGTCGTCCTCGCCGCATGCGACACCTTCAGGGCAGGGGCCATCGAACAGCTCAGCATCCACGCCGACAAGCTCAACGTGAAGATCGTCAAGTCCGTGCAGGACGCCGACCCCGCTTCCGTCGCCTACGACGCCATCGAGCACGCCCGCTCCAAGATGAAGGACGTGGTCCTCATCGACACCGCGGGAAGGATGCAGACCAACAACAACCTCATCGCCGAGATGAAGAAGATCGTGAAGGTCGCCAAGCCCGACCTCAAGATCTTCGTGGGCGATTCCCTCGCCGGCAACGACGCCGTCGAGCAGGCCAAGGTCTTCGACGAGGCCGTGGGAATCGATGCCATCATCCTCACCAAGATCGACACCGACGCCAAGGGCGGAGCCGCCCTCTCCATCGCCAAGACCATCGGCAAACCCATCGCCTTCGTGTGCGACGGACAGGAGTACGAGGACATCGAGAAGTTCGACGCGGACTGGATGCTCGAGAGGCTTTTCGACCAGGTCACCGCCTGATTTCCCGGATTTTCAACCCGAAGGACAGGCGGCGAAGCACATTTCACCGGAATATGCGATGACCCAGACATCGTTTTCTGCTGTATTTGAGCAAAGGATGACTATTATTAACAATTGTTAAACTTAATATTAATGCGCATAATGTTTTATTAACCCAGATAAAGGTTCTTTATCCATGGCCTTCGACCGCTATATGGGGGGGGGAGGGTCGTGAGTTCTCCCGCTCCGATATGCCGCACAAGCACAGACCGTGCTGACATAGGCCGTGCATTTTATTCCGCGCTTGCAGGGAACGGTCATCCGGGATATTTCAGCAGAATACCCAGAATATACCCTGTCGGTTACTCCCGATGTGGATGTCTCGGACTGAAATGCAAAACAAGAAATCTTTTACTTTAATTTTTGAAAGTAAAGTACTGGGTCCGTCCCCGTAAAGGGACAGACCCAGATGGATGGTTTTATCACTCGCGGCGGATAATGGTGGTGACGGCGTTTCCGCCTCCGAGACAGAGGGTGGCGCAGCCGACGTCCTTCTGCCTGTCCATCATTGCGTAGAGGAGGGTGGTGAGCACACGGGCTCCGGAGCATCCGATGGGGTGTCCGAGAGCGACTGCTCCTCCGTTGACGTTGAAGATCTCATCGGGAACTCCGAGTTCCTTCTTGACTGCACAGGAAGCAGATGCGAAGGCCTCGTTGTGCTCGAAGAGGTCGATGTCATCGATGGTCATTCCCGCCTTCTTCAGGACGTACCTGGTGGTGGGGATGGGGGCCTCCATGATCCTCTCGGGGAGCACTCCGCGCTCTCCGTAGGCTACGATGGATGCGAGGGGCTTGATGCCGTGCTCCTCGGCCCATTTCCTGGAAGCGACGATCAGGGCGGATCCTCCGTCGCTGAGCTGGGAGGAGTTTCCTGCGGTGACGATTCCGTCCTTCTTGAAGACGGGTTTCAGCTTTCCGAGGGACTCCATGGAGGAGTCGGGGCGGATTCCCTCGTCCTTGTCGAAGATGATGTCCCCTTTCTTGTTGGGAATGGTGAAGGGTACAATCTCCTTGTCGAACTTTCCGTTCTGCTGTGCCTTGTAAGCCTTCTGGTGGCTCTCGACGGACAGCTGGTCGGCGTCCTCCCTGGTGACGTTGAACCTCTCGGCGACGATCTCTCCGGTGAATCCCATGTGCTGGTTGTTGAAGATGTCCCAGAGTCCGTCGTGGACCATGCAGTCGACAACGGTTTGATCGTTCATCCTGTATCCCCAGCGGGCTCCGTTCATGAGGTAGGGGGCGTTGGACATGCTCTCCATACCTCCTACTGCGAGGACGTTGTATTCGCCTGCTTTGATGGCGTCGGCGGCACACATGACAGCTTTCATGGCAGAGCCGCAGACGGCGTTGACTGTGAAGGATCCGATCTCGACGGGAAGTCCTGCGCCGATGGCTGCCTGCCTGGCGGGGTTCTGTCCGAGTCCGGCCTGAAGGACGTTTCCCATGATGCATTCCTCGACATCGGCGGCCTCGATTCCGGCCCTCTTCACTGCCTCTTTGATACAGTGTGCTCCGAGTTCGGTGGATTTGATTCCGGTGAGTGCTTTTCCGTATTTTCCGATTGCAGTCCTGCATGCGCTTAAGATTACTGCTTCATCCATGAGTTATCCCTCCTAGAGATTGGATTATGTTAGAATAGTGAGTATATATTATTGTCGGTTATTGATTACGACAATTGACGAATTCGACGGGTTGTATCTCACCCATCCTCTTCAGAGGTTTGGATAAATGTCTTCTCGCCGCGACCGGTGGCTCGTACCATCCGGGGACTATCCATCTGGTGTTCCTGCGTAGGACAGGGCTGTCGGACTTCGTCCTGCATTGTCTGCAGCGGTATCCCTTCCCTTTGCCCACAGAGACCATCAGACGCCCGCAGGAGGGGCATACGGGATTGGAGACCTTCTCGTACTCGTCGACGGTCTCCAGCACGTGGAGCTTCTCGATGTTCAGGGATCTGGGGCTCTCCCTCAGCTCTCCCAGCACCTCCACCCTGTCACCGGGGGTCAGCCAGTCGATGGCGTGCCTGAACTCCCTGGAGGGTTCGTATGCGGCGCAGACGATCTTCCCGTACTTCGAATCGATGGTCATGAAGGTGTGGCCGCCGCGGATGCGTTCCACCTTCCTTACGATGCCCTCGACCGAATAGGAGCTGTTGGGGATGAACTCCTCTTCGGGACAATCGTAGATGATGTGATCATCCGTCCCCTGATTCGTCAGGAATACCAGCCATCTGCTCTGGGGCTCGGTCTTTATGATGCCGTGGCCTTTGATCAGGTCGGAGATATCGTCGCCCCTGAAACCGTACATAACGGGACAGGGGGTGGCCGGGACGATCGCCACCCGCCCGGAACGGTCCTCCCAGCTGTTGAAGGAACTCGAGATGGTATGATCGGCAACATACACGGATTCCCTGTCGAATATCCTCTCGGTCCCCCATCTCTCCGGAGGACGGTAGGACAATAGCTCGTAGGTGAAATCCTTCGGGATCCAGGCCATGCCGCAGGTGCAGCCGATGATACCCCTGCCGCATCCGAGCTCGTACCTCAGTGCGCCGATTCTCTCGAGCTCCCTGACTATGATATCGCGCTCGACTACCCTTCTCACACCCAGGAAATAGAGGTCCTCAGAAGGCCTCGTCTCGGAGACCACGATACCAGGATCTGAATAGTCTGGGTCATGGAATTTTTCGACCAGTGGTTTGATCCTTTCGAGGATCATTTCTTTGTCGGGTTCCCAGTCCTCCATATCCTCATATGAATAGATTGATTCACCGTTGATCTCCCCTATGAAGGTCCTCTCTCCCCTGCCCTTACCGAAGCACATGACGAGCGAACCGTTGCCGCGCGTCTTCCAGGGGATGGCGGGATTCAGACGGACCAGCCGGGGCGGTCCGATGAGATCAAGATTGCAGTTGTGGATAAGATCGAAAATGATCTCCGTAGCCAGATAGGTTGTGCAATTACCCCTCATCGAATCGGTGTCATCCGCGGCTACGAACATCGTGACATCATTGGAAATTCGATATTTCACATCATCGAATCATCTTCAGACCGGAAACGAAAAAAATCGACCTATCGTCGGAAAAGGATCCGGAAATACCGTAGACTGCGTCCTTTTGGATATTGCTCCTCGTGAAACAATGATATTGAATTCCGGAACAATCCTCGAGGTCGAACACGAAACCGCTGTCCGTCTTGGTCACGGAAACGACGACCCCTACGATATCCTCCTCTGAAGAATCATTGCCGTTATACATGAACGCGAACGAAAAAATTATGATGAAAGCGAAACAGCAGATTATGAGATATTTATCACGGGTTTTTTCCATAATCGGAAAAACATAACTTCAGGATAATAATAAAATCAGGACAATTAGCAAGATAGGGTTGTTACCCCATCATTTCCAGTGGAGAAATCGAACATGACACCCCCACCCCTTGATTTCCACTGGAACTCCGAAAAGGGTAAAGGGGTGTTTTTTCAGGATGACTATCACTCGAATTGGGAATCGAAAGTCATCTGTTTTCCAGATTTTATCACAAGACCCTCGAATAATTCATCATGGTCGAGGATACTGAGAATATCGTTGGAGACGTTGATCTCGATTTCCTTGGTCCTTCCTCTCCTTCCGAAGGATTTGACACGTGCGTTGATGATTCCTAACATGTCGAGTTCGGAGATGAGATCGGCGACCCTCCTCTGCGAGATGACAGGACAGGCGAGCTGCGTTGCGATGTTCATGTAGGTTGCGTACACCTCACCAGTAGTGAGGAATCCCTCATCATTCTTCGGACTAATGATGATGCTTTTCAGGATGATCTTTGACTGATCGGTAAGGGTCCTGATGACTTCGCTGACAGCGTCGAGCTCGATCTTCTGTCTTGCATAATCGACATGAGCGGAAGTGACACAGGTATCTCCGTTCCTTTCTGCGATATCTGCGGCAATCCTGAGAAGATCCAAGGCCTTCCTCGCATCTCCGGAATCCTGTGCTGAGACTGCTGCGCAGTAATTTACAACGGAAGAATCCAGAGCATTCGGATAGAACGCTTCTTTTGCTCTGTCATTGAGGATGTCGATAAGCTGCTGAGGAGTGTAGGGAGGGAAGATGATCTTTTCCTCTCCGAGTCTGCTCTTGGTCTGGGTGGTGAGATATTCTTGTGTGAATCTGCTGTTGTTAGTAATCCCAATAATAGCTACTCTGGATTTCTTGAGCATCGAATTAATGTCAGTCAAGAAGTAGAAGATGTCGTCACCGTTCTTCTTAAATGATTTGTCGATCTCATCGAGAACAACGATGAATACCTTGTCTTCTTCATCGATGAATTTGATCAGCTCGTTGAAGATCTTCTCGAGACTCCAACCGGTGAAGGGGATCTTCTTGTTGGGATCAGTGATGATCTGGTTCGAGATATTGTAGAGGATGCTGTAAGGAGTATCGATGACTTCGCAGTTCACGTAGATGTAGCAGCAGTTGTTGTTTTCCGCATCTGCTTTCATCAGTTCCTTTCCGATGTAGTTCACCACTGCGGTCTTTCCGGTTCCGGTCTTGCCGATGATGAGGATGTTGGAAGGTTTGTCCTTGTTGAGCGAAGGTGCTACAATATCCACGATGTCGCGTATTTGAGTCTCACGGTGGAGAAGCTGATCGGGAACATAGGTCGTCTGAAGGATTCCTCTGTTCTTGATCAGAAGATTTTTCTTTTCCAGATAGTGTTTGAATATGGAATCTCCCGTCACTCGACATACCTCTTTTTCGCGTAAAGAGGGCTTATGGTGAGGACGGATATAAGGCTTGGTATCAACCAATAACTGTTGAATAAATCCAACTATTTTTGCAGTGTTCTCTATGAAATCGTGATAGGTGGTTTTATAAGTAAAATATCATTCTATCTTCAAGGAGTTCACTATCATGAACGGATGGATCGTTATCGGAGCATGCATCGGATTCATTGTTGTTGCAGCCCTGATTCTTTTCGGAATCACCCAACTTTGAATAAAACTTCATCATTTTTTTGGCAATTTTTCGAATAAAAATTGTCATTTTTCAATCTCGAAAAATGCGTGCGTCCTTTTTTCGAGTTCCAGTGGAAATCAAGGGGTGGGGGTCTTCTTTTTCCTCAGCACATACTCGTCGAAGAGATATCCTGCGGATATCACCGAAAGAATGATGGTGATGAAGAATGCGGCAAGACAGGGGATGCTGTTTTTTGCATAATTGTTGAGGTAGGTCGTGTGTCCATTGAAGAGCAGTTTCAGAGATCCCAACCAGGGGATCTCCTTCCAGGCGACGGACTTTATCCTTTCCGGATTCACGAGATTGTTGAACGAGATGTTCGATGCACTCTGATCGACGGTGGCGTTGTTGTCCCCCATGGTAACGTATCCGCTGTGGGTCTGCAGATCGTCTATATTGACGGAGACGGTTATGTTCCTGTATCCGTTGTTCAGGGTCAGGAGCAGGACTCCGGAGAGGTTGTCGAAATCACCGCTGGCACATTCCCATAATGGGTTCCCGTTGGAGTCTTTGAAGTTCTCCAACGAAGGGGCTTTCCAAGTCCCGCTGTCATATTCGATCCATAGGATAGCACGGTGGATTACGGGATTGCCGACGGCACGTTTGTAGATTATAACCGACCCATAATCCCCGAATTCCTGGTGTCCGGACTGGTGACCTTCCACATAGGTTACGACATTCGATTTTCCGAGACTCTTCACCATAATCATGTCACCGGTGTCGATAACACCTATCTGGGACTTGTCGTCGGAATGCTGCATGCTGTTCGATTCGATGACTGTGAAAGGAGGGTTCACTCCCGAAGTGTTCTTTACCAGGACGATCCCCGAAACAAGGAGAATCAGCACTATCAGCAGTGCTATCACCGTGGTGAGATTCTCCTTTTTCATGCGGGGATGTATTATTTCGAAAGATAAGAACCTAATACCTTCATACCATCCTTTTTTGCATGGAAAGACCCACGACCGACGAATACTTCATGCAGATGGCTAAATTGGCAGCGACCAGGTCCACCTGTCTCAGACGCAAGGTCGGAGCGGTCATCGTGAAGGACAATCACGTGCTTTCCACCGGATACAACGGGGCTCCCCGCGGTGTATCCCACTGCGAGGAGAAGGGATGTCTCAGGGTACTCATGAATGTGCCCTCCGGCACCCGCCATGAGCTCTGCAGAGGCGTCCATGCGGAACAGAACGCAGTGACCCAGGCGGCCTATTTCGGTGTCAGCGTGAAGGGTGCCAAGATCTATACCACCACCTTCCCTTGTTCTCTATGTGCCAAGATCCTCATCAACTCAGGCATCACCGAGATCGTCTACGACGAGGGATATATGGACGACCTCTCTAAGGACATCCTCTCCGAGGCGGACCTCAAGATCAGGCACGTTGATGAGAAGTCCGAATGAGAAAAAATTCGGTGAAAACATTTTATAATGCCAATTTTCAAACGATTTGTTCTCCTTATTATAATATAAAAAACGGTGGCTATTATATACCGTAAGGGTTTACTGCCCACTACGAATGGTCGGGGAGTGAAACTTGAGCCGAACTGACATACTTTCGGAAATAAAGGAGGCTGAGCAGAAGGCTGATCAGGCAGTCTCTAACGCAGAGACTGAAAAGAAAAACGCCGTTGCTCAGGCCCGCAGTGCTGCTGTAAAGAGGAAGCAGGCTGAGGTCGCGAAGATTCGCGCCGACGCCGAGGCCGCTATTGCAGCAGAGCAGGCCAACCTCGAGGAAAGCAAAGCCGCGAAGATCGCCGAAGGCGAGACCGAGGCCGCTGGAATCGAGGAGGCAGCTAGGGATAAGATCAAGGAAGTCAACGATTTCCTCACGAATGAATTCGAGAGGGCAATAAATGCTTCTTCCTGAGTCGATGAGTAGGATTGTGATTGTGGGTACCAAGACCCGCCTCGAGGACGCCGTAAACGCCCTCTACTGCGAGAAGGCTATCCATGTCATCGATCATACCACCGGCGACGACGGGCTCTCTATCGGAACCTCGCTTGAAAAGACCTCGAAGGCATCTGAGAGGCTTCTCAAAGTGAGGGCACTCGAGAAGGAGCTTGGGATCAACAAGCATACCAAGACCGCCGACATCTCTGTCGAGGATGTGCAGTCGCGCATCAACGCCGGGGACGTCGAGGGCGTCGAAGATGAGGTCCTTAAGACCGTCGACGCAAGGAATGATCTTACCCAGAAAATCACTGAATTAAACTCTAAGCTAAAGATTTTAGAACTTCTGAAGAACCTGAACGACATTACTCTTGATCAGTACAGCGGATACAAGAGCATCGCCGTTCTCGCCGGTACCGTTACCGGCGACGCATCGTCCCTCAAGATCGACGATGCCGAGATCTTCTCTTCCTACGACAAGAAGACCGGCGGCGTGGCCGTCGTCTTCGTGAAGAAGGAGAACAGGGATCAGGCATACGCCGCACTCGCAGGGATTGGGTTTGTGGAACTCCATATCCCCGTCTACACCACCAAGGTGGCAGCCGCGGATGAGTACCAGAGGATCGCAGCCGAGATCGAGGCAGCAACTGCCGAGATCGAGCTCTGTGACAAGGCCCTCGAGGAGATGAAGGAGAGATACAAGTCCTTCCTGAAAGGAAGCGACGAAGAGCTGTCCATTGCGGTAGAGAAGGGTAGTGTTCCCCTTAGGATCGCAGTGAGCGAGTACTCGTACATCATCGATGCATGGGTACCCACCAAGAAAGTGGATTCTGTCAAGGCCAACCTCGAGCAGAAGCTCGGGGACGATGTCTATGTGGAATTCGAAGAGACTCGTGGCAGGAATCTTGAGGAGTCCGCAGCCCAGGAGCCTCGTTTCCAGAATGTTCCCGTCAAGCAGAACAACGGAAGGATCGTATGCGAATACGAGTACGCGACCAGTCTGGTGTCCGTCCCCAAATATCAGGAGATCGACCCCACCTTCCTTATCGCGATCTTCCTCCCGCTGTTCTTCGGATTCATGGTCGGAGATATGGGATACGCCATCCCCTTCATCATCCTGGGAGCATACGGACTTAAGAAGACCAAGCACCCTGACTGGCGTGCCATCGCGCTCGTCCTCTTCTTCGGAGGAATATGGGCATTCATATTCGGTCTGTTCTTCTACGGCGAAATGCTGGGAATGCACTTCGTCGGCGGAGAGTATGAGGCCGGTGTATGGGAATGGCATGATGACCACGTCGCCGTGGGCGGAACCAGTGTGACTTGGGATTGGATTTTCGGAGCCAAGTTCCCTGAGTGGTTCAACCACATGATCTGCTCTGCAGGAACCTGGGACTCAGCAAAAGGAACCTGGACCGGAGGTGAGACCGGTATCGGAAAGCTCGTCAACGTCGCGTTGCTCCTGAAGCTCTCCGTCTACGTCGGTATCGTTCACCTCTTCATCGGTATCCTCTGCGGTGTGTACAACATCGTGAAGCAGCACGGCGGAAAGGCCGCGTTCATGGAGAAGGGAGGACTCGTGTTCACCTTCTTCGGAATGATCCTGTTCTGTCTCGCCCTCACCCAGGCAATGTTCGGAGGAGAGATTGGCGACATCGCCAAAGGAACCCCCCTCATCCTGCTCGTAGTGGCTATCGTGTGTCTGGTAATCGGAATCGCATTAAACGCAAAAGCAGAAGGCGGAATGCAGGCAATCATGGGTATTCCTGAAGTCATCGGTTGGATTCTTTCCTACACCAGGCTTGCAGCAATCACCATGTCCAAGGCCGGAATGGCGCTTGCATTCAACTACATCGTATTCGGAATGATAATCGCGACCAGGACCGTCGGTGAAGAAGTCGTCTTCGACCCCTTCGCCAACGTCGTCATGTTAGTGATTGGAATATTCCTATTCTGTTTCCTCCACCTCGTCGTATGGACCCTCGGAATCCTTTCCGCAGGTCTGCACGCCCTCAGGTTGCAGTTCGTCGAACTCATGATGAGGTTCTATGAAGGAGGCGGAGAATCGTTCGCACCTCTTCAGGAGGTCCGCACTAAAACCTTTTTCAGCAAAAACACCAACAACATCAAAGAGGTTTGAAAAATATGGCAGCAGCAGAAGCAGCAGGAATGATCGCAATCGGAGCAGGACTCGCAGTCGGACTCGCAGGACTCGGATCCGGAATCGCGGAGAAAGACATCGGTGCAGCAGCAGTCGGTGCAATCACTGAGAACCCCTCCCTCTTCGGAAGGGCCATGATCTTCACCGTTCTTCCTGAAACCATCGTCATCTTCGGTCTCGTTATCGCTATCATGGCAATCTTCGTTATGTGAGTCTGGGGGCCTTTATTTGGCACTAGACAGCGTAACCAAGGAGATCCAGGCAGCGGCCGCAACCGAGGTCGCCCGCATCCAGAAGGAGCAGGCGGAGGAGATTGCAGCAATCAACGCTAAGGTCGATGCCGAGATTGCCGAAGTGAAGCAGAAAGAGGACAAGAGGGTCGCAGAGACAAAGGAGACCCTCGCACGCCAGGTCAGCTCTAGCGCAGACCTGGAGAGCAAAAAGCTGGTCCTGTCCAAGAAGAAGGAGATCCTCACCGAGGCCTTCGAGTCTGCCCTCAAGCAGATCGAGAGTGTGCCCGCCGACAAGAAGCTGGCATATTACAAGGCAATGGTAGCATCCGCCAAGACCATCATCCCCGAGCCCAAGGCCGTCATGTCCGAGAAGGATAACTTCTCCGCAGCCGACCTCGGTGTGAAGTCCGTCGAGAAGAGCGCAAGCGTCCGCTCCGGACTTCTCCTCCAGAGCGAGGACGGAAAGGTCGAGGTCGACATGCAGTTCGAGGTACTTCTCCAGAACATCTGGGACAGCAACCTGAAACAGCTATCCGACATCCTGTTTGGGTGAGAGAGCATGTTCAAGCACAGCGGAACAGGTAACTACGCATACATGTCTGCGAGGGTTAAGGCTAAGCAGTCTAAACTCCTCAAGGAAGAGGACTACAACAAAATGTTGATGATGTCCGTCCCTGAGATCTCGCACTTCATCAGCGAAGCCGGTTACTCCAAGGAGATGAACGACCTTGCGGTCAGGCACTCCGGAATCGAGCTTCTCGAGTATGCTACCTACATGAACATGTCCAAGCAGTTCCGCAGTATCCTGGAATCAGCAAACGGTGAGCTCAAAGACATGGTCGCCGCCTACCTTACCAAGTGGGACTTTGAGAACCTCAAGGTCGTGCTCCGCGGTAAGAACTACGGACTTACCCTCGACAACATGAGGGATGACCTTGTTATAGCCGGTTCCCTGAAGGAGGACGACCTGGAGAAACTCCTGTCCGCCCCCTCCATCGAGGAAGCACTGGCCATCTTCAAGAGCAAGACGGGTCTGTCCGTTTCCGACGAGGCCATCCGCGCCTACAAGGAGGACAAGATCCTGACCAAGATCGAAGATGAGGTCACCAAGGGCTACTACAAGAACGTCCTTGATTCCATCTCCGGAAAAGACAGGGCTACCAACATCTTCCGTAACTACATGAAGTACGTGATCGATCTCAAGAACGTCGAGACCATCATGAAACTCAAGATGGAGAACATCGGAGGAGAGGAGGCAGCTGACTTCTTCATCCCGGGAGGATACCAGCTCAACCAGAAGATCTACGCGCAGGCAGCCGCCGCGCCTACCATGGAGGCAGCTTTCAACGAGCTTCAGTCCATGAAGATCTACGAGGAACTGAAGGCGCTCTCTCAGACCCCCACCATCTCGCTTCTGGTCCTTTCCATGGAAAGGCTCAGGCTCCAGATGGCAATCCAGGTCGCACACATGTACCCTCTTTCCGTCATCCCCGTCGTGGTATACATGATCATGAAGGAGGATGAGGTCAAGAAGATTAGGACCGTGGCACACGGTGTCGACAGCGGTCTTGACAGGGACTCAATCAAGAATCTGTTGGTGATCTGATGGAGATAGCAGTTATCGGCAGCGATGAATTCACTCTCGGCTTCCGCCTCGCAGGCGTGAAGACCGTCTTCATCGCGGACCAGACAAATTACCAGGAAAAAATGCAGGAAGCGATTTCCGATGCCAATGTCGGAATCCTTGCGGTAAACGCAGACGACCTGCAGTATCTGACCGCCCACTTCAAGACGAAGGTCATGGATCTCATCCAGCCCGTCGTCGTGCCTGTCGGCGGAGACCAGAGCGACCTTCGCGAGAAGGTCAAGAAAGTCATTGGCGTTGACTTGTTTAAGACAGAGGATGAATGAATGAGCACTGAAGGTGTAATTTACAGGGTCGCTGGACCTGTCGTAACCGCCACCGGTATCTCCCCCAGGATGTACGATGTCGTACATGTTGGAAACGAGAAACTGATGGGAGAGGTTATCAAAATCGTCGGCGACTATTCTATCATCCAGGTTTACGAGGATACCACCGGAATCAAACCCGGAGAGCCCGTCACTAACAGCGGACTCCCCCTCGCCGTTGAACTCGGTCCCGGACTCCTGACCTCCGTTTACGACGGAATTCAGAGGCCCCTCCCTGTCCTCAGGGAAATGACCGGAGACTTCATCGGCCGTGGTGCCACCGCACCTGGACTCAGCAGGGAAACCAAATGGGACTTCGTCCCCGCCGTCGCGGTCGGAGACGAGGTTTCTGCAGGATCCGTCATCGGAACCGTGCAGGAAGGACCCATGGTCCACAAGATCATGCTTCCCCCCAACGCACAGAAGGGAAAGGTCGAGGAGATCAAGGAAGGAGCTTTCACCGTGGAAGAGCCCGTCGTCAAAGTCGATGGCGTCCAGTACCCCATGATGCAGAAATGGCCCGTCCGTCAGCCCAGGCCTGTCATCGAGAAATACAGCCCCGATGTACCTCTGGTCACCGGACTCCGTGTCCTCGATACCATGTTCCCCCTCGCAAAGGGAGGAGCAGCAGCAATCCCCGGTGCATTCGGTACCGGAAAGACCGTTACCCAGCAGTCCCTCGCAAAGTACTCCGACGCAGACATCGTCGTCTACATCGGATGCGGAGAGCGTGGAAACGAGATGACCGAGGTTCTTACCGAGTTCCCCGCACTGGAGGACCCCAGGACCGGAGAGTCCCTCATGAAGAGGACCGTCCTCATCGCCAACACCTCCAACATGCCTGTCGCTGCTCGTGAGGCATCCGTCTACACCGGAATGACCATCGCTGAGTACTTCAGGGACATGGGATACAACGTCGCACTCATGGCAGACTCCACCTCCAGGTGGGCCGAGGCAATGAGGGAGATCTCCTCCAGGCTCGAAGAGATGCCCGGAGAGGAAGGATACCCCGCATACCTGTCCGGTAGGCTGTCCGAGTTCTACGAGCGTGCATGCCGTGGAAAGTCCCTCTGCGGAGAGGACGGATCCATCTCCGTTATCGGAGCAGTTTCTCCTCCCGGAGGAGACCTTTCCGAGCCTGTCACTCAGAACACCCTGCGTATCGTCCGTGTCTTCTGGGCACTGGATACCAAACTCAGGGAGAGGCGTCACTTCCCCACCATCAACTGGCTGACCTCCTACACCATGTACGATGCACAGCTGGGAGCATGGTTCAAGGCCAACGTCGCAGAGAACTTCCCCGAGCTCAAGACCTGGGCTATGAAGGTTCTCCAGAAAGAGGCTGAGCTTCAGGAAGTCGTTCAGATGGTCGGTTCCGACTCTCTGCCCGACGAGCAGAAGATCATCCTCGAGGTCGCCAAGATGATCCGTGAGATCTTCCTGCAGCAGAACGCATACGACCCCGTCGACTGCTTCTGCCCCCTCAACAGGCAGTACAAGATGCTCTCCCTCATCAAGAAATACTCTGACCTCGCAGACAAGGCCCTCGAGGGCGGCGTACAGGTCGACAAGATCGCGTACCTCCCCGTAAGGCAGAAGTTCCAGCAGGCAAAGTACGAGAAGGATGTCGATGCAGAGCTCGACGCAGTCGAGAAGGACATGGACGAGCAGTTCTCTAAACTGGAGGCTTGAAAATGGAAGCAGTAGCCAAAGAGTACAAAACAATCCAGAACATCCAGGGACCTCTCGTCTTCGTGAAGACCGAGGAGCCCGTAGGATACAAAGAGCTCGTCAAAGTAAGGCTTTCCGACGGATCCTTCAAGAACGGTGAGGTTCTCGATTCTGCTGACGGCATGGTCGTCATCCAGATCTTCGAGGGAACCACCGGAATCGACAGGTCCGCATCTGTCCGCTTCCTCGGCGACACCATGAAGATGCCCGTCTCCAAGGACATGCTCGGAAGGGTCCTCTCCGGATCCGCCAAGCCCCTCGACGGAGGCGCAGAGATCGTACCCGACAAGATGCTCGACATCGCAGGAGCAGCTATCAACCCCTGGGCAAGGGACTCCCCCGCCGACTTCATCGAGACCGGTATCTCGACCATCGACGGAATGAACACCCTCGTCCGCGGTCAGAAGCTCCCTATCTTCTCCGCATCCGGTCTTCCCCACAACGATATTGCACTGCAGATCGCAAGGCAGGCCAAAGTCCGCGGAGAGAACGAGGAATTCGCTGTCGTGTTCATCGCTCTCGGTATCACCAACGAAGAGAAGCAGAAGTTCATGTCCGAGTTCGAGAGGACCGGTGCTCTGAAGAACGCCGTCGTCTTCCTGAACCTCGCAGACGACCCTGCTGTCGAGCGTATCGCCACTCCCCGTCTAGGACTTACCACCGCGGAGTACATGGCATTCGAGCTCGGAATGCAGGTTCTCGTCATCATGACCGACATCACCAACTACTGTGAGGCCCTGCGTCAGGTCGGAGCAGCTCGTGAAGAGGTGCCCGGAAGGCGTGGATACCCCGGTTACATGTACACCGACCTCGCACAGCTCTACGAGCGTGCAGGTAAGATCAAGGGCAAGGCCGGATCCATCACTCAGATCCCCATCCTCACCATGCCCGGTGCGGATATCACCCACCCCATCCCCGATCTTTCCGGATACATCACCGAGGGTCAGATCGTTCTTACGATGGACCTCCACAGGAACGGTATCTACCCCCCTGTCAACGTGTCCAGCTCCCTGTCCAGGCTGATGAACAACGGTATCGGTGAGGGCAAGACCCGTGACGACCACAAGGCCGTTTCCGACCAGCTGTACGCCTCGTACGCAGAAGGAAAGGACCTCCGTGGACTGGTCGCAATCGTCGGTAAGGACTCCCTGTCCGCCAAGGACAGGAAGCTGCTCGACTTCGCAGATCTCTTCGAGGACCGTGTCGTCCGCCAGGGACTCTACGAGGACCGTTCCATCGAGAGGACTCTCGACATCGCATGGGAGATCCTTGCCGAGCTCGACATCGACCAGCTCACCAGGATCAAGAAGTCGCTGATCCAGACCTACCTTCCCAAGAAGGAGTGATGACCGATGGCAGCCCGCGATGTCACCCCGACCCGTTCCGTGCTTCTCGACCTCAAAAGGAGGATCAAGCTGTCCCAGTCCGGACACAAGATCCTCAAGATGAAGAGGGACGGACTCATCCTTGAGTTCTTCGAGATCATGGAGAAGGCGAGGCAGATGCGTGTCGGTGTTGCTTCGGACTTCCAGCTCGCAATGAAGAAAATCACCATTGCGAAGGTCGTTGACGGAGAGCTTGCGGTGAAGAGTGCGGCATACGCACTCAAGTCGCACCCTGAAGTCGACCTCAGCAGCAAATCCATCATGGGACTCATGGTCCCCAGGGTAGAGGCAAACAACATCCACACCACCCTTCTCCAGAAGGGTTACGGTGTGATCGAGACCTCCGCCTACATCGAGGATGCCGCAGCGGCGTTTGAGAAGCTTCTCATCACCCTGATCCGTGCAGCCGAGATCGAGACCGCCATGAAGAAACTGCTGGATGAGATCGAGAAGACCAAGAGGCGTGTAAACGCACTGGAATTCAAGATCATCCCCGAATTCAAGGAATCGGAGAGGTTCGTCAAATTCCGTCTCGAAGAGATGTCCAGAGAGGAAACCACCCGTCTGAAACACCTCAAGAAGAAAGGAGCGTCAACCGAGTGAAGTCATTAAGGGAACGCGTGGAAGGAATCTGGGAGGACCCCATCAAAGTAAGACGGGCGTTCACCCTGATCTGGGCGATAAGCTATGGTATGCTTGTGCTCGGGGCGTTCCTAATCATCGCCGTATTCGCGTTGAATTGGCTTTGAAACCACTTACCTGTCCGCAGGGAGACCTGCCGGACAGGATTCTTTTTTTCACAACTTCTATCGAAGAAATCGATATGTGCCAGCATATCGGAAAACGGCTCAGTCCTTGGCGAATTCCATCATGGTCATCTTGCCGGTACCGAGATGGACCACGGGCATGACGCCGGGGTTGGGGTTGAAGTTGTGCTGCTTCTGGTAATCGGTCTGCGACTGCCAGGTGGAGGCGTTGATCATCTTCACTCCCTTGTAATCCATTCCGCCCGCGCCGTGGACGTGTCCGGACACGAAGATGTCGGGCAGGTGCTCCAGAGCGAGATAGTCCTTCTTCTCGGGTGCGAGGGCGTTCCTGGCGCCGTACATCGGGGCCATGTGCCTCCTGACAACCATCTCCTTCATGACCCTGATGGGGTCCTCGTAGGTCATTCCCCTGACACCGGCGATCCAGTCGTCGATGCTCTTGCCGTGGTAGGAGGTGACGAACCTTCCCTCCACCTCGAGGTTGATGGGGTTGCCGGTCATGTAGATGCTGGAATCGAAGGTCTTGGTGTACATCTCGTTGAGGGCGGGCTGCGGCTCGGCGAGCCTGCAGGCGTCGTGGTTGCCGGGATGGAGGACGACCTTCATGTGGTCGGGGATCTCCTTCAGGTACTCCGCCAGGGCCTCGTACTGCTTGTAGATGTCGAGGATCTCCAGGTCCTTCTCCTGATCGGGATAGGCTCCGATACCGTCCACCACGTCCCCGGGGAGCACCAGGTAGTTGATCTCCTGCTCCGCGGCATTGTGCCTCAGCCAGGCAATCATCTTCTCCCAGCTGGCGGTCAGGAACTCCTTGCTCCCGATGTGGATGTCCGAGAGGAAGGCGATGCTGGAGGTGCTGTCGCTGGGGACCCAGGTATGGTTCTTGGGCACGTCCGGGCGGAAGATCTCGTTGGCGATGAACAGCTTGCTCTTCTCGGCGAATTTACCGGCCACCCCGATGACCTCGTCGTTGACGAAGATCTCGTTGGCGAGGGGTGAGTCCTTGCTGATGAAGACGCTGCAGATACCCGTCTCGTCCTCGATCTCCAGGATGGTGTGTCCGTTCTTCTGCGTGATCTTCTTGTCGTAGACCATGCCGACGATCTTCACGTCGCGGTTGTGGCGCCTGGCGGCCTCGATGGTGCTGGCGAAACCGAAGTCCTTCCGGTTGGTGAGGATCTTCTTCAGGATGTTGTATCTGCTCCTGAAGTAGTTGGTGAAGTCCTCTATGGTACCGACGCAGGTGCTCTGGCCGGTGATATCGGAGCCGGGCACGATCTTCAGGTCGAGGTCCCTCTTGATCCTGGGCTTGATGACCTTCTCGGAGGTGAACAGACCCTTGTCGCCGTTCAGGAAATCGAGCACGTCCTGCTTGGTGACCAGGAAGGCGTTGTTCGAGAGCGAGTTAAGGAGGGTGTTGACGAAGTCCATCGAATACCCGTTGGAGTCTATGATCTCCAGGGCTTCGGGAGCAAGGAAAAGGTTCTTCCTTGCCGCGGCTGTCAACACCTCGTCACGCATACCGCACCTATAGGATTGCACATTTATATCGGTTATCAGATAGGAGAGACATGGTCTCAGTCACCGTGTCGTGCCCGGTCTACCCGAGCGAGGATCCCGATAAAATCAGGACCGCCCTCCTCAACATATTCCCCACAGGAGAGTTCGAACTCACCGAGAAGGAGATGAAGGGCCCCGCCGATCTCGACAGGTTCTCCGCCCTCATCAGGCGTCAGAAGATCCTCGATACCGCCCGTTCGCAGATGCAGAGGGGCACCCGCGGAAGCAGCACCAAGACCGTTTTCAGCCTCAACAAGCAGGTCGCCACCGTCGGCAAGGTATCCTTCGTCGACTACCGCACCGTGTTGGGCACCATCAGCGTCTGCGTGGAGGATCCCGACATCGAGGCGCTCATCGACCGCGTCGCCCCCATGACGGTGAACGGTGAAGAGGTCCGCCAATGAACGTCATCGGGGTCTCCTGCCCGGAGTTCTCCAAGACCCCCTTCGACGAGATGCTCGATGCGATATCCTCCCAGTTCAGGCATTGGGAGATCTTCTCGGAGCTCAGTCATTACGGGCCCCTCGTGGCGGAAAAATACGCACAGCTCATACAGTCATCGGATCTCACGTTCTCGCTGCATACCGGCATCGCCGATATCAACGTTGCATCCTCCAACGAGCTGATCCGCAGGGCCTCGGTAGACAATCTCCTCGCGGAGATGGATTCCGCCCGCAGACTCGGCATCGATACGGTCACAATCCATCCTGGCATCATCAATCTCGCAGTTCACGATACCCGTGAGATTTCCTTGGAATCCGCCAACCGCTCTATGAAGGAGCTTGACAGGGCCGCATCCGAACTCGGATTGCATGCATGTATCGAGAACATGCCCAACTTTCCCGTGATGCTGGGTATTCAGGCCGAGGAGCTTTCATCCATCATAGACGGAACCGATCTCAGCGTCTGTTTCGACATCGGACATGCCAACACTTCGGGGCAGATCGATGCCATGATCGACCTGTTCGGAGACAGGATACGCAACATACACATACACGACAATCTCGGCGACAGGGATGCCCATCTCACGATAGGTGACGGGAACGTCGATTTCGCTCACGTTCTCAAACGTCTGTCCGGATATTCCCACAGATACATCATCGAGTGCAAATCACTCGAATCCGGTATAGAATCTCAGTCCCGCCTCAGATCGATGCTGGGTCAGTAACGTTTCCACTGGTCCAGGAGGTTGACCTCCAGTTTATCCGGGAAGTTCTTCATTTTCCTGACGTCCACAGCGTCCATGTTCGGCTTTAGGAACCAGTAGATGATGGTGACGAATCCGAGGCCGAGGAAACCCAGGAGGGCCATGCTTTCAACCCCTGCTCCGACCGTATAGGCGACGGTCGTGAGGACATCGTTTGCGCAATGTGCCAGGATGGAAGCATACAGTCCGTATTGGACGTAGATGTAAGCGAAAAGAAGGCCGCCCAGGGCCGCATCGGGGACCTTGCTCCAGCCCCATCCGTCGAAGTGTGCGAGGCCGAAGAGTACGGATGACACGACGATGAGGATGAATGCGGCCTTGCTCATGCCGAATCCTCCCAGGAGGTATTGCCAGCAGCGTTTGTCTTTGACGACAACCAATACGATAATCATCATGGGGAGTCCGATCCACAGCACCCTGTACATGAGTTCCTCGATGACCCCCGCCCTGGTGAGCAGGAAGACCATCTCGAAGCGTGTGAAGTCAGACATCCAATCCGTACTAGGAGTGTTGTTGGTTGCAGCTGTGGCCATGAGATAGATGACGCTGAGGAGAAGGGAAACGGCAAGAATGCTGGAGCACCCTGTGAGACCCGTCTTATCAGTGCAGTCCGGATTGCCGGTCGCCTTCTCGTTCTCATAGCCTCTGTAGAGCGAGTAGAGCGCATATACCAGACACATTCCGATGATCACCAGATCCGCAGCGAATACAGCTATGAGGGCAGAACCTCCGACGCGGGTAAGGACCAGATCGTCGATCCCGTACGGGATATAGACGGATATTCTGAGGTTCGAGATATCGTCCGCAATCCCTCCGAAATTCACAATGCAGTAGACCAGATTGTTGACCACGACGAATACCACGATGGTAACAGTCAGGAGAACCAGGAGATGAAGTAGGCCCGTATCGTTCTTTTTGACAGGCGTCATATCCCCTAGGTATTTCCCGCAGTGAGAACAGTACTTCGCACCCCTCTCGCGCCACATCTGGCACATCTCGCAGTCATCCATTGTTACAGACTCCATTCAGTATGTCGGCGACGCCTTCCACGCGTTCGACCTCGATGACTGCGAGGACCTTCCTGCGGTAACGGGCGACGTCGCAAAGCTCCTTTGCGATGTGTTCCTCACGCCTCTTGTCGAGACGTTTGAATCCCCTGTTCGATTCCACGAACCTGTCCCACTCGACGGCGAGTTCCTCGGGGGTAGCGGCATCCATCTTCTTGCGGAATCCTTTCTTGGCAAGATGGTGGACCGAGGTGAACTGTGTGGCGCTGACGCATTCCATGAACGCATCGTCGAACTCCTCGTCGTTCATATCGAGAGGAATGATGTTCTTGCCTGCTTCGACGCAGAGGTCCACCAGTTCGCAGAATGCGGGGGAAGGGGTCTGTATCTCTCCGAAAACGGACATCTTGTTGGAATAGACGATATCGAGCTCGCTCACTTCGACACTGTCGACTCCGATTTCATCTCTCTTCCTGAGTGCTTCGAGGCCTTCCCATCCGAGGGAGGCTGCGTACGCTTCGTGGTTGCCAAAAGCGGAACGTACCTTCTCTGCCTCCGAAACGAGGCCATTGACCACAGGAAGAATATCTATGTCGCACTCCCCGATCTTGAATCGCATCATTTCTTGGTGCTCCGGGAGAGGATCATATCGGTGAATGTGGTCTTGTCGTCGATCTTCTTCAGCTCATCATCGGTCACCAGCGCGGTGGATCCGATGTTGTCCGAGGTCTGCTTCTTCTGAACGATGAGGACCGAGGGCCTCTTCGACAGGTTGGAGAGCTCGGCGGCGATGAGCGCCTTCTGGATGATCTTGGTCTTGTCGGTGTCCAGTCCGGTCAGCACCACTGTGTTCTGCGAGTTGTCCCTGGACATAGCCTCGAACGGGCCCCTGATGATGGGCGTGACCGCGAATCCGATGTTGAGCAGGCGGTCCAGCCTCTGGGAGCCGGTGGTTCCGCCGAGTTCGATCTCGTGTTTGGCGGCGGTGTCGTCCCTCTTGTACTCGAAGGGGTCGAGGGGCTGCACGATGGGGACGTCGAGGAACTCCTCCAGACGGAGGGCGGCGTCGATCATGGCGCCCATACCGGACTCGTACATCTGAATGGTCCTCCTGGACACACCTGCGGTCTCCGCCAGGGTACCCAGGCTGATGCCGCGCTCGTCGCGGAGCTGCTTGAGAACGTCGCTGTCGATCTTGACGTACAGTCCTCCGGGGGCGGCGAAGATGAACGGCGGGACCTCCTCCAGAAGGTGCTCCGCCAGCGTCTCGTTGGAGATGATGGGGATCTTGAACCTGGAGTAGACGATGCCTTTCTCCAGGGGACCGGAGCTGGAGGTCTCCCCGATGAGCAGGGGGTTGGCGTCCAGCGCCTCCGCCATGATCTTCATCTCCTCGGAGTTCTCCCTGGAGAAGGCGTCGACGTTGGAGAGGACCTTGATGATCAGGAGGGTCTTCTCCCTCCTGCCGACCACATCGAAACATACACTACGGATGTTAATGGCCGAAGAAACATCGAACCCCGCCCTCGCCAGAATTGCGCGGGTGGTGTTAATCATGTCCTCCCTTGTCATAATATGAAAAATGTTAGTATTTCTATAAAAACTGTGGCGGAGGGCCCGTCAGGGCCCATCCGCCTGTTCGGAGGTACAAACTGCCTCAGTGGCGGTAGATACTGTTCTCGCCGTACTCCTTGATCTTCGCTGCAGCCGCGGGACCGAATTTGTCCACTGCCTTCAGCATGTCGTCCATGGATACCTTGCAGTTGGCGATCTCCTCCTCGGTGGGTTCCTTGCCGCTTGCCACAAGGCGCCTGACGGCAGACATGACCGCTTCGTTGCAGATTGCAGAGATATCAGCTCCGGTGCAGTTCTCGGTCTTCTCGGCCAGTTCCTCCAGGTTCACGCTGTCCTCAAGAGGCTTGCCCTTGGTGTGGATCTTGAAGATGGAGAGCCTGGATTCCTTGTCAGGAGGTGCCACGTAGATGGACTTGTCGAACCTTCCCGGCCTGAGCAGGGCGGGATCGATCATGTCGGGACGGTTGGTCGCGGCAATGACGACAACGTCGTTCATGGGCTCCAGTCCGTCGAGCTCGGTGAGCATCTGCGAGACGACCCTTTCGGTCACGTTGCTGTCCCCTCCGGTTCCCCTTACTGGCACTATCGAATCTATCTCATCCATGAAGATGACGCAGGGGGATGCCTGCCTTGCTTTCCTGAAGGTTTCCCTCACGGCTTTCTCGGATTCTCCTACCCATTTGTTGAGGAATTCCGGTCCCTTCACGGAGATGAAGTTGGCCTCCGATTCCGTTGCCACGGCTTTCGCGAGCAGGGTCTTTCCGGTTCCGGGAGGACCGTACAGGAGAATTCCCTTCGGGGGTTTGGCGTTCATGTGGGCGAACACCTTGCCGTACTTCAGGGGCCACTCGACTGCTTCCTTCAGTTCCTGTTTGGCCTCGGCAAGGGCTCCGATGTCGTCCCATTTCACGTTGGGCTTCTCGATGAGGACCTCCCTCATGGTGGAGGGCTGCAGGTTCTTCATGGCGTTGGTGAAGTCCTCCATTCCGACGGAGATCTTGTTGAGGACCTCGCTGGGGATGGTCTCGTCGTCCACGTCCACGTCGGGGAGCACGCGCCTGAGGGCGGCCATGGCTGCTTCCCTGCAGAGTGCCGCAAGGTCCGCACCGACGTATCCATGGGTCTTCTCGGCCAGGAGTTTGAGGTCCACCTCTTTGGTGAGTGGCATACCCCTGGTGTGGATCTGGAGGATCTCGAGACGTCCGTGTACGTCAGGCACACCGATCTCGATCTCCCTGTCGAACCTTCCGGGCCTCCTGAGTGCCTCATCGATTGAGTTGGGACGGTTGGTGGCACCGATGACCACGACCTTTCCCCTGGAGTTCAGGCCGTCCATCAGGGACAGGAGCTGGGCCACGATACGGCGCTCCTCCTCACCCTGGACGTTGTCCCTCTTCGGGGCGATGGAATCGATCTCGTCGATGAAGATGATACTGGGCGAATTCTCCTCAGCGTCCTTGAAGATCTCCCTGAGCTTGCCCTCGGATTCTCCGTAGAACTTGCTCATGATCTCCGGTCCGCCGATGGAGATGAAGTTGCTGCTGGTCTCTCCCGCCACGGCTTTGGCGAGCATGGTCTTACCGGTTCCCGGCGGTCCGTGGAGCAGAACTCCCTTGGGTGCCTCGATACCCAGCCTCTTGAAGAGCTCGGGGTGTTTGAGCGGAAGCTCTACCATTTCCCTGATCTGGGATATCACGTTCCCGAGTCCGCCCACATCGTCGTAGGAGACCTTGGGCACATCCATGTTCTCCTTGGAGACCGGTTTGTCGTTGATCTTAACCTTGGTCTCGGCGGTCATGAGTGCCGCTTCGGCGGTGGGCGAGAACGAGGTTACCACGAGGTCGAGCTTGTTGCCCATGATGTTCAGGGAGAGGACATCTCCCTTGACGAACGACCTTCCCACGAGCGCCTGTGCCAGATACTCCTCTCCGCCCTGGAGCCTCAGCTCCTCGGTGGGCGAGAAAGTGATCTTGGTTGTCTCCTTGGTCTCGGCTTTCTTGACGTCGACACGTTCATCGATTGAGACGCCGGCGTTGCGCCTTGCGGAGCCGTCCAGCCTGATGATGCCCCTGTTGGCATCCTCGGCAGGGCCGGTCAGAATCTTCACCGCGGTCTTCTTGTTACCGATGACCAGTGCGACATCCCCGACCTTAAGACCTAGGATGTTCATGAGCTCCGGGTCCAGCCTGGCGATACCTTTTCCCGCTTCTCCGGGTTTGAGCTCCGCCACTTTGATTGCTTTATCGTTCGTAGACATAATGATCACCTCTCCATTTCCCTGCAGTACTGCAGGATCTCGTCAATCATCCTGGACACTATCGTCTCGTTGAATCCGAGCTTCTTCGATATGTCCTCGGCATTCCAGTTGGGTCTGTTGAGCAGGTCGTACAGCAGCTCCCTGTGTTCGTAGTCCATGTTGTTCAGGTCCGCCATCTGCAGGAACTCCTCGATGAGGTTGTTGCGCTCCCTCACCAGGGCCGACCTGCGTCTGTCGAACTCAGTGATTTGGCGGTCGATCTGGGAGATCCTGCCGCGGACCTCCTCCAGCTTGCGCTCTTCGACCGTCTTCGTTTCCTTTTCCTGTTCTTCCTTGTTACCTGACTCGCCGGCGGGGATCAGCCTCACCTCGAACATGTTGTTCCTCATGTCGATGGTTATGGTGAACTCCGTGTTCGGCTTGTAGAAGATCCTCTCGGGACCCCTGTCGCTGCTCTGGCGGTAGCTCACCACCAGTCCCTCCTTCTCCATCAGGTTCAGGTTCTTGACTATCGCCTGCTGGCTGATGCCCAGCTCTTTCGAGAGCTGGAGGGGGTAGTGGGGCTCTCTCACCACAGCCTGAAGGATCTTCCTTCTGGTCGGATTCTCTACCACTGCCAGGATACTGTTCATATCATACATGTGTTGTTCACCCGCAGTTTACAACTAGTGGTTATATAGTTTGAACTTCTATAAAAAGATATCTGTATTGCACTCTCGTGCCAAACCAACAAGCATTATATCTGCTGGGACAATCCCAGTAGCATGTCCGGCGAGCTTAAGGACCGCTCCGTGTTCATCTACGATGTCAGGGAGGCCAGTCAGACCTTCAGCAAGGGTAACTTCGGCTATCCCATGAGCGGAGGCGCCCTTGAGCTCGACCTGGTGGAGGCGGCGTTCCTCCTCCAGCTGAACCGTCTGGAGGTCGTCTACCGCAAGAAGAAGATGACCTTCAACGACCTTTTCGACTACGCGTCCGGACTGATCAGCGACTTCGACATCAAGTACATCGTCTTCAAGGATCTCCGCGAGAGGGGGTTCATCGTGAAGCCCGAATCGGGAAGCTTCGACCTCAGGGTCTACCCCCGCGGCATGTCCCCTTCCAAATCTGCACCGCTCTACATGGTCTGCGCCGTGTCCGAGCGTTCCGCCTTGAACATCAACGAGTTCATGGACGAGATTGCCCAGAGCGAGGACCGCGGGAAGCAGCTGCTCTACGGAGTGGTGGACGAGGAGGGTGACCTCACGTACTACAAGATGGCCATCCTGGACCCCGAGGGAAAGATCTCCCCCACCGAGAGAGCGGAGCCTGTCGCGGGCAAGCTCATCTCCGACCGCATCTTCGTGTTCGATTCCGACGAGGGAGAGAGGCTCCGTACCCGTGCCTTCTACGGGAAGGACATGCAGGGCGTCCTCCAGCTGTCCCTCATCGAGGGCTGCTATCTGCTGGGTACCGGGGAGCTGGAGCTCTTCGACCGCAAGGGGAAGCAGCTCACCAGGGATGACCTGATAGCATTCGGGAAGAAGAACCAGGACGAGTTCGACCTCCGCCTGAAGGCGTACACCGACCTCAGGAACCGCGGACTCGTGGTGAAGACTGGTTTCAAGTACGGCACCCACTTCAGGGTGTACGAGCAGTCCCCCGACGAATGCCACGCGAGATATCTCGTTCATGCGGTGCCCGGTTCGGTCGTCGCCATGTGGCCCGACATCTCCCGTACCGTCAGGCTCTCCGGCGGCGTGAAGAAGCAGATCCTGTTCTGCAGGGTCGGAAAAGAGGTCGAGTACCTCGAGTTCAAATGGTTCAGGCCCTGAGCTCAGCTGAACTCGATCCTTATCCCCAGGCCGTCGGCTAGTTTCCTGTACCTGCTCCTGAGCGTGACCTCGGATATTCCGGCGGCATCCGCCACTTGTTTCTGCGACCTGTGCTCCCCGCAGATTATCGCCGAGATGTAAACGGCCGCCGCGGTGACGCCGGCCGGTCCGAGACCGGAGAGGAGGTCGCTCTCGGATGCCTTCCTGATAAGGGACAACGACTTCTCGCGGACCTCGGTGCCCAGTTTCAACGAATCGCAGTACCTTCCGATGTAGTCCTGCGGCCTGGCGGGCGACAGCGCGAGCCCGAGTTCCTTGGAGAGATGGCGGTAGGTCCTTCCGAGCTCCTTCCTGCCGACCCCTCCGTTCTCCGCGACCTCGTCCATGGTGCGGGGGATGCCGGAGATCCTGCAGGCGGCGTAGACCGAGGCCGCCGCGAGGGCATCGATCGGTCTGCCTCTGATCAGCTCCATATCTGCAGCCTTGCGGTATATCGAATCGGCGGAGCCCCTCACCGAGGGAGGGAGGCCGTTGGCGGTCACGATGCGTCCAATCTCCGAGAGGGCGAACGCGAGGTTCCTCTCGGCGGATTCCGACATACGGTCCGCCTTGTGATGAAAATCGCCTGTGCCAGGCATGTCTTTTTTGATGAAATCCGAGAGGTAGAAACGCCTTCCGCAGCAGTTGCAGTTGACACCGTCGGAGGATCCGGAGAAGACGAGATCCCCGCTTCCGCAGAAGGGACAGGCCTCAATGCTTCCTGCCCTTTCCCCTGTTCCTGCCATTGTTACCGCCCTGGCCGGAATAGACCTTGGCACCCTTCAGGCTGCCGCTGACCCCTTCGCCGGAGACCGACGCGTAGGGTCCGTCGACAGGTCCCAGGACTCTCTTGACGGAACCGATGCGGTTGCGGTCCTTGTCGAAAACGGCTGAACCCAGCTCGGGAGCGCTCACGCATTTGACCAGAGCATGCCCCTCGGATGTGATTCCTTCAACGATTCCCAGCAGTTCCATGGTACCACGAAGTCGATGGAATTCCATGATTGGCTCTCTATTTATGGCTTTTTATAAAAAGTCGTGACAGAACATTTTATAAGTTTAACGTAATTGTGGACGTATCTGAACCGTACCATCGGTATGATTTACGGAGGCAAGAAACATGGACATAATCAGCTGGGATTTCCTGACCCTCATCATTCTCGTCTTCTCGATTGTGATGATCCTCGCAGGAGTCTTCTCCACCTACTTCGGAAAGGGCAAAAACAGGGCATTCGGTGTCCTGATCATCGTTATCGGACTCGCAGTCGGACTCTTTTGGGTCTACCTCATCAACTGGAGCGGAATCTCTCCCTTCAACGGTATCGACGGATGGAACATCGTCTACAACGCCGTCGTCTACCTGATCGGAATCCTCATCGGTGCACTCATCGCTGTTGGAATCTTCCTTGTCACCGTTCTCAAGAGCTGATTAAAACCATTCCAGGCGGCTGGGTCTCCCAGCCGCCATTTCCTTTCGCAAAAATTTTATTAGTTTTTTTCACAGTCATCCCTGCATGGCAAAAGTCTTCATAATCATGGGAAGCAAGAGCGATTTCCCCATCGCCGAGAAGGCCATCAAGGTCCTCAACAAGTTCGGCGTCGCGTACGATATCGCGGTCGCTTCCGCCCACAGGACCCCCCAGAGGGTCGAGCAGCTCGTTACCGGCACCGATGCGGGAGTCTTCATCTCCATCGCCGGACTGTCGGCCGCCCTGCCCGGTGTCATCGCCTCGTTCACCACCAAGCCCGTGATCGGGGTCCCCGTCAGCGGCTCCCTGAACTACGACGCCCTGCTGTCCATCGTGCAGATGCCTCCGGGAATCCCCGTGGCCGCTGTCGGAATGGACCGCGGAGACAATGCGGCGACCCTCGCAATCGAGATGCTGGCACTGTCCGATTCCGCACTTGCGAAGAAGCTCGCCGACGACCGCAAGGCCATGGCCGAGAAGGTCGAGAAGGACTCCGACTTCGTCGTCGGTGAAGCTGGGAAGGTGCAGTGATTGGTCGGTTTCTTCGACGAGCAGGAATTCATCGACGAGGCCGTCGAGCTCATCCAGAGCAGCATTCCCGCCCCCACTAAGGCCATCATCGCCTGTTCCGGCGGTGTCGACAGCATGGTCGCCGCGACCCTCGCGAGCAAGGCCATCGGCGACCGCCTCCTGGCGGTCTACGTCGACAACGGACTCATGAGGAAGGGCGAGACCGAGGAGGTCGAGGCCATGATGCAGCACATGGGCATCAACTACAAGATCGCCCGTGCCGCCGACGAGTACTTCGAGGCCCTGAAGGGCGTCGAGGACCCCGAGGAGAAGAGGAAGATCATCGGCGAGAAGTTCGTGAGGGTGTTCGAGAGGTACGCCCGCGAGTTCGGCGCCACCTGCCTGCTCCAGGGCACCATTGCCCCCGACTGGATCGAGTCCGGGGACGGGACCCGCGACACCATCAAGTCCCACCACAATGTCGGAGGTCTCCCCAAGGACATGGGCATGACCCTCTGCGAGCCCCTCAGGGACCTCTACAAGGACGAGGTCAGGCAGGTCGCCCGCGTGCTGGGCGTGGAGGCTTCCGAGAGGCAGCCCTTCCCCGGACCCGCACTGGCCGTCAGGTGCCTCGGCGAGGTCACCCCCGAGAAGGTGCAGATCGTCAGGGAGGCGTGCTTCATCGTCGAGGACGAGATCAGGAAGGCCGCCGAGGCCGGCGAGTCCGTCCGCCCCTGGCAGTACTTCGCGGTGCTGGTCCCCAGCAAGTCCGTGGGGGTCCAGGGAGACAGGAGAGCCTACGGCTACACCATCGCCGTGCGTGCCGTCGATTCCGTGGACGGCATGACCGCCACCTTCTCCAGGCTGACCATGGACGTCCTCAACAGGATCTCCGTCAGGATCACCGACTCGATGAAGAGCCAGGTCAACCGCGTGGTGTACGACATCACCAGCAAGCCCCCCGCGACCATCGAGTGGGAGTGAACAAACCTTAACGGCCCTACCCGGGCCATATTCTTTTTTACCAATTTCGCGGATAACCGTTCATGAAAGTGTATGTCGTCGACAACGGCGGACAGTGGACCCACCGTGAATGGCGTGTCCTGAAATATCTCAAGGTCGAGACGAAGATCGTCCCCAACACCACTCCCTTCGAGGAACTGAAGGATCTTGACGGTCTGGTCCTCTCCGGAGGCGCCCCCAGCATCGCCTGCGAGGGTCAGCGCATGGGCAACAACGGTGAATACCTCGACAAGGCCGAGTACCCGGTCCTCGGCATCTGCGCCGGCCATCAGTTCATGTGCCAGCACTTCGGATCCACGCTCGGTCCCGCCGACATGCCGGAGTTCGGCGAGGTCAAGCTCCACATCGACGACCATTCAGACATCTTTGCAGGGATCCCTGACGACATCACCGTGTGGGGCTCCCACAACGATGAGGTCAAGAACGTCCCCGAGGGCTTTAAGGTCCTGGCCTCCTCGCCCTCCTGCGGTATCGAGGCGGTGTCCTGCCTCACCCGTCCCCTCTTCGGAGTGCAGTACCACCCCGAGGTGGAGAACAGCGAGTATGGGGAGGAGCTGTTCCAGAATTTCCTGGAAATCATAAAGACCCAGAGGGCCTGAAAAAAATAATCGGCGGCCCCTGATAGGGCCGTCGGATTCATTCTTTGGCGACGGTCTCAAGCTGGCTGATGATCTGCCAGATGAGGGTCCTTGCGTGAAGAGGTACGTTGGGGTCGTTCGCAAGGTCGTCGAGGATGTTGATGGCGCCGGCGGCACGTACGTCGGGGGCGTCCTTGGTGTCGAGGAGCCTTCCTTTTGCATCGGTGGCTCCCTTCCTGATGTTCCTGGGGACGGAGGTGTCCTCGGAGAGCATGGTCATTGCGTCAACAATCTGTTTGATTTTGTCTGCCATTTTGTCACCGCCTTTCAAGCAAGCTCGAATTCTTCCTGAAGGTCCATGGTCATCTGCTCGAGGACTTCCTCGAAGTTCGAGGACTTGTACTCCCTCATTCCGCCGATATCGCTCTGGATCTTGGCGACGAAAGTATTGTTGTCCTTGGTAATCTCGATATTGCACAAAACCTCTTCCATGTTTGAACACCTCAGGGGGAAATTGAGAGTCAATCCCCATATCATATAATAAATTTCGTGCCGTACATTTCCTGGCCTTTTTGGGGCCGTGCCCCTTCTCTGAAATAATAATATAGTAAAGAGCGCCGAAACCTTTAAAATAAACATGCTAAGTTAGGGTGTTGCTTATTTGCTATTGTCAGTGGTAACGAACGAGCGATAAATGCACCGTAACCGGTGCTCAGAGGAAGAAAAATGACAGATGACAACGCCGGAAGAACTAAGGCTGAACAGATTCAGGACAGCCTCGACTCCAGAATCAGCGGTATCGGCAGGGGGAAATACGGAAGGATTCTCCAGATGGCCCACACCCCTGACAAGGAGGAGTATCTGAAGACCGCCAAAATTTCCGCACTGGGAATTCTCATTCTCGGTCTGGTAGGATTCGTTGTCATGTGGATCATGACCTACCTTCCGGAGTACTTCTGAGGTGGAGAGATGGCAGAGAACTATTCCAGTCCGATGTTCAGCGGTGACAGCGGCGTGAAGGACGTCCACGCGGGCGGCCAGGTCACCTGGGATTTCCAGGTGGCGGCAGGCGCAGCGGACGCGGTCTTCACCGTCAACGTCGTCGCATCCGACCCCGAGAACGGCCCCGAGTGGAGCGTCATCCTCTACGACTCCCAGGGCGCAGAGCTTTGGGACTACTTCCGCTCCAAGGCGGAGGTCAAGGTCGCCTTCCCCGGCAGCGCTTCCAAGATCCTGAGGCTCGAGGTCATCTGCCCCAGGGGAGCCAGGTACGACGACCGCGTCGACATCGAAATCACTGTCAAATCCAATGCCGGCACCGCCACCCAGCAGTTCGGCGCTTGCGCCAAACAGTCCATCCTCATCCTGAAGACTCAGATCGATCAGGAGAAGGTCGTGGCACAGAGCCTGTTCGCGAAGGCCTCGCAGGGCGAGAAGGATGTTTACGCAATCCTCAGCCCCGTAGGTCTCAGGGGATACGTGTTCGTCGAGGGTATGAACACCGACCGTCTCCAGGAGAAGACCCGCGAGATCAAGAAGGCACGCTCGTTCGTCGACAGGAAAGACATCAGTGTAGCAAAAGGGACCCACATCCCCGCCGAGACTTCGATCGAGGAGATCAGCTCATACCTTGTGCCCGTCTCCGCCGTCATCGGAATCGAGGAAGGAGACCTCGTGGAGCTTGTCAACGGACCCTTCAAGGGCGAGAGGGCAAGGGTCCAGAGGATCGATCAGGCTAAAGAGGAGATCACCGTTGAGCTCGTCGATGCCATGGTCCCCATTCCCGTTACCGTTAAAGGTGACAGCGTCAAATTAATCGAAAAGGAGAATTGAATATGGTAGACAAAGTAGAGGCAATGGTTGACGGTGGAAAAGCAACCGCAGGACCCCCTCTTGGACCCGCACTCGGACCCAAGGGAGTCAACACCGCCCAGGTAGTCGCAAAGATCAACGAGAAGACCAAGGCATTCGAGGGAATGAAGGTCCCTGTCACCGTCCTCATCAACGACGACAAGACCTTCGAGATCAAGGTCGGAACTCCCCCCATGTCCGCTCTCATCAAGGCAGAGCTCGGCATCCCCCTCGGATCCGGCAACCCCAAGACCACCAAGGTCGGAAACCTCACCGTCGAGCAGGCCAAGAAGGTCGCCGCACAGAAGCAGGACGATCTTCTCGGAGCAACCGTCAAGGCACGTGTCATGGAGGTCGCCGGAAACTGCGTCTCCCTCGGTGTCACCATCGACGGCAAGGATGCAAAGGTCTTCCAGGCCGATGTCAGGGCCGGCGTCTACGACGCTGAGCTCCAGTGAAACAAACCCTTCACAAGGGGGATCAACATCCCCCTTTCCTTTCTGTTCTAATATATAGTATGGTGTCAAGTGGGACACCTTTATATATGACCCTAACTTACGACACTTGCTCGTAGGAGGGTCTAAACCGCCCGTTAGCACTACGAGGAGGAATTGTATTGGCAGATAAACCAACCGTAATAGTTGTGCAGAAGGCACTTGATAGTGCAAAGAAGCGCAAATTTGTTGAGACGGTTGAGTTGGCCATCAATCTCAAAGATGTTGACCTCTCCCTTCCTAAGAACCGTATTCAGGAAGACATCGTTCTCCCCAAGGGACGCGGAAAGGAAGTCAAGATTGCTGTGATTGGTGGTGGCGAACTTGCCTTGAAAGCCAAAGACGTTGCTGACCTTGTGATCACTCCCGAGGAACTCGGAACTCTCGCAGGGAACAAGAAGCAGGCTAAGAAGATCGCAAACGACATCGATTACTTCATTGCCGAGGCACCTTTGATGGCGCAGGTCGGTAAGAGGCTCGGTACCGTTCTCGGTCCTCGCGGAAAGATGCCTAAGCCCATCGCACCCGGAGTAGATCCGGCTGCCCTTATCGCAAACTTCCGTAAGTCTGTGACTGTTAGGACGAAAGACAAGAAAACTTTCCATGTCCCCATCGGAACCGTCGAGATGTCTGCAGATGATATCGCTGAGAATGCCGATCTCATCATGAAGCGTGTTGAAGGACACCTTGAGAAAGGATCCCACAACATCGCATCCGCTTACATCAAGACCACCATGGGTCCCGCGGAGAGGTTGCTCTGAGGAGGTCTAAGGATGGCACACGTTGCAAGTTGGAAGAAGGAACTCGTCGGTGAAATCGTCGAGGATATCAAGAACGCGCCCGTTGTCGCGGTCGTCAGTATGCAAGGTATCCCCGGCCAGCAGATTCAGGCGATGAGGGCTGGAATGCGCGGACACGCCAAGATCAAGATGACCAAGAATAACCTTATTCGCCTGGCTCTTGACGAGGCTGTTCAGTACAAGCCCGGAATCGATGCACTTGCTGAGCACGTCGATGGACAGTGCGCCGTTGTCACCACCGACATGAACGCTTTCAAGCTTTTCAACAAGCTTAAGGCGACCATGTCCCCCGCGCCCGCAAAGGCCGGTGACAAAGCACCCTACGACATCGTTGTCCCTGCCGGACCCACCCCCTTTGGACCCGGACCTATCATCGGTGAACTTCAGAAACTCGGGCTTCCCGCTCAGATTATGAACGGAAAAATAACCATCAAGAAGGACACCACTGTTGTCAAGGAAGGAGAGGCAATCTCCGCTGACCTGGCAGCAATGCTTCCCAAGCTGGAAATTCTTCCCATGATCGTCGGAATGGACGCGAAAGCGGTCTACGGCGACGGAATCGTTTACAGCAGGTCTGTTCTGGACATTCCTGATGATTATTACAGCAATATGTTCGCTACGGCCGCGCACGACGCACTCGCAGTGGCAGTCGAGATTGCATACCCTGCAAAGGAGACCATGCCCACTCTGATTGCGAAGGCATACAGGAGCGCCTACTCGCTCTCTGTTGAGGCCGCGATACCGACTAAAGAGACAATTGGAGCGCTTTTTGCCAAGGCAGACAGTCAAATGCTTGCCGTAGCTTCTGCAACCGGGTACACTAACGACGACATCGCAGCAAGGATTTCCTCTGCGCCCGTCGCTACCGCAGCAGAACCCGTCGCACAGGCGGAGCAGAAAGCAGACGAAGAAGAAGCCGAAGAAGTAAGCGAGGACGAGGCAGCAGCCGGTCTGAGTGCACTCTTCGGATGAAAATAGGAGATGAATGAAATGCAGTACATTTACAGCGCAATGGTCCTCTACTCTGCTGGAAAAGAGATTACCGAAGATGCTATCACGGCTATCCTCAACGCAGCAGGCGCAGAAGTTGACGCCGCAAAAGTCAAAGCACTCGTTGCATCCCTCGAGGGAGTCGACATCAAGGAGGCAATCGCAAACGCTTCCTTCGCCGCCCCCGCAGCAGCAGCCGCAGCCGCACCCGCAGCCGCAGCTGACGCACCCGCAGCAGCACCTGCTGAGGAAGAAGAGGAGAAAGTCAGCGAGGACGAGGCAGCAGCTGGTCTCAGCGCACTCTTCGGATGAGCTTTTCGACTTGATCGGATACTTCAAACGCTTTACCTTCACAGGGGCTTCCGCCCCTGTAACTTTTGATATGTGGTGCGGTCCATGGATAATGAGGAAAGAGTCATCGTGAGGCTTTCTTCGGACGACCTTCTTCTATTGTCCGAACTGGTGAACCGCCACGACTACGCATCGGAGGCGGAGGCCGTCAGGGCCGCCGTGGAGACCCTCCTGGAATCCAGCTTCTCCCCCGAGCAGAGGGCGGAGGTCCTGGAGCGCCTGAGGGCGCGCAGCGAGCTGGATCTCAACGACTTCACCGCCGACGGCACCGATGCGGGAAAGGTCCTCACGGACGTCATCGCCAAGGGGCTCGAATCTGACAGGAAGGATGAGTGAATGCCGGGCACGCTCGTGATAGGTTACGGAGGCTATGGATGCAGCTGTGCCAGGACCTATTCCGAGAGGTACGACAGCCCCGTCCTCCTGATGGATTACCGCAGCTTTACGGAGGAGGATTACACCCTCAACCAGGACTGCATGGAGCTCACCGAGGACATCAACCTCAACGCCAGCAGGCTCCGCGACGTGCTGTCCAACTACAGCCGGATCCTGCTCCTGTCCCCTCTGGGCGGGGCATCGTTCGAGGCCGCGCATTCGCTCATTTCGGAGTGCGCCAGGACCCTGGATATCTCTATGGTGTCCCTGTGCACCGTTCCTTATACGTTCGAATCCGAGCGCCGCGAGAAGGCCCTCCAGACCCTCGCCACCCTGCCGGAATCGGTGGACAACCTGTTCGTCATCGACCTGCAGCGGACCATCCGCGACGAGGCCGTCACAGAGAACTTCTCCGAGTTCCTGGCCGGTACCGAGGGGAAGATCGCCGGCCTGGTCCACATCCTCGCAGACCTGCTTGAGAGGATACCCTTCTTCTCTTACTGTTCGAGTCCTTCGTACACCATCGCGGTGGGCGAGGGAGCCCATTACCAGGATGCGATTTCCGATGCGCTGGCACATACCTATTTCGAGGTGCCTCAGAGCTGCGGGAAGATTATCGCGTTCACCGATATGCCGGTCAGCGACTTCGACCGCGATCAGGCTTCGACGATGCTCGCGGCACGCGGCAACGCCATGCCCGAGCACGTGGGAAAATCAGGGTTGGGCGAGGACACGGTCCTCCTTTTCATGCCCATTTCCTGCCGCCGGCCCTTATGATCTTGGCAGCATCTCCGAATACGCCCATGATGGTGTTGTATTCGTACTTGGTGGGGATGGAACGGCCCATCATGCGTCTGAACATGACTGTGGTCGCCTCTCTCCTGGCCTCCATGTAACCGATCTCCTCCAGGAGGTCGCCGAAGAACTGGAACATGAGCTCCTTCTCGCGGCTGTCGGCGGGCAGGCAGCGCTTGGGCACGTGCTCCGACTGGAACATCTCGTAGAGGACCACTCCGACCGAATGGGAGAGGTTCATGATGGGGTACTCCTCGGAAGCGGGGATGGTTATCAGGACGTCGCACCTGTTGAGCTCGGTCTGGAGGAGCCCGATGTCCTCCCTGCCGAAGACCAGGGCGATCTTCTCGTCGTAGCCCCTGGCGGACTCCGCGAACTCCCTGACGGGGACCGGGATGCGGGTGTAGTTCTTGTCGCCCTTGGTGGTGACGCCGCTGGTGCCGACCACGAGGAAGCAGCCGTCCACCGCCTCCTCCATGGAGGTGACGGTCACGGCGTTCTCGAGGATCTGGGATCCGTGCTTGGACCTGTTGAAAGCGGTGTCCCCCAGTTCGCAGGGGTTGACCAGGTACAGTTCGGTGACGTCGAAGTTCGCCATGCAGCGGGCTACGGCACCTACGTTTCCTTCGAATTTGGGTCCCACGAGTACAACACGGATGTCCGGCATAGTAACGGGAAAGCCACGGATGATTTGGCATTTAGTTGTTTTCGTGCATTTCGGACGTTCAGCTTATATGCGAGGAAATGTCTGAACGTCCCTCATGGAGACGTACTACTACGACGGCAGGTCCTACCGCGACATCCGCGACGCCCTCGATGCGGTACGCGACGATATCGACTTCGCACTCGGGGACTCCGACATCGATTCATATCTCCGCGAGGGCGGTCCCGTCGTCTGCGACGGCGAGGAGCTCCGCACCGCGTCCGCGCTCAGGCGCACCGACCGCGGGCTCTACCTCAGCATCCGCGAGGAGCTAATCGACATGGTCATGTCCGAGATCCGCGAAGGCGCCGAGGCCGGCGAGTTCCCCATCAGGGTGCCTTTCGCCGACACCGTGTTGGAATGCTCCGAGTGAGCATATCCTTTTTTTATGCGCGTGTATATGATAGGAGCGTGTCAACTCCTAAGAACCACCCGCGTTACAAATCCCTCATGGTGAGGGAGCATCTCGCCGACATGGTGGAGCAGGGTCTGGTCACCCCGACCGGCCTGATTTCCCACGGCAGAGGGGAAGCGTTCGATTATCTCATGGGCGAGAAGACCATCGCCCCCGCCCTGGAGGCGGAGAGGGCGGCCGCGGCCTTCCTGCTGAAGGCCCAGAGACCCATGGTCTGCGTCAACGGCAACTCCGTGGCCCTCGACCCCAAGGGGCTCATAGGCCTCGCCAAGGCCGTTCCCGCCAAGATGGAGGTCAACATCTTCCACCGCACCGAGGAGCGCATGGAGCAGCTCATAGCGTACATGGAGTCCCAGGGCGCCGAGGGTATCCTCGGCAGGAACCCGGATTCCAGGATCCCCAACCTCACTTCCGACAGGGCGCTCTGCACCAAGGAGGGGATCTACGACTCCGATGTGATCGTGGTCCCCATCGAGGACGGGGACCGTGCGGAGGCTCTCATCGCCATGGGGAAGATCGTGATATCGATCGACCTCAACCCCCTGTCGAGGACCTCCAAGGTCGCATCCGTCCCCATCTCCGACGAGATCACCAGGGCGGTCGCCAACATCACTCGTTTCGTGGAGGAGCTCAGGGGCAACGACGCCGAGATCGAGAGGATCATCGGCTCATACTCATCCAAGGCAACGCGCCGCGACACCATCCAGTGCATCTGCGACGCACTCATGTCAGAATTCAAGGAGGACTAAGATGGACGAACTCGTCAAGAAAGGAAGCATGCGTCTCCACTGGGCCTACGAGCATATGCCCGTGATCCAGGAGATCGACAAGAAATTCAGGAAAGAGCAGCCTCTCGCAGGCCTCAAGATCGGAATGGCCCTCCACACCGAGGCCAAGACCGGAATGCTGGCAGTCACCCTCGCCAACGCCGGTGCTGAGATCAGGCTCGCCAGCTGCAACCCCCTGTCCACCGATGATTCGGTGGCAGCCGCTCTCCGCGAGGAGTTCGGTCTGAAAGTTTACGCCAAGAAGTTCGAGAGCGATGAGGAGTACTACGCCAACCTCAACGCCGTTCTCGACATGAAGCCCGACTTCGTCATCGACGACGGAGCGGACCTCATCACCATGGCCCACACCTCCAGGAGGGAAGTGCTCTCCAACATCAAAGGAGGAAACGAGGAGACCACCACCGGTATCGTCAGGCTCAAGGCCATGGCCGCCGACAAGAAACTCGAATTCCCCGTGATGGACGTCAACGACTCCAAGATGAAGTACCTCTTCGACAACAGGTACGGAACCGGACAGTCCGTCTTCGACGGATGGATGAACGCCACCAACCTCATCGTCGCGGGAAAGAGGGTAGTCGTCGCCGGATACGGGTGGTGCGGAAAAGGAGTCGCCATGAGGTCCAAAGGACTCGGAGCACTCGTAACCGTTACGGAAGTCGACCCCGTCAAAGCGATCGAGGCCCGCATGGACGGATTCGACGTCATGCCCATGTCCGAGGCAGTCAAGACCGCCGACATCGTCCTTACCGTCACCGGATGCAAGGACATCGTCACCAAGAAGGACTTCATGAACATGAAGGACGGATGCGTCCTCGGCAACGCCGGACACTTCGACAACGAGATCTCCAAGAAGGACCTCAACGAGCTCGCAGTCTCTAAGGAACAGGTCAGGGACTTCATCGACTGCTACACCATGAAGGACGGCAGGAAATTCTACCTCATCGGAGAGGGCAGGCTGATGAACCTCGCCGCCGGTCAGGGACATCCCGCCGAGATCATGGACACCAGCTTCTCCACCCAGGCCATGGCCATCGTGTACATGGTCGAGAACCACGACAAGCTGAAGAACAACGTCATCCCCGTCCCCGACGAGATCGACGACGAGCTCGCCAGGATCAAGCTCCGCACCCTCGGAATAAGCATTGACAAACTGACCGAGGAGCAGTACAACTACATCCACAGCTGGCAGGAAGGAACCTGATTTGCGCATACTTATAATGACGGACAGTTACCGCCCCACAACCGACGGGGTGGTGACCGCCGTCCTGATCACCCGCCGTGTCCTGGAAGAGCTGGGACATACGGTTTTCATAGCAGCTCCCGACCCCGGACCCGAATACCGGGAGGAGGGAGTGTACTATTTCCGGGCGATCAAGTTCAGGACCTACGAGGGCTATTTCGTACCTATCTTCCCATCGGAGAAGACCTAGCTCGTGAAGTGCCTGAAACCCGATGTGATACACATCCGCGGGGTAGCCTTCATGGCTCTCAAGGGTCTCATCGCATCCCACAATACCGGCGTCCCCACGGTGCTCACCTACGACACCCTGGTCACCGACGTCATCGAGCAGTATTCCCCCATCAAGCTGCCCAAGGAGACCCTTGTCCGCCTGGCCTCCATCTACCTGCGCCAGATGCTCAAGCGCCCCAACACCGTGGCTGTCCCCACCCCCAGCGCGGGGAGGGAGATCACCGAGGTCATCGGTGCGAAGCCCAAGCGCATGGAAGTCATCCCGACCGGCATCGACACCGATCACTTCACCAGGTCGGACGCCGGGCCCGCGCTCCGCGAGAAGTACGGGATCCAGGGCAAGAAGGTGGTCATCTTCGTGGGCCGTCTCTCCTACGAGAAGAACGTGGACCTGCTCATCCGCTCCCTGAAGCTCATGGACGACGACGTGGTCCTGATGGTGGTGGGGCAGGGTCCCGCCATGGAAAGCCTCAGGAAGACGGTGGAAGAGGAGGGCATGAACGACCGCGTGATCTTCACCGGATACGTCTTCGACCAGGCCCTCGTGGACCATTACTCCTGTGCGGACGCGTTCGCCTCCGCATCGGTCTTCGAGACCCAGGGGTTCACGGTCCAGGAGGCCATGTCCTGCGGACTGCCGGTGGCCTGCGGAAACGGCCGTGCCTTCACCGATTTCATCGTGGACGGGGAGAACGGATACCTCTTCAATCTCACCGAGGAGGAGTGCGCCGCGGCCATGACCAAGGCCCTTAACGCGCCGAAGGAGGTGCTCGACCGCTCCATGGAGACCGCTCTGTCGTACGGTCTGAAGCCTACCACAGAGAGACTCGTTAAATTGTACGAAGAAGTAATCGCATCAAAGAGGGCGAAGGAATGAAGATCGTCGACGTGAACCCGTTTTTCACCCCGTACAACGGTGGTATCGAGAACCGCATGTACGACACCTCCAAGCTGCTGGCGGCCAAGGGCCACGACGTGACCGTGGTCACCGGGAGGCTCTCGGACGACAGTCCCGAGGAGGAGAGGGTGGACGGATTCCGCATCGTGCGCCTCAAATCCCGTCAGATCAAGATCTACAATCCCCCCTTCATATCTTCAAAAGGGGTTCTCGAGACCCTGCAGTCCATCGACGCGGACATCGTGAACTTCAACTACCGCTGGGCCCCCAGCTATACCAAGGCCCTCAAGGCCTACGACGGGAAGAAGGTGTTCACCTACCACAACATGTGGGGAGAGGGCACCGGAATCACGGCCAGGTTCTCCGAGATCAACGACAACAAGTTCGCCAAGGCCCTGGAGACCTTCGACCACGTCATCGCCGTTAGCGATACCGTACGCAACGACCTGATCGCTCGCGGATATTCCCCCGATTACGTCACCACCGTCCCCAGCTGCCTCAAGTGCCCCATCACGGCGGGCCCCGGCACCGGGGACTACGCTCTGTCCCTCGGCCGCCTGGTTAGGACCAAGGGACTCGACTACCTCATCGAGGCTATGAAGGACGTCGACCACAAGCTCATCCTCTGCGGCAAGGGCCCCGACGAGAAGAGGCTCCGCAAGCTCATCGCCAAATACGGCGTCTCGGACCGCGTCGACATGAAGGGATACGTCAGCGAGGAGGAGAAGTCCCGCCTGATGGGCGAGTGCAGGTTCTTCGTCATGCCCTCCATCCACGAGTCCCTCGGGTTGGCGGCGGAGGAGTTGATGGCCCACGGACGCCCCATCGTATGCTCCGACGCGGACGGCCTCCCCGACACCGTAGGTGCCGCGGGATACGTCGTCCCGAAGGCCAACGCAAGTGCGCTGGCACATGCCATCAACGAGATGTTCTCCGACCAGGCCAAGGTGGATGCCCTGGCCTCCGAGGCGCTGAAGCGCGCCGCCTATTACGACTGGAACATTCACCTCCCGGTCATCGAGGAGGTCTACGGGAAGGTCCTTTCCGGCGAATACTCCAGTTCCGACGCCCGCCGCTGAACGAACCGTATTTCTAACAGCGTCGCCATTACTCGGGTATGTCAGAGCAGAAGCCGTTCCTCAGCGTGTACGGCCACATTACCGTCGACCAGATCGTTTCCATCCTGAAATTCCCGGACCTTAACGAGACCGTGGACATCATGGACAAGAAGACCTCCTTGGGCGGCACCGGGTCCAACATCGCCATCGCCGCCGCGAAGCTGGGTGTCCCCACCGCACTGTGCGGTTTCGTGGGCACCGACTTCCCCGGGAAGTACTACCAGGACATGAAGGATGCCGGGCTGATCCTCGACGAGCTCGTCACCGTCGACGAGTACGAGACCTCCCAGTGCACCATCATGAACGACAAGGACCTCAGGCAGAAGGTCATCTTCTACCAGGGCCCCCAGGGATACGCATCCAAGATCGGGAAGGAGCTGATCTCCAACGCCACCCGTTCCGCCTGGGCCCACTTCTGCACCGGGGATCCCGTCTACTACCTCCAGCTGATGGAGAAGCTGAAAGGAACGAAGACCAAGGTGGCCTTCGATCCCGCCCAGGAGACCTACCGTCTCTGGCCCGCGGAGAGGCTGGAGAAGGGTCTCCCCCTCGCCGACAGCGTCTTCTGCAACGATTTCGAGGCCAAGGTCATCCAGGAGCGCACCGGTATGAAGTCGGTGCTGGACCTCGACAAGGAGCTGGTGGTCCGCACCGAGGGCGCCGAGGGAAGCGTGGCCCGCATCGGCGACGAGACCGTCCGCATCCCCTGTATCAAGGGCGGGAAGCCCGTCGACGCCACCGGCTGCGGCGACACCTACCGCGCCGGATTCTACGCGGGACTCTACCGCGGATACTCCGTGAAGGACTCCCTCATACTCGCGTCGGCCACCGCATCGTTCACCATCGAGAAGGTCGGAGCGCTCACCAATCTCCCTACCTGGGACATGGTCGAGGAGCGTGCCGCACCCTACCTGAAGTGAGTCCATGGTCCTGATCGCCATCACCGGTACCCCCGGGGTCGGGAAGACCTCGGTCTCGGCGGAGCTGCGCCGCCGCGGCTACGAGGTGGTGGACGCCAACGAGCACCTGAGGGCCCACGGCCTGCTGACCGAGAAGGACGTCCCGAGGGACACCTTCAACGTCGACATGGAGGCGTTCAACGACTCCCTGGAGGAGTACCGCAGGAAGGACGGCGTGGTCTTCATCGATTCCCACCTCTCCCACGGCACCGACTGCTCGCGCATCATCGTGCTCAGGTGCAGGCCCTCCGTCCTCGCCGAGAGGCTGAGGAAGAGGGGGTACTCGGAGGCCAAGGTCAGGGAGAACGTGCAGGCCGAGGTCCTCGACGTCATCCTGTGCGAAGCGACCGACACGGACATCCCTGTCAACGAGTACGACTGCTCCGAAGGCACCCCTTCCGATGCAGTCGATTTTATAGAACGGATACTTAATGGTGAGATAGAGCTAGGTCCGCCCGGAAGGGTGGATTGGTCCGGAGAGATGGAAGAATGGTTCTAGACAAGCACAGAAAAGATGCAGAGTTCACCCTCGCACCTGTCGCGAAGAGATTCATCAACGTAAATCCCAACACCATCTCCTGGCTCGGACTCATCACCGCCGCCATCAGCGGAATCCTGCTGTACCTCAGCTGGGATTACAACTGGCTCCTTCCCGTGGGCGCTGTCGTGGTCCTCCTCTCCGGATACTTCGACGCGCTCGACGGAAAGATCGCCAAGCTCGCTGGCAAATGCTCTGTCAAGGGAGATTACCTCGACCACGTCTTCGACCGTTACGCCGACATGTTCATGATCGCCGCCATCGCCCTGAGCGGATGGTGCAACACCACCGTCGGACTCCTGGCCGTCATGGGCGTCCTCCTGACCTCCTACATGGGTACCCAGGCCCAGGCCATCGGTGCCAAGAGGCTCTACGACGGACTCCTGGGACGTGCCGACCGTGTGGTCCTCTGCGTAGCGTTCCCCATCATCCAGTGGATCGCCTGCATGTGCGGCTACGGATTCTTCGACATCTCCGGATACAGCCTGTCCTGGATGGAGATCATGATGATCTACTTCGCAGTGGTCGGCAACCTCACCGCAATCCAGAGGGTATTGATCACCTGGAAGAACCTGGGCGAGGCAGAGTCCGAGGAAAAGAAGGAGTGAGCTCATTCCTTGGACTGTCTCTGATAGTTCCCCGATTTTATACGGTAGTAGCTCAGCGGGTGCTTCACCTTCTCGCACAGCGGGTCGGGGTCGAAGCACAGTCCGTTGGTCCGCATGGTGCTGCAAACGGGCGGGGTGTATCCTTCGGTCCCGTTCAGCTCTCCCGTGATGTGCTTGATCTGGTATTCCGACATGGCCTCGTTGAAATCGGGGGACACCGCGAATATCGCTATGATCTGACTGTACTCGAGTCCCAGCGCATGCAGGAACGTCACCAGGGCGAACCTTGCGCTGTGGGGCAGGTTCTGTCCCGCCTGCGCCATCTCGATGATGGTCCTGATGCAGGGCGGCAGGTAAGCATCGTTCATGCCCTGCCCTCCCGTGGGGCTCAGACGGGTCTTGACGGCTGATAGTGCCAGATCGATCTTTGCGAGGTTCGAGGACAGGTCCTTCCTGAAGTCGTCGGGGACGTTCAGCGGGAGCTCGGATTCGATCTTCAGGCGGTAGGCGTTCTGCAGGAGCCTCACGAACTTGTCACGGGGAAGGGTGACGAATCCGTTGTGGATGTCCGAGTTGATGAGCTTCCATTCCACCGCCTTCATGACATAGGAGAAACGCAGGAAATCGGCGAAGTGCATGTCCACGGTGCCGTCGCGGTTGGCGGTGGCGTTGACCTCCAGTTCCTTCACGATGAGGTCCACCGAATCGGGGTCCTTGGTGAGGATGTGGTTCATGTGCTCCGCCTCCGCCAGGGCGTATCTCTTGAGGAGGAGCCTGTCGCCGACGCAGGACACCAGGATCCTGGCGTACGGGTAGGAGAGGACCTCCATCAGGCGGTTGTACTCCCCGGACAGCGAGTTCTCGGGGATGGTGTGGTTGTCCAGGGCGCCCATGACCCTTGCGAGGCCCCTTTCCCTGGCCTCGGCGTAAGTCTCGCTCGACAGCAGCTTCTCTATACCCTCGGAGTTGGCCTCTGCGAATTCCGAGGCCTCGCTGAGGAAGGGATACCTTGCCGCACGGAGACTGTCCATGCTTACCGAATCCCGTAACATCTTAAATAATCACTCGAAGACGACGTAGTCCCGCAGCCCCTCGATGACCTTGGGGTCGTCGATGGCACGGCCGAGATCCTCCAGGTCCTTGAAGGGACGCTTCAGGGTGAGAGCGGTCGCCCTCTTCTTGCCGATTCCGGGCAGGGCGGAGAGGGCCGACATGGGCATGGTGTTGATGTTGAACGGATAGGTGATGCCGGTAACCGACCTGAATCCCCATTCGGTGATCTTCACGTCGTAGAAGCGGTCCAGGTCCACCTTGTACGGGATGCCTACCAGGATGGGATAGGAACCGGGCTGTCTGCCGAAGGTGATGTTCCCGTCGTGGATCTCCGCATACACCCCGGTGAGGACGGTGCCCAGGGGGATCATGCGCTCCAGGAGCGGGTGGTCGATGTTCTCTCTCACGTTCTCCTTGAACTTCTTGAAGCGCTTCTCGTTCATCTTGACGTGGAACTCCCTCCGGGAGCCTATGACCTGGCGGATGTTGATCCTCCTGACCATGAGCCCCTCGTCCACGACCCTCTGCAGGAAGTCCATGTCGATGCCGTAGGTCTCGAAGGTCTCCCCCTCAAGGCCGCATATGATGTTGAGCCCGGGAAGGATCTTCGGGAGTCCCGTGGGGCCCCTTTCGGTACCGTACCTGTTGATGATGCGTATCGCCTCCAGCACCTGGTCGGCGGTGCTGTTGAGGTTGTTGGCCTCCCTGACTGCCGGGTCGGCGGATTCGAGCCCGAGGGCGAGCACGTTGCCGGAGCTGCAGTTGTCCGCCAGGATCCTGATGATCTCCGAGGACTCCTCGGGATAGGTGGCGATGACCGCGGGATTGGCGTTGTCCACGCTGATGTGCTCGAAACCGAGAGCTTTCAGCCCTTCGAACAGCTGACGCACCTTGGAGGGGACGGGGCGGGGGACACCTGAGGAGAAGTCCTCCGAGCCGTAGGAGACGATGCAGGTCTGACCGCCCACGCGGATGTTGCACACTCCGAGCTCCCTGAGCCTCCTCGCTTCCGCCAGGATGTCCTCGGGCTGCCTCATGAGGGGTTTGCCCTTGGTCGGTTCGATGCAGAAGGAGCATCCTCCCGAGGCGTAGCGGTGGCATCCGCGGTAGGACTCTATCTCGACCATCAGGGGCTGCGGGAAGTCCTGGTGTTCCTTCACGATGTCGGCACCGAGGAGCATCCACCTGTTCCATTCGTCGAGGGTCCTGAACCTCTCCCTGACCTCCTTGCCGGTCATGCCGTCGTAGAGGGATGCGGCGAGATCCTTGTGAATACGAAAATCGAAGCCTTCTGCTTCGGGAGCGTATGCCGACGATCCGCCGATGAGCTTCCATCCCTTCATCTTCGGGAGGTACTCGCGGATCTCCTTCAGCGACATCGGCATGCTGCGCAGATACTTGCCTGGCACAGTGTTACCGGACAGCAGGACGGTGACGTCTGCATCGGGGATCTGGCGTCCCTGGCGGAGCATATCCACCGACAGATAGGTCACTTCGCCGCCAGCATCGACCGCCGCACCGGCCACCGCACGTATCATAGGAGATATGTACGGGGGTACGCCCAGGGCTGCTGGGTCATCGATATAACCGTCGATCAGCACGACGCGGGGGATGCTTTTCTCGCCGTCCATTGCGATTTTTAACATACGCAATATCTATAAAAAGGAACAGTATTACCGTGTCCTAAGCAATTCGAAGGATTTCTTACGAAATTCGTAGAAAGAGGAGATATCATGAGTTTCATGGACAAATTCAAGAAGGACAACAAGGCCCCCGCCGCCCCTGCCGAGCAGAAGGAACTTACCGTTGAGGAGCGCCTCGAGCGCGCCAAGAAGCCCGGACAGGATGCAATGAAGATGCACCCCTACTACGGCGGTAAGATCGAGACCGTCCCCAAGGCCTGCATCAGGACCTTCGACGACTTCTCCATCTGGTACTCCCCCGGAGTAGCGGAGCCCTGCAAGGCCATCGCACAGAACCCCGACCTCGCCTACGAGCACACCTGCAAGTGGAACACCGTAGCGGTAGTATCCGACGGTACCCGTGTACTCGGTCTCGGAGACATCGGACCCGAGGCAGCCATGCCCGTCATGGAAGGAAAGGCCATGCTCTTCAAGTACCTCGGAGGTGTGGACTGCGTCCCCATCTGCCTTGACACCAAGGACCCCGAGAAGATCATCGAGACCGTGAGGCTCATCGCCCCCTCCTTCGGAGGAATCAACCTCGAGGACATCTCGAACCCCAAGTGCTTCGACATCCTCGACGAGCTCAGGAGGGACTGCAAGATCCCCGTATGGCACGACGACCAGCAGGGAACCGCCACCGTCGAGGTCGCAGGTGCCATGAACGCCATGAAGCTCGTCGGAAAGAACTTCCAGGACGCCAACGTCACCGTCATCGGAGCCGGAGCCGCCTCCCTTGCCATCGCAAGGCTGCTGCTGGCAACCGGATTCAAGCCCGAGCACCTCTGCATGTGCGACTCCAAGGGAATCCTCAACCAGTCCAGGGAGGACTTCGAGAGCCTCCACAGGCTGAAGAAGAACATCTGCGAGAAGACCAACGGTGCAGGAAAGACCGGAGGAATCAAGGAGGCAATGGAGGGCGCCGATATCGTCATTGCAGCATCCAAGCCCGGACCCGGAACCATCCCCGCCGAGTACATCGACCTCATGGCCGACGACCCCGTCGTGTTCGCCACCGCCAACCCCGTCCCCGAGATCTGGCCCTGGGAGGCAAAGGAGCACGGATGCAAGGTCTTCGCCACCGGACGTTCCGACTTCCCCAACCAGGTCAACAACTCCATGGGATTCCCCGCCATCTTCCGCGGTGTGCTCGACGTGAAGGCAAGGACCATCACCGACGAGATGTGCATCGCAGCGGCCACCGAGCTCGCCAAGTGCGCAGAGGAGAAGGGAATCACCGAGGAGTACATCATCCCCAACATGTCCGAGGAGGATGTCTTCCCCAGGGAGGCCGCCGCCGTCGCCATGAAGGCCATCGAGCAGGGCGTCGCCCGCGAGAAGTGCTCCTACCAGGAGGAGTACGACCGCGCCGCTGCCATCATCAGCAGGTCTAGGAAGCTGACCGCCAACATGATGCAGACCGGTTTCATCAAGCCCTACGTCGAGTGAGACTAAACCTTTCAAGGAGGGGGCAACCCCTCCATCACCTCTTTTTCCTGATCACCAAGAAGTAGATGAGGAGCCCCGCGATGACCGTCGCGGCGATTCCTATGCCGGCTATCAGCAGGGTGTTGTCGCTCCCGATATGCACATCCGACCTGCTGGGGACGTTGTCCAGAGAGATGGCGTAGCAGCCGGGGGAGTTCGTCGCGAAGGAGATGGTGTTGTCCGCGTATGCCACCTTGTAGGTGTGGGCGATGCCGTTGGAGTCGATCTTCCAGGCCTGGACCTTCTCCTTCTCCGCCTCGGAGTGCGGTTCGAAGGGCAGGACGACGGTCACCACGCCGTGAAGGAGCTCCACCCGGGAGCCTTCCGAGAACACCTCGAGGTTGTATGTGGCCCGGTCCTTCGCGGAGGCTTTCTGAGCATCGTTCAGAGGCGCGTCGTTGAGCCTGATCTCCAAAGTGCCAGACAGGTTCTTTAGGGATTCGGCCGAGAATGTCAGGGAGATGCCGTCGCAGTGTAGCGATAGGGATCCGTTGCCGTCCCTGATGGTCGCTACGGCCGCCGGTTCCACGGTCACCTTCCTGAGAGAATCCACGGCGAGATCGATGACGTAGTCCTGGCTGACACCTGCGCCGGTCAGCATGCCGTTCACCTTGTCCCCAGTGAGATTGTCGGTGATGCTGGAGGACACCGTCTGCAGGGATGTCGAGGCGAGCGTCCAGCCTCCCTTGAAGACGGAGCCGAGCGCGTAGGTCTTGCCGTCCTGGACGTAGTTCTCCATCGTGTACTCCCTCAGGTCGCCGGCCCTGTACACGGAGGACTGCAGGAGGATCGCAAGATTCCCGGAGGAGTCCACGATATATCCCGCCATCTGCCTGGATGACAGGGTGTCCACGTTCCAGTTCCTGGTATACAGTCCCATGAAGAGTGAGAAGCTGTCGCTGCGCTTGCAGCCGTGCTCGACAGTCTTCAGGGTGCAGTCCGTACGCTTGGAGGTGGTTATCGAGGCGGAGGCGCTCCCCATCTCCGCGATACCGCTGAAATCCGCGTTATCCAGCAGGATGAGGCTGCCGTTCACGATCAGCCTTCCGGACTTGTCGAACCCGCTGGAACCCAGCGTCGAGGTGGAGGGGTACTTCATATCGACGCGCACGCCGTCCTTGTAGGTCTTGTCCTCCAGGCCCCAGAGCACGGAGAGGGAGTTATTCACCGCGAGCGTGGCGTCGGCCCCTACGGTCAGCTGGGCTCCGGGGAGGATGCGGAAGTCCTCGTTCATCAGATAGTTCCCGTTCTCCAGGACCATGTCCGTGGTGTAGGGGAGGGGGAAGGGGTGCTCGGCGAAGGAGTATCTCGCGTTGATGAAGTCGTTGTTCACGAGGATCTCCATCGCCTCGAAGGTGGCGCCCCCGGTTATGGTGACAGTGGTCTTCCCGATGTCCGAATGGAGTCCGAGGCTCTCGCTGCTCTCTATCGACGGGGATGCACTGTAGGTGAGTCTGGCACTTGCGCCTTCCGACAGTCTGATGAAGGTGGCTGTCTCCCCGATGTAGGTGACCTGGTTCTCGTGTATCATGCCGGAGACGCTGATGGCCACCTTCCCGAGAAGGGTCGCTCCGTGGTCGATCTGCAGGGGGCACCTGATGTTGGAGATGCTGTAGCGGTTGAAGATGGCCTGGTTGGCGTTGTGGCTGCTCATCAGGTTGTCGCCGCCGGTGTAGTCCGTGATGACGACGGGCTCGGTGACCGTCGAACCGCTCTCCGCCACGATCTCCCCGGAGCCCCTGACGAATCCGAAGCAGCTCACGGAGCCGCCGGACTTCACCGCGATGGATCCGTTGTTCACCAGCACCGAATGGCCTGCGGAGGTGTGTCCCTGGTAGGAGAAGGTATTGCTGTTGCCTATGGTCCCTCCGATGATCAGCTCTCCGCCGACGGCCAGGTTCCCGCTGAGGGTCACGGTGAGGTGGACGTAGCCGCTCCCGGCGATCCTGAACGTCTCTCCCCCTACCTTCAGTCCGGAGATGTCGTCCGCCCCGTAGGGGATGAGGACCCTGACCCCGGCCGGGATGTTCAGGTCCCCGGCCACGGTGATGTCGGAGACGATGCGGATGTTCTTCGCTCCGCCGTTCAGGGCCTCGGTCAGTCCGCTCTCGGAATCGACGTCGGTCCACGAGGTATCCTCCGCCGAGGTCCCGGGGGACGCGAGTACCGAGAGCGCCAAGGCTGATACCGCTATGAGGAGCATGGCCTTGGCGTAGGAGTTCATAGGTTAACGATGGAATCCAAATGTAAAATGTTTGTTAGAAGATTGATCAATCCTGTCTTCCCCCTTTATTGGGGAAGAGGGAACCAACAAATAGTGGGGACCTATAGTTACCTTAACGGAGATACCGGATACGTCCGCGGTAAGACGTACTCTTTTCCGTGAATGAACCGTGAGGACTGATTCCATAGATTCTGAGACAGACGCAGGAACGGATCAATTCGATGTTTCCGTGGTGATCCCGATACGCAACGGGGCCCGTTACATCGAAGGCTGCGTCTCCTTCCTCCGGGCACAGACCTATCAGGGATTCGAAGCGATCTTCGTGGTCGACACCCGCAGCGACGACGGCTCTCTCGAGAAGGCCCGCGAACTCGCGGGACAGCTCCCCCGTTCTACCGTCATCCCCCAGGACCAGGGCAAGAGGCTCGGCGGCAACCGCAACATCGGCCTCGAGGCCTCTTCCGGGAAGTATGTCTGGTTCCTGGACGTCGACGACGCCCCCAGCCCCTACTTCATAGAGGAGATGCGCCGCCTGCTCACCGAGGAGGACGTGGACTTCGTGTGCTGCAACTTCCTCAACACCAACGAGAAGGGACTCATCCGCGAGAGGCCCGGACGCACCTACAACACCAAGGTCCTCGACAGGGACCAGGCGCTTATCGCTAGGAACGACGAGGTCTTCCCCGTGTCCTCCTGGTGCAAGATGTTCCGGCGCAGCTTCCTGATGGACAACGGACTGCTCTTCGAGGAGTCCTTCGCGGAGGACGTGGTGCACACCTACCGCTGCGTCGACGCATGTGCCAGGATATGTCTCTACGACCGTCCTCTCTATGCCTACCGTCAGACCCGCGGATCCATCTGCCGCGGCGATCTCGATGCCCGCGGGCTCTCCGAGATTAAGTCCTACGACGAGGTCGACGACATCTGCACCGACCCGGTCATCCTCCGCAAGAACGCAATCATGAAGATACGTTCCAGCGGCCACATGTCCTACCGCGGGTTCATGGAGTTCACCAAGAGCGAGAGGAACCGCGCCTCCTACGAGAAGTACCTGAAGGGCTCCTTCGAGGGCTGGTGGAACCTCCACATGTCCTCCCTTTACTGGCTGGCCATCCGCACCTACGTCAGACTGGTCTACAAGCGCAACGGCTCGTACGCCATGAAGAAGCTGAAGTGAATCTTCGGTCCTGAACCGATAGATGAAAAGGTGGGTCCCGGCTTTGGACCGGGACAATTAGTTTCAAACGTTGGTGGAGGAGACGCACTCGATGCTGCCGACTCCCTCGATACCGGAGAGGGCGTCCTCGAGTTTGCTTCCGATCATCTCGTCGTCTGCGTTGAGGAGGAACTCAGCGTAGACCTTCTTGAGTCCGAAGACGTGCTCGCGGACCTCGGTCTTCTTGACCTCGACGCCGGCGGGAACTGCCTTGGCGACGGTTGCTGCGATGGTTGCGACGTCAGCGACGTCCCCGTCAGGGAACAGCTCGTAAACGGAGTAGATCTCTGCCATTTTGATTCCTCAAGGTCCGATGAATCCGCACTTGGGGCATTCGTAGGGAACGCTCTGGTCGCGGCACTGGGCGCACCTTCCGATCTCGACTTCCCCGCACTTGGGGCACTTGAAGAAAGTGTTGCCGTGGCCGATGAGCCTCTTTCCGCAGGAAGAGCAAATCTTATCTGTAGCCATGGTCGAACGGATAATGCTCCACCTATATATAGGGAAAGGTCGGAAAAGGCCCTTCCCGGCCTTTCAATAATATTAATAGGCCTTTTATTTATCGGGCATGCATGAAAGCCTGTGCTGACTGCGGACCCTGTCTGATGAAGCGCATATTATTCCAGGCGCGCCTGGCGGGTACCGGGAAGGAGTTCGAATCGGTGAAGGAGTGCATGGGACTCTATTCCTCGCTCATGACCCCCGACGTGTGCTCCGCGGACATCGCCACCAAGGTGCATGCGCTGTCCTACCGCATAATGGGCGTCAGCGACCCGTACCGCACGATGAAGGAGGACGCCGACCGGGTGGTCGAGAGGTACATCCCGCAGGCGGAGGAGTTCATCCGCAGCAGTCCCGACCGCTTCAGGGCCGCGGTGCAGGTCTCCATCATCGGCAATATCATGGACTTCGGTTCGGGGATCGCCATCGACGACCCGGAGGAGTTCGGCAGGATGTTCGACGGCCTCCTGGCCGAGGGCATAGGCTCCGACGAGACCGATGCGCTCAGGGAGCTGGTCGAGGCCTCGGACACCGTCCTCTACGCTTTCGACAACTGCGGGGAGGGACTGCTAGACCGCTTCCTCATCCGCGAGATCAGGGCCATGGGCAAGAGGGTGGTCGGGGTCGTCAGGGGCAAACCCGTCCTGAACGACGTCTCCATGGATGACGCCCTCCGCGCGGGCCTCGACCGTGAGCTCGACCGCATCGTCACCACGGGGGATTTCGCCATCGGCTTCCCCCGCGAGTTCACCGATCCCGGGTTCCTCGAGGAGTACTCCAGAGCGGGCGTGATGATCTGCAAGGGCATGGCCAACTATGAGTCGCTGTCGGACAGGGACCTGCCGGTCCCGACCGCCTTCCTGCTGAGAGCCAAGTGCCGCCCGGTGGCCGCATCGCTCAATGTGCCAGTAGGTACGAATACAGTCAGGATTAAAAGGGCGCTATGAGATTACGGGAGGATAAGATGGAAGTCAAACAGGCAGTCATCATGGTGGGCGGGAAGGGTACCCGCCTGTACCCGCTGACCGAGAACACCCCCAAGCCGGCGCTGCCGGTCCTGGACATGCCGTGCCTGAAGTACCTCATCAGGTCCTTCGCATCCGCCGGCATCACTGATGTCTTCCTGGCCTGCGGATACAAGTCCGACGTGCTCCAGAAGGCCATCGGCGACGGCTCCGACCTGGGAGTCAACATCATCTATTCGGACGAGGACACCCCTCTGGGCACCGGCGGGGCCATGAAACAGCTGGAGGCACGCCTGGACCCCGTCTTCGCGGCCGCCAACGGCGACACCTTCATCGACATCGACCTGCGCGAGCAGATCGCCCTCCATCTCAGCACCGGGGCGAAGATCACCATCGCCCTCACCACCGTCGAGAACCCCTGCGAGTACGGCATCGCCAGGATCATGGACGACGGACGCATCACCGAGTTCAAGGACAAGCCCAAGCCCGAGGAGGTCTTCTCCAACTACATCAACGCAGGCATCTACGTGGTGGACAGGAGCGTGCTGGCACATGTCCCCGAGAAGACGTTCTTCGACTTCTCCAAGGACCTGGTCCCCATCATCACCCGCATGGGGGAGAGGGTCCAGGGGTACAAGCTCAGCGGAGGCGTATGGAAGGACGTGGGACGCCCCTCCGACCTCATCGCCACCAACCTGCTGATGGCGGACCGTCTCCACAGGGACACGGTCTTCCCGGCGGAAGGATGCAGGGTCACCCGCCCCTTCTATTTGGGAGAGGGGTCATCGGCGGAGGATTCCGTTCTCGAATCGACGGTGATTCTGAAGGGGAGTATCGTTAATGGTTCGACGATAGCACAATCCTTAATTATGGAAGGATGTTCTGTAATGCAAGCGACCGTCTCAGAATCGATTTTGGGGCGGAATTGCACCGTTAACCGCGGTGCGACTGTGAGGAAATGCGTCCTCCGTGACGGTACCGTCGTCGGAGAGGGCGAAATCCTCGAGAACAGGATGGGATAAACACGGTAGAAATCATCAGAGCGCGCGCACCCAACCGCATAGGTCTTGCGGGCGGAGGAACGGATGTCGATCCGTACGCTTCCGAGAAGGGCGGCTACGTTTTTAATGCAACCATTAACAAGTATGCATTCAGCACCCTGAAGCCCCGTAACGACCACACCATGCGTGTGACCTCGGAGTACTACGGAAGGTATCAGGCACCCCTCGACGGCGGACCCCTGCCCCTCGACGGTAACATGGACCTCATCAAGGCCGTCACCAATTATTTCGAAGTGACCGACGGTTTCGAGATTTCCATCCGTTCCGACGTCCCCGCGGGATCCGGACTCGGAGGATCCTCCACCATGATCGTCTCCATGATCGGCGCCATGGCCAACTGGCTGGACGTCGACATGTCCAAGACCGAGATGGCGGCCCTCGCCTACCACCTCGAGAGGGAGGTCATCGGACTCGGCGGAGGAAAGCAGGACCAGTACGCAGCGGTGTTCGGAGGATTCAACTCCCTCAAGATCGACCGCAACGGTGTCAACGTGCTTCCTGCCAGGATCTCCCCCGACATCATCTACGAGCTCCAGTGCCGCTCGGTCATGTGCTTCACCGGCACCACCCACGACTCTGCGGCCATCATCGACACCCAGGTCAAATCCTACAAGGAAGGAAAGAACGACCTCGCCCTGGATCACTCCAAGGATATCGCCGTCAGGCTCCGCAGCGCGCTGAGGCACGGCGAGATCGACGTGGTCGGAAACCTCCTGGCGGAATCCTGGGAGTACAAGAAGAAATTCTCGGACAAGGTCTCGAACCCCGTCCTCGACAACTTCTACAACACCGCCATCAAGGCTGGTGCCATCGGAGGAAAGGTCTCCGGTGCGGGAGGAGGCGGATTCATGTACTTCGTCACCGACTACGACAAGAAGTCCAACGTCTCCAAGGCCCTGGCCAAAGCGGGGGCGACCATCTCGGAGTTCAACTTTGAACCCGAGGGAGTGGTCTCCTGGAGGAGTAAGGCTTGAAGTCGAAAAGGGCCGTCCTGGTGGACCGCGACGACACCCTGTGTCCCGATGTCCCCTACTGCAGCGACCCCGCCGACATGCACGCCTTCCCCGACGTACCCGCTTCGGTCAAGAGGCTCAACGATGCCGGCTACCTGGTCCTCATGGTGACCAACCAGTCCGGCATCGGCAGGGGATACTTCACCCTCGAGCAGCTCAACGCGGTCAACGCAGAACTGCTGTCCCAGATATCCGCGGGAGGAGGCAGGATAGACGATATCTTCTTCTGTCCCCACCGTCCCGAGGACAACTGCGACTGCCGTAAACCCAAGACCAAGATGGGTCTGCAGGCCATAGAGAAATACGGTCTCGATCCGGCAGAGTGCTGGATGGTCGGGGACCACGACAAGGACATCGAGTTCGGAAGGCAGCTCGGAATGAGGACGGTCAAGGTGTCGGCGGAGACATCCTTCTCTGACGCCGTCGATATGATCCTGTCCGAGGGTGCAAAATCCCAGAACAATCCAAACAATCGTAAAGAAACCTATTAATTATCTGCATTGGATACGAACATATACACCACTAACCGAAGGCAAGATAGAATGTTGTTTAAAACTGACTCCCTCAACCAGATGGCCAGAGAGATCGGCGGATTGGAATCCGACCTCACCGCGGCCCTGGACATTCCCAGTGGTATCACCAAATCATACAAACACATCATGATCTGCGGAATGGGCGCATCCGCCATCGGCGGAGCGCTCTTCGTCGATTCGATGTACTACACCTCCAAGGTCAGCGTCGAGGTCGTCAAGACCATGAACCTGCCCGCATGGGTCGACAACGATACCCTCTTCGTGGCATGCAGCTACTCCGGCAACACCTACGAGACCGTCCAGATGTACAAGGAGGCCATCGCCAAAGGCATCGATGTCATCGCCGTCACCCACGGCGGACAGCTCGAGGAGCTCTCCCTGCAGAACGGCAACCTCATGATGAAGATCGGAGGCGAGCTCATCCAGCCCCGTTCCGCCATCGGATGGTTCATCGGCCTTCTCGGAGGAATCATTCAGGACGCCGGCGGACCCCAGGTCAGGGAGCAGCTCAGGAAGCTCCTGCCTCGCATCCGCGAGTACAACTACGAGTTCACCGCCGACGACAGCTACGCCAGGACCATCGCCCTCCGCATCAAGGGCAAGATCCCTGTCATCTACGGAGCGCCCAACCTCTCCGCCATGGCGCTGAGGATGAAGACCCAGCTCAACGAGAATTCCAAAGTCATTGCCTTCTCCGGAGTCCTCCCCGAGTTCAACCATAACGAGATCGTCGGATGGTACGACGACGACCACAAGTACCAGTTCCACCCCGTCCTCATCGTCGACGACGACTACGAGGAGATCGCCAAGATCATCAAGGCGACCAAGGGACTTCTGAGCAGCCGCGACGTAGGACTCGACGTGTTCAAGGTCAAGGGCGATTCCGTCCTCGAGAAGAACATCTACGCGGTCATGTTCGGAGACTACGTCTCCCTCTATCTCGCAGCACTCCGCGAGGTGGACCCCTGCAACGTCGACCCCATCGTGGACATCAAGGCACGTATGAGGGCAGTTCTCCCGCAGTAAACCCCAATCGCCCCCGCGAGGGGGCATTATTATCTATAAAAAGTGACAAGGGCCTAAATACAACCTAGCCCATCCAATAGCCAGTCGTGGACATATGTACGTTATATCCTTGATTGTCAAGAACGAGTTCGGCGTCATGCAGAGGGTCATGGGTGAGTTCACCCGTAACAAGATCAACGTCGAAACCATCGTGGTCGGAAAATGCGAACAGCAGGGCAAATCCAGGATGGTCCTTTCCGTCATTGACGAGAACGAGGCCAAACTGGCCATCGGAAGGCTCCAGAAGCTGCAGGACGTGTACGACACGGAACTCGTCCCTGAGTCCGGACAGTCCGCATATGCCCTCATCTCCACCTCCAACGGCAACGTCGGAGTCGTGGGAGGATCGGATCAGGTCGAGGAGATCATCGCCCGTTCCGAGCCCGAGAAATACGTTAAAGCACTCAATGCACTTTGAATCGAAGGTATATCATGGGAGAGAAATGCGAGAAGATTTGGTTTGATGGAAAGCTTGTCAACTGGGACGACGCTAAAGTGCACGTCCTGGCTCACGCCCTCAACTACGGAACCGGTGTGTTCGAGGGAATCAGGGTATACCAGACCCCCAAGGGACCCGCCATCTTCAGGCTGAAGGACCACGTCCGCAGGCTGGTCGACGGATGCAAGCTCATGGGCTTCGAGATGAAATTCGGCGGCAAGCAGTACGACGAGAAGAGCATCTGCGAGGCAATCAAAGAGGCAGTCAGGGCCAACAAGAAGGTCGACTACGTCAAGCCCTGCATCTTCCTCAGCGGAGAGGAGGTCGGACTCAACCCCGTCGGTGTTCCCGAGAGCTTCGCCATCACCTGCATCTACATGGGAGCATACCTCGGAAAGGGAGCCGCCGCCGGTACCAAACTGGTCACCGCATCCTGGCAGAGGCCCGACTATCTCTGCGGTCCTGCCGGGGCCAAGGTCAACGGTTCCTACGTTGCATCCTGTCTCGCCAAGAGGGAGGCCATCCGCCAGGGCGCCGGAGAGGCACTCATGCTCAACAAGGAGGGCCGTCCCGCCGAGTGCAGCGGAGAGAACATCTTCATCTACAAATTCGGCAAGATCTACACCCCGTCTGTCTCCGAGGGAATCCTCCAGGGAGTCACTAGGAGCTCCATAATCGCCGTCGCCAAGGATCTTGGTTACGAGGTCGTCGAGGCCCCCATCACCAGGTTCCAGCTGACCACCGCCGACGAGATCTGGATGACCGGAACCGCCGCAGAGATTGCACCCGTCACTTCCATCGACGGACGCATCGTCGGCGACGGAACCCCCGGAGAGGTCTCCGCCAAGATCCACGCCAAGTTCCACGAGATCGTCGAGGGCAAGGACCCCAAGTACGACAAGTGGCTTGACTACGTGAACTGAAAAACATTCAAAGCGGGCTTCGGCCCGCATCCTTTTAACACCACAGGAGGGCGGACATGAACCTAGGCCAGGCAATCTACGACTTATTCGGCGCCAACGGCGAATGGGGCCTGGTCCTGTGCATCTTCCTTATCTTCCTGCTGGATGCCCTGCTCATCCCCACCCTGCCGGAGCTGTTCTTCGTCCTGGCTTTCATCGGGGGAGCCAACTACGGCCACCCGCTGCTGTTCGGCGTCGAGCTACTCATCGCCGCGCTCATCGCCGAGCAGATAGGCATCTTCTCGCTGTATCTGGTGGTCAAGAAGTACAATCACAAGATCCCGAAGAAAATCCAGTCGGCCCTCGACAAGTACACGCAGTTCCTGGTGGTCAGCGACGAGAAGCTGCTGCTCCTGAACCGCGTGGCGCCCATGCTTCCCTTTGCGGGCGCGTTCGTCGCCATCCTCAACTGGAGCGTACCCAAGTCCGCGTTCTACATCGCCATCGGATGCATCGTCAAGTTTGGCTTCATCATGATGCTCAGCAACTTCTTCTACAACTACTTCCAGTCGGAGGAGTCGCAGATCATCACCATCGTGATGATCCTCGCCGTCATCGCGGTGAGCATAATCCTCTCATTCTTCGTCAAGAAGAAGAAAGGGATCGAGTGATCATTCCTTGTCCTTGTGGTTGAAGACGAGGTACTTGCTGAAGAGATAATTCAGAAGGATCTCCAGCACGCTGACGGTGATTTTCGCGACGAAACCGTCGACCCCGAGGAGCCTCTGGTTGAGACCGAGGTTGTACAGGAGGGGGAATCCGATGATGGCCACCAGTCCGGTCAGAATCCTGCCGATGGTGAAGCTGGCGGCCTCCTTTCCGACGGTCTTGGTCTCCATGTTCCTGCTGTTGAAGACGTACAGCTTGTTCACCACGAAGGCGAAGGCCACTCCGATGACCCAGGATGCCGCATTGCTGATGTTGATGTCGATCCCGACCAGCACGAGTGCGGCGTACGAGACCCATGTGACGATGACGTTGAGGAAGCCGAAGAACAGATAGCGCATGGCCTCTCCGTGCTTGCCGTAGAATAACTTGTCGATGAGGTCGCGAACGAAGGACATCTATCAAGAAAATCAGATGCTCTTATTAATGCCTTATCAGCCACCGGGAATCGTTATCGTATCCATCCTTTTCCCTGCATAGTCCCTTCTTTATGCAAAAATAATATAGTTGGGCGGTTTGGAGGGTGTGATACCAATGGCAGGCACCTGCACGATTGTGATTCCGACCTACAACGAGGAGAAGAACATCCAGAACATGGCCAAGGCCATCAGGGAGGCCTATCCCGAGTTCCGCATCCTCTTCATGGACGACAATTCCACCGACAGGAGCCGCCAGCTCATCGAGGAACTCAACGATCCCCTGACCAAGATGTTCGTCAGGAAACCCGAGGAGCGCGGACTCGGTGCATCCGTCATCCAGGGATTCGAGATCGCCGAGACCGATTACGCCATCTGCATGGACTGTGATTTCCAGCACCCCATCTCCGCTCTCCAGGGCATCTACGACCAGATGGAGGCCGGGGCCGAGCTGTGCGTGGGCAAGAGGACCAGTAGGATGTCCATGGGCTTCAAGAGGGCTATGGGATCCGAGGTCGTCGAGCTGTTCTGCAAGTTCTTCTTCAAGCTCCACGGCAAGCAGACCACCAAGGACATGATGAGCGGTCTCTTCGGACTCAGGTGCGACGTGTTCCGCCCCGTCATCCAGGCCAACTGGGGCAACTTCGAGCTCAAGGGCTGGAAGGTCCTCATGGACCTGATGAAGTACAGCGACCGCAAGGTCGACGTCCGCTACTTCACCTACGACTTCGGCACCCGTGCGGAGGGAGAGTCCCACATCAACCCCAAGGTCCCCATCATGACCTTCCACCAGTTGTGGGGATTCGGAAAGGCATTGGCCAAGTTCTTCTCCAAGGTGTACAAGATCGACTACTACGAGATGTATCCCGCCGAAAGGAACAATTGAATAGTGTTTTCATAGTTTTCCCATGTGTAGCTATCGATAGATACAATAGGTTGAACAGTTTTTCCCACGTAGAGTAATTACGCGGAGGACCCATGGATAAGCGCCAATACGGATTGATTGTTTTGACTGTAGCGATATGCGCTTTGGTTCTTATCGGCGAGTATGCCACCTATGGCCATGTTTATAGATATGATTCTTCCGTAGATTCTACAGGAAACTTCACCATTTACGATTCTGGCACTCATAATTATATCTCTGTACTGTCCGACAATGATACTTTTCAGGCCCCGACTACATTTTATGTCTACTATGACGAGAATTACGGAAACGTGGTCCATGATGCCAAGGTCGAGGTCGGCGCCAAGGCGCTGGACCAGCAGTACTATCTCAGTCAGCTGGTCAACAATCTGAAGTACTATTCCGTGACCGATGTGACCTACGTCAATGCCGCGGAACTGGCGGCCAAGATGTCCGAGCCTGGGACCGGCGTGGGGCTCATAATGATATCCGGCGCGATACCCGAGACCGTGTACACTGGTGCCCCAGGATGCCCGATCCTCACTTGGATTGCATCCGGGGGCTCGCTCTACTGGGCCGGAGAGGTCATCGGCAAGTACATCGGGAAGGCGGACGGAACGACCTCCGAGGTCACCGGTTACGAGGCACTGTTCCTCGGCGCCGGCACCCTGAACCCCGAGACCGGGGACACCCGTGCCCTGACCGACGTCACCGCCAACAACTACCGCAGGGACCTTTCCCTGAAGAACAACGACGTGAGATATGCGGTCAACATCGCCTCCGCAGGTGCCGATTCATTGGCCGTCGGATACGAGAAGGACGGATGTGCCAGCACTGTCTTGGTGAAGAACGGTGCGGGCATGGTTTGCGTCATGGGAGGCAACTACTCCAACAACCAGCGCATGGACATGGCCAACATCATCGCCTCCGGAATCTGCTACTGCTCCTCCGAGCTCGACTGTAAGACAGGCACCGTCGCCCGCGGCACCGTGACGGGGACTTTCGACAATTGGCCCGCCACGGGGAACGTTGTTGCATTCCTGTATCTGGGAGGCGACTTCTCTGTTTACGGAAAGCTTTTCGCGATGACCCTGTGATAACATGACTTTCAGCGAGAGGATTTTAAGGAACACCGATGCGAGGACGGTCGCAATCTTCCTGGCCGTCATCATAGCGGTAGGTCTCGCCATCCGCATCCCCTCGGGTTTGGCGCTGAACTACGGATATGATGTCCATCATTGGGCCATTATCATGGCCAACGCCTCCTCGGGCAACGGCCTGTACGGCCTAACTGGATACTTCTACACCCCTGTCTGGGGGTATATCCTTGGTTTCATAAACCTGCTGCAGCAGACCTTCCTGACCCTCGGCGAGACCGCCTTCCGCGTCCCCGAGGCCCTCGGTTTTGAAGGCTACGACGGATGGATATCGGCCAACACGACATCCATGACATACACCTTCTGGGTCAAGCTCCCCTTGTACCTCGTGGACCTCCTCGTGGCGTATCTCGTCTACCTGACGGTTCTCGACTACACCGGCGACAGGAGGAAAGCCCTCATCGGATTCGCCCTGTGGTTCCTGAATCCCCTGGTGATCCTTTCTCCCGCCGTGCAGGGCATGTTCGACAACATCACCGCCCTCCTGACCCTCGCAGGGTTCATGTGTATCAGGAGGAGGCTGTACTTCTGTACCGGCCTCATGATGGGTCTGGCCATCCTGCTTAAGCTGTTCCCTGTGTTCCTGCTACCCCTAATGGTGGCATACGTCCTCGTGAAGGAGGGACGCGACATCCGCAAGGGTCTGCTCTCCATCATAGTGGCTGCCGCAGGCGTGATCATCATCGCTACGGTGATCTTCCTCCCGCAGATCATGGACGGGACCCTCAGCTACTGCTTCACCTTCCTCACTGCCCGTGCTGGCGGTGGAGAGAGCCTATTGGGTTCCATTGTGGGTATGGGAACCGTGGTAGCATACATGTCAATCCTCCTGTTATGTCTATTGCTGGCACTTGCGTTCTACCGCACCGCGGGCAAGGACCTGGAGGACGAATTCCTGAGGTACATGCTGGTCAATCTGGTGATCATGTTCCTCTTCCCGCCCACCCCCCAGTACCTGGTCCTGCTGATCCCCTTCCTGACCGTCTACGCGGTAGTCTCGGACAGGGGCTTCATGAGGCCTCTGGTCCTCATCGCCGTGTTCGCGTCCCTGTACATCCTGGCCAACAACTTCACCCTGCTGCTGACCCTGGCCTGCGATTCCAACCTGATCGCGGTGGCCACGGTGGTCTCCTGGTCCGATGCCGCCGCCCCCTACTGGCCGCTGATGTTCTACGGTATGGGCGTCCTCCAGTACATGGCCATCCTGTATCTCGTCTGGCTGGTCCTGAAGGGCCGTCTGGTGGAGATTGCCGCACTCCTCCCCTCGCATAAGAGAAAGAAGACGGATGCGGAATGAGTCCCCGCCCGAACCCCTTTTATAGTAAGAGCTAATCGTCACCTTCAGCTCTTTTAGAGCCGATGAATGATGAGGGCCTGAAAAGGCCTGAATGAGGTATTGATATGGCAGTATTCGTTAAATTTGAGACCCCCAAGGAACTCTCTGACAAAGCATACTCTGTTGCTGAGATCGCTCGCGACTCCGGCAAAGTGAAGAAAGGAACCAACGAGGTCACCAAGATCATCGAGCGCGGCGAGGCAGCACTTGTCATCATGGCAGTCGACGTCGAGCCCCCGGAGATTCTCGCCCACATCCCCGCACTCTGCGACGAGAAGAACGTCCCCTACGTCTACGTTCCCTCCAAAGAGGAGCTCGGAAAGGCAATCGGACTCGAGAAGCCCACCGCATCTGTCGCAATCGTCGACGCCGGCAACGGAAAGGCACAGATCGACGAGATCGCAGCAGCAGTCAAAGACCTGAAGAACTGATTCTGAGGAATCTACATGGTTGACACAGACAGCATCCCCTCCGAGGTCGTCGAAGTTATCGGACGTACCGGAATGACCGGAGAGGCTACCCAGGTTAAAGTCCGTGTCCTTGACGGACGCGACAAAGGCAGGATCATCACCAGGAACATCATGGGTCCTGTTAGGATGGGCGACATCCTTATGCTCAGAGAGACCTCCAGAGAGGCCAGAAAGCTCGGAATGGGCAGGTGATTTGAATGGTTGAGGAGAAAAAATGCTCTTTCTGCGGAGCCACCATCGCTCCCGGAACCGGAAAGATGTACGTTAAGAAAGACGGAACCGTCCTCTTCTTCGACGCCAACAAGTGCTACAAGAACATGATCCTTCTGAAGAGGGTCCCCAGGACCACCAACTGGACCGAGAAGGCCCACGTCGAGAAGGACGCCCGCCTCAAGGCCCAGGCCAAGGCAGAGTCCAAGGAGTGATTCCGATGGCTATGGAGAAGACCTACCTGATGGTCAAGCCCGACGGAGTCCAGCGCGGACTCGTCGGAGAGATCGTCTCCCGCTTCGAGAAGAAAGGGCTCAAGCTCGTCGCAGCAAAGCTCATGATCATCCCCAAGGAAGTCGCAGAGAACCACTACGGAGAGCACAAGGGCAAGCCCTTCTTCCCCTCGCTCATCTCCTACATCACCTCCGGACCCGTTTTCGCAATGGTCTGGGAAGGAGAGAACGCAGTGCAGGTCTGCAGGAACATGATGGGAAAGACCAACCCCCAGGACTCCGCCCCCGGAACCATCCGCGGCGACTACTGCATGGTCACTGGTCTCAACATCATCCACGGCTCCGACTCCCCCGAGTCCGCAGCCAGGGAGATCGGCATCTTCTTCAAGCCCGAAGAGCTCGTCGACTACACCAAAGACTCCAACAAGTGGCTCTACGAGTGAGTTGACGGCCTAACGGTCACCTAAAACCTTTTACCTTTTATTTCCCCTATAACGGATGTGATGTTCCATGGCAATAAGGCAACCCGTAGTCAGCGTCCTCGGTCATGTCGATCACGGTAAAACCAAACTCCTGGACAGGATCAGGGGCACTGCCGTCGGAGACAGGGAGGCCGGGGCAATCACCCAGCACATCGGTGCAACCGAGGTGCCCATCGAGCGCATCTATGAGATGTGCGGACCCATCATCGGAAAGAAACGCTTCACCGTCCCCGGATTGCTTTTCATCGACACCCCCGGACACCAGGCTTTCACTTCCCTCCGCGCCAGGGGAGGATCCCTCGCGGACCTCGCCGTCCTGGTCATCGACATCAGGGAAGGACTGATGCCCCAGACCATCGAGTCCATCCACATCCTGAGGCAGTACAAGACCCCCTTCGTGATCGCCCTCAACAAGATCGACACCGTCGACGGGTGGATTTCGGAGGAGAACCAGGCATTCGTCATCTCCGAGAAGAAGCAGCAGGCACACACCCTCGCTGCCTTCGAGGAGCACATGTACAACATCATCTCACAGCTTTCGTCGGAGGGCGTCTTCGCTGACAGGTACGACCGCATCGACGATTTCACCAAGGCCGTGGCGCTGATCCCCATCAGTGCCAAGACCGGGGAGGGAGTGCCCGACATCATGCTCATGCTGATCGGTCTGGCACAGCGCTTCCTCGAGTCCCGTCTCGAGAAGGAGGAGGGCCCCGGAAGGGGAACCATCCTCGAGGTCAAGGAGGTCAAGGGACTCGGACAGACCATGGACATGATCCTCTATTCCGGAACCCTCAAGACCGGGCAGACCGTCGCCATCGGAACCAACGGCGCACCCCTCGTCACCAGGATCAAAGCGATCCTCAAACCGAAACCCCTCGACGAAATCCGCGATCCCCGCGACCGCTTCGACAATGTCAAGGAGCTCCACGCCGCGGCGGGAGTCAAGATCGCCTGCCAGGACGCTACCGGCGTCATCGCGGGAGCACCCATCCGCGTGGTCAAGAACCCCAAGGACCCCGCCATCAAGGAGATCTCCGAGGAGACCTCCATCAAGATCGAGACCGTGGAGAAGGGAATCACCATCAAGGCGGATGCCATCGGCTCCCTGGAGGCCCTGGCCTTCGAAGCAAAACTGGCTGGCATCCCCATCAGGAAGTACGGCATCGGCGACATCACCAGGAGGGACATCCTCGAATCCTCCTACGGCAACGACACCCACCACGTCATCCTGGGATTCAACGTCAACATCACCAAGGACGCGGAGAGCGAGATCGCGACCCACAGCATCAAGGTGATGACCAACAACATCGTCTACGCACTCATCGACGATTACAAGCTCTGGCTCGAGGAGTCCACCAGGCAGACCGAGTCCGACAAGAGGGCTGAGTTCTCGTTCCCCGCCAAGATCACCATCCTGCCCGACCACGTGTTCAGGGTCAACAAGCCCGCCGTCGTCGGAGTGAGGGTGCTGGCCGGAAGGATCAGGGTCGGAGAGAACCTCATCAACCTCGAGGGCAAGGACTGCGGAACCATCAAATCCGTCCGCGACGATGACGGAAACATCCTCAAGGAAGGTGTTCAGGGAGACGAGGTCTCCGTGGCCATCGACGGCGTCACCGTGGGCAGGCAGATCAACGAGAACGACGTTCTCTACGTGGACCTGATTGAAAGCGGATTCAAGGTAATCTCCAAGCTCGACCTCACCGACGACGAGAAGCTCGCCATGTCCGACACCGTCGCCATCAAGCGCAAATCGGAACCCTTCTGGGGAATGTGATACGATGGATTCCAAACCCAGGGACGCCAATTTCATTCTGGACGAGCTCATCGAGAGGTATCCCGAGCTTTCCGTGTGCAGGGAGGACATCGCCAACGCGTACTTCATCCTCCTGGAGAGCTACAAGCACCAGGGGCAGCTCCTCATCGCAGGGAACGGAGGCAGTGCCGCCGACAGCGACCACATCTCCGGAGAACTGACCAAATCTTTCATGTTCAAGCGCGCCGTGGACCCCAAGCTCGTATCCGAGCTCGAGAGGCTCTACGGCGAGGCCGGGAAGGAGCTCGCGGGTCACCTCGAGGGAGGTCTCGCGGCAGTGCCCCTGACCACCTTCAACGCATCCAATTCCGCATATGCCAACGACGTCGAATGGCCGGCCGCCTTCGCGCAGCTCGTCAACGCGCTGGGACATGCGGGAGACGTCTTCATGGGCATCACCACTTCCGGTAACTCCGGCAACATCGTGGACGCCCTCATGGTCGCCCGCGCCAAGGGCGTGAAGACCATCGCCCTGACCGGCAGGGACGGGGGCAGGTGCAAGGCCCTCGCCGACGTGTGCATCATCGTGCCCGAGAAGGAGACCTTCAAAATCCAGGAGCGCCACCTGCCCATCTACCACGCCCTGTGCGCCATGGTCGAGGCGACCCTGTTCGAGCCCCGTTCCTGCTGATTGACGCGTTACGGGTGCCTTCTCCCTTTATAGTATAAGGGTGCGCGCACGATATCTTTATAAACGATAGTCCAATTGCCACCGTTACAGGTGTTCAAATGGCAGTAGAATTCAAAGCTATTGTAAACGATGTGAAGACCGGTAAATCCTACAACGTTACCGTGTCTGGCCACCACGCGAACTCCCTGGATGGAAAGAACATCGGGGAGATCGTAGACGGAATTTTTGTTGGACTTCCCGGATACAAGGTAAAGATCACCGGCGGTTCCGACAAGAACGGAACCCCCATGAGGAAGGACCTCCCCGGAAAGAAGAGGGTCCCCCTGCTTCTCGCAGACGGACTTGGATTCCACGAGAGGTACCACGGAGAGAGGAAGAGGGTCGCAGCCCGCGGATCCGCAATCTCCTCCGAGATCGTCCAGATTAACATGGTCATCGCAGAGTACGGTCCCAAGCCCATTGAGGAGCTCCTCAACGGCGGCGAGGAGAAGACGGAATGAAAGTTCCCAAGCAGCCCGAGATCAACATCGGGATGATCGGTCATGTCGACCACGGAAAGACCACCCTCACCAAGGCACTTTCCGGCGAGTGGACCGACCGTCACTCCGAGGAGATCAAGAGAGGTATCTCCATCAGGCTCGGGTACGCTGATGTCGCCTTCTACAAGTGTCCTAACTGCGAAGGCGCCGCCGCTTACTGCACGACCAAGAAGTGCCCCAAGTGCGGTGCTGAGACAGAGTTCCACAGGGCAGTGTCCTTCGTGGACGCACCCGGTCACGAGACCCTCATGGCCACCATGCTCTCGGGAGCCGCCCTCATGGACGGGGCCCTCCTGCTGATTGCAGCTAACGAGCGCTGCCCCCAGCCCCAGACCAAGGAGCACTTGATGGCCCTGTCGATCATCGGAATCGACAAGATTGTCATCGTTCAGAACAAGATCGACATCGTCACCCGCGAACAGGCGATGCAGAACTACAAGGAGATCAAGGAGTTCGTCAAAGGCACCGTTGCCGAGAACGCCCCCATCATCCCTGTGTCCGCCAACCGCGGTGTCAACATCGACCTCCTCATCGAGGCTATCGAGAAGAACATCGTGGCCAACGTCAAGAGGGATGTCGACGCCGAGCCCATCATGCATGTGGCCCGTTCCTTCGACATAAACGCCCCCGGAACCACTCCCGAGAAACTCCGCGGAGGAGTCATCGGAGGTTCCCTGATGCAGGGTAAGTTCAAGGTCGGCGACGAGATCGAGGTCGTCCCCGGCAGGCGCATCGAGGCGGCCGGCAAGGTCACCTACGAGAGGATCACCGCCAAGATCATCTCCCTCAATGCTGGGGAGAAGAGCGTCAAGGAGGTACTTCCCGGAGGACTCATTGCCATCGGAACCGAGCTGGACCCGGCCATCACCAAATCCGACGGACTCACCGGACGTGTCGTGGGAATCCCCGGACATCTGCCCCCGGTTGTCAGTACGTTCAAGATGAAGACCGTCCTGATGGACCGTGTGGTGGGTTCCGCCGCAGACCTCAGGGTCGACGACATCAAGAGTAACGAGCCCCTCATGCTCAGTGTCGGTACCGCTACCACCGTGGGAGTCGTCAAGAGCGCCCGCGAGGGTTACGCAGACGTGGTCCTCAAGCTCCCTGTATGCATCCTGCCCGGACAGAGGGTCGCCATTTCGAGGAGAATCTCCAACAAGTGGAGGCTCATCGGATACGGCATCATCGATCAGTGACGATGCAGACAGTCGTATTGGACACAAACGCCTTACTCATGCCTTTCGAGATCGGGATCAACCTCGATCTCGAGGTCCTCAATCTTTTGGGAGAAGTCAGATTCGTGGTCCCCGGACCGTTGGTAGGGGAGCTCAAGCATCTCGAGAATAAGCATGCAAAAGCGGCTCTGGCACTTGCGAGGAAGCGCGAGATCGTACCCTCCGAGGAGCACGGTGACAACTCCGTCCTGGAAGTGGCGCAGCGCGAGAATGGATACATCCTCACCAACGACAAGGAACTTCGCCGCAGGGCAAGGAAACTCGGCATCCCACTCATCTATCTGAGGTCTGGGACCCACCTCGTCGTCGAGTACGATTGAACCGCTTTCTTTTTTATAGATACCAATATACTGCTGTGATGAACGGACGCAGTATCGTTTGGGTGTCCCTGGCAATGGCAGTGGTACTCGCAGCAGTATCAGCGTTGAAATTCGATTTCGTTACCGTAGCTGTTGCGGTCATCTATGCTGTGGTTCTGCTCTATCCTCTGCGCCGTGACGGCAGGGTCTATCACAATGCCGTGTCACTCACCGCACTGGTAGGACTCATCGTCCTCACGGTACTGAACGTTCTTGGCCTTCTGGGTATGTTCTCGGATATGTATTACGCGAACGTCCCATGGATATGGGTAGCTGAGCTACTCTGCATCCCCCTGGTGACCTTCCCCATGGGATTCATGCTCGGATCCATGTTCGAGGTCTACGGAGGATCGTACATCTCCAAGCGCTGGCTCATCGTGTTCGGTATCGCGTTCGCCATGGCTGTCTCCGGTGTCTACATCTTCACCGTGGGATTCGACCTATGGTACACCGGACAGCCCTTCTTCAATCAGTACACCGGCGAGTATGTGGAGCACCTCCCGCCGGAGATCGTCCTCAGCAACCGCACCCAGATGGCGGCCGGCACCTGTGCCACTGCCTCGGTGATCGTGATTGCCTTCGTGTTCAGGTATCTTACCAAGAAGAAGACCCTCCAGGAACTCTGCGGAGGCGATTTCGAATGATCGGTTACCAGAGGGCACTGGACATCATCTGCCTGGTCGCAGCGGCGATACTCGTCGTGATGAGCATACTCTCCATCATGGAGAACGTCCGTCACCTCTACGAGCTCTGCACCGGCCTGGTGTGCGCGTTCTTCTGCCTGCTGCCCACGATCTTCGCGAGGAGGCACATCATGAGCCTCCCCCTGTGGTTCGCCTTCTTCATGGAGGTCGCCATCTTCCTTCACGCCTACGGCGTGCTGCTGATGAGCTACGACCTACAGAAGTACTACGATACTATCACTCACACGTTTTCATCCTTCGTCATCAGCCTCTGTGTGATCATGACCCTGTTCACCCTGCAGCGCTACAACGAGAGGATCAAGTTCACCGTCGGATTCACCACGGTCTTCATCTTCCTCATCATGATGGCCTTCGGAACCTACTGGGAGGTCCTCGAGTACGTGGTCGACCAGATCACCGGCACCGGAATGCAGTACAGTCCCTTCGACACCGTCCGTGACATGTTCTCCAACGCCCTGGGCTCGATGCTCGGCTCCCTGTTCATCTACATCTACATGAGGCGCTGGTCCATCGAGGAGTTCATCGACTCCATCAATGTCAACAAAAAGCTCAGGAAGTTCCTCGCCGGAAAACACGGCGAGCACAAAGCCTGAAAGATAAGTTGTTTGAAGAGGGGTTGCCCCCTCTGGAACATTCAGTTCTCGACGACCTCGGCCTTCTCGATGACGACGTCCTTGAGGGGGCGGTCGTTGCGGCCGGTGGGGACCTGCTGGATCTTGTCGACGACATCCATTCCCGCGATGACCTCGCCGAAGACGGGGTGCGCGTAGGGGGTGGAGGGGTTCTCCTTGTCAAGGTATCCGTTGTCGACGGTGTTGATGAAGAATTGGCTGCCTCCGGAGTGGGGGCGTCCGGTGTTGGCCATGGACACGAATCCGCGCTTGTTGGAGTGGCCGTGTCCGAACTCGTCCTCGATGGTGTATCCGGGTCCGCCCATGCCGGTTCCCTGGGGGTCTCCGCCCTGGATCATGAAATCGCAGATGACCCTGTGGAAGATGGTGCCGTCGTAGAAGCCCTCTTTGGCGAGTTTCACGAAGTTGCCGGTGGTGATGGGCATGTCCTCGTGCATCTTGATGGTGATGTCTCCCATGTTGGTGTGAAGGATGACGTTTGTCATGGACAGTCAATGAGAATCGTCGTATAAAAACGGCGGACCCCGAATCAATGCTTTATATGGGTTCGTCTTAACTGTACCAAAGGCATCTAGAATGCCAGGTGATTCGCAATGCCCAAGATCAAAGTCACCCCCAACATGAAGCTCGCAACCGTCATGGCGATTGCGGTTGCCGCCGTACTGATCGTTTCCTGGTTGGTCGGCCCCGCTTCCCAGTGAATAACCCTTTTGTTTGTTATTCGCAGTGCTAGCGTGAGCGCTGGACTTTTGTAAATTCTGAAAGAAGGGAAGGTGTTTCGCCGCCGTTCCCGGCGGCTGATGGATTCAGAGTTCGTAGGCGCTCTCGATCTCGGCGATGTACATGATGCTGCGGTCGCCGTTGGGGTTGAGGGTGTCGTCGATCTCCTTCTCGATGAACTTCTCCCTCTCGAAGGGTGCTGCGTAGAGGCATCTGCACTTGAGGAACAGGCGTCCCTCCTCGAAGGTGGGGGCACCGTCGACGTGGATGGTGGTCAGTCCGGCCTCCTCGATCTTGTCGGGGACGTCCCTGCCGGAAGTCTTGCCGAGATAGGACATCTCGTCCTTGCAGCCGTTGAAGAAGGTGAGGGTGAAGCGGTTGCTCGCCTTGATGAATTCGTTGGTGTACCTGCTGGGTCTTATGAAGATGAAGGCCACCTTCTTCCTCCACAGGAATCCGAGCCCTCCCCAGGAGGCGGTCAGGGTGTTGACCTTGCCCTTGTTCTCGGAGGTCACGAGCATCCATCTGCTGCCGATGTCGTTCACGGCGTCGACGTACTTTCCAAGCTGATCGAGGTCTATCTGCTTCATAGGGTGAACATGCTGTTATCGGCTTAAAACAATCACCCGACGGTGACCTCGTATCCGTGAGCCTCCAATGCCTCCTTGGCGGCCTGAACGTCCCGTTCGCTGTGGAGATCTATCCTCAGGGAGCCGGTCTCGAACTCGCGGTTATGGATGATGCCCACATTCTTCACGTTGATGGACCTGGACGCCAGGACGGTCATGACGATCGCCAGCGCACCGGGCTCGTCGGGGATTTCGACATGCAGCGAGTTGGCGGATTTGATGGGGCCGCTGGACGCGTCTATGAACGAATCGCGGTAGCTGCGGGCGGAGCCGAAGAACTCCATGAGAGCTTCGGAATCTCCTCTGTCGATTACGCCCTTCATCTTCTCAAGGGAATCGATGTAGTCCTTCAGGAGCTTCGAGATGTTGTCCCTGTTGGTGAGGCAGATCTGCTGCCACATCACGGGGGAGGACGAGGAGATGCGGGTGATGTCCTTGAAACCTCCCGCGGCGATCATCTTCATCCTCTCGTCGGGAGAGTCGCTGTCGTGCACCAGGTTGACCAGCGAGGCGGAGATCACGTGGGGCACGTGGCTCACCGCGGCGGTGATGTAGTCATGCTGGTCAGGGGTCATCACGAGGGGGATGGCGCCCATGGACTTCACCACGGTGCAGAGGGATTCCAGTTGGGCGTCGGTGGACTCCGGGGTCCTGGTGAGGATGTAGTAGGCGTTCTCCAGCAGTTTGGCCTTGGAGTTGGCGTAGCCCACGCGCTCGCTTCCCGCCATGGGGTGCCCGCCGATGAAATTGGCATCAAGACCCAGATCGTGGATTGCGGTGTGGATTCCGTTCTTGACACTGCCCACGTCGGTGAGGATGGCGGAGTCCTTCAGGAACGGTTTCACCTTCTCCGCGTTGGCCGCGTTGTGTTTCACGGGAGCGCACAGGAAGATGAAATCGCACTCGGAGAAACGCGAATCGATGTCGGACACCAGCACATCGACCACACCGTCCTCGTAGGCCTTGGTCAGGGATTTCCTGTCGGTGTCAAAGGCGATTATCCTGTTGGATTCGTCGTGAGCCTTGAGTGCACGGGCGATGGATCCGCCGATAAGCCCGAGTCCCAGGAAGCCGAAGGTGTACTGTGTCATTGATTAGCACGGATGCGTATCGGAGATATAAACTGTGGGTCTTGTCCGACAATCAACAGAAATACTGCGGACCGCATATCCAAGTGCATGGAAATGGTGCCGATGGGGGCCGGGGATCTGGACCGTGTGTCCGATTTTCTGTGGAAGTGCTGGTCCGAGGTGTACCTCGGTATGGCCACCAACGGCATCGACGGCATCCGTGCCGAGCACCGGCAGTGGCTGGAGGACGGGACCTATCTGAACGCCGTCGCCGAGGGGATGCTTTACTACATGTATGTGGAGGACGGGAAGGACGTGGGCCTCATAGGGTTCAGGGCAGAACCTTCTGGCAGGCTGTTCCTGGACAAGCTCTACGTTATCGAGGGCCTGCGCGGGAAGGGACTGGGCCACCGGGCGATGGAATTCGCAATCGGGTACGGCCGGGAGCACGGATGTGATAGGATATACCTCCATGTGAACACCATGAACACGCAGGCCATAGTGTTCTACCGTTCTTTCGGGCTGTCCGAGGTATCGTCATCCCGCGTGATGCATGCGGGGACCGAGTACGGACTCACCGTGATGGAAGGACGTATCTGAAGGGTCAGGGAGCGGCCACCGGGACCAGTCTGTCCCCGGTGATCATGGATCCGGTGATGGTGCCCACATACGATATGTAGTCAATCAGCATCGAATCCACCCCGCTCTGGATCTGGTTCGGGTAGTCCTGCAGGTACACGTTCCCGTCCCCTCCCGTGATAACGAAATCGGTGGTCGCCAGCCTGTAGGTGGCATCCGGATCCAGCTCCTCGTCGCTGACCGTGATGGAGACGACCCTGCTGCCGGGCTCCGCATTTATGTCGTAGGTAACCGTCATTCCCGAGAACTGCAGGAATCCCCCTTTGGTGGCGCCCATGAGATTGAGGGAGAACTCCATCTCCTCCACGATCACCGAACCCGGGACATCCATGGTGCAGGTGTAGTTCAGGAACGGGACCACATCGTACAGGTTCTTGAGGGATATGTCTCCTGCCTGCAGGGAGGTGCGTATGCTGCCGGAATTGATGAGGGCGATATCGGAATCGGTGGTGGTGCGCATCACATCGTCTATGAAATCCCCCAGGTTGGTCTCCGCGTTCCTTATCTCGGAACGTTCGCCGTTCAGGAGGATCTCGGTGTGCCCGATCACCTCCTTCAGACTCTCGTCCACGGCGGTCTTGACCTTGGTGATCTCCTGTTCCGTTATGTCGTAGGAGAGGGTCGGCTGGTTGTAAAGCTTGGCGGAGATACCTCCGGGACCGGAGGTGATGATGCCGATGTTCTTGAGGTAGCAACCCGTGCTGGCGATGACGGTGCCGCTCTCTTCGAGGGTTATGCTGCCGTCCCTCACCTTGCCGTCCTCCATCTCGGTGTGGCTGTGCCCGTCTATGAAAATATCGATGCCTGGCACTTTGCTGCACAGCTGGTCGGAGGTGATGTAGCCCTTGCGGGCGACGCCGAGGTGTCCCACCGCTACGATGCTGTCGACGTCCTCCTTCTTCAGCAGGGAAACCATGCGTTCCGCGGCGTCCACCGGGTCCGTGACCTCGGTGTTGCCCATGTTGCCGGCCATGGTCGTCACGGGGGTCTCCGGGGTGAGGAGTCCGAAGAATCCGACCCTGACGCCGTTCCTCTCCAGGACCAGGTATTCGTCCAGTACGCTCTTGCCGGTGTCTTCGTAAACCAGATTGGAACATATGATCGGGAAATCCAGCTGTTCGATCCTTTCCAGGAAGATGTCCAGACCGTAATCGAATTCATGGTTCCCGGGAACGCACAGGTCGTATCCGATCGTGTTCATGATCTCGACGGAACCCATGCCCTCGGTCATGGTACCGTACGAGTTCCCCTGGAGGAAGTCCCCCGCATCAACGATGAATGTGGTCCCGGTCTGCGAGTACTGCTGTTTCAGCGCCGCGACGGTGGTGAACCCCGCGCTCCCCTGTTCCTCGAAGAAGCAGTGGGTGTCGTTCGTGTGGATGATGGTGAACGACTCCGAATGTCCGTTCCCGTGGGGCTGGACCACGGCTATTCCCGCACCGGTGATCAGGACGAGGATGAGCGTAAGGACCAGGATCTTCTTCTCAAGCATCATGGAACGGATGACTTGGTCGGTATAACATTTTTCGGAAAATATGGCGGGCCTGAAGGAACCCGTACGGTAGACAGCCTCATTTTTGTGGTTGTTTTGGATTTTTGGTTTTGTTAACTATTCCAACTATTCTAACTGCCAGACGGTCCAAAAGATACGTATAAGCTCTCAGAAACACCGCATTCCCTGATTATATGTGGGAGAACGATCTCGGAACCATTGTTCGGCAATCTTGTTTGCCGGTTATGGGATCAAATCCGTTGTCGAGTATGTCGCCGATGCTTGTGTCCAGGTCATCTCTTCTGTCACCGCTGCAGCACCTTTGATCGGAGCTGCCGCAATCGTTTCCATCGGACTGATGGTTCTACGCAGTAAGATCGATGATGCCTTCGATCTCGTAGGCTCTGTAGGCTCCCTGTTCCGGAAATGATTTTGAACCTACCTTTGTGAGCGTACGGATCATTCGAATTCGTTTTGTCCATGACATCTCAATCGAGAGGGGAGATAGGAAACGATCTTCCGTTTTTTCCTTTATACTCGGGTTGCTAAGATAGATATATACGCGCCGCGGGAGGTAGCCGATGCTTCCTTCCCATCGAAAAATGGTGGTGGTGGACAAATCGTCTTTTGGATTTGAATCCATAAAATAGGCAGGAACCTATCGAGTATTGATCCCATGAATTTGGACAGCATAATCTCTGCGGGTGAATCCGATATGGTTGAATTCAAAGAGATGGTGCCGTCAGATTCCAAGAAGTACGTCAAGACCGTGGTCGCATTCAGCAACGGTTCCGGCGGCCGTATCGTTTTCGGTGTCGACGACGATTCCAACATATTGGGCAGCAATCCGTTTTATAATCACGGTATAAAACGTCGTTTTTCAATGAATCGATATAACTATACGTTTCAGATTTTTGAACCGTTTTTAATCGGTTCAATCTTTTCTATTTTTAACACGTCTGGCTCATCATGAAAAACTATGCAGTTTTCATGCCAAACGGAACCCCTATCGGAGTAGGGTTTTCGAACTGTTTCGCGTATAAAACCGCCGCAGGGCCGAAAGAAAGGAAGTGCCTTTTCAGACCCAATCTGCAGGCGGTGGTGGAATGATCGTGGCAATCTATGTCCGCGTCTCCACCAGGAAGCAGGACGAGACCAATCAACTCCCCCGTCTCCGGGAGATTGCCAAGAACAGAGGGTTCGAGGTGTTCAACGAATACTCGGATGAGGCCTCCGCCAAGGACGCCAACCGTCCCGGGTGGAAGGAACTCATGGAGGATGCTTCGAACCACAAGTTCGATGCGATCCTCGTCACCAAGCTCGACAGGGTCATGAGGTCCCTGGTGCAGCTCAACATCACCATGTCAAACCTTCAGGCCTACAATGTGAAGCTCATCTGTGCCGACATCGGGGAGATCGATTGTTCGACTCCGATGGGAAAGGTGCAGATGCAGATCATCGGAGCCATCGCCGAGTGGGAGAGGGAGATTATCGTGCAGAGGACGAAGGAGGGCCTCGAAGCCCGCAAGGCACGCGGTGCGAAGCTCGGCAGGAAGAGGAGGGACGACATCCCTCTCGATACCATTGCCACGCTCCGCATGAACGGGAGCTCCTGGAATCTCATCTCCAAGGATCTCCGCATCCCGAAGGCCACGCTCATGAGGAGGAAGCCTGAGGTGGAGGATCTGATTTCAAGGCGGTCCGGAAAGGGGGTGGCCGAATGACCCAGGTCCAAAATGGAGGGGGGTCGGAGACCTCTCAGGAATATATAAAGAAAGAAGCAGTCCAAAAGCGGTCGGTTCCGGACCAGGCCTTCGAGGCCTATTCCAAGGACTTCGAGGACGATCATTTCTTCAGGACCATGATGTCACCGGGGAAGTTCCATTACCTCTACGGGAACCTCGGGATCGGGAAGACACATTTCCTGATGAACATGATGTACCTCCTCCACGAGGGATTCGACGGTTGCGGGGAATGGGAGATAGTCACGAACGTCTTCATGTACCGCAAGGATGAGAAGGGCACGGAAGTGTGCTGCCCCGAACGTGTGCACCACATCGACAGTCTGGAGGAGTTCTTCGACAAGATGGTGGAGTTCTCCGATTCCGGGAGGAAACTGGCCCTGTTCCTGGACGACTTCAACCGTTTCTTCTACGACGAAGGGAAGGACGATCTTTCCCGGTATCTCAAGCTGCTGATCCTCAACAGAAGGAAACTGGGCGTGATGCTGTTCTTCAGCGGCACGGAGGATGTCGGCGAATTCGAGAACGACTGGACGGGCCGCCGCCATGCTGCGGATTATTTCTGGAGCAGATACAAATCGAAGAAGGAATGGGATCAGACCAAGAAGGATCTCGGATTGGATATCGATTGGAACCGCCGGGATACCACCGGGGGCACGGTGATCGGCGGTAATCTCGTCCACATCCGCAGTTCGTACACAGAATGGACCGATACCGAGAAGGATTCCGGTTGGTTCTACGACAAGATCAGCGATGCATCCGTCCTCAGGTACAGGAAGGGATTCGATTTCGCTTCGTTCTGGAGAGGATTGGAGAACGTATCCTCCCTTACCGCGAAGGCCTATGTCCGCGATTATACTTCATCCATGAGCGAGGAAAAAGTCAGGGAGGTGGAACAGTGCCAGCAGGAGAAAGATGCGGTCGGGATGGCGGTCAAGCTGAAGTCGATGGGGCTGACCGATGAGGCGATAGAGTTCGTTATCGGGACCCCCAAGACCACGCTGCGGAGATGGGTCGAGAAAGCCGGGTATCAATGGAAGGTCGGTGCGATGGAGGTGCCGTACAGGTTCAAGAGTCTGAGGGGAAACGAGGCAGTCCCATTCTCCTGATAATAATCTTCTAGGCCAACTTTATTACTCCGAGCCTGCATATTCCCGACGTGATCCGATGAAACGCGAACCCTCCGATGAGGTCTGCAAATGTCCACGCTGCGGGATGGTGTTCCGCAAGGATTCGGAAACGGTGCATCTCACCGACCGTCTGTGTCTTCAGTGCGGGCACGTGTGGAAGAGCAGGGGGCGTACCCTGCCCAGGAGATGTCCGGTCTGCAGATCCGCCAAGTGGAACACCCCGGCCCGCGAGAATCTGGAATGTCTCAGGTGCGGACACCGTTGGACACCCCGCGGGGTCGGTGTCCCGGTCAACTGTCCCAGATGCAAGTCCGTGTACTGGAGGGAGGATCGGGCGGAACCGGAAGAGATTACCGACGATCTTCTTCGTAAAGCGATGACTATGTATTCCGAGGGCAGAGGCTGTCTGGAGATCGCTATGCTTCTCGATATCCCGCTGGAGGACGTGGTTATGGAGATCAGGTCCGTGCATGACGGTTTCGTCAGGATGTCCTGAAATGGACTCTTTTCTAACTGTCACGCCGTCCTTCCGGACCGTGACTTTTCAAGGAGCTCCAAGGCCGCCGAGTTGGCGGCCGCAGCGGCCATCGTACGGTTCGTGTTGCTGCCGCCGATGAGTACTATATCTCCCTCCATCACACTATACCTCCGGATCTGCGATGCAAGCTCCGGGGTGTTGGACTCGACGTCCCAGTCAGGCGGGAGGATGAGCTTCCCCTTCCTGCAAACCACGGTGGTGCATCCGTCCCCTCCGCTCTTCAGGCCGCTGTCCCTCTGCTCCACGCCCTTGTCTATCATGCCGGCCATCCCTCTGACCAGCAGGGCCACCTGATACTCGCCGATGGCGGAGGACGTATGGTCCAGATTCATGAGGGTGATGCCCGTCGCTTTCAGGAAATCGGAGCCGGTGGGAAGCAGCACCACCCCCATGTTGGACATCCTCACGAACCCCATGCGCTCCAGCCTCTGCAGGATAGTACGGACCGCTCCTTCTCTTATGCCGGTCATGGCGGCGATATCGCCTCTCCCGATGAGGGTGCCGTCACGGAACCTCTCCTCCAACGTCTCCATTACGAACATGACCTCGTTGTTCCCCAGGGAGCCGCTGCGAGGAGGAGGGGTCAGTATCCTAAGCATATTCCGAGTAATGGGATGCTTGGTTATAACAGTTGGGAAATACTTACTTAATCATCCATAAAAATGAATAATCTATTTTACTTAAATATGTAATTATTTAAATAGTTTATATAAATAAATTGCTTTGCATGATTGATTTAATGACATTATAAGTATGTAAAATAACCAACGATGGGATTTAATATCACGCATATCTTCGATTATCCGGTGACCGAAGACATCGTTTATCCGGAATATGCCTCGGGAGTCTGTCGCGAGAGGCAATCATGGGCGTCCGACGATCTACGTTCCTGGAAATCGGCGGAAGATACGAGGATATCCGATGGAAATAGGTTTACGTTGTCAGAACATGCGGACGTGTCGGCTGTTTTCGATACTACCATAATCGCTGCAATATGCATCAGAAGATCGACTGGAGGGGGGCGGAGCAATCTTGCTGATTCTTGACCGCGACACTATTCCACCGAATGCACAATATTGCGATGCCGATGTCGCATATATTCTTGCATGTCTTTCGAAAAAGAGGTTCATAAGCCGTTCTGATTTGCGTGACTATGTTGGAATAGGCGAGGGCAGTGTTCGTGCTCTTTTGAAAATCATGGTGGATTATGGAATGGTCACAATTTCGAGAAGGGGTGTTTCTATATCAGACAATGGTCGCACCATTTACCTTAAGATGGGAATACGCCCAATAGAAATAAAACTCGGATATCATCTTGGGAGATATACTCAAGCCATCAAAGTGATGAATGTTGCTAAAAAGATAACTACTGGTATAAATCAAGTCAAGATTAGTACGGCCAATGGAGGTTTGGGCTGTACTACATGGGTGATGAAGAACAAAGCATTGTATATGCCGCCGTTTTTTAAATTTTCAGAAGAGAGTATCAAGGAATCAGAGAAGATAATCGACACAGCAGATTTGCACGAGGGAGATGTTTTCTTGATTTGCGGGGCGGAATCCCTTCGTAATGCGCGTGTAGCTGCAATGATGGTGGCATTGGATTTGGTTTGACCTACCATTGGAGGTTTTTAAGACCGTTTCCAACAGCAATCGATTTTCCCAATCACTTAAATTTCAGAATCTGGGGAGGCTCGTGAGGCTATAATATTCTTTGACCAAATTCACAACTTTTATAATCGGCAGTTTCAGATCACAAGCAATATCTACGCAACCCATGTCCGAATCGTATTTTTGACAAATCCATCTTTTAAGTGTATTCTCGAACGGATCTTCTGCGAACGAGATTTTCTTTTTAAACGGTGTTTCTCTCCAGTTAGAACTTCTGCATGAAGGGCATTTGATCGGACCTCCAGGTAAAGTGGATATCCAACTGTAGTGGCATCTACCGCATTCGAATGTATTGGAGGGAGTGTCCCATTGGTACGATCCACATTGAGGACACTTTTTAGGTTTGTTTTTCCTCTTTTTCCAAGAGTAGTTACACCTTGTGCACGTGAGACGTTCTTCGTTTTCCGTTTGTTTGTTCGGTTCACAGTTGCTGTTTTGCACTACGAATTGCTCGGAACAATATGGGCAGGTACATATTCCATTGTCTGGCAACTCGATTGAGGGGAGATCCTCTTTAGCGACAGCATCTTCATTTTGTTTCGTTTTGATGAGACGAGATAGGTGGGGCAATGGGGATTCGGATGAATTAACCATTGAAATGATGACAGTTATGTAGAATAAAGAGTTGTTGTATGCACATAACGTTTAATGTTGATAATGGATGTTTGTTTGGCATCCCAAATATCCAATGATTATTGAGAATTAAATATCATCGTGTTGTAAATTGTTATGTTCCTCATATGTTGCCTGACGGCAACTAGGGAGGAGGTTAATATGAAGAAAAGCGCGTTAGCAATTGCTACACTTATGGTTATGTGTGCGTTCTCAGTCGTCTGTTTCGCGGAGCCTTCCGATGCGGATCCTCCGCAGTCCGCCCCCACGATGAAATTCTGGGTTTACGGAAACA
>Ga0310695_10000397_pt1 | contig 114338 bp, 91 predicted proteins | sample RumenRJG_04DNA_FD_203882 | JGI IMG/M metagenome (GOLD analysis project Ga0310695, IMG submission 203882) | Bovine rumen microbial communities from Lethbridge, Alberta, Canada - RJG_04 (v2) (version 2) | ecosystem: Host-associated > Mammals > Digestive system > Stomach > Rumen | place: Canada...
AGGAACTGACCTTGACTTTCGACAACTATGGAGCCATCAAGATGCTGGGCGCTGATGAGTATAAGATTACCGTCAGCCTGGAGGAGAACTACATTAAAGTCGAGAAAGCCAACCCCGAGCCTCCCGCATTCCTGCGTGGTGATGTGAACGATGACCATGAGATTGACATCAACGATGTTGCCTTGTTGATTGATGTTGTTCTGGGTAAGGATGTCGTGTATAACGCGCTTGCCGCCGACTGCAATATTGAGGGCGGTAATGGCGATATCGACATCAATGATGTGAGTGCCCTGATTGGTCGCGTTCTCACCGGTTCCTGGGATTGATTATTATTTATTATAAGAAACATGCGTCAAGCATAATGCCTGGCGCATGTTTCACGATTCAGCCCTTAACCTGTTAACCCATTGTGATTCTAGCATATGAGAAAATTGTTTATTGTCTTGTTGGGAGTCGCCTTTTCACTGCCTGTTTGTGCCGGTAACAATGCGACTGCCGTGCTCAATACAGGCCGGGATGGCACACCCTCGGCCCCCTATAATCTGTATGTTGAACCTGGTACCCACTCTTGCACTGTGTCATGGGAAGACGATGAGAACAGCGCGTGGAACCTGCGTTACAGGCTCTATTCCGAGGAGCCTGCCGAGCCCGTGCTGCTCCATTCGTTGACCGGCTCGGCTTACACCGGGAGTTATGCCGACATCACCTTGCCTGCTCCCTGGGGCGGCACCAATCTGCGAGGTGGTCAGGGCATCATCTATTTCAAGAACAAGTCAACGGGCTATGCTACCGATGGCAATCTCACCTATACCATTCCCGAAGGCTATAGCAATGATGTCTTCACACTGATGATTAAATCGGGAACGGCCTATGGCTCCGGCAATTTTACTGTGTCCACACCGCAAACCGCTGCCGTGGGCCATAACTTCTCGGGCGGAGAGACATTCTACTGGTTGGTGACAGCCAGTTCAGGAGAGAAAATCACCGTTACCTCGACCGACGCCAATTATTCGCCCGATATCGCCTTGATTGCCGTTTATTCGGGAGACGCTACCGACATGGGGCTGAGGGCACACGAGTGGACCAATGTCAACAACCTCGACAAAACAGAATACACCATCGAGGGGCTTGAAATCGAGACCGACTATGAGGTACAGGTCCAGGCCATCGGTGATAATGGCATCTTGAGCGATTGGACCAGGCCTGATGTGTTTACCACCCTTGACGAGGAACCCTTTGTTCCTGTTGTTCACATTTTGGGAGAAATTAACGACCAGGCATGGTCTCCTTTTGTTGGAACCAAGATGGAGTATGATGCCGAGCAGGAACTTTACACTGCCACGGTATATGTTGAAGCCGAGAGAACCTTTGGTTTCACCACCGAGATTGATGATAATGAGGACATGGGCGGTTGGAATTACATTGAGCCCTACCGTTTCGGCCCCGTGAGCAATGGAGACTTCTGGTTACAAGACGAGTATCTTGGCCAACACCTGACCTTGACATTCGACAACTATGGAGCCATCAAGGTGCTGACTACCGGCGAGTATAATGTAACCGTCAGCCTGGAACAGAACTATATCATGATCGGGAAAGCCACTCCCGAGCCTCCCGCATTCCTGCGTGGTGATGTGAACATTGACAACGAAGTCGATATCAACGATGTTGCCTTGTTGATTGATGTTGTTTTGGGTAAAGATGTCGAGTATAACGCGCTTGCCGCCGACTGCAATATTGAGGGCGGTAATGGCGATATCGACATCAATGATGTGAGTGCCCTGATTGGTCGCGTTCTCACCGGTTCCTGGGAATAATTATCTAAAAAATATATAAGAAACATGCGTCAAGCATAATGCCTGGCGCATGTTTTTTGTGTAGTTCCTCTATATGGAACATTGGCAATGTGTTTTCGCCTTTGCATACCTACTGAAAGAAGTAGTTTTAAGTATTTTATACGAATTGTTGATAATTTTTCATTTGAAGGGATTTATTTATTGAAAATTAATACTTATTTTTGCGAAATAGTGTTCAAAGCCTCCATAGATGCAAATAATCGATTTCCAGTAACCAAAATCGAGAATAAGGTTTTGAATGAATAGAAGTGATTGATATAAACCGTTTTAACTAATTATTTTTATTAACTTAATTTTTACGATTTATGAGAAAATTATTATTCTTATTGTTGACAGCCGCCTTGGCATTGCCAATGACGGCACAGCGCACTGCTCCGAGAAAGGCTTTGTTTACGGCAAACCGTAACGAGGTAGTGACAAGTACTCCTCTTCAGATTAATGACTGGGGCACCGTTAAGATGAACAGAGAGATGAAACCATTCTTTTCGTGTGATTTTGAGACCCAGGAACAGATTGATGCATGGACCAATATCGACAATGACGGTGATGGCTATGCATGGGAGACTTACGAGTTTAATAATGGCGGTTTCGGCATGGCATCCAGGAGTTATTATAATTACCAATCCCTGGATCCTGACAACTGGTTGATTTCACCTGTGGTGACACTGAACGGTGAGTTATCGTTCATTGCAGCGAATGCTAATAGTTCGTGGCCTGATAATTTAGCCGTTTATGCTTGTGTTGGCGAAGGGACTTCTCCTGAAGACTTCGTGATGATTTCTGATGGCGACATCACGCCCTCAACTTCATGGACCACATACACTATTGATTTGTCTGCTTATGCCGGACAACAAGGTCGCATTGCTTTCGTTCATCACAACAGTTATGACAATTTATATCTGGTGATTGATGATATTAGCATTTCCGGTCCGGTGCCTATGCCTGAGAATGTAGAAGCAGTACCTGGCTCCACCGATGCCGGCATTTATTGGGCTGATGATAACAATGTTGCTTGGAACCTCCGGTACAGGCTCTACAATCCCGACAACAAATCTTGGGACTTTGAGGAGGAAATGGCCGAAGACAATAGCCTGCCTGGCGGCTGGACCACGATTGATGCCGATGGAGATGGCAATAAGTGGTATCACTTGAATACGACTGGAACCTGGAATTGCCACGGAAGTCCTGGTCATGTGACTTCAGCAAGTTGGGCTTCGTCGGCTCTCACTCCCGACAACTGGCTCGTATCACCGCAAGCCAAACTCTTCGGTCAACTGTCACTGTGGATCAATGGACAGGATCCTGATTATCCCGCTGAGGTGTTTGCTGTTTATGTATCGACTGGCGATCCTACCGATCCCGCCAGTTTCGTGCTGGTTTCGGACGAAGAAATGATTGCTAACGCCGAGCCTACCGAGTATGTCTTTGACTTGAGCGAATATGATGGCCAAATGGGTTATGTGGCAGTCCGTCACTACGGTGTCACCGACATGTTCCGCTTGAATGTTGATGATGTTGCTATCGGTAACCCCTGGACTTATGTTAATGAACTGGATGCCACCGACTATACCATCGAGGGTCTGACCCCCGAAACCGTATACGAAGTACAGGTACAGGGCGTAGACGCTGATGAGTACTTTAGCGACTGGACCGAAAGCGTTATTTTCACTACCCAAGCCGTTCCCGTTATTCCCGATGTTTACCTGTTGGGTCAGATTAACAACCAGGAATGGGCTGCCAATGTGGGTGCTCCGATGACCTATGATGCCGAGAATATGATTTACACTGCTACCGTTAACCTCGATGCCTATGAGACCTTCGGCTTCACAACCGAACTGGCCGAGTATAATGACGAAGGCAGTTGGACCTATATCGAGCCTTACCGCTTCGGTCCCGAGAGCAATGGCGACTTTGAGTTGTTGGACCAGTATCTCAATCAACCTCTGACTCTGACCTTTGACGTTTATGGAGCCATCAAGGTTATGAGCACTGCTGAGTACAAGATTACTGTCAGCCTGGAGGAGAACTACATCATTGTCGAGAAGATCACTCCCGAGCCTCCCGCATTCCTGCGTGGTGATGTGAACAATGACACCTTCATCGACATCAACGATGTTGCCTTGTTGATTGATGTTGTACTGGGTAAAGATGTCGAGTATAACGCGCTTGCCGCCGACTGCAATATTGAGGGCGGTAATGATGCCATCGACATCAACGATGTAAGTGCTCTGATTGCACGCGTTCTTTCGGGCGAGTGGGAATAATCAGATAATCAATCAGGATTGATTTTCTAATCAATTATAAGAAACATGCGCCAAGCACAATGCCTGGCGCATGTTTTTTTATGCTGTTCCGCTATCGGGAACATTGGCTAATCATCCCTTGAGCGCGTGCAGCTGTTTGGGGTCTCCCACAATCCACAGGATGTCGCCGGCACGGAAAGTCAGGTCGGGGGTGGGGGACAGGTAATCGTTCTCGCCGCGCTGCACAGCAACCAGCAATGCCCCATAATTTTCCCTGAGTCGCGTGTTCTCGAGCGACACGCCGATGATGGGTGAACCTGCACCGATGGCAAAGTGTACAAACTTGACATCAAGCGGGGCCTTTTCAATTCTGCCATTCTCGGCTTCCACAAGCGGCAGCAAGCGTTGAATCTGCTCCTCGTTACCGATCACGCCCAGCAGATCTCCGGGGAAGATGCGCATGTCGCCCGACGGGACAGGGTATTTCTTGCCTGCACGCTGGATGCTTGCGACATTGATCTCATAACGCGTGCGCAAGTCCAGATTGCGCAAGCGCTCGCCCACGAAGGGGCAGTCATGTCCCACCTTCATGTAGGCCAGGTGCAGGTCACTCACCAGGTTGTTGCCGTGACCAGTGCGACGGTTCTCGCGCTCGTTGATGTTGTCAATGAAGCGTTTTTCGATATTGACGGCGCGTTGCCTCAAGGGGGTGGGAACAACCAAGATCAACAGGATCCCGATAATTACCAGTGGGATGGCAACCATTATGGATACAGGAATGGAATATGCGCCATGCAGCATTGACGCGACAAACATGATCGACAGGATGGCGCTCATAATCAACATAACCACAATGGGCACATAGGATACGGCGCCCGAAGTCTCCACAAGCCTTTGCTGGTCGCTGCGCTTTACCGATGGCAGATTTATCGAGGTGATAAAAGGAGTGATAATGGCCAAACCCACCGCGGCGCACGCTAGCCGTGCCCAAACATTGTCGCCCAACCATTTCAGGATAAACGGCATCAGATAGGTGCGGCACACGATAATCAACATGATGATTACGACAGAATAGAGAACCAGCCTGATCAAGTAACGCGACACGATCGACTTCCATAACTTGCGCGTCTCGCTGCTCTCACTCTCGGTAGCATTTTGGCTGTAACCGTTCAGCAAGCGAGTCCAGCTCTTGGGCATTATCTTGTATATTGCATTATAACAGGGCTCGGCCCGTTTAATGAAAAACGGCGTGGTAAATGTCGTGACTACCGACACGGCTACAATGATGGGATAGATGCTCTGGTCCAGAACGCCCAGACCCGTGCCCAGAGTAGCGATGATGAACGAGAACTCGCCGATTTGGGTCAGTGAGAATCCCGACTCCATCGCCAACTTCAGCGGCTGGCCTGTGGCAAGCATGCCGAAAGTTCCGAACACGATCATGCCCACAATCACTACGACAGCCAGCAGTGCGATGACGCTCCAGTGCTGAGTCATCACCGTGGGATTGACCATCATGCCCACCGAGATGAAGAACACTGCACCAAATAAATCCTTGACAGGTGTCACCAGATGCTCAATGCGCTCGGCCTCGATTGTGCCGGCAATGATAGAGCCCATGACAAAGGCACCCAACGCAGCCGAGAAACCGGTCTCAACCGAGAATATCACCATCCCGAAGCATAATGCCATCGCAATGATGAGCATCTGCTCGTCATTGATGTAGCGCTTGTATTGTTTGAACAGCGTGGGAATCAAGAAAATGCCCACGGTGAACCACATGATCAGGAAGAACGACAGTTTCAGGATGCTGATTACCATTTCGCCGCCCTTGACGCTGCCTCCCACTGCAATCGATGACAGAATCACCATCATCACCACGGCAAACAGGTCTTCAACAATCAGCACCGCAAAGGTCATCGGGACAAATCGCCGTTGCCGCATGTTCAGGTCGTCCAAAGCCTTGATGATAATCGTTGTTGACGACATGGATATCATGCCGCCCAGGAACAGGCTGTTGACCAGACCATAACCTAAACATTTGCCAACAACAAATCCCAGGTTCATCATGCCCAGCACGATAATCAGGGCAGTGAGGATGGCCGACCCGCCAACATCTAGAAGTTTCTTGAAACTGAACTCAAGTCCCAACGAGAACAAGAGTACAATGATACCGATTTGGGCCCAAAACTCAATATTTGCCTCGCTCACTACCGACGGGAGCAGAGTGAAGTGTGGACTCGCAAGAAAACCTGCCACAATATAACCGAGAATGACAGGTTGCTTGAGTTTTTTGAAAATGATTGTAGAGATGGCACCCAGCACAAGTATCAGCGCAAGGTCACCAATCAAACTGTTGATATCCAATGATTCCATCTTTAACCTCTCACCGTAATCCTTTTTATTATCACATGTTCATCTCGTTGGTGATGGTGATTGATATGGCATCAATCTCGTCCTTAATGGCCTTGAACAAGGCCGGAGCGTTGACACTGTTCTTGCTGCGCACCATAAAGTTGACGATGGTCTGATTGTTTTGATAATCATGCTTCATGAACTCGTCGCTGATGTGCACATCATGGTTAGTGATGATTCTGCGCACGGGCTGGATGTCTTGAAGGATGCCAGTCACCCTCAAGCGGATGATTTTACTCTCCCACAGGAAGTTGTAGCGTTGCTCGATACGCTCGATATTGACCAGGATGAAGATAATCAGCAAGGTGGCGACAATGGAGATGAGATACATGCCGGCTCCCACTGCCAGCCCGATACACGCCGTCATCCAGATACCAGCAGCCGTGGTCAATCCTCTCACCGAGCCTTTCATCTGGATAATGGCTCCTGCACCCAGGAAACCCACACCGCTCACCACTTGCGCGGCAATGCGGCCGGGATCACCGTTTTTCAACCCGAAGTACTCTTGCGGGATGTAGATGGATATGAGCATCGCCAGGGTCGCTCCCATCGAGATGAGGGCAAATGTGCGCAAGCCGGCAATTTGGCCCTTACGGCGCCGCTCGATGCCGATAACAGCTCCAAGCAACATGCTCAGTACGAGTTTGGCTATCGCCCCCCATAGATTCACATCCGGGCTGATGATATCGTTATAAATCTGTTCAATCATAGCGGTTAGTATTTTTTAATCAATGCAATGGTATAGCAATTGGCCCAAGCCGTTTATATCTAACTACCACATTCACTGATTAAAATGGAATCAATCAGTAAAAATCGGCTGCGCCAAACCAGCAGGCTCGTGCGATGGGTAGCTTCAATCCATTTATGGGCCAACACCTATATCGTTTCCTTAATCAATGACAAAATTAGCGGTTTTGTCACACATTTGCAATCTTTGTCCACGAAAATGACTATTTTTGCCATCAATTATCACAATTATAAATACAGTCATGAAAAGAATTTGTCTCTTATCGGTTTATATCACCATTGCTGTCCTGCAACTCTCGGCACAGATGCTTGTCGGGACATATAACATACGCAACAAGAATAATTCCGATAGCCTCAACGGTAACGGATGGGGTAAGCGCTGCCAGGTCATTTGTGACCAATTGAATTTCATGTCGCCCGACATTTTTGGCGCTCAGGAGGTACTGCACGGCCAGCTGATGGATATGCTGGGCAGTCTCGATGGTTATGACTATATCGGCGTGGGTCGCGACGATGGCAAGACGGGCGGAGAGTACGAGCCCATCTTCTACAAGACCGACCGCCTTCGCCTGCTCGACCACGGGGACTTCTGGCTCAGCGAGACACCTGACCGCCCCGGACTGGGATGGGATGCCGCTTGCGTGCGCATCTGCACCTGGGGAAAATTTGCTGGTCAGACGGCGACCGACGATGAGGCGTTTTACTTCTTCAACCTTCACATGGACCATGTGGGCGTCGTCGCCCGTCGCGAGGCAGCCAAACTCATTGTTCGGAAAATAAGCGAGATAGCCCCTGGAACACCTGTCATTGTTACGGGGGACTTCAATGTGGATCAGAAGAATGAAATCTACAATACCTTCACCGACTCGGGGTTACTCAAGGACTCATTCCTGGCATCCAGGAAACGGTTTGCCGAGAACGGCACATTCAATTCTTTCGATACCGAGCTCTATAGCGACAGCCGCATCGATCATGTATTTGTCTCGCCGGCCACAGAGGTACAGGTCTATGGCATCCTCACCGATGGCTATTGGGCTCCCGATGGGGAGCCAACCGAGCAGCTCAAGGGACACGATGCCCCGCAGGAGATATCTTTCAGCAAATACTCGCGCCGCCAGCCTTCCGACCATTATCCGGTATTTGTCCGCTTGGCATTCGCCTGGGAATGACCCAATATAATGGCGATTAACGCAGGTCCTGCGATCCCTCGGCAACGCCTGCCTTGCGGTCTTTTTTTGCTTTTTTATTTGGCATTCCGCTCAGCTTGCAGTATCTTTGCCGACTCATGCGACAATAAAGTCTCAATAGCCAATGATTAGTCATATTATAGACCAAACGGTAATTCTCAAGCTTCACACGCTCATCAGCAGCGTGCAGCGCATTGCCATCACCTGCCACAAATCGCCCGACGGCGACGCGCTGGGCTCGACGCTGGCACTGTGCTATGTGCTACGCCGCATGGGTAAAGATGCCGTTGTCGTCACACCCGATATGGCACCCAAGGCTTTGGAATTTATTCCCGGCACACGCGATATCGTCGTGTTTACCAAGCAGGAACTGCGTGCCAAGCATGTGCTGAACGAGGCTCAGCTCATCTTCTGCCTCGATTTCAATTCCTTGCACCGCATTGACCGTCTGGGCGAAATCATCGAGCCGCTCAAGACCAAGCGTGTGCTCATCGACCACCACCTCAATCCCGAGGACATCTTTGACCTGGTCATTTCACATCCCGAGGCATCCTCGACCTGTGAATTGGTGTTCAGAATGTTTATGCAGATGGGCTTGTTGCGTCTCATGGACCGTCAGGCGGCAAGCTGCCTGTATGTGGGACTAACGACCGACACGGGCGGCTTTGCCTACAGCTGTGACAACCCTGAATTCTATGAGATCCTAGCCTCTATCATGCGCCGCCACATCGACCGCATCGCCCTTTACAACAAGGCGATGAACACTTTCAGCGCCGATAGCCTGCGGCTGCAGGGCTATGCCATCAGCGAGAAGATGAAACTTTTCCCCGGACAAGGGGCCGCGCTTATCACCATCGACAAACAGGAGTTGGAACGCTTCAATTACAATCGTGGTGATACCGAGACGCTGGTCAACAAGCCTCTGGCTATCCCGGGTATCTATTGGAGCGTCTTCATGCGCGAGGACGCCGACAAGATTAAGATTTCGTGCCGCTCCCAGGGCGATTTCTCGGTGAGTGACATCTGTGCCCGATACTTCAATGGCGGTGGGCACGAGAATGCAGCCGGCGGTGATTTCTTAGGCACACTCGACGAGGCGGTAGCGGTTTTCTATCAAGCGCTGGGCGATTTGTTCCCCGGTCAAGAATATACTGAACAACCATCAACACAACAACAATAATGAGAAAGAAGTTTTTTACCATTGCCATGCTGTTGGGCGTGTTAGCCCTCACTATGCTTACCGCGTGCAATGACGACCAGAGTTACGCCGACCGCCTGAACGAGGAGCGCAACGCCGTGAATGCCTATCTGGCCAATCACCGCGTAGTTATGAGTGTACCTGAAGACTCGGTCTTTGAGGTAGGTCCCGATGCTCCCTTCTACCGCATTGACCCTGACGGCAATGTCTACATGCAGGTACTCAATCCCGGCGACAAGAACGACAAGGCCAAGACGGGCGAGCCTATCTACTTCCGCTACAGTCGCTACAGCCTCTCGACATGGTATGCCGACGGCACCTGGTTCGTATACAGCGGTAACGAGTCATCGATGGATGCCACCTCTTGCTCATTCAATTACGCCGACTATACCTTGCCCTCGTCATCGCAATGGGGCTATGGCCTGCAGTATCCGCTGCTGTTCCTCGGCGTCGAGTGCGAGGTCAACCTCATTGTCAAGTCGCAGTTCGGTTTCACGGGTGAAATTTCCTATGTGATGCCGTTCTTCTACCATGTGCGTTATTTCCACAGTCAGATTTAAGCGCTCTCAGCGTATAGATCACACTGATTAAAGATTCCCCTCTAAACCCTAAACTACAGAACATGTCCCTGATTAAATCAATATCCGGAATACGCGGAACCATCGGCGGTCGTGCCGGCGATGGCCTCTCACCACTCGATATCGTCAAGTTCACATCGGCCTATGCTACCTTCATGCGCCGCAACTCGCCCGTACAATCCAATGTGATTGTCGTCGGCCGTGATGCCCGCTTGTCGGGACGCATGGTGCTCAACACCGTTGTCGGCACTCTCACCGGCATGGGCTTTGATGTGGTCAACATAGGCTTGGCAACTACACCCACTACCGAACTGGCCGTCGTGGGCGAGCATGCTTGTGGCGGCATTATTATCACTGCGTCACACAATCCCAAGCAGTGGAACGCCCTGAAACTGTTGAACCACAACGGTGAGTTCCTCACCGATGCCGAGGGCAAGGAAGTGTTACGCTTGGCCGAGGCCGAGGACTTTGACTATGCCGATGTAGACCACTTGGGCCGGGAGCAGAAGAACTATACCTGGCTGCGCCGCCACATCGACCATGTGCTGGCGCTCGACCTCGTTGATGTCGAGGCCATCCGCAAGGCCGATTTCACTGTTGCCGTTGATGCCGTCAACTCGGTGGGTGGAATCGCTATTCCGCAGTTGCTCGAGGCATTGGGCGTGAAACGGGTGGAGAAATTATTCTGCGACCCAACGGGCAATTTCGGCCACACACCCGAGCCCATTCCCGAGAACCTGACCGCAATCAGCGACTTCATGCGTCAGGGCAAAGCCGATGTGGGCTTTGTCGTCGACCCAGATGTGGACCGCCTGGCTATCGTGATGGAGAACGGCGAGTTCTTTGTCGAGGAGTACACCCTGGTGGCTGTCGCCGATTATGTGCTCTCGCACACGCCTGGCGCTACCGTGAGCAACCTGTCGTCATCACGGGCTTTGCGTGATGTGACTGTCAATCACGGCTGTTCTTATACGGCGGCTGCCGTCGGCGAAGTAAATGTCACCACCGAGATGCGCCGCACCAGTGCTGTCATTGGCGGTGAGGGCAACGGCGGAGTCATTTATCCTGCCAGCCACTATGGCCGTGACGCTCTTGTGGGTGTGGCACTGTTCCTCTCGCTGCTGGCCCATAGCGGCAAGACCGTCAGCCAGCTGAAGCAGACCTACCCGCAGTACAGCATTGCCAAGACCAAGCTGGAACTCAAACCCGGCATGGATGTTGACGCTATCCTGCGTGCCGTGGAACAGCACTATAAGGGCGAGCAGATGACCACTATCGACGGCGTGAAAATCGACTTTGCCGACGGTTGGGTCCACCTGCGCAAGAGCAACACCGAGCCCATTATACGCATCTACAGCGAGGCACATACCATGCAGGAGGCTGAGCAATTGGGCAATGATGTCAAGCAAATCGTGCTGTCACTCATCTGAATGTGACGCTTCAGTAGAGTGGCCATTGGCGCCATGGCAGTCAAGGTACAGAAATATGTCGTCAACCGTTGTGAGGAATGCACCCACATCGTCTATGACACCGACTCACGCGAGGCGGTGATTGTGGACTGCGGCGTGTATTACGAGAACGAGCGCAGGCGATTGCTGGAATTTATCGATGAAAACGGTTTGCGCCCCGTGCGTTTGCTATTGACCCATGCCCATCACGACCATGTGTGTGGCAACGACTTGATCCAGACGCACTTTGGCCTATTGCCCGAGGTGCATGAGGCCGATGAGCCACTGATGAGAGGACACCTGCTGCTGCGGATTGCCGAGTTCTACAATAATAAATATCCATATCCAATCCCCAAGCCAGAGCATTACTTGACCGATGGTGAGATAATCCCCTTTGGCAACCATGCCCTGCGCGTGATCCACACACCGGGACACTCCCCGGGATCGGTCTTCTTTTATTGCGAGGAGGCTGCCATCGCTTTTTCGGGTGACACGCTGTTTATGAGAGATATCGGACGCACAAATCTTCCGTTCGGCAGTGAAATCGACATCATGGAGAGCTTGGACCGCATTACCCAACTTCTTCCCGACGAGACCGTTATTTATCCCGGTCATGGCGGCAAGTCTACGATAGGGTATGAGAAAGCCAACAATCCGTTCCTGTCGTCACAGTCTTATTGACGCCATCAGGCCGGATAATACCCATCACGGGAAACCAGCGACAGCATCATCTTGGATTTGGGATGATGCTGTCGTTGGTAATGACAAGGGCACCATCGGCAAGGTTGATATAAGGAATCGCCAGGGAATCGCACTCCCTGATCAGTGTAGTGGCATCGTACATAGCCCCTGAGATCACAAGCCGCTGAAAACCATAAAGTTTGCGCAAATCTGCTGCAGAGCCGTGAAACCGCTTGGTGACGATGATGTCGTCTAATTGCATCGGCTTGTCAGCAGTGGCGCTTTTCTGCTTGCCGCTGCCCACAGCGAGAATGCGGCGCCCCATCAGGTGGGCATAAGGTGGCTGGAACAATGCTGCATCTTGTTGGATGAGCGTGTCAGGGGACACCAACACCAAGCGGTTGATGTTATGCCGGGCAATGAAGCCTGAATAGTAGCGTGAGTAGGCGGCAGTGTCGTTGTCCTCGTCATCAAGAGCCCAAATATAGCCGGTACCATCCTGATAGTATATTAAAGGCGTGGATGCGAACGCGTTAAATATGACCAAGCCACGGCGAGGCGTATTATAGTCTATCCATAATGAGTGGGCCAGCAGCACAACAAGTGCGAATCCTGCCGTGAGCAGGTAACGGTAACGCCGGCTATAGAGCCACGACACAGCAAGTGCCACGATGATGAAATAAAGGACCACGCCTGTTGTGTTCACATAGACATTGCCCACATGGGAACCTGGAATTCCATTGACAATCATCGTCGCCCAATGGATGAACCGGTAGATGGTGTCGATGGCCCAGTCAAGGAATGGCCAGTGCAGCCCTGCCGCCGTGACCAGCAGGAACAGTGCACCGAGTATCATAAATACTGGCAAGACAGGAAGAATCAGCAAGTTGGAGAGCACCGACAAGAGTGAGACGGTGTGGAAGTAATGGGCCGTTAGCGCCACTGTCGCCAGCATTGCCACGAGTGAGGCGATGACCGTTGAGGACAATCGGTTGACCCAGCGATGGCTGCTCGTGATTGCCATGGGCAGGTCGGCAAAGAGCAGAATTGAGGCTACAGTGATGAAACTCAACTGAAAACCGACACTGTAGAGTGATGATGGCGAGAAAACCAGAATAATGAGGGCTGCCAAGGCGAGTGCATTGAGCGAGACTGACCGCCTGTAGAATATCACCGAGGCAAATACGCACCCAATCATGATTGTTGCTCGCACCACGCTAGGCGATTGGCCGGTAAATACAGCGAACAACGAAATTGCCGCCAGCGTAATGACCAATCTCAATTTCCTGAGGCGCAGGTAATCCAGGGGGAACAACAACCACCAGATGAGTAGCGCAATGAAACCCACATGCAGACCGCTCAAGGCAAGCACATGTGCCACACCGGCTAATGAGAATTCCTGTCTGGTAGCCTTGTCTATGTAGCTACTATTGCCCAGCAGCAAGGCTGTAACAAAGTGTTGTGCCTGTGTTGACAAGCGCGAGTTGAACACCTTGCGGCTGATGTCTTGCCTGGTTGTGGCCATGCGGGTGAGCAGGGTAGGGGAATAGCCGACTTTCACAATCTCTCTCACCGGCAGGTGCTGCTGGTAACGGATGCCTTGCCCGTCAAGTAGATAGGCTGCATAGTCCATCTCCTCGGGGTTGCCCTGAGGCTTTATTTCGGTGAGCGAGGCTTCCCATTGCACCAAGTCGCCAGTGCGCATCGTGTAGTCACAGCCACGGGTACTTATCAAGACCTTGCAGCGTGGCAAATCGTTGTTAAGCAATTGGATGGTCATGCGCATCGAGAAATCGGTGTAATGCAGGTCGGTGACGCGTCCGGTGAGCACACGATTGGCGCGTTGGTCGTCGGCCAGGTGGGGCGGGCAATTGATAATGGCCGCCAGCCAGCCCAGTGACAGAGACACTATTGCCAACGGTATGATGAAATAACTGCGCCAGCGCAGGCGGCCAGAAGGGGACCTCGACCCATAGGATAACAGCAGATAGCCGATGATGCTTAATCCGATAAGCGCAATTGGAACCCACAAGCAATGCCAGCAGCGATGCAACAGGATTCCCAGCATGAATGGCACAAGAACCCGCAGTATCGGGATTCTGGAAAGTATCGATGACTGCATTGTCAGGGGGGGGGCAAGAATAGAGTGAGTCAGCTCCAAGGGCGACTATTCGTCCATGGTCCAGATGTCGTAGGAATCGAAGGCTTGGAGCAGTAGCATCTCAATGCCGTTCTTGGTCTCGGCGCCATGATGGGCCGACTTTTTCATGAACAGGGTCTCCTCGGGGTTGTATATCAGATCGTAACAGATGTGCTCCTTGGTCAAGAAACGGTAAGGGAAGTCAGGGCACAGGTTATCGTCGGGATATTTGCCCAGGGGCGTGGCATTGACAATGATCTTGTGGGATGCCACCATGGCACGGGTGATTTCCTCGTAGACAACCGTTTGCTCCGACTTGCGCCTCGAGACGAATTGGACGCTGATGCCGTGGCGCACCAGTGCTGCCCGCACCGCCTTGGCCGCACCGCCTGTTCCCAGCACCATGGCACTGGTGCGTTCTGGCGTGAGAATGCCAGCTATGGTCTTTTCAAAGCCTACCACATCGCTGTTGTAACCGCGCAGTTCATTGAGAGAACCGGTTTTCTTGTCCCTGATGAAGCGGATGACATTGACAGCACCTATCTCTCGGGCATCGTCGTCAAGAGAGTCTAGATAAGGGATGACTGCCTCCTTGTAGGGAGCCGTGACATTCAGCCCGTTCAGATTGGGGTACTCGGCAATGATTTCCATCAATAGACCCAGGTCATCAATATCGAAGTTGATATACTGGGCATCGATGTCCTCGGAGATAAACTTTTGGTTAAAATAATCCAACGAGAATGAGTGTACCAGCGGATAGCCGATCAACCCATACAAGTGTCGATATGCCTGTGGAGATTTCATGATTGTGTCGTTTTTATGAATTGCAAAAATACGCACAAATCTTTTATTTTTCACTGAATAAGGTGAATTTTTGTCCAAAATGCGTTATTTTTTGTCTAATAATGCCCCATCGGGGCTCATTGTGGTCATTTTTATTTAAAAATACCTAAAATGACCATTGTTTACAGAACAAAATATTAATTTTGTCGTTGAATAAGGGAAAGAAACATCTAATTATAGAAGAATGAAGTTTTTCACCAAAAATGTCAAGATAGCGCTCACGGTTCTCGTGGGACTTGTATTGCTGTACTGGGGTATCAACTACCTGAAGGGTGTCAACCTGCTGACTCCCGCCAACCACTACTATACCGAGATTGAAAGCACCGAGGGCTTGCTCGAGGCTGCTCCCATCACGGTGAATGGCTTCCAGGTGGGCCAGGTAAGGGAAATCAACTATGATTACGCCAAGCGCAAAATCACCGTCATGCTAGCCATGGACAAGGAAATGAAGATTCCCGAGGGCAGTACAATCAGTATGGTGTCCGGTCTGCTGGGCGGCACCTCGTTGGTGCTCAATCTGGGCAATGGTCCCGACATGAAGCAGGGCAGCTTCATACCCACCACAACCGTTCCCGGATTGATGGATCATGTCACCGAGAATGTGTTGCCCGCGGTTAACAATGTGTTACCCAAGGTAGACTCCATCCTGGGCAATGTCAACGGTCTTACCAGCGACCCCGCACTGGCTGCTTCTCTCACGCGTCTCGATGCCATCACCCGACAGCTCCAAGCCAGCGCCCAACAACTCACCATTCTCATGAACAACCTGAACAAGAGTGTGCCTGGGGTGATGAACAATGTGAACGGCATCACGAACAACTTGACCGGTGCCTCCAGCAATCTGACCGACTTGTCGGCTTCGCTCAAGCAGATGCCTCTCGATGAGACCATCGACAGACTTAACACGACACTTGCCAATCTGCAGTCATTGAGTGAGCAGTTGAATGACAAAAATTCCAGTCTAGGCAAGGTCATCAATGACCGTGAACTCTACGACAACGCCAACCATGCCATTGCCAGTCTTGACTCGTTGCTGATAGACATCAAGGCCCATCCCAAGCGCTATATCAATGTCAAAGTTTTCTAAGATGCTGGCATTTTTGGAAATAACAATGAATTATCATAGAAGAGGGCAAATCCACCCTCTCTAAGACACGAAAAAAACTCTATCTGGACACATTCCAAATAGAGTTTTTTTTGAAAATTATTGTTTTCGGGATTTGCAAATACAAACCCTTGCAATAACAGCACTTTGCGGCTATGCCAAATGTGGTAATGAAAATGTATATAAAATGTAAATCGCTGATATATAAGCACTATCAACAATGCTCGCCGCCAAATTTGTCACATTTTTGCAACATCAATGTAACCCTTTGTTTTTCAATATCGTTACACTTGAAATGAGAATTCCAAATTTTTTGAGCACTTTTTTATAAGAAAATATTGGCCGAAATTTGTACTGCTAAAAAGCACAGAACAAACCAACTTATACTAAGCGAAATTTTAGAAAATGATAACAGTTGCACAACAGTGGAACAGGTGTCTTGATGTCATCAAGGATAACCTCCCGGCCGAACAATATGATGTTTGGTTCGCTCCCATTGTTGCCGTTGACTATGACCATGAAAACAGCCGTGTGACGCTTAGGGTGCCCTCGCAATTCTTTGTTGAGCAGATTGAGGGCCGATATATCGATATCCTTTCAGCAGCCTTGAAGAAGGTGTTCGGTGATGGTGTAAAGCTCACTTATAAATATAATGTGGTGGGCAATGACGATGCCAGTGCCATCGTGCAATCTGAGGACAACTCTAGCGTCAAACTGAAACAGGATCTCAAAATCATTAAGCCGCGTGTCGCCAACCCGTTTGAGCGTAATGACATGCCCGATGACATCGACCCGCAGCTTAATCCGCGATACACCTTTGAGAACTATTGCAGCAGCATGAGCAATAAGCTTGCGCTCAGCATTGGCCAGGCGATTGCCGAACATCCCGAGGTAAAGACTTATAATCCCCTGTTCGTCTTTGGCTCTACCGGTGTGGGCAAAACCCACTTGCTGCAGGCAATCGGTATCAAGCTCAAGGAGGAGAATCCGCGCATGAGGGTGCTCTATGTCTCATCCAGGGTATTTGAGAGCCAGTACACGACAGCTGTAGTACAGAAGAAAGTCAACGACTTCATTAACTTCTATGAGAGTATCGATGTGCTCTTGCTTGACGACATCCAGTTCCTTGCCGGTAAGCTCAAGACACAGAACACATTCTTCCACATATTTAATCACCTGCATCAGCACCAGCGCCAATTGGTGATGTCAAGCGATTGCCGCCCCAGTGACCTTGACGGCATGGAGCCCAGGCTACTGTCGCGCTTCAAGTGGGGCATGACGGTGGAGCTGGAGAAGCCCGATTATGAATTGAGGCGCAAGTTCCTCGACATGAAGGCAGCCCAAGATGGCTTGAACATCAGCAGCGAGGTCCTTGACTATATAGCAGGTCATGTTACCGAGAGCGTGCGCGAACTTGAGGGCGTTATGGTGGCACTCCTGGCTCATGCAACAATGTTGGGACAAGACATTACCATCGATTTGGCCCGCAGTGTGATCGGGAATACCGTGAAGGTTACACCGCGCCAGATGACCTTTGAGATCATTGCCGAGACGGTTGCCAATCATTACAACCTGCCCACCGATGTTCTCTACGGCAAGTCGCGCAAGCGTGAAATCAGTGATGCGCGTCAGTTGGTCATGTATCTTGCCAAGAAAGAGGCACAGATGTCGTCGACAAGCATTGGAGCGAAACTCGACCGCACCCATGCCACAGTTTTGCATGCATGCATCCAGATTGAACAGCGCATGTCTATTGAAAAAGATTTCCTGCGTGAAGTACAGGATATTACTGCCAGCCTGACTCAATAACTAAGTCAAGAAATCCATGACCGAGGGTGTCTCTTCATTGCAGAGGCACCCCAATTCTTTTTGGGGTCCGTCGACTGCCGATGCCCCCTCAGTGGCTGGACAACCAACAGGGTCGTTTGCAATGGAGGCAAATGTGTTGAACGACTGATACCAATCAAGTCACATGAGTTACTGGGGTAAATGTCTAATCACAACAGCTGCAGGGCAATGTGTGCGCAGGCTTCGGCATCGGCTAGGGCATGGTGATGGTTGCGCAGGTCAAAGCCGCAGTAGGCCGCCACAGTGTCTAGCTTGTGATTGGGGAGATGCTTGAGCTGGCGCTTGGCTGCCAAGCAGGTGCAGTGGAACTCATAGTCGGGGTAGTCCATCTGGTAGCATCGAAAAACGGCCTTTAGGCAGCTCTCGTCAAACGCTTTGTTGTGTGCTACAAGCGGCAACCCTTGAATGAGCGGCTCTATCTGTGCCCACACCGATGGGAATAGCAGGGCCTCGTCGGTGTCCTTGTGCCCCAGGCCATGCACGAGCTGGCACCAGTAGCTGTAATAATTGGGCTCGGGTTGAATGAGGGAATAGAATGTGTCGGTGACCACACCATCCCTAACCACAACTACGCCAACAGCACACACGCTGGTGCGATTGTTGTTGGCAGTTTCAAAGTCTATTGCAGCAAAATTTTGCATTTTCTCTTAATCTTCAGGCGATGTACCACTATAGATTCCATTCATGTTGCAGGCGATAGTAGCCATGGACTCGCGCAGCGAGGCTGGTTCAAGCACCTCCACTTCATCACCCATCGAGAGCAGTTCCATCTGGAAGTCAAACTCGGGGCACAGGTGGTAGGTGAAGATGCTGAAGTTCATGCTCTTGACCGTCTCCTGCTGGGAGTGGTGAAGAGGCAGGGAACGCAGGTAGTTGGCTTGGAAAGATTTTACGCGAATCTTGATGTCGCACGGCATCTTGCTGCCCATCATCACACCATAGGCATTTTTGAAAAACGCCGTCGGCGAGAAATTCTCGGGCATCTCAAACCTGGCTTCTTTCTGCTCAATGCCATGGATGCGGTCCATGGAGTAGGTGCGGATGCCTTGGCGCATAGTACTATAGGCTATCATGTACCAGCGTTGCTTGAATAGTTTGACGCAATAGGGGTGGATATCCAGCGTGTTGGGACTCTCGTGCCAATAGCCCTGATAGGTGATGGTAATGACGCGGTTGTCATTCATGGCCTCGAGGACCAGCGGCAAATAGTGCAGACCCGAGGGGACATTCTCGAGCAGTATGCGATCCTTGAGAGCGATGTTGTGCATGAGCAGCTGGCTTACACTGATGGTGTCGATTAACCAGTTGCTCAAGTCATGCCCGTGGAAGTTCTCGGGGTTGGAAATGTAATAGCGGTATCCGCCGGTGCGTTTGCACTCGATTTCTATATTGAATTGCTGACGGATTGCCAGGCGCCACTTGTGGAATGTGCGTTTGATGAGATAAACACCCTCGTTCAAGTGCTGGTTGTCTTTACGCATCCATGCCTTGTTGATGTCCTCAAAGGTAATGCCGTAGTCGCCTGCCTTGCGGACCGTGTCCATGAGCCAGACATACTTGTCGATGATTTTTGCCATGTCAGGTTTCTGCTGTTGATTGTGATGCAAAGTTAGCAATAACATGTGAATCAGAAGGGCACAAGACAGCAAAAATGGAAAAAAACACAATTATTTGTGTGCTCTTTAAACATTTTATCTTCAATTCAGTCAAAAAGTGGCTCAATTTCAGCCGATGATTGAAAAAATGTGCGTATTTTTGTAAGTTAAACCTAATATCGTGGCATTCGTGCTGGCCTGGGGCTAAAGTGAGCCTGCGGTGCGATGTCCGGAACAGATTTAAAAAGTAAAAATACAAATGGACAACGATCGAATTTTAGAGATCAACATTGAGAATGAAATGAAGACCAGCTACATCGATTACTCGATGTCGGTCATCGTTTCGCGTGCGCTACCCGATGTGCGCGACGGCTTCAAGCCGGTGCACCGCAGGGTACTCTACGGCATGGACAAGTTGCGCAACTACTCCAATGCCCCCTACAAGAAATCGGCCCGCATTGTGGGTGATGTGCTTGGTAAGTACCATCCCCACGGCGATTCGTCGGTTTACCTTGCCATGGTCCGTCTGGCCCAGGATTGGGCCATGCGTTATCCGCTGGTCGACGGCCAGGGTAACTTTGGCTCGGTGGATGGTGACAGCCCTGCTGCCATGCGTTATACCGAGGTGCGTCTCGACAAGATGGGCGAGAGCATGATGGAGGACATGGACAAGGATACCGTTGACTTCGTGCCTAACTTCGACAACACGCTCGAGGAGCCCTCGGTGCTCCCCACCCGCATCCCCAACCTGCTGGTGAACGGTGCCACGGGTATCGCTGTGGGTATGGCGACCAACATGGCTCCCCACAACCTGGGCGAGTGCATTGACGGTTGTCTGGCCCTGCTCGAGGACCCCGAGATGGAGGTGAGCGACCTGATGAACTACATCAAGGCTCCTGACTTCCCCACAGGCGGAATCATCTATGGCTATCAGGGTGTGAAAGACGCCTTTGAGACCGGACGCGGACGCATCGTTGTTCGCGCCAAGGCCGAGATTGAGACCGAGCATAACCACGAGCGCATCGTGGTCAATGAGATTCCTTATAATGTGAACAAGAAGGACCTCATTGAGAACATCGCACGCCTGGTTGAGGAGAAGAAGATTGAAGGCATTGCCGACATCAACGATGAGAGCGACCGTCACGGTATGCGCATCGTTATTGATGTGAAGAAGGACTTCAACCCCAATGTGCTGCTCAATAAGCTCTACAAGATGACCGAGCTGCAGTCATCATTCAGCGTAAACAATGTGTGTCTGGTCAATGGCCGGCCCATGTTGCTCAACCTCAAGCAACTGTTGCACTACTTCCTCGAGCACCGTCACGAGGTGGTCATTCGCCGCACTCAGTATGACCTGAAGAAGGCACAGGAGCGTGCCCACATCCTTGAGGGACTGATCATCGCCAGCGACAATATCGACGAGGTCATCGCCATCATCAAGAGCAGCGACTCGACCGAGCATGCCATCAAACGCCTGTGTGAGCGCTTCAGCCTTACCGAAGTGCAGGCACGCGCCATTGTTGAGATGCGCCTGCGTCAGCTCACCGGACTGGAACAGGAGAAACTGCACAACGAATTGGCCGAGGTACGCAAGACCATCGAGCACCTGCAGGCAATCCTCGACGATCCCGCCGAGTGCCGCAAGGTCATCGAGCAGGAACTCATCGAGGTCAAAGAAAAATTTGGCGACGAGCGCCGCACTCAGATTGAATATTCAAGCGAGGAGATGAATGCTGAAGACTTCTATAGCGATGATCCCATGATCATCACCATCTCCCACTTTGGTTATATCAAGCGCACCCCGCTCAAGGAATACCGTGCCCAGGCGCGCGGCGGTGTGGGTGCCAAGGGTAGCGACACGCGCGATGAGGACTTCATCGAGTATGTCTATGAGGCCACCAACCACAACTATATGTTGTTCTTCACTGCAACGGGACGCTGCTTCTGGCTGCGTGTATTTGAGATTCCCGAGGGCACCAAGAACAGCAAGGGACGGGCAATCCAGAACCTGCTCAACCTGGATGCCGAGAACCGCATCATGGCCTTTGTCCGTGCAACAGCCTTGACCGACCCTGAGTATAACCAATCACATTATATCGTATTTGCCACCAAGAACGGTATCGTTAAGCGTACAAGCCTGAGCGCTTATTCTCGTCCCCGTGCCAACGGAGTGCGTGCGCTCAACATCGCAGATGACGACCAACTCGTTGGCGCTATCTTGACCGAGGGCGACAGCGAGGTGATCCTGGCCAACAGCAAGGGCTATGCCATCCGCTTTGCCGAAACCAAGGTTCGCGCCATGGGCCGCACAGCAACCGGTGTCAAGGGTATGACCCTGACCGAGGGTGATGAGGTCATCGGTATGATATGCATGCGTGCCGGCACCCGTGACGATGTGCTTGTCGTCTCAGAGCAGGGTATGGGCAAGCGCAGTGCTCTCGATGACTACCGCGTGACCAACCGTGGCGGTAAAGGTGTTAAAACAATTAACATTACCGCAAAAACTGGCAAGCTTATTGCAATTAAGAATGTGAACGACGATAACGACCTTGTCATCATCAACAAGAGCGGTATTGCCATCAGGCTACGAGTTAGCTCATTGCGTGTCGTTGGACGCGCAACCCAGGGTGTAAGGCTCATCAACCTTGAGAAGAAGAATGACGAGATAGCAAGCGTCTGCAAGGTAGACACCGAGCCCGAGACAACCGACGAGGAAAGCGTACGCGACGCATTCAACGATGAAGGAGTCCAGCCCGTCCAGGATGTCGAGGATATTCAGGATGAGGGTAACGAGAATGAACAACAAAATGAGAACGAATAAACATTATAAACTGCTTTAATTGTTAATAAAAATGAAAAAGATGATCCTTTTGTGCGCAGCCGCCATCATGGCGTTCGGCGCATCGGCTCAGATGAGCCTCGTGAAAGACCTCGCCAAGAAGGCTTCTTCCAATGATCCCCAGGTACTGATTGAAGTGCTTGCAAACATTGAACCGGCTCTTACTAATCCCGAGAGTGCTAATGATGTGCTCACATGGTTTACCGCTGGTAAGGCGTCCATCGACCTGTATAATCAGCTCATGGCTATGAAGAGCATCAACCCCGAGATTACCGACGAAATGTTGCAAGAGACCCTTTTTGGTGGTTTTGAATACTTGGAGAAGGCACTTCCTCTCGACAGTGTTCCTGAATTAAACAAGGATGGCTCGCTCAAACTGAATAAGGATGGCAGCAAGAAGATTAAAACCAAGTACAGCAAGAATATTCTTGAGATGATGAAGAATAATGCGTTTGATTTCTTAAGACTTGGTGACCAGTTCCGTAGTGCAGAAAAATATGGCTTGGCCGCAGATGCCTATGGAAAGTATGTCAACTTTGTTAATTCATCCAATGCAAAGAATATTGGTGCGGCTGTACCTGATTCAACTTTGAGTGAGATTATCTTCCTCCAGGGATTCTCCCAATTCTTTGATAAGAATTACAAAGATTCTTATACCAATTTATTAAAGGCAGAGAAATTGGGTTATACTGAGAATAATATTTCAATGTATTGTAATGCAGCACTCGAACAATTAATACTTACAAATTTAAATAGTGGAAAATATAGCGAAGCAAATAGTATGATTGATGCCGCGCTATTAGATCAGCCTAACGCTGCTTGGTTATATTTGTTCAAGGCTATTTCAAAAGAAGGTGAATCAGAAAGTATTGTGGAAGCATTCCCTCTTTACAAGAAAGCCGCTGAAATGGATCCCAATCATGCCGATTCTCAGTTCTACTATGGTAGGGCAATTGCTGCTAAAGCTGATGCAATCATTAATGCAAAAGAGAATGAAAATGCCACTACTGATCAACTGATGCCAAAGATCAAGCCAATCTATGAAGAGGCTCTTATATATCTGAACAAGGCTGTTGAGCTGAACGCAGACATGAATGAAGCTAAGAGCATGATCGATAAGATTAAATATCTCCTCTATGGAGAATAATAGAAATAAACTCTAAAGAGTAAAAAACTAAAGTGGGCAGTGATGAATCTAAATGTCACTGCCCACATTTTTTTGAGCGGCCATAGCGCGCTAAATGCGGGCGGCGGAATTATACTTCACCGCCCAATTCTTTAGGTAGTTGCACAGGATGAGAAAAATGACTAATTTTGCGGGCAAATTTACAAGGAGAAGCCGATTATGCTGAAAAGGATAACCATCATATTTACAACTGCTATATTGCTGGCCTTAAATATACATGCCCAGAATTCGCTCATTGCCGAAGCCAAGAAGTCAATCAGCGGCCTGACGATGACTGTGGACAGTTATAACAAGGCCTTTAATAAATTCAAGCCTGCATTGACCAATGACGAGACACGCAACAAGCCTGAGACTTGGGCATTGGCCAACCGCATCAAGATAGAGCTCTACGACAAGTATATGGACAATCGCCGTGTGGGCAAGAAAGTAGATGCCAAGGCCATGGGCTATGCCCTGCTTGACGCCTATGACTACAGCCTGATTGCGCTCAAGCTCGACACGATTCATGTGCTGGACAAGAAAGGCAATCCAGTCATCGACAAGAAGACCAAGCGTCCTCAGGTAAGGACCAAGTTCAGCAAGGATGTGGTAAACCGTCTTGTTGAGCATCACGACAACTACCGGATAACCGGCAGCGAGTTATACAACATCAAGGACTGGGACGGCGCTTACAAGGCATGGGATTACTATTGCCAAATGGCCGCCCGCACCGATGACCCACGATGGATCAAGCCCGACAGCACGCTTGCCGAGGTACGATATTATCAGGGAATTGCCGCTTGGCAGAAAGGGGATACCATCGATGCAGTGCGTCTATTCAGTATTTCACGCCATCTGAGGGATGACCGCAAGGAGGCCTATGACTATGCCTTGATCTGCCTGAGCGACCTGGGGAACGAGCCCGAGGTGGTAAAACTCGCGTGGGAAGCCTTCGTGAAGTTTGGAACCAGCGACCCGCAGTATATCCGCATCTTGATCAATGACTTTATCAACCGTGAGGATTATTCCGGAGCCAACGACCTAATTGACGACGCGCTTGAAGCCAATCCCGACGATGACGAGTTGCTTAACCTCAAGGGATTGGTTGTCGAGAGCAAGGAGGATATCTATGAGGCTTTTCCTTATTACCAGCGATGCATTGAACTCAACGACAGCAATGCCAGGGGCTTGTTTAATGTGGGTCGTTATTTCTATAACAAGGCGATGGAGACACGCATGAACAGCCGCCTATACGGAAAGAAGCTGTCCGACTTGGTCAACCCCATTTATCGCGAGGCGTTGCCTTATCTTGAGAAATCCTATGCCATCGACCCCAGCAACGAAGATGTGAGAAACGCCCTGCGCGACATCTACTACAAACTGGGCGAGGCCGACAAGCTGCAGGAGATAGAATCAGCCTATTGATTGAAACAATCAGGCGACAATATAATACAGCTTGGACAACTAAGTGTGTCCAAGCTGTATTATATTAAGCCAATGTGCAAGGATGTGAATCGTTATGCCTTGCGAACAATGCCGCGTGCACTTCCTTTCACAAAGTTATAGATAATGTCGCGCTCTGGGCTCTCAGGCAGTTTAGCCACCTCGTTGAGTGACTGGGTGATATTGAGGCCCGAGTCATAGATGGTGCGGTACACATCGGCAATGGCGTCAATCTGCTCGCTGGTATAGCCGCGACGGTGCAGACCCACCTTGTTCACGCCCTCATAGGCGATGGGGTAGCGTGCCGCCATACAGTAGGGTGGGATGTCCTTGTTGACCAGGGCGCCGCCTTGAATCATGACATGACAACCGATGTGGGTGAACTGATGCACGAGCGCGCCGCCACCGATGATAGCCCAGTCGTCGGCAACGACCTCTCCGGCCAACTGTGCCGCGTTGGACATGATAACATGGTTGCCCACGACGCAATCGTGTGCCACATGGCAATAGGCCATGATGAGGCAGTTATTGCCCACAACGGTCTTGCCCTTGGAAGCGGTGCCGCGATGAATGGTGACGAACTCGCGGATAACAGTATTGTCTCCAATGATGGTCAGCGTGTCCTCGCCATGGAATTTGAGGTCCTGGGGGATGTCGCCCACTACGGCGTTGGCGTGGATGTGACAGTTCTTGCCGATGCGCGCTCCGTAGCGTACGACGGCACCGCTGTCAATGACTGTGCCGTCACCGATTTCCACATTGGCATCGATAGTCACAAAGGGACCTATTTTCACATTTGCCCCGATTTTGGCGTCAGGGTGAATGACGGCTAACTGATGAATATCCATATTATTTATTAGTTTTTCGCCTTGCGCTTGAAATATCACGCCAAGGCACTAAATTTTTTATTAATTCTCTTTTTGCAAGCCTCTTGCGAGCGATTATCATATCTTAGCGGCCTGGTGTCTTAGCATGAGGGCCAAGCTGCAGAAGCCGCATCATTCGTTGTTTTATTACTCGGGATTCTTGACGATTTGTGCCATGAATTCGGCTTCGGTAACGATTTTCTCGCCCACAAAGGCATATCCCTTCATGATAGCAGTACCGCGGCGTATGGGCGTCATCAGCGACAGATGGAAGATGAGCGTGTCGCCGGGAACAACCTTGCTGCGGAATTTCACATTATCAATCTTTAGGAAGTAGGTAGAGTATTTCTCGGGGTCGTCGACACTGCTCAGCACGAGAATGCCGCCCACCTGGGCCATCGCCTCGACCTGGAGCACGCCAGGCATGAGGGGCTCATGGGGGAAATGTCCCTGAAAGAACGGCTCGTTGACGGTTACATTCTTGATGCCCACGATATGCTTCTTGCCTTTCTCGATGATTTTGTCCACAAGGAGCATTGGATAACGGTGCGGCAGCATGCTGCGTATCTGATTGATGTCGTAGAGCGGTTCCTTGTTCGGGTCATAGATAGGGGCCTGAACATTCTGGTAACGCAGCTCTTGACGGATTTTCTTGGACAACTGGGTGTTGATGGTGTGACCGGGACGGGTTGCAACAATGCGGCCCTTGAGCGGACGCCCTATCAGCGCCAGGTCGCCCATCACATCGAGCAACTTGTGACGGGCAGGTTCGTTCTTGAATGCCAATGGCTTGTTGTTGAGATAACCGAGCTCATTGGCAGGTTTGTGGGGCACATTCATTACATCGGCCATGTGGTCCAGTTCCTCCTGCTTCATGGTCGAGTCATAGATGACGATGGCATTGTCAAGGTCGCCACCCTTAATGAGCCCGAGCTGGATGAGCGGCTGCACCTCGCGAACGAACACAAATGTGCGGCTGGCAGCAATCTGATCCTTGAATTGACGGATGTCGGTCAGTGAGGCAAACTGGTTACCCAGCACTGGCGAGTCAAACTCAATCATACAGTCGATGGAGAAATCATCGTCAGGCAGAACGATGAGTGACGAGCCCGTCTCCTTGTCAACGACCTTAATGCGCTGTTTCACCACATAGAACTCTTTTTCGGCTTCCTGCTCCACAATGCCAGCCTTCTCGATTTCCTGGCACCAGATGATGGCACTGCCGTCCAGAATGGGCACCTCGCCGCAGTTGACCTCGATGAGGCAATTGTCGATGCCGGCGGCATAAAGCGCAGCCATGGCGTGCTCGATTGTGCTCACTCGTGCCTCCTTGTTGCTCTTGCTGGCGATGACGGTGCCGCGAGTGGTTTCGATAACATGCTCGGCAAGTGCTTGAATGGTGGGTTGCCCTTCCATGTCAATGCGTTTGAACACATAACCAGTGTTCACATCAGCCGGCTTGAATGTAGCCGTTGACATTTGTCCTGTATGCAGTCCTTTACCGGTAACGGTGAAGGCATTCTTCAGCGTCTTCTGTTTCATTGGTTAATTTTCTTTTTCAGGTCTTTTATGTCGCTGTACATCTCGCCCAGACGCTTCAAGTAAACTACCTGTCGGGCAAACTCCATGGCGGGCTGCACGGGAGCACCCAGCCACTTGCCGTTGCTGCCTATGCTATTATCAACACCGGTTTGTGCACCGATGCCGTTCTTGTCGCCCACGGTAATGTGGCCTGCAAAGCCCACCTGGCCGCCGACCATGTTGTACTTGCCGATTTTGGTCGAGCCTGCAACTCCCACCTGTGCCGCCATGACTGTGCTCTCACCAACCTCCACATTGTGTGCAATCTGGATAAGGTTATCGAGCTTGGCACCTTTCTTGACCACAGTAGCACCCATGGTTGCGCGGTCGATGGTTGTGTTGGCACCGATTTCCACATCATCCTCGAGGATGACGATGCCCACCTGGGAAATCTTCTCATAGGTCCCATCTTCCTTGGGCGCGAAGCCAAAGCCGTCGCCGCCGATGACGGCGCCGCCCTGTACGATGCAGCGGTTGCCGATGCGGCATCCGTGATAGATTTTCACGCCGGGATACAGGATGACATTATCCCCAAGGGTCACGCCATCGCCGATATAGACCTGAGGATAAATCTTGACATTCTTGCCGATGGTCACGCCGTCGCCGATATAGGCAAAGGCACCAACATACACATCGTCGGGTAGGGTGGTTCCTTGTCCCACATGGACGGGTTGTTCCACGCCATGTTTCTCGGGTCGCTGGCTGTTGACGAAGTTCAGTAGGTCGGCCAGTGTCTTGTAAGGGTCATCTACTCTGATAAGGGCAGCCTTGACCTCTTGCTCGGCAATAAAGTCTTTGCGGACCAGCACTGCCGATGCTTGGGTCGTGTAGATAAAATGCGTGTATTTCGGGTTAGCGAGGAATGTCAGGCAACCAGGCGTGGCTTCCTCAATCTTGGCATAGTTGTTGATGACGGTATCAGCATCGCCGTCGACCGTGCCGTTAACCATTGCTGCAAGTTGTTGTGCAGTAATCTCCATGATGTAGTAAATATTGACTAGTCAGTTGTTCTTAAAACGGCTGCAAAGATAGTGCAAGCCGAGCGGAGAACAAAACAAAAAACAAAGATTTTTTGTTTATATCCCTAGACGAAGCCTGTCTTGGGCACTGTCCGGAGCCTCATTGCAGAAAACCAGTGGCACAAACTTCGCTTTTTTTTGCGGTTTCCGGTTATTATTGCTATTTTTGCAAAAAAATATAGCATTTATCATGAAACAGTTTTTTAAGTATTTTGTCGTGGTACTCGCTATGGTGGCTTGGATGCCCGCCCAGGCTCAGAAAAGCGTGGTTAACGATGTGAAAAAGATGATCAAGAAAGTGTCGCCTGATGTCGGCAAGTATCGCCAAGCCCAAAAGCAAATAGTGACTGCATTGACACACAATGAGACCAAGGACAATGCAGAGACATGGTTTGTGGCCGGGAAGGTTATGTACGGACTAGCTGAGAGCCTTGAGGTTCAGGAGATGATGTTTGGAGATGAATCGGGGGCAACCGAAAAAGGTCACGCTCTCATCGAAGGCTATGCCTATATGCAACATGCTCTGCAACTCGACTCCATCAATGGTAAACCCAAATACAGCAAGGACATTTGGGTAAACATAAATAGTCATATCGATGAATACAAATTGACCGCAATGCAGCTATTTACGGCCAAGGACTATGACGGGGCATATAAGTTGTTCGACATCTTTTGTGACCTCAGCCCAGCAACTAAAAGCACTGCCGACATTGCTGAGGCGCGTTTTTATCAAATGTTCGCCGCACAGCAGATGGGACGCTCAGGCTCGTCACTTTCCGATGTGCTGATTATGCTGGTTGAGGCAAAGCAGTACGACATTGCCAATGCGTTTATCGACCGAGCTTCGGACTATTTGAATGATGATGCCAGCATTTATGATATGAAGGGTCTAGTGGCTGAGCATCAGTCTGGCCTTGATGCCGCAATGCCATTCTACAGGAAAGCAATTGAACTTAACGCTGACGATGGCTACCGTTTATTCAACCTTGGCCGCGCATTGTTTGTGAAGAGTATACAAATCATCGATAATAATCCTGGCATGAGCGTTGCTGACTTAAAAAACCAGTTGTTGCCCATCTATGAGGAGGCCCTGGGCCACTTCAACAAGGCCGCTGCTCTAGACCCAGAGAATAAGCAGGTATTCCGTCTGATCGATGAAGTGAAATACCGCCTTAAGATGCTTAACGGCGAGTAAAAAGTCGCCTTATTTCTAGAATGATATCTACGCACGGCGGCCACAACCACATCACGGGTTGTGCCGCCGCGGCTGCGTTTAGTGGCTGACAATTTTACTTAACCGATGTGGCGCTGATGGTGTTTTCAGAGATGATGTCGACATTCTCCCATGCGAAAGGTTACCTCATGCCAGGCTGACCATCAATTCACTGCTGAGACTTTCGTTCGAGAGGCGCAGCTTATCTTGTAAGTCAGGCAAAGTAGCCCGGTGTTCAGCATGTCCTGCACTCGGCAGTTTTGCAGCCTGCACCAGCCTGCTATTTTGCGCTGCGTTGAAGCAGCTCTGTAATTATGTTCTCGATGGTTTGGGCGTCCTGCAGCCCGATGAGCATCTGGTATTCCCCCTTAGGGGTGATGAACATGAGCGTGGGCACTCCTTCGATGTTGAATTGCTGGACTAGGTCCATGTTCTGGTCAATGTCGATGCGCTGGAATATGACATCATCATGATGTTTTTTCTCCACCTCATCAAGAATCGGTGCAAGTTCTTTACAAGGTCCGCACCAGGTGGCAAAGAAATCAACAACCATGGGCTTGGATGACATGATGGTCGTCTGTTGAGCCCAGTCGCCGTCTTGAGTGACAGCTACTGTGTCGTTTTGTTCTTGGCTCTGACTCTGGTTATCGCTGTTTCTACATGCCACCAGCATGAGCAATGCCATAAGGCAAAAGATCATCTTTTTCATATTCAATTCTCTGTATTCTTAGTTGTGTGGTTGATTACAAATAACAAAATGCTCTTCTGCAGCTTTTTTTTACACGAGTTTGCCTTTGCCCAGTCGCGTAACCTCAGGCTCATCGCCGGTGCAGTCAACGATGGTGGATGGCATGAGTTGTCCTCGACCCGAGTCAATGACAATGTCGACGCGTGACTCGAAGGATTCAGCCATCAGGCCTGGCTCACAGCGGTAGTCCTCGTCGTCACCAGGGACTGATGTCGTGAGAATCGGTCTGCCTAGTGTGCGCACGATGGCCCTGGCGACCTCGTTATCGGGGATACGGATGCCCACCGTTCGTCGTCCCTTGAATGCCTTGGGCAGCTTGGATAGGGCGGGCAAAATGAAAGTGAATGGCCCAGGCAGGTTGGCCTTCATCATGCGGAACTGCTTGTTGTCAAACTTGGCGAACTCAGCCACCTGTGAGATATCGTCACAGATGATGGACAGATTGGTCTTGGCTGACTTCATCTCCTTAATGGAGCAGATGCGCTCAATGGCCTGGTTGTTGAGAGCGTCACAACCCAGGGCGTAAACGGTGTCGGTGGGATAGATGATGAGGCCACCGTCCTTGAGTGTCTCTACAACCTGATCGATGTAGCGCTGGTTAACATTGTTGTCTAATATTTCGAGTATTTCCATATATATCTTTATTATTTAGTTTAGTGCTTCTTTTGGGTCAAAGATGGCTGTTTCGATATTGGTGGCTTCGGCATATTTCAAGAGCAACGATGCCATCCAACTGGTGGCTTCATCGAGCGGCATCTCGGGGGCGAATGCATTGATGTTGATTTGCACAGTGGATGTCTGATCGGTGAACTTGGTTCGCTCCTCGTCGCTAGTGGGTGTGGCGATAGGGCCCATCGCATCGCGGTACACCGGCATCCCTTGAATATTGAGTAGCCCTCGCCCGATGCCGTTAAACAGGTCTGCTTCGGTGCCAACGCTCATTGTGAGCGTGTCGCCCTCGATGCGGTCAGCGTCCAGTCCGCTGATGGCGTATCCGCTCTTGATAGATACCAGGTTCACCACATCGATGAGTGTTGTCAGGCGATAGATGCCCAGGCCACGGATGATGCGACGGCACAGCGCCTCGCTCGATACGCGGTAACGGCTTGGGTCCTTGCCAAGTTGCCTGTAGAGCTGCCGCGTTGCAGCAATGGCAGGTCGCTGGTTGATTTCCAGCAATTCATACTGCTGGCTGATCTCTCGGGCTGCCGTCTCGATTTCGGCCCAGAGGGCATCGCTTGTGGGACTATTGACTACCGAGGCATGGACAAGGCCGATGCGCGTTTCGGGGCAGGCCTCCAGTATCCTCGGGTCTATCTTCACATGAATCATTGCTATCGGTTTAAAATTTTGCCGCAAAGTTACTACTTTTGAATAAAATAAACTAATTTTGCCACTATGATGAAAAAGATTTTGTTGACAGTTGCCATGATGGCATTATTGACTGGCGTTAATGCACAGAATATGAGTAATGAGGAACAGGTGCGCCGTATCGACGAGGTGTTCAGCGCGGTGTACGATAAATCTGATGAGCCCGGTGCTGCGGTGCTCATTATGCAGGGTGGTGACACGCTCTACAGCCGATGCTTTGGAGTTGCCGACATGGAAACCAAGGTCCCCGTCACTTTTGCCACCAACTTCTGCATCGCCTCGGTGTCGAAGCAGTTCTCGGCAGTAGCGCTGCTGCAATTGGCCGAGCGAGGCATGTTGTCACTAGATGACCCGTTGTCCAAGTTTTTCCCCGAATTCCAGGCGCCGTTCTTTGACAACATCACGCTGCATCACATCATGAGCCACACTTCGGGCATTCCCGATGCGCGTCCGCGCAATGACCGCAACTTTGTGCTGTACAGCAACGATATCACTTCGGTCCAGTACATGCGCACGCTTGATCGTCTGAACTTTGCTCCCGGAACGCAGTATGAGTATATCAACCCCACCTTCCAACTGATTTATCAGATTGTGGAGCGCACCACGGGAAGCCCATTCGAGACCTATATGCAGGAAAATGTCTTTGACAAAGCTGGAATGTTGACCTGCCGCTATTTTGAGCCCGATCGCAATATCGCATGCTTAGCCCACGGCTATGAGCGCGATGACAAGGGCAGGTGGCAGGAGTATGACTACGGCGAGGAGAGTTTCTTTGGCACCAAAGCCGACGGTGCCCTGTATTGCTCAATCAACGACTTTGTCAACTGGGAGCGTGCTCTGCGCGACAACCGCGTGTGGACGGCTACGAGCAAGCGTCTGGCTTACAATCCTTGGATACAGATTCCCGCCGATGCCGAGTATGGCTACCAGCCCCACACTGGCTACGGCTACGGCTTCTTCGTCCAGGATATGCCCGGCCAGCCCACCCATGTGTATCACTTGGGTGACAACGGCGGTTTCACCATCTATGCCGGCAAGATTCCCGAGCGCGACCTGATTTTCCTGTTCTTCTCGACGCGCCCCGATATCGACCGCCTGGGCATGGTGAACCAGGTTTACCGCATCCTGGGATTTGATTTCTGATTGATGCTTATTTCACTGTGAGGTTGTCGTTATTCATGCGCTGCATGTACTGCTGGATGATGGACTGCATGTGGCGCTGCATGAACCGCAGGGTGTCGGGAGGCATGGTAGCGAGCACATTGTGGCTCAAGGTGGAGTCGCTGCGGTACTTGTAGGCTGCCGTGACAGCATGACCGTCGAACTGCAGGGCATAGTTTCCCCACACATATTCATAACCGTCGAACTCGGGCACCCAGTGCAGGGCAAAGCCTTGATCGGCTGGCGATGCCAGCATGTCTTGCCCGAAGGCGATGTAGGGCTTGTCATAGTGCAGGTAGCCAAGCACAGTGGGCATGATGTCGATCTGCTCGACCACACGCTGCTCGTCATAGCCATGCAGTGACGCGTCACCGGGTGCATATAAGATGATGGGGACGCAGTAGTTGCCCAGCGTAGTGCAGTAGAATGGGTCAATCTGCTGGCTTACATGATCGGCTGTGATGATAAACAGGGTGTTCTTAAACCACGGTTGCTGGCTGGCAGTCTCGAAGAATCGCTTCAGTGCCATGTCGGTGTAGGCGATGCACTGCTGCAATGGACTATCACCCTGCGGGAAACGGCCTGTGTATTTCTCGGGCACGACAAACGGGTCGTGGGATGAAGCACTGAACAGGGCGGTCATGAACGGCTGCTGCATTTTGCCCATCTGCTGGGCATAGAACTGGAAGAACTCCTCGTCCCAGATTGCCCAAGTGCCGTCAAAGTCGTCATCACCATGGAAATTGGGGTCGGTATTGTACTCGTCGCGGCCATAATAACGCTGGAAGCCAGTGGCGCGTGCAAAGGCGTGAAAGCCCATCGAGCTGTTTTGCGCTCCGTGAAAAAAGGCTGTAGTGTATCCCTTGTTCTCGCCCAGTTCACGGGCAAGACCCGACATGGCGTTGAGTGATGCGGGGGTGAGAAACAACGGCTCGACAAAGTTGGGCAGCGATGACAGTACCGATGGCATGCCCTCGATGCTTTTGCGGCCGTTGGCATAGGAATACTTATAGGTCATTGCTCCCTGTGTGATGAGTGAGTCCAGGAAAGGGGTAAATCCCTGATAAGTACCACCGCGCAGGGTCTTGTTATAAAAGCCGATATGCTGCTTGCTGAAACTTTCCAGAATGATGACCACCACATTGCGTGGCGTAAAAGCCGCACTGTCGCCGGGCTGATGGAGTGGGGTATAGAGAGCCAAAGCCTCCTCGTCGCTCATGTAATCAGGAACCACAAAAGGCGTTTTTTTAATTGTACGCATGATAGAGAATGGCGTGTTGAGCACGATGCCGCTCTCGGCAGGGCGGTTGACATACTGATTGGCGTTGCTGATGGTGATGGGGCGGGTGGCCTTGGTAAAGCCGCCGCGTATCGCACCGATGCACAATGGGATGGCTATCAACAGTGAAATTGTCTGCGTGAGGTAATAACGCCCGGAATGCCCAGGACGGGGCACGCGCTTGGGAATCGGTCGGAAAAATTTCCAGAAAGCCCATGTGACCAGTGCAGCAAGCAGCACTAGATACCAATGGCTCAGGAACTGACCGCCAAAGATTTTCATCATTTCGCCTGTGCCCTCGTTGCTGAATTCCGCAAGAATCGAGGCCGTTGTGCGCTTGCCCGTGAAAGGGAAATATACACAGTCCATCAGGTTCATGTACACCGCGATACTGTTCACTATGGTGTATATCCACCTTGCAGTCCGGTAGTATGCGGGCCGTTCTTTCCAATGCAGGGGCAACAGGAACATGAGCAGTATAATGGCGTTGGTATAGAGGATGGCAGGTGTGTCGAACAACAACCCGGCACCAAAGAGTTCTAAGCCATGGCCCCATGTCAACGAGCCGGCATACAGCGACCAGTTGAGCGCGAGAAAAATGCTGCGGCACAGGGTGTAGGCGCAATACACGACCAACAGGTCCCACAGCACAGCGATGAGCGGTATATTGGATAGGGAAAAACGATGTTTCATTATTGTCAAGTTCATAAATATTGCACAAAATTACTAATTTTGCGCCACAAATGAAATCAAGGAGAAAAAATATTAGGCGCATTGTGTCCTTGCTGCTCGTGCTGGCATTGGCAGCATGGGTGGCCGCAAGGTGGAATGTGTGGTTTGGCAATCCAGAGGAGTTGGCCGTTGAACCGCTCACTGCACCGGGGCATGTGCTGCTGACATTCGGTGACGAGAACGAACTGTCGCGTAATGTTTCCTGGCAGTGTGACACGGTGATCCAACCCTCTTGCCTTGAGCTTGTCAACCTGGGAGAAGGTGACACGACAAGTATCGATGCCCAAGGCGAGATTTTTGAGTCCCGCAAGGGCAAGGCGGCCTACTATGTAGCGCGTTTGCGCCAGTTGAAGCCGGGGCATCAGTACCGTTATCGGGTCATTACCGGTAGCAAGCCGTCGCCATGGTACACTTTCCGGACCCGCAACAGTGAGGCGAGCAAGTTCTCGTTCATGTTTGTCGGCGATATACAGGACACTATCGGGGGCGTTGCCAACCAGTTGCTCATGCAAGCCTGGGCGCATCATCCCGAGGTCGAGTTCCTTGTGTGTGGCGGCGATCTGACCGAGCGCCCAGCCAACCAGTATTGGGCCGAGACATTCCGCACGCTTGACAGCATCGGCCAGTCGATGCCGCTCTTGAATGTCACTGGCAACCACGACTACTTCAAGGGCGTCATCCGCCGCCTGGAGCGCCGTTTCCCGCTCGTATTCTCTTACTTCCTGGACTCCAAGGTCGAGGACAACATGGTCTATACCCTGAACTATGGCGATGTCCAGCTGTTTGTGCTGGACAGCAACCGCGAGTTTTTCCACCTGAGTACCCAGCGCCAATGGCTCGAAGAACAGCTGCAGCAGAGCAAGGCCAAGTGGAAAATCCTCGTCCTGCATCATCCGCTTTATTCAATCAAGGGCAGCAACAACCTGATACAGCGCTGGATGTTTGACGACCTGGTCCGCCAGTATGGCGTTGACCTCGTGCTGCAGGGACACGAGCATGCCTATGCCCGCTGGATTGGAAGCGTTTATAAAAACGGTGCTCCGGCAGTGCCTGTTTACACTATCAGCCATTGTTCGCCCAAGAATTACCGCATCAACTTCGATGAGCGTTTTGACAAGTTCGGCATCTCCAGCCGTTATTACCAGACGGTGAGCGTCAGCGGCGACACCCTGACCATGGCCACTTACGATGCCAACACCCATGCGCTTTACGACTCACTGATGGTTGTCGTCTCGCCAACCAAGGCGCATCTGGTGACTGACCTGGGCAAGGACATCCCCGAATACATGGAGTATACGCCCGACCCGAACAACAAAAAGGATCAGAAATTTGCCAAGCGCATCCAAGAATACATCAACCGTCACCCTGAGAGAATGAAAACTAAAAACTAAAGGCTAACGGCTATAAGCTAACGCCTTTTTTACTACCTTTGCAGCCAAATTCTTAAAACACTATGGCAGAAAACGCTTTGTTACAACGACTTGAGGGATTGGATGCCCGATTTGAGGAAATCGGGACCCTTATCACTGACCCTAATGTTATTGCAGATCAAAAACGCTATGTCAAACTGACAAAAGAATACAAAAGCCTGGAAACCCTGCTGGGTGCCACCAACCGCTACCGCAAATTGCTCGAGGACATCGAGCAGGCCAAGGCCGTATTGGAGACCGAAACCGACGAGGACTTGCGGGCCATGGCGCGTGAGGAAATCGACGCCGACCAGGCCGAAGTGCCTAAACTCGAAGAGGAAATCAAGTTGCTGCTCATCCCAGAGGATCCCGAGGACAGCAAAAATGTGGTGCTTGAAATCCGTGGCGGAACGGGCGGTGACGAGGCGGCCTTGTTTGCCGGCGACCTGGCCCGCATGTACATTCGCTACTGTGAATCCAAGGGCTGGACGGTGCAGATGTCGAGTTGCAGCGAGGGGGCTGTTGGCGGTTACAAGGAGGTGGTATTCAGTATCACCGGCGACAATGTCTATGGCACCTTGAAATATGAGTCGGGCGTGCACCGCGTACAGCGCGTGCCCGTCACCGAAACTCAGGGCCGTGTGCACACCAGCGCTGCCAGCGTGGCCGTGCTGCCCGAGGCTGAACCCTTTGATGTCCATATCAACGAGGGCGAGATTAAGTGGGACACATTCCGCAGCGGCGGCGCCGGTGGACAGAATGTGAACAAGGTGAACAGTGGTGTTCGTCTGCGCTACATGTGGACCAATCCCAACACAGGCGAGCAGCAGGAAATCCTTATCGAGTGTACCGAGACCCGAGACCAGCCCAAGAACAAGGAAAGGGCCCTGGCGCGCCTGCGCACTTTTATCTATGACAACGAGCATCAGAAGTATATCGACGATATCGCCTCGCGGCGCAAGACGCTGGTATCTACCGGTGACCGCTCAGCAAAAATCCGCACCTACAACTACCCGCAGGGACGCATCACCGACCACCGCATCGGCTACACCATCTACAACTTGCCAGCTTTTATGGACGGCGACATCCAGGACTGTATCGACCATCTCATCGTCGCTGAGAATGCCGAGAAGCTCAAAGAGGCTGAACTGTAAACGACACCAGAAAAGTTAAACTACTGTTAAAATGCCGTTTTGTTGTTGCAAAACGGCCGTGTCGTGTGTCTAATGGACAGAAACACATAAAATCTGAACCATAGGCACTACATAGAATTCAGTGATGTTTAATGATGAATGCCAGGGAGGTCATAAGGCCTCCCTGTTGCTTATTGCCGTCCGAAAAATTCCTTTATTTTGGCTATGATGGTGGCTGGGTCGTTTTCGTCACGGCTCAGGCGCTCCAATGGGCACCAACCGTCGCCTGCTCTGTTGATGATGTGGTCCACCAGTTGGGTGTATCTGGCCACAACACCATGTGAATGCAAGAGCGCCAGGGCGGGTTCGCTCATCACATCGGCATGCACCTGCTTCACACTGCCCGACGCCATGCAGGCCGCTGCTGCTTTTCCCACTGCTTTGTCGGCAACGAATGCATCCTTGAGTACCTCGGGCGACTTTGTCACCAGCGACAGCAAATCCTTCACGCCGCGTTGCGTGAACCTGTGTAATTGTCCGTCAGCACTTTTCACGACCAAAGTCAATCCTTCGTTATGCAGTATCTCAATTAATTGTTTCATGCAGCAAAGGTAATGAAATTTCAGAAAAATTAGTAATTTTGCGCTATAAACAATAAAACGACTGATTATGAAGATTGGAATTATTGTGGCCATGCAAAAGGAGCTCGATTTGCTCCTGCCTCTGTTGCATGACAGCGAGCAGAGCCGTATGAATGGTTTTGAATTTCACCGCGGCAGAGTAGGGAAGCACGATGTGATGGTCATGCAGTGCGGCATCGGTAAAGTCAATGCCGCTATGGGAACACTGATGCTTGTCAACCACTTCGCCCCCAATTTTGTCATCAACAGTGGTGTAGCTGGTGGAGCAGACACTGCAGTAAATGTTTTGGATGTCGTGGCTGGAGCCCGTGTGGCCTATCATGATGTGTGGTGCGGACCCGAGAGCGATCTGGGACGCGTCCAGGGACTGCCCTTGTATTTTGAAGGTGCGTCCAGGCTGCTCGAACTCTTGCCTGACCATGACGATATCCACAAGGGACTCATCTGCTCGGGCGACCAGTTTATCGACAAGAAAGAAGATGTAGAGCGCATCAAGGGCATTTTCCCCGATGCGTTGGCCGTGGATATGGAATCAGGTGCCATAGCCCATGTGTGCCATGTGTGCGGTGTGCCGTTCCTTGCTTTGCGTGTAATCAGCGACTCACCGGGTGCCGGCCACGACAACACAAAACAATACCTTGACTTCTGGAACGATGCCCCGCAAGAGACTTTTGCACTCGTCAAGGACATTATCAATAGTTTATAATCTTTCTCCTGACAACTGAAAACCGACAACTGGATATGGAAAAAATAGCAAGTTTCAAGATTGACCACACCCGCCTGTTGCGCGGCATCTATGTGTCACGCAAGGACTATATGGATGGTGGGGATGTAATCACTACATTCGACATACGAATGAAATTGCCCAACCGTGAACCGGCAGTGAGCCAGAGCGCTCTGCACACCATCGAGCACCTGGCTGCTACCTGGTTGCGCAACAACAAGCAATGGGGTGACAAGGTTGTCTATTGGGGACCGATGGGCTGCTGCACGGGTAATTATTTGCTGCTTAAAGGGGACCTTGAGAGCCGTGACATCGTGCCGCTGATCCAGGAACTGTTCCATTGGATAGCCGACTTTGAAGGCGAAATCCCCGGTGCCAATGCCCACGATTGTGGCAACTATGCACTCAACAACCTGCCCATGGCAAAATGGGAGGCCCGAAAGTACTACATCGAAGTGCTCAAGGATATCAAGGAGGAAAACTTGATTTATCCCGAAGGATAATCAATGCAACAACCTGAAGTCGTGGATTGACTTCTAAGCGATTTCGCCTCCTGTATAGAGCTGATAGTACTTGCCGCGCTGTGCAAGCAGCTCGTCATGGGTGCCGCGCTCGATGATGCGGCCTCGTTCAAGGACGATGATGCAGTCGCTGTTGCGCACTGTCGACAGGCGGTGTGCAATGACAAAGGTGGTTCGCCCCTGCATCAGCGAGTCCATACCGCGTTGTACAAGTTTCTCGGTACGGGTATCAATGCTGCTGGTGGCTTCGTCAAGAATGAGCACGGGCGGGTCAGCGACAGCGGCGCGTGCGATAGCCAGCAACTGCCTCTCACCCTGACTCAGGTTGCCGCCATCGGCATTGAGGATTGTTTGATAGCCATTGCTCAGGCGGCGGATAAACCCGTCGGCATTCACCAGTTTAGCAGCTTCGATGCAATCCTGGTCGCTGGCATCCAGTCTGCCGTATCGTATGTTGTCCATCACTGTACCGGTAAACAGACGGGTTTCCTGAAGTACCATGCCAAGGCTGTGGCGCAAATCCTTCTTGCTGATGTCATTGATACTGATGCCGTCATACAGAATTTTGCCATCCTGAATATCATAAAAGCGGTTGATGAGATTAGTGATGGTTGTCTTGCCGGCGCCCGTACCTCCAACAAAGGCGATTTTCTGATCGGGCATGGCATCGATGTCAATGTCAAAGAGTACCTGTTTGTCATCGTTGTAGCCAAAGTCTACATCATTGAATTTGACACCACCGTTCACCTGCTCATACTTGAAAGTGCCGTCGGGTTGTGGAATCTTCCATGCCCAGACCCCGGTGCGCCGTTTACACGGGATAAGCATGCCTCGGCCATCGTGACCGGCATTGACCATGGTGACTTTGCCGTTATCGGCCTCAACGGGTTCATCATTAATCTTAAAGACGCGGTCAGCACCAACCGATGCATTGAGCACACTGTTGATTTCCTGGCTGATGCTGGCGATAGGGCGGGCAAAGCTCTTGTTTAATGTCAAGAAAGCCACCAGGGTACCCAGGGTCATGTCGAAGTTTCCGTTTATAATAAGGGCGGCGCCCAAGACACCCATGAGCACATAGCTCAAGTGGCCCAGGTTGCCGTTGACAGGCATGACGATGTTACCGATGCGGTTGGCATCATAGGTGTTGCTGCGCAATTCCTCGTTGATGGCCTCAAACTGCTCAATCGCCTTGTTCTCATGGCAGAAAACTTTCACGACTTTCTGGCCAGTCATCATTTCCTCGATAAAGCCATTGACCTCGGCCAGTTTCTGCTGCTGGACGCGGAAGTGCTTACGGGATCGCTTGCCCAAGTAGGTTGTTGACCAGGCCATGATGAGTGCCATCACAATCGACAGGATCGTCATGGGTACACTCATCACAATCATACTGGCAAAGGTTACGCCTAAAGTGATAAGGGAATTAAACGCTTGGGGCAGACTGTTGCTGATCATCTGGCGCAAGGTGTCCACATCATTAGTATAAGTGGACATCACATTACCGTGAGGGTGAGAGTCAAAATACTTGATGGGTAATGACTCCATGTGTTCAAATGTGCTTGTGCGCAATTTGAGCATCGTGCCTTGGCTCACATTAATCATCAGCCGGCTGTGCAGATAGGAGCACAGAGCGCCAACGACAAGAACGGCTCCCAACTTGACCAGAGCACTGGCTAGATCCCCGAAGTCGTGCGTTGCTTGACCTATATATGGGGCGATATAATCATCGATAAGGGTGCGGGTGAATAGGGTAGAGGCTAGAGTGGTGCACGATGTCACCACGATACATGCCGCTACAGCGACAAACGAGAATTTGTAGTATTTCATCACAAAGGCAAATAGCCTCAACAGTGTGCTGCGTTTGTTCACACCCGTGGTGTCTTCTACGACATGGCGGTTACCGCCGCCCGGCCCTCCTGGCATTCTCATGATAGGGCCTCCTTTCTATTGTCATGTGGTTTGTCAAAGTCGCCACCGGATTCCTCCTGGATTGCACAAATTTCTTGATAGATCTTGCAGGTTCTCAACAGGTTGTCGTGAGTGTCAAAACCTGCAATCTTACCATTGTCAAGCACGATGATGCGGTCACACTCCTTGATGCTGCTGATGCGCTGGGCAATAATCAGTTTGGTCATCTCGGGGTGATGTTCGCGCAGGGCTGCACGAATACGGGCATCGGTCGCATTGTCACAGGCGCTGGTACTGTCGTCCAGCACCATGATTTTGGGTTTCTTGAGCAGTGCGCGCGCGATGCACAGACGCTGCCGCTGGCCACCAGACACATTGGTTCCGCCTTGTTCAATGACGGTGTCATAGCCGTCCGGCATCTCATTAATGAATTCGTCGGCACAGGCTATGCGGCACGCCTCACGGCATTGCTCTAATGTGGCGTTTTCATCGCCCCAACGCAGGTTCTCGAGAATGGTTCCTGAGAACAGGACATTTTTCTGAAGAACAACCGACACATTATCACGCAGTGTGGTCAAGTCATAAGTAGTCACATCTTTGCCGCCAATCATCACCTCGCCTTTAGAGGTGTCATACAGACGGCTTACCAGATTGATGAGCGAAGATTTGCCGCTACCGGTGCCGCCTATCACTCCGATTGACTCACCGCTGCTGATGTGTAGGTCGATGTTATTGAGGGCATATTCGCCACTGCCGCCCTTGTAGGCGAAATAGACATGATTGAAATCGATAGAACCATCAGCAATTTCGGTGATGGGTTCATCCGGGTTCACGATATCAGGCTCTTCGTTAATCACCTGAGCAACACGCTGTCCGCTAGCAATACTTTGAGTAATGGTTACAAAAATCATGCTCAGCATCATGAGCGACATCAATATCGACATCACATAGGTGAACAATGATGTCAACTGTCCGGTTGTAAGGGTGCCTCCAACCACCAACTTGGCGCCGAACCAAGATATAGCAATGATACAGCCATAGACTACCATATTCATCACAGGACGGTTAAGCGCCATCAGGCTCTCAGCCTTGACATTAAGGTCATACAGGCGCTTTGCTGCAGCCCAAAACTTGCTTTTCTCATGCTCTTCACGAACAAATGCCTTCACGACCCGTATTCCAGAGACATTCTCTTGAACCACAGCATTTAACACATCATACTGCTTAAAGACAAGCGCAAACATCTTGGATACTTTGGTGATAATCATGGCAAGGATGATGCCCAGGATGATGCTAGCTACGATAAACACGATGCTCAATTGAGGACTGATGACAAAACACATCACGATGCTGGACAGCAAGTTGAATGGCGCTCTAACGGAGGTGCGGATTATCTGCTGGTAAGCATTCTGCAAATTCGTTACATCAGTGGTCATGCGGGTTACAAGGCCAGATGTACTGTACTTGTCAATGTCGCTGAAAGCAAACCGCTGGATGTTGCGATACATTGCATTACGCAGATTGCAGGCAAAGCCCGATGAGGCGTAAGAAGCATACCTACCGGCAAGAATAGCCGCGAACATGCTCAGAAATGCCATTACGATCATGATGAGGCCATACTTATAGACATTAGGCATGTTTAGCTTTTCAATGCCCTGGTCGATGAGCATAGCCGTCACATAGGGAATCAGCACATCAAGCACCACCTCAAGCATGATAAAAACAGGTGTCAGTAACGACGCTGTTTTGTATTGTTTGACTTGATTGAGTAAGGTTTTTAACATTGGTCTTTATTAGGTTATGAAGAATCAATTAACACACAAAATTATAAAAACTTCTCATCTTATTAAAAAAAACAATGACTAATAATGGAATTAAAAGAATGAAATTGCCTGAATCAGTGAATAATAGGGTAGTGTACTGCAATTAGTCAAATTTAAACCAATAATTAAAATATTATATAATAAAAAACTATGTATTATACATATAGATAATTCAAATAATTGCTAATAATCAATTGAAGACGCATGAATTCTGCATATCTCAAGACGATAACTTGTATATTCAAGAAAATTATTTGATTTTTAGTTTAATATTAGATATATAATATACATTAAATCAGTGATTTACATTTGAAAACTAATTCACGACTAGTTAATTTTCGTCTGATTGTGCCATGTTATGAGGGTTATGGTGGCAAACATTCTAATAGAGGTATAGATTTACTTAAATAATTACTTTATATTGTTGATGTTATTATTCACATTTTAACTAAGTAGCAATTATTTGATTATTTCTCTTTCATCACAGTGCTTCACACCACGACATTGATTCTCCATGATAGAACTGTTGTTGCACTGTACTTTAGGTTCCACACATGGTAATCTGGCACAAATAATGATCTCTAATCCTAAAATCTAAATAAAACATTTTTTTGTTAGCGACTACCTGGTGGATGTGCTTGCGATCATCGTGAGCACTTAAAAACAATTTTCTGTTAACGACCTCCAAAAGTTAATCAGTTGCTCAAATCCTCGATGATTACTCAGCCGGAGAGAACTTCTGGGTCATATTTAACTCGATGAGAATTCAATATTTGATGAAGCATTAGCAATGACCTGATAAGAATTACTCTTATTCAACATTAAAAAAGCACCACAAAAAGATAAATATTGATATTATGTAAAATAGAATATCAAAATAATTAAATACATCCCCCTACTTATTAAAGGAATAAAGGACATCCAATCGGATGAGGTCTTACTTTTTGTTTCTAGATTTCCGGGGTTTGTAAAGCGCCTTGCGCAGCTGCTCTGCAATTTCGCGCTCTTCGTCAGCGAGTTCGTCAAACCCGATTTTCTCGTAAATAGTTTGAAGCCGTTCGTGTGGCTCTGGTCGTTTCTTGTCGGCTTTAGCCGCTTTCTTGTAGGATTTGATTGCTTCAGGAACATCTTTGAAAGCTTCCATCAATTCGGCTAATGTAAAAAGTACTTGATAATTGTTCTTGTCGATTTCAAGTGCCCTTTTCAACTCTTGTTCTGCATTCTCTAACTGATCCAAAGTCATCAACAGCCGTGCTTTGCCTATCATGGCCTCGATACATTCTGGATAAATGCGCAAAGCCTTGTTGTAATTTGCTAAAGCAGAGCGTATGGCTATTTCATCTAAACACTTACCGTAATGGACTCTACTCTCTCCCACTGCCCCACCTTCTTCAAAATCGAGGGCTTGGTTTCCCATTGAGGCAAACTCAAGTGCGAGTTGCTGGAGTGTTTTCTTTTGACTCTCAATCACTTGGCGTAGCCGTTCTACCGTTTGTGCCTGTTTTTTGAAAATATTTAATTTTCTGGTAATCAGCCGCTTGACTGCCTCATTTTGGATATTGTCTTTGATTTTCATGGCCTCGGTAAAGCATCTGACGCACTCTTCAAATTCCTGATGGTCAAAGGCATGAACGGCACGACGATAGAGTTGGTTGGCACGCTCCTGCTCCATGGCTTCATTAATGAGCTGACGATTATTGAACTGCCTGCTGAATTCCACTACAGCCATGTTAACGATGATATCCCTGTCACTCAGCGGTTTTAGTAAGGTTATGCCTTCCAGAGATGTGCAACGGGAAAGTGCGACATAGGTCTGTCCACCGGTAAAAGCCCCTCCGGCAAAGTCAATGACTACATGATTGAATGTGAGGCCTTGACTCCTGTGCACTGTAAGAGCCCAAGCTGGTTTAAGTGGAATCTGCGAGAAAGTGCCTAGTACTTTTTCCTCGACTTTCTTTTCCTTCTCATTATACTTATATTGCATGTTCTCCCAGATTTCACACTCTACAAGCACTTCGGTCCCGTCCTCCAGCGCCACATATACGGAAGAATCGTTTAATCTGGTCACCTTGCCGATCGTGCCGTTACACCATCGTCCCTCCTTATCATTGCGGATAAAAATGACCTGTGCGTCTTCTTTGAGAGCCAGATGAAATGAGGTGGGCAAACTATTATCGGGGAAATCACCCTCAATGGCACCCTCATAGATTTGTTCCTCGGTTTTCAACGCCTTCATGTGCTCATCATTGATGGAATCCACCGTATCACGGCGTGTGGCGAGCGTGATGGCGAAATTCTCGCTTATTTCTTGATAATCAGGGATGCACCGTTGGTTGAGCCGTGCCATATCGGTAGGTGTCGCACGATTGATGCGCACTCGGTCAAGCAATGCGATAAAGTCATTATCGCTTTGGCGATAAATCTTGCGCAACTCGATGGGAACAAGGTTAATTTGTTCAAATGCTCGTGCGTTGAAAAAGAAGAAATTCCTGTAATAGCGGCGCAGTATGTCGCGAGTGTCATGGGTCACTACGGGCTCCAGTTGGAAAATATCACCCACCAGTAACAGTTGTTTGCCGCCGAACGGCTCACGCATATTGCCGGAATAGACCCTTAACACCCTGTCTACAAAGTCAATGATATCGGCTCGCACCATAGAAATCTCATCTATAATGATGAGTTCCAATTCTCGTATCAATTTCACCTTTTCCTTGGTGTAACGCAGCATTTTGCGCATGCGGGCGGGGTTGGAATAATCCGGGTCGTCAGGGACCATGGGCTTGAAAGGTATCTTGAAAAACGAGTGCATCGTCTGTCCGCCCACATTGACAGCAGCAATGCCTGTCGGTGCCAGCACAACGGTCTTCTTCTTGGTGTTGGTACGGATATACCTCAAGAATGTGCTCTTTCCTGTACCCGCCTTGCCGGTCAGAAAAACAGAACGGTGGGTGTGCTGCAACACATCCCAAGCATCCTGGAACTCAGGATTGTTGAGGTCAATATTCTGTAGCTCATCGCTAGCCACGGCAGTATTCCGCTATGTTAGGAAATTAATCGAGTTTTAGCACTGCAAGGAAGGCTTTCTGCGGCACTTGCACGGTACCGATTTGTTTCATGCGCTTCTTGCCCGCCTTCTGTTTTTCAAGCAGTTTGCGCTTGCGGCTCACATCACCGCCGTAACACTTGGCGGTCACATCCTTACGAACCTGCTTCACCGTCTCACGGGCTACAATCTTGGCACCGATGGCAGCTTGGATGGCAATGTCATATTGCTGGCGGGGAATCAGTTCCTTGAGTTTCTCGCACATGCGGCGACCGAGTGATACGGCATTGTCAACATGGGTCAGCGTGCTCAGCGCATCCACGGGTTGGCCATTCAACAGGATATCCAGTTTTATCAGTTTGGACTCACGATAGCCGTTGATGTAGTAGTCAAATGAGGCATAACCCTTGCTGATGCTCTTGAGTTTGTCATAGAAATCAATCACAATTTCACCTAATGGGATGTCAAAGGTGAGTTCAAGGCGGTTGCCCGATATGTACTCCTGTTTCACCAGCTCACCGCGCTTCGACAGGCACAGGGTGATGATAGGTCCCATGTACTCGCTCTGAGTGATAATAGATGCGCGGATGTAAGGCTCCTCGATGTGCTCAATAACAGCGATGTCGGGCAGACCGGCAGGGTTGTGCACCTCGGTCATGCCACCTTTCTTGTCATACACCTTATAGGAAACATTGGGCACCGTGGTGATGACCTCCATATTGAACTCACGGCTCAGGCGCTCCTGTACAATCTCCATGTGCAGCAGGCCCAGGAAACCGCAGCGGAAACCGAAGCCCAATGCCACCGACGACTCGGGTGTAAAGGTCAGTGCCGCATCGTTGAGCTGGAGTTTCTCGAGCGAGGCACGCAGGTTTTCAAAGTCTTCGGGGTCGATGGGATAAACGCCTGCGAATACCATCGGCTTCACTTCTTGGAAACCCTCGATGGCTTTCTCACAAGGCCGCTGAACATGGGTGATGGTATCACCCACCCTAACCTCGGTAGAATTCTTGATACCCGAGATAATATAACCCACATTGCCTGTCGAGAGAGTGGCACATGGCTGCTGGCGCAACTTGAGCACGCCCAATTCGTCCACATTATACTCTTTCTCGGTATTGACGAATTTCACAAAATCACCCTTGGCAATCGAGCCATTTAAGATCTTGAAATAGACGATAATGCCGCGAAACGAGTTGAACACCGAGTCAAAAATCAATGCCTGCAACGGTGCATCCGGGTCACCCTCGGGAGCGGGAATACGGTCCACGATGGCATCGAGGATGGCGGGCACACCTTCTCCCGTGCGGGCGCTGCAGCGGATAATGTCGCCAGGGTCGCAACCCAGCAACTCCACTATCTCGTCCTCTACCTCGTCGGGGTGGGCGCTGTCCATATCAATCTTGTTGATGACGGGAATGATTTCCAGGCCGTTATCAATTGCCATATACAGGTTGGAGATGGTCTGCGCCTGAACGCCCTGTGTGGCATCCACTACAAGCAGCGCACCCTCACATGCTGCGATAGAGCGTGACACCTCATAGGAGAAGTCCACATGTCCTGGGGTGTCAATCAGGTTCAGGGTATATTTCTCTCCGTCCTTTAGGTAGTCCATCTGGATAGCGTGGCTCTTGATGGTGATGCCACGCTCACGCTCCAGGTCCATGTCGTCGAGCACCTGAGCCTGCATATCCTTACCGGCCACCGTGTTGGTGACCTCCAACAGTCGGTCGGCCAATGTGCTCTTGCCGTGGTCGATGTGCGCCACAATGCAGAAGTTGCGTATTGTCTTCATCAAAGTATGTTGTTCGGTTTTTATTCTGGAGTGCAAAGATAGTGATTTTTTTGCTAAAAAGAGTGATGACCCAGTTAATTCGTTGCATCGCAGCGGCAATTAATGCCGCAGTACCATATCTTTTGGTCGGTTCACTTGGCGGCAAGTCCTTTTTTTCATATTTTTGTCGAAATTTTAATGTAGTGGAATTCCAATGAAAAAGGTCTTACTGATACTATCCCTGGTGATTGCCGTTAATGGTTGGTGCCAGGCAGCGACTGTCGAAGAATTGAGGCATCCTGACCTAACAGGGCTTCAAGCCAATGAGCAAGAGAAGGAGGCACTGCGGTTCCTGTATGCCTACATGCCGCTTGCCGATGTGACGGACTACACGGTCGAGTTCCATCTGGAGAATGTGCGCGCCACCTTTGAGGCCCGCGAGCAGATGCCTTGGGGCAAAACCGTTCCCGACCTGCTGTTCAACCATTTCGTCCTGCCCTTGCGCGTCAACAACGAGGCGCTTGACATGTCACGCCCCGTATTCTTCAAGGAGTTGAAAGAGCGTGTGGCAGGCATGACAATGGAAGAGGCAATCCTTGAGGTCAACCACTGGTGCCACGAGCATGTCACCTATCAGCCCAGTGATGCCCGCACCCTGTCGCCACTGGCATGCATGAACACTGCCATCGGGCGCTGCGGCGAGGAGTCGACATTCACGGTAGCCGCCCTGCGTTCCATCGGTATTCCTGCCCGTCAGGTTTACACCCCGCGCTGGGCCCACACCGACGATAACCACGCCTGGGTAGAGGCCTGGGCCAACGGCAAGTGGCATTTCATGGGCGCCTGTGAACCCGAGGCTGTGCTCGACTTGGGCTGGTTCAATGCTCCCGCGTCACGGGCACTGCTGATGCACACGCGGGCTTTCGGTAACTATAACGGACCTGAGGAGGTGATGTCCCGCACCCGCAATTTCACCGAGATCAACCTCATCGGCAACTATGCCGCCACAGCAAAGGCTCAGGTCCAAGTGCTCGATAAGGACAGTAACGCCGTCGAGGGCGCTAAGGTTGAATTCCGCATCTACAACTACGGCGAGTTTTATCCTGCCGCCACCAAATACACCGATAACAAGGGAAATGCATCGCTCACAGCCGGCAAGGGCGACATGCTGGTTTGGGCCAGCAAGGACGGCTGGTACGGCTACCGCAAGGTGACCTTCGGCAAGGACAACAAGATAGATGTCATGCTCATCCGCAACAATGCGCTTAAGAGCGGCCCGACTTATGAGATGATAGACATCGTCCCGCCTGTTGAAAAGGCTGTGATGCCTAAGGTGAGCCCTGAAATGGCTGCTGCCAACAAAGCACGATTTGCCAGTGAGGACTCTATCCGCAAGGCCTATGAGTCCACTTTCATCACTCCCGAAAAAGCGCAGAGCCTCAACCCTGCCGCCGCCGATTACCTTGTCAAGTCAAGAGGCAATTGGCGTACAATTCTCGATTTTGTCACCATTCACGCCGACAATATGGACCGCGCACTCGGAGTGCTCAAGGGATTGAACGACAAGGATATGAGAGATGTATCGATGACAATCCTGGAAGATGCCTTTAATGCACGCAGCAATCAATTGGCCCAACGAGTGGAATATGAGATGATCACATCTCCGTTCAAGTGCGAGTTGCAAGATGCCTTTGATGCAGTCACGGCCCAGCAGATGCGGAGCAATCCTGCACTGCTAGTGTCGTGGGTGCGTGACAATATCGCAATCCGTCCCGAAGAGAATGCATTGCACATTGCGCAAACCCCGATGGGCGTGTGGCACTCGCGTGTGGCCGATGGTCGTGGCCGTGATATCTTCTTCGTGGATTTGGCGCGTTCTATTGATATCGAAGCCCGCATGGACCCCGTCACCGGAAAGGTACAGTACCGCTTGGGCAATGACTGGCAAGATGTTGATTTTGAGGCCGCGGAGCAGCAGAATGCCCAAACAGGAACCCTGAAATTGCGCTACACCCCTACCCCGGTCCTTGATGACCCGAAATATTACCACCACTTTACCCTGTCGCGCATCCTGGACGACGGCGCCACTCAATTGCTGAATTACGACGAGGGGGATTCCGGCCTTGAGCAGGGGTCATCGTGGAGCAACACCTTCAAGGACGGCACATTGCTCGATGCTGGCACCTATATGCTTACCAGCGGGACGCGTGCCGCAAGTGGCAAGGTGCTTGTGGCAAACCGCATCTTCACGGTAAAACCTGATGAGACGACGATTATCAATCTGACAATGCGTCAAAGTGATGACATCGTGGCGGTAATCGGTAACTTCAACTCTGAATCCAAGTTCCGGTTGCTGGATAGCGAGATGAGACCAGTGCGGGGCGATGCTGTGAGCATCCTGTCACAAACTGGCCGCGGCTACTTCATCGTGGGTATCTTGGGCGTGGGACAAGAGCCCACCAATCACGCGATGCGAGACATAGCGCAGAAGCGCGCATCCCTGGACAAGTGGGGGCGCCCCATGGTGCTGCTGTTTGAAAACGAGGCCGAGGCCCAGAAATACCGCCAAGAGAACTACGGCACATTGCCTAAAAACATTGTGTACGGCATCGACACCGACGGCAGCATCCGTCGTCAGATTGCCCAAGAGATGAAGTTGCAGAGCGAGACCCAACTACCCATCTTCATCATCGCCGACACCTTTAACCGTGTGATGTTCAGCTCACAAGGATACACCATCGGTCTGGGCGAACAGTTGACCAAAGTGATCAACAACCTGGACAACTGAACGGCATTATAATCAGAATATGTAAAAAGAAACAGGCAAATCATCAAGGTTTGCCTGTTTCTCTGTAGATTGATGAAAGTGTTTATTCAATATGAGTAATCTTCAGCACCTGGCGCTGGTTGTCAATCTCGATTTTACCCAGCCGGCCCAATACACTCTGACCCAAGAGCAGAGGCGCCTTCTGGTTGAGAACGACCGAGGCCTTCACATTGTTGAGCGTGAAGCCACCGAAGTCAACCTCTTTCAGGTTGATGACCGTACCCACGCTGACATTGCCGTTGGCATCCATATAGCGCTGAGAGCCCACGATATCACTATCACTGAGGTAGCCGTTCTTCACCATGAAGGTAGCCTCTACCATCGATAAGGTGACATCACTGGCTCCAGTGTCAAAAATGAAGTAGAGGGGCAAATCGTTGACCCGGCATTTCACCTTGCAAACACCGTCCTCCTTGGTGAACGGCACCTCACCTATTGTCTCTTCGCCCTCGGTTTGGTTATCACGCTGGCCGAAAGCCGTGTCGCTGTCATCATCAACATGGTTGAACTCCTCGATGAGGGCTTTGAACTCGTCGGTGTCCCTGATGTTATCCAAGTCGGTATCACGGCTGATGTGACCGAAGTGCCTGTTTCCTAACTCGAGAGACTTCCTGAGGTAGCGTAAGGCATTCTCTCTGTCATTCATGCGTGAGTACAAGCAAGCCTTGTTATAGTATCCATCAAAACTGGTGGTATCACGGGCTATGATGGTGTCGATACATGCTATGGCCTTTTCATTGTCGCCCAAACCCAGATAGGCATAGGGGGAGCATCGATAATCCTGGGGTTCGCTTTCCAGTTCAATCACTTTGCGGTAATCGTTCTCGGCGAGATCGTTCTGACCTTGTTGGGTGTAGATTAAAGCGCGTGAATTGTAATAATAGGCGTTCTTGGGCTCAAGGACGATGGCCATTGACAGGTCTTCGAGTGCATCATCGAGGTTTCCATTCAGCCTCTTGTAATAGCCTCGCTGATGATAGCCAGCGGCAAACTCTGGCACCTCTTCTATCACCTTGTCCCATATGTCGATTGCTCCTTGGTGGTCTCCCATCTCAGAAAGAACTACAGCCTTGAATTCCAAATCATCCAGGTCATCGGTGTTCAGGTTGAGCGCCGAGTTGATGCTGCTCAAAGCCTTCTTCATGTTACCCATGTCGTAGTAGCAGTGTGAAAGACGATAATAGGTAGCATCGTCAGCATCCTTCTCATTGGCTTTGTTATAGGCCTCGATGGCTTTGTTGTACTGTCTATTGCTTTCATACATATAACCCATCAACTCAAACCAAGAAGCATCATTGGGATTCTTGGCCGCCTGAACCTTCAGTTTTGTAATCAGCATCGAGAAGGCGGGTTCCTCCAACGATATTGCGAGCAGAACCGCTTGCTCATCAAAGTCGTATTTCAACACTGTGATGATGTCGTCGGTGGCTTCGTCCCACTTCTTGAGCCCAATATAGGATTCGGCTCGGAAAGAGTAAACGTAGTAATAGTCGCTCGATAGTTTTGCGACATAATTAAACTGTTTGATGGCATCCTCCCAACGCTCTTGGGCATTGGCATTGCGTCCCAATCCCATGTAGCCAAGCGTTTCACCCGGTTCCATCTCAATCAACTTGCGGTAGTCGGCATCCGATAGATCATATTGGCCTAACTCATAATACAATTGGGCTCGTTTATCAAAGAGGATTACCTGGTCGGAGGGACATCTTTTAATGCCCTCGGCAAAAGTGGATAGCGCCTTGGTGGTGTCTTCGAGTACCAGGAGTACGCCTGCCTTGGCCAGGTAGGCCATGCACAGATACTCCGAATCCTTCTTGGGCAGGTACTTCAAAGCAGCATCGGCTTCGCTTAATGCCTTGCCGAAATCATTCCTGGAGTAATGGATAGCCGAGACCAAGGTGTGTGCATAACCGTTCTTGGGATTGTCTTGCAACTCCCTGGAGAGGTATTCAAACGCCTCATCGTAATTATCGTTCTGAAATGCTTCGAGGCCACGCTGATAGTTATAGGTATCAGGCCGCTTGAATTTTTCGGCATGAGCCTCGATACCCATCATCATGAACCCGAAGAGGAGTATCCAGATACTAATGTTTTTCATAATCTTCAGATGCTAAAATGATACATAATCCAACTGAATAAGGGTGTATATAACTCTAATCAGCAGGCTTCATGGCGAAACCTGCTGTATCGAGCATTATCCTGCTACGGAATCAGAGCAGGGCGTCGAGCTTGGCGGCCAGGGCATCATGGGTGATGGTGCCCACATGCTTGTCCACCATTTTGCCTTCCTTGTCAAAGAAGAGCAGCGTGGGGATGTTGCGGATACCATACTCCACACTCAGTTCGTCGCCGTCGTCGACATTGTACTTGCCGATGATGACACGATCCTCGTAGGTTCCTGCCAACTCCTCGATAATGGGAGCGATGCTGCGGCAGGGGCCGCACCAGGGTGCCCAGAAGTCAATCACCACGGGTTTACCCGATTCCAGTAACTCTTTGTAATTAGCGTCGTTAATTTCTTTTGCCATTGCTATTTGTTGTTTACAGTTTATTTATTAATGAGTAATTTATCCATTAGCAAAAATAGTGCCAATTGTGTCAAATGCGTGACATTTATGACATTTTTTATTCGTTTCCAGCCATCACACCCGGGCATTGACCTTGAACATGATGCCCGATTCGCGCAGGGCTTCCATCAGGCGCTTATCGATGGTGATGGGTTTGCGGGAGCGCAACATGACATAATTGCCGCTCAACTGGTCCCTCATGCGGAAGTAAAGGTCGCATTTGTTTTCTCCTGCAGCATTGAGGTACTGTTTCATAAACTCCACTTCTCCCAGGTCGCTGTCATTCAACGAGATGACAAGATTGTGTACCATCTTGCCCTTGAGGTTTTCCAGCCGGTCGATGGAGCGCACATTGAAACGCACATTGTCGCCATAGCCCCTCTCGTAGGCTCCACGCACTACAATGGCATATCCCGGGATGCCAAACTTCTGGTAGTCGACATATTTATCCCCGAAGAGCATAAATTCAAACGAACCGGAATAGTCCTCAATCTTCATGATGCCAAATTGGCCTCTCTTGCCCATGCGCGTCTGGAAGTCAACCACGAGGCCACCCAGCGTGAGTTCTTTATCCACTTGGTCGGCACGGTTCTTGACTTCGGCAAGCGGGGTGTTGCAGCCATAGGTCACCTCGATGTAATAAGGATCGAGCGGATGGGCCGACAAGTACATGCCCACCAGCTCCCGTTCTCGATTCAGGCGCTCGAGCTGTGACCAGGGCTCGGCCTTGGGGATGGCAGGGGTAGCGACCTCGACCCCGCCGATAGCGCCGAACAGCGAGTTCTGCATCTCCTGCACGCTAGCCTGGTAGCGGCTGCCGAAGCGCATGAGCGTCTCGCTGAAGACCTCACCCCGCGGGTTCGTCTCAAAGAAGTCTTCGCGCTTGATTTCCTTGAAGTCGTCAAAGGTGCCAGCCAGAGCCATCGATTCCAGTGCCTTGCGGTTGCAGGCGCGCTGGTCGATGCGCTGTACAAAGTCAAAGATATCCTTGAACGGGCCTTCCTTTTCACGCTGCTCGATGATGGAGTCCACGCAGCCCACGCCCACGCCCTTGATGCCGGCGAGTCCAAAGCGGATGCGGCCGTCACGGGTGGCACTGAAGTTCTTGTAACTCTCGTTGATGTTCGGTCCCAGCACCTCGATGCCCATCGAGCGGCACTCGTCCATATACTTGGAGAGCTTGTCCACATCGTTGAGGTTGCTGCTCAGCACCGCAGCCATGTATTCGCTGGGATAGTTGGCCTTGAGATAGGCAGTCTGGTAGGCGACCCAGCTGTAGCAGGTGGCGTGCGATTTGTTGAAGGCATAGGACGCGAACTTCTTCCAATCCTCCCAGATCTTGTTGAGCACCTTTTTGTCGTGTCCGTTCTTCTCGCCGCCCTCATAGAACAGGGTCTCCAGCTCGTTCATCTTGTCAATCTGCTTCTTACCCATCGCCTTGCGCAGGGTGTCGCTCTGGCCGCGGGTGAAGCCAGCCAGCTGTCGCGACAGCAGCATAACCTGCTCCTGATAGACGGTGATGCCGTAGGTCTCCTTCAGGAATTTCTCCATGCACGGGATGTCATACTCGATGGGTTCCACGCCATGCTTGCGGTTGATGAACTGCGGGATGTATTCCATGGGACCCGGCCTGTAGAGGGCGTTCATCGCAATCAGGTCCTCGAAGCAGGTGGGATGCAACTCAATGAGATACTTCTGCATACCGGCCGACTCGAACTGGAAAGTGCCTGCGGTCTGTCCCTTGCAATACAGTTCATAGGTCTTAGGGTCATCGATAGGAATTTTCTCGATGTCGATGTCGATACCGTGGTTCAGTTTGATATTGGCCAGCGCCTCCTTGATGATGGAAAGGTTTTTCAACCCCAGGAAGTCCATCTTGATCAGTCCTGTGCTCTCGATGACGCCGCCCTCATACTGGGTGACGATGATGCTCTCGCCGTCGCTGTCGGTAGCGGTGCTCACAGGAACCCAGTCCGAAATGGGGTCGTGGCCGATGATGACGCCACAGGCATGGACGCCGGTGCTGCGGATGCTGCCCTCGAGTTTCTCGGCAAAGCGGATGGTCTCACCCACCCTGGGGTCGCTGTTGTCCAGCTCGGCACGGAACTCGTCAAAGCATTCCAGGCAGTTCTTGACCGTGATCTTGTATTTCTTGCCGGGCTTCTCCTCGGGCATGTCGTTGGGCGTCGACGGGATGAACTTTGCCAGACGGTTGCTCTCGGCAATCGAGAGGTCTTCGACGCGCGCCACATCCTTAATGGCGCTCTTGGCTGCCATCGTGCCGTAGGTGACAATATGCGCAACCTTCTCGGCTCCATATTTCTCGGTTACATAGTTGAGCACAGCCGCACGGCCATCGTCATCAAAGTCGGTGTCGATATCAGGCAGCGAGATACGGTCGGGATTCAAGAATCGCTCGAACAGCAGATCATACTTCATTGGGTCAATCTTGGTGATACCCAAGCAATAAGCCACTGCCGAGCCGGCTGCCGAGCCGCGTCCAGGACCCACCGAGCATCCCAGTTTAGGTGCCATTCTGATATAGTCCTGCACAATGAGGAAGTAGCCGGGGAATCCCATGTTCTTGATGGTTTCCAACTCAAAGTCGAGCCGTTCGCGGTGCTCCTGGTCCAGGTCGGGCCAGCGTTCCTTGGCGCCCTCATAGACGAGGTAGCGCAGGTAGTCGTCCTCATTATCAAAGCCGTCAGGCAGCGGGAAATCTGGTAGAATGGGCCCATGGTCAATGCTGTAAATCTCCACCTTGTCCAAAATCTCGTTGGTGTTCTGCAAGGCTTCAGGAATATCGCCGAACACCCCATTCATCTCCTCCTGGGTCTTGAACCACTCCTGTTTGCTGTAGAGCATCACATTGTCATCAGTGAGCTTTTTGCCGGTTGAGAGGCATATTAGGCGCTCGTGGGCGTCGGCATCGGCCTCATTGACAAAGTGGGAGTCGTTAGTGCAGATGAGTTTCACCTCCAATTCGCGGGCAAACTGTATCAAGGCATCATTGACAAGACACTGCTTTTCGTAGGTCTCATGGTTAGCCCGCGCCACGGTAGCTTTGTGGCGCTGCAATTCCAGATAGTAGTCATCGCCAAACACGCTCTTGAACCACTTGATTGTCTCGCGTGCCTGGTTCATCTGTCCGCCCATGATCAACTGCGGTACCTCGCCGCCCAGACAAGCCGAACAGCAGATGATGCCTTCGTGATACTTTTCGAGCTCACTGTGATCGGTGCGGGGGTGCATGTACTTGCCCTCGGTCCAAGCATGTGAAACGATTTTTATCAGGTTCTTGTAACCCTGCAGGTTCTTGGCCAACAAGATGAGGTGGTTGCCGTAGTCACGCTTGTCGGTATGGGTGAAACGGGACTGGTTGGCAACATAGACCTCGCAGCCGAAGATGGGTTTGAACTTCTCATCGTCGCCCCGTTTCTTGTTAAGCTTTCCTACATAGTCATGAAACTCCTTAATGCCGAACATGTTGCCATGGTCGGTAATCGCCATGCCGCGCATGCCGTCGGCTATTGCCTTGTCGACCAGTGCCTTGACAGGTGCCATACCGTCAAGGATGGAGTACTGGGAGTGCACATGCAAGTGAACGAATGGTGTCATATCCTATTTCTTATTCTTCTTTTTGGGTGCCTTGATTACTGGAATGTAAAATTACACTATTTTCCCGACCGCACAAAAAAAAGTTATTAACAATAATTTTGCCGGACCGCCAGGTTGTGTGTCGATATGCTGCTGCAGTTGAGCCGTTACTGTCCCATGCGGCTGCAGATTTCGTCGGCGACGGCACTGGCAGCCTTGTAGGACCAGTGGGTATCGTTATAGAGGAACACATCCCGCTCGCCGCGCTCCACGAGGGGCTCGAGGCAGTCGCGGGTGATGAGGACGCGCGGGTCGTCGCCCAGGATGCGCCTGATGTCGCCGTTAACGGTCTTGCGGGCATAGGGGTTGTCGACAATGTGGTCCTGATAGAGGTCATACTTGTCGACAGGCACGACAAGCAGCAGGCGGATGCCCTTGTCGCGGGCCTTGTCGGAGAGCAACTGCCAGGTGTGCCTCATCTTCTCCTCATGCCGCGGGTTGACAGCCATCTGCTGGATGTCCTCGGCATAGATGTAGAGGCGCTGCTCGCCGCCCGGGTAGGAGAAGTAATCGCCGTCGAGCGTCAGGTCGATGATGGGCGGCGTGGTAAAGCCCGAGCGGTAGGCAAAGTAGTCCCTAAGGCGGGCAAGGGACCACTGGTTGGGGCTCTTGCGGGCGAGCTTCTTCTTGTCGGCGCGCACGAGCTGCAACGAGGACTTGGGGTCGAAGCGGTACATGAACTCGTCAACGCCCCGCTCGGCGCACTCGACGATGAGCACGGGGGCGTTGGTGCTGTCGATGATTCCCAGGTTCATGATCTCGTAGGCAAAGGTGTAAGGGTTAAAATACATGTGGCGCTCACAGTTCACCACCTTGACACCACGCTGCGCCATGTAGTTCTGGTAGCCGTCCACGCCCCGCTCCGAGAATGATGTGCCCACCGTGATCACATCGGCACGGCTGCGGTTGAGCTCGTCCAGGTCATAGACCGTGGTGAACAGCATCCCGGGAATGTAATGCTTGGCCAGCGTGCTGTCATACTCGTTGCCGAAGGGGATGAGCTGCAGCCGCCCGATATCGCCACTGGTGTAGGGGCAGATGCACAACGAGAACCAGATCACGCCAGCCACGAGCAGGAGCCACAGCGGCAACAGGGTGTAGGATATCTTGATGAGAAACTTCTTCATTGCAGATGAGCGTTAAAAATACTGTTGTTTTACCCCCCTCAGAACTGGAAATAGATAAATGTCTGGACCTGACCCGAGAACAATATCATGACCAAGAGCAGGGTGATGTAGAGCGCATAGCGGGCGGCGGCGTGACGGAAGATGCCCCAGCCGTCGATCTGCAGGGCGTGCTGCTTGTCGCGCTGCAGCCACTCGCAGTAGATGAGCGCGGCACACATCGCCAGGTCGCCCTTGCCCAGCACGGGCCCCAGGCCCATGGTGGTCCAGTTGGTAAAGATGCCGTAAATGAACCGGCTGGCCTGGGCCATCGAGTCGGACCGTATAAACACGGTGACGATGACAAACACGACGAAGGTGAACAGCATCTGCAGGAACTCCACCAGGGTGGGATAATAGCGGCTGCCCGTGATAGTGTTGATGGGATACTTCTTGTTCACGCCCAGACCGTTGTAGACCAGCAACAGCACGCCAAAGGCCAGTCCCCAGCACACATAGGTCCAGCTGGCACCGTGCCACAAGCCGCTCAAGCCGTAGACGATGAGGATGTTGACGGCCTTGCGCAGCTTGCCGCGACGGCTGCCGCCCAGGGGGATGTACACATAGTCCTTGAACCACGACATGAGGGAGATGTGCCAGCGCCGCCACACCTCGGGGATATTGCGTGCAAAAAACGGGTTGTTGAAGTTGCGCATCAGGTTGAAGCCGAACAGGCGGCCGCAGCCGATGGCGATATCGCTGTAACCCGAGAAATCACAATAGACCTGCAGGTGGAACAGGGCGGCCATCGCCAGCAGCGACAGGCTGGACAAATCTTCATACTGCCCCCAGTACATGTTTACCGTCACGCCACAGTTGTCGGCAATGACGAGCTTCTTGAAGAAGCCCCACAGCATCTGCCGCAGGCCGTCGACAGCACTGCAGTAGTCAAACGACCGCTCGCGCTGGAACTGCGGCAGCAGGTTCTTGGCTCGCTCGATGGGACCCGCTACAAGTTGCGGGAAGAAACTGATATAGGCAAAGAACTCCACCACATCGCGCGTGGGACGCAGCTTGTGCTGATAGACATCGATGCTGTAACTCAAGGCCTGGAAGGTATAGAAGCTGATGCCCACCGGCAGGACGACCTCGCTGGTGACCCAGTCAAGCTCATAGCCGAAGGCGGACCGCAGCACCATAGCGAGGCTGTCGGCAAAGAAGTTGAAATACTTGAAATAGCAGAGAATCGAGAGGTTGAGTATGATGTTTGCCCCGCTCACCAGTTTCTGCCGACCGCGTTGTCCCTCAAAGCGCTCAATCAACACGCCGCTGAAGTAACTGGCCAGCGAGGTCAAGGCGATGAGGCCCAAGCAGCGCCAGTTCCACCAGCCATAGAAGACATAGCTGGCCACGACAAGCAGCAGGTTTTGCCATCGACGGGTCCTGAACACAAACCAGTATAGCGCGAACACCACCGGCAGGAATATCAGAAATTGAAACGAGTTAAAAAGCATGAGTTACTCTATTATTGTCTGCTTCGAAACTGCAAAAATACTACTTTTTTGCCATACTGGAGCCTCTACAGACAATTATTTATTGGCGACCAGCCCGTAAAATATTGAGACACATCGGTTTATTGATTTTGACAGCTACTGCCCTATTCTTTAAAAGTTGAAGTGAAGTTGGATGCGTATACCGTGACGGTCGGTGCCGGCATGGTCACGGTAGGTGAGCCGCCACACATAGTCCACGCGCAGGACAGTAAAGATGTTGTCGAGTCCCACGCCCGCCTCCATATAGGGTTTGCTTCCCATCGGTTGGCACAGGGCATCGGCGGGGAAGACAAACAGCGAGGGATCGCCCATGGCGGGATTGTTCTTGTCGCTGAGGCTGCCCCACACGCCCCGCCACGAGAGCACCTCGCGCAGGCGAAGCCGCTTTATGAGCGGCAGGCGGTTCATCAGCACGCCGTTGCCCCAGTAAGTCAGGTCCCACGACAGTGCCTGGTCGTTGACAAATTCCATGGGCTTCATCAGCGAGTAACTCTCGGACTGGATGGTATAGGATAGGTTCACATTAGGCAACAGCAGGTCGGGATAGGCGACCTGGCTCCACACTTTCTCGCCCTTGAGGATGACATCGGCATAGCCGAATGCCGAGAACCAGAAACGCTTCTGGATTCCCAGTTCGGTTTTGTTCAACTCGTGCAGGCTGCCCATGAAGCCCTTGGGCATATAGGTCTGGCTGAGCGTGATGATGGGCGCATCCATGTTGATGGGAATGCGGTAGGAGCGCGTCTGGTAGAAGGTCTCGCCCGGGGCAAAGCGCAGCTGCACGGTCAAGCCAGCCTGGGTGTAACGGCGGCACGCGGTGCTGTCGGGGCGGACAAAGGGCACCCACGGCGTGGCCTCGTGGATGTTGTGCTCCAGCCCCAACGACAGCGAGAAGTGGTTATACCACTCGTGGCGGTAATCCAGGCGAGTGGTGCGCAGATACTGCATCCTCACATCCTTGTGGCGCTTGAGCGTGAGGAAGACATTGTCCTGATTGGTGTACAGGTAGTGCTGGGCCAGCTTGTCCACATCATAGCGGTGGGTGAGCCTAATGCTGTGGACGGGAAACTCCTGGTCCATCGCTTTTTTGGCAGGAAACGAGTACTCCAGAGAGCCCATATACTTGAACTTCTTGTCACGGAAACCGTAGGCCACATAGCCACGGGCAAACCAGTGACGGCTCAGGTTGACGGTCGTCATGCCGCCCAGCCGCAGGCGCAAGCCCTCCACCGAGTTGCCGCTGATGAAGGTATTCAGCGGGCCGATGTCGAAACGGCTCACCTTGGCAGTCGGGATATAGCCGTTGACGATAACGACAATCACCTGCTCGGCCCAATAAAACAGACGGGAGCCGCGCAGCCTTTTCATCATCTCCTGCAAGGAGGTTGCCGTAGTGCGCATCCCGCCAGGACGGTATTCGAGCCAAAACTCGTCGGGCATGAAGGCGGCACTGGCCGCGGCATGCTGCTCTTCAGGAAAATTAAACACGCCTCCCTCGGGACGCTCAAAGTTGTGGTCGCGGTAGGATGTCTCGCGCCGCGCGAACAGCTCAGGCAAGCCAGGCAGGAGCCTGAGGCTGATTTCCATGTCATCACGCACCTTGAGGCGGGTTCCGCCCTGGCCACGCTCAAAGTCCTGCACGATGCTCATGGCCTCCACATAGTTTAGATTGATGTCATGGGGAACACCCATCGTCACGCGCTTGATAAACATGGTGGTGTCCTCGAGCGAGACATACAGTCGCCCCAGGAAACCGAAAGTCTGCGGCGTGAAGGGCACGAAACTCAACACAGCGCACCGCTCGCCGTCGACCACGACAGTGTCGTTAAGATAGAATTTATAGAAATCCACGGCAATGCGCGACAACGGGCTCACGAAGCGGTTGGTCAGCAGGGTCACATCGTTCTGGAAAATGTCAATATCGCCCATGTAATCGTCGAGCACTTTCTTGATGCCTTCTTGATTGATGTGCTCATCGATGCCGGCGCTGCTGGTACCCATGATGAGCCGCTTGTGCGTGCCGCCGCCGTAGTATTCCCGCGCCACGGTCTCCTTGATGGAGAAGGGCAACACCCGCTGCCCCGTGAGCAACGAGGTGTCGGCATATTGCTCAATCCATTGCTGCTCTTCGGGTTTGCTGATCAGGTCATCGAGGTTGCCCAGGCCCAGCATCATCCGTTCATAACGGCAATAGCCGTAATGCGGCATCCGTCGCGGATCACCATCGTCGCGACGCTCACGCAGCCGCTTGACCATCTCCACGGCAGGATTGTTCTTCTTGCTGTAACGCTCCTTGCCACGGCGCACGACGACCTCGTCGAGTTCCACTCCTTCGGCCACCAGGTCCACAACCACAACATTGCCGCGCCCAGGCTTTATTTCAACCACCTTAGGACGATAGCCCAGCGCCGTCACGCGCAGCCTCGAGAACGAGGCGCGTGAGTTGACGGTGAAGCCGCCCGTCTCTCCAGCCAATGTACCCTCGCTGGTACCGACAAGGGCAATCGAGGCATGGGCAATGCCCTCATGCGATAACGAGTCGCGTACCAGTCCCGTCACCTGAGTGATATGCGCATCATTTTGAGCCCCCGCCGCCACAGCGTGGGCGACAAGGACGACAAGCAGGGCAATATGTAGCATGAACGATTTCACACGGGGTGCAAAATTAGTGCTTTTTCAGATTGTATCAGGTGACAATACCCATTTTTTTGAATTTTTACCTGCGCGCCTGCGACAATCGGGCAAGACAGGCTGCGCCTCGGGATAAAAAACAAAAATCTTGTTTTTTGTTTTGTTCTCCGCTCGGCTTGCACTATCTTTGCAGGCTGCAAGTCGATTATCAGGCGATGTTGAGAATAAAGAAGCTATACACTTTTATGCTGTCCAGGTTCCTGCCCAGGTTCCTGATGACTTTCTGTATCTGCCTGTTTATTGTGATGATGCAGTTCCTGTGGCGCTACATCGATGAACTTGTGGGCAAAGGCCTGGGTGTGGATGTGATTGCCGAACTTTTCTTCTATGCCGCCCTGTCGATGGTGCCCCTGGCGTTACCGTTGAGTATCCTGCTGGCTGCGCTGATGACCTTCGGCGACTTGGGAGAGCATGTCGAGTTGACGGCGTTGAAGTCGTCGGGTATCTCGCTGACGACCATCATGAAGCCGCTCGCTGTGCTGATAGGAATCGTTGCCATCGGTGCCTTTTTCTTTCAGAATAATGTGTTGCCCAAGTCGCAGGTGAAGATGTGGACACTGCTGTTTTCGATGCGCCAGACCTCTCCCACACTCGACATCCCCGAGGGTGCAGTCTACAGCCAGATTCCCGGCTATAACATCTTCGTCAAGCGCAAGGATAAGGAGCGTGACATGCTGCACGGGGTGCTGATATATGATGTGTCTAATGCTGCTATGTATCCGCGCATCGTGGCTGCCGACTCAGGACGCCTGTCGATGACCGAGGACAAGCGGCACCTGGTGCTGACTCTATACAAGGGGTCATGGTATGAAGAGATGAAGGGCGGAGGCGGCGTGCGTGGCATGAGCGGTGAACTCTACCGCCGTGAGACTTTCCACGACAAGGAAATCATGATACCTTATGACGCCAACTTCACCCGCATGGACGACGAGACGATGCGCTCGCAATATGTGGGCAAGAATATCACCGAACTGCGCCAGACTATCGACTCGGTGCGCATTAGGGTTGACAGTGCCGCTACACAGGTATTATCCAAAATGCGGACGACTCCCGTGTGTGGCGTACCGTCACAGCGCATGGTGGTGAAAGATGGAAAAGTCCACTACGAACGCTCCCGCGAGGTACAGGTGGACCAGCCCGTCGACATCGACGAGATCATGAAGCAGTTGCCGCCGACAGAGCAGCAACAACTGCTTAATCAGGCCATCATGCGCACGACCATGACAATGCAGGACCAGCAGTTCCAGGGTTACAGTATCAACGATGATAATTATGTGATTCGTCGACACCAGATTGAGTTGATGAAGAAGTTCACGCTGTCGCTGGCATGCCTGATTTTCTTCTTCATCGGTGCACCGTTGGGAGCCATCATCCGCAAGGGTGGCTTGGGAATGCCCATCGTGGTGTCGGTGCTGCTGTTCATCGTCTACTACATCATCGACAACATGGGGTATAAACTGGCACGCGACGGCAGATGGCCGGTGTGGCAGGGCATATGGCTCAGTTCGGCTGTGTTGCTGCCGCTGGGCATCTTCTTGACGAAGAAGGCCGTGAATGACTCGGCAGTCTTCAACCCCGATGCTTGGCTTAACTTCTTGAGACGGTTCACGGGCCTGCACCAGACGCGCAAACTCGAGGCCAAAGAGGTCATCATCGACGAGGTGGTCGACGAGGTGGCACTGGCACGCATCGATGGACTGAAGACCGCTTGCAGCGAACTGCTCGACCGTTACCCCGGGCGCCAGGGTTACCTGAAATACTGGCAACAGGGTTATGACAAAGCAGCCATCAAATCGCTTGCCGAACATGTGGACTCGGTGGTGGACTACCTGTCCAACTCGAGGGACCAGATGGTTCTGAACAAAGCCATGGACTTTCCCGTCATACGCCAGCTGCTCACCTATCAACCCGTTACCATCAAGAATGTGGGAACGGTCATCGCCGCCTTGTTCCCCATCGCATTGCCGTTGTGGCTTGTGGGACTGCGCCACCAGAAGAACCTGAAGCGCGACATCAGCATGACCATCAAGACCTGTGACCAGCTGACAGCCATCTTCAATGGCGAGTACAACCGTGAGATGGAGTATAGTGTGAAATAAGCTAATTGAACACGACAGATTTTTATATGCTCATGCACAGAGTAGTGTTTTTACAGCATACTTTGTGCAAGAATAATAATAAAAGACAATGGAAGAAATCAAGCTTAACACGATAGACGAGGCCGTAAAGCAACTGCAAAGCGGCGGTTTTGTCATTGTCGTTGACGACGAGGACCGCGAGAACGAGGGCGACTTCATCATAGCCGCCGAGAAAATTACTGAGGAGAAGGTCAACTTCATGCTGCGAGAGGGTCGAGGCGTATTGTGCGCCCCCATCACTGCCGAGCGCTGCCATGAGCTCGAACTCAACATGCAGGTCGACGACAACACCTCGATGCTGGGCACGCCCTTTACCGTAACCATTGACCTGCTCGACGGCTGCACCACCGGCGTGTCGATGCACGACAGGGCGATGACCATCCGTGCCCTTGCCAATCCGCACAGCAAGCCACAGGACTTCGGGCGTCCAGGCCACATCAACCCGTTGCGCGCCGTCGACAAGGGCGTCCTCAAGCGTGCGGGCCACACCGAGGCCTCAATCGACCTGATGCGTATTGCCGGCCTCTACCCTGCTGCCGCCCTCATCGAGATCATCAATCCCGACGGCACCATGGCACGCCTACCCCAACTGATGGAGGTTGCAAAAAGATTCGATATGCCCATCATCACCATCAAGGACCTGATAGCTTATCGATTGCGCACCGAGAAGGTGGTAGAAGTGGGCGACGAGGTGGATTTGCCCACCCAGTACGGGCACTTCAGGCTCATCCCCTTCCGCCAGATCAATAACGGCTTGGAGCACATTGCCCTCATCAAAGGCCAGTGGCACCCCGACGAGCCCATCCTGGTTCGTGTCCACTCCTCGTGTGCCACGGGTGACATCTTTGGCTCGATGCGCTGTGAGTGCGGCGAGCAACTGCACATGGCCATGAAGATGATTGAGCAGGAAGGCAAAGGCGTGCTCGTGTATATGAATCAGGAAGGACGCGGCATCGGGCTGATGAACAAAATCAAGGCTTACAAACTCCAGGAGGACGGCTATGACACCGTCGATGCCAATGTGCATCTGGGCTTCAAGCCCGACGAGCGAGACTACGGTGTGGGTGCCAATATCCTGCGCATCCTGGGCGTAACCAAAATGCGCCTGATGACCAACAACCCTGTCAAGCGCGTGGGACTGGAGAGCTATGGTCTGGAGGTCGTTGAGAATGTGCCCATCGAGGTAACTCCCAATCCCTACAACAAGTACTACATGCACACCAAGAAGACCCGCATGGGACACGAACTGCACAAGGTCGATTGAGCATCGGGCCGCTAGCAGGTTAAAGGTTAAAGAAGCATCCGCACTCCTTTGTTTGTAGATTCAAAACAGTGATGATGGAACAGGGATTCAGTGAAATAATGGAGTTTGTCGAGCATGAAATCGTACCGCGCTATGATGACTTTGATGCGGGGCACAGGCGCGACCATGTCCATACGGTTATTGAGCAGGCCCTGAGCCTGTCACATTATTATCCCGAGGTGGACCGCCGCCTGTTACTCGTAGCGGCCGCCTATCACGACCTAGGGCTGGCCTACGGTCGTGACGAGCACCACATCCACAGTGCCCGCATTGTGCGCGAGGATGAACGCCTGCGTCGATGGTTCACTGACGAGGAAATCAATACCATCGCCGATGCCGCCGAGGACCATCGCGCTTCCAGCGGCCACGAGCCCCGCACCATCTACGGCCGCATCGTTGCCGAGGCCGACCGTGTCATCGACGGTGAGACTATCGTGCGGCGTGCCCTGCAGTACGGCTTGAAGCACTCCCCTACCCTTGACAAGGAGGGGCAGTACAAGCGCTTGATGGAGCACATGCACGAGAAATATGACTATGGAGGTTACCTCAAGTTGTGGATTCCGCATGGCAACAATGCCATGCGGCTTGAGCAGTTCAGGCAGATGCTGGCCGACGAGCCGGCTTTCCGTCGCCTGTTTGACCGTATCTTTGATTCGCTATCAAGTACTAACCAATAGTAATATATATAATAATATAATGAAAAAGACATTATCTGTTTTATGGGCCGTCTTGACCGGTTTAACGGCTCTGGCTACCATCCCCGATGGCTATTACACCATTGCCGTCGGCAAAAGCGACGAGGCCCTGATGACCGCACTTGAGAGTATCATCAGCATGCACCGTGAACTGAGTTACAATGCCTTGTGGGACAGTTACCCCTATACCGACGCGGGCAGCGATGGCTATTACATCGACATGTATTCCACCTGCAAGTACAATCATGACTCCCCTCACCCTGGAGGTGCATCTTATGTGGGCCAGGGCCTCAACCGCGAACACTCGTTCCCCAAGAGTTGGTTTGGCGGCGAGGAGGACCCCATGTTCACCGACCTGATGATGATTATCCCTGTCGACGCCTATGTCAACCAACGCCGCAGCAACAACCCCTATGGTGTGTGTGCCGGCGGCGAGACCTATGTCAACGAGGAGTTGGGCGTATCCATGCTCGGCAAGTTGGGAACGAGCACCTACAACGGCTACACATTGACGGTCTACGAGCCCGATGACGAGTACAAGGGCGACTTTGCCCGCATCTATTTCTATATGGTCACCTGCTACAAGAGCCTGGTGGGCACTTGGCCCGGCAGCGACCAGCTGGACTATGCCGACAATGGTTACAAGGCGTTCTCGGACTGGTCCATCCAGATGCTCATGGAGTGGCACCGCGCCGACCCCGTCAGCGACAAGGAACGCGCACGCAACGAGGCAGTTTACAGCAGCATTGTCGGCAATAAGGACTATGGGCAAGGTAACCGCAACCCCTTTGTGGACCACCCCGAGTTGGCCGAATACATCTGGGGCACCAAGCAGCATGTATCGTGGACCGGCGAGGACACCCCTGTTGACCCGATTGTCAAGCGCACGCCCGAGATGCTCCCCGTCGACACGACAGCCATTGCTCCCGGCGCCTTCCGCGCCGACTGGACTTCGGGCGGTGATGTGTCGAGCTACACGCTGCATGTCGACCGCATCGCTGCCAGCGAAGATGACCTCGTCACATTGATGATGTCTGAGAACTTCTCGGGCATTACCACTAACTCTGACGGCAACAGTGACATCGGCTCCTCGCTTGACCGCTACACCGACAACCCGGGTTGGACGGGCTACAAGGTCTATACTGCGGCAGGCCAAAGTATCAAGGTTGGCACATCCTCGGCCATCGGCTATCTTGTTACTCCTGAACTCGATCTCGAGAGCACCGTGACTGTAGTGTTCAGCGCCAAGAATTGGAGAGGCTCGGCGGGCAGTGACAACAGTTCAGTTATCGTTTCGTGCGGCGATATAACCAAGACCATTCCCATCGCTGACACTGTCGCCACCTATACGGTAGTCCTGCGTGGCTGCACAGCCGACAAGGTGAAGTTTACAATGACGGCTGTCAGCAAGCGTTTCTATATCTATAATGTCGATGTGTATAACGGCGACCTGTTGCTGAATCCGCCCATGACGCGTGACATCGTCGAGGAGGGAGATTCCACCTGGCGCACCGTCAGCGGCATCACCGATACCTGCTACACCGTACAAGCGCTCGCCAAAGGTGTCTATGAGTATTATGTCAAGGCCATCTATACCGACGGCACCGAGAGCGTGTGGTCCAATATCCAGCACGCAACGATTACCGCCTCGGCTGACCAACCGCTAGTAGGAGATGTGAATTGCGATGGCGAGGTAGATATCAATGATGTGACGACATTGATTGATGTAGTGCTCGGTAGAGTCGTTGAACAGTTTGACGAGGATGCCGCCGACCTCGACCATGATAACGATATCTCAATCAACGACATCACGACACTGATCGATATCCTGTTGCATGGCGTTCATTAGAGCCACTGCAAGAATTGACTGAAAACCTCTTGAGGACACGCATGATGACAGGGCGTGTCCTCAATTGTTTTAACTGGCATGATGTTTGCTTAATAATTTACAGTTATCACAATCATTTAAAACAAGAAAAAAAGGACAACAATGATACAAAACCAGCACGACATGCAAGAAAAGTACTGGAATCAGGATATTACGCTGCCCAAAGCGGGTGCAGACTTCCCTGATGAAGAGGACGAAAATGATGACCAGTTGCCTGGCGGAGGAGGATTCCCGGGAGATAGCGGAAACGACAACCCGTCCTACCGTGAGACCCGACAGCGACGAAATGTCAGTCGGGGTGACAATTCGGCAACTCCCGTCATCGACAAATATGGCAAAGACATTACCCGTGAAGCGGCCGAAGGTCGCTTGGACCCTGTTGTTGGCCGTGAACAGGAGATAGAGCGTTTGGCCCAGATTCTGAGCCGTCGCAAGAAAAACAACCCTGTCATGATTGGTGAGCCCGGTGTCGGCAAGAGTGCCATCATCGAGGGGCTTGCCAAGCGCATCGTTGAGCGCAAGGTGGCGCGTACCCTGCTTGACAAACGCATTGTTTCACTAGACATGGCAGCCATTGTGGCAGGCACCAAGTACCGTGGACAATTTGAGGAACGACTCAAAGCCGTTATCGATGAAGTGAGCGCCAACAAGGATGTCATCATGTTTATCGACGAGATCCACAATATCGTAGGAGCTGGTAACGCCAGCGGTTCGATGGATGCTGCCAACCTGCTGAAGCCGGCTCTGGCCCGTGGAGAATTCCAGTGCATTGGCGCCACAACCCTTGACGAGTACCGAAAGAGCATCGAGAAAGACGGTGCCCTTGAACGCCGTTTCCAGAAGGTACTGGTTGAGCCCACTACTCCTGAAGAAACACTCGAAATACTGAAAAACATCAAGGACATGTATGAGAAGCACCACGGTGTTTCCTATACCGACGAAGCCTTGCGTGCTTGTGTGACTTTGACCGACCGTTACATCAGCGACCGTTTCTTCCCTGATAAGGCTATCGATGCCATGGACGAGGCAGGGTCACGCGTGCATATCACCAAGGTGGACACGCCCAAGGAAATCGAGGAACTCGAGCAGCGCATTGCCGAAGCCCAAGAGAATAAATTCAAAGCTGTCCAGGCACAGAACTTCGAGAGCGCAGCCAGTTACCGTGACCAGCAGGAAAAACTCAAAGCCGAGCTACAGGAGGCCAAGGAGCGCTGGGAAGCCGAACTAGACAGCCGTCGTGTTACCGTCAACGAGGGACATATCGCCGAGGTGGTCGCCATGATGACCGGGGTGCCCACTCAGCGCATCGCCCAGAGCGAAGGCATTAGACTGCTGGGGATGACCGACGAACTCAAGAAACAGGTCATCGGCCAAGACGAGGCCATCGAGAAAATTGCACGCTCAATCCGTCGTAACCGTGCGGGTTTGCGTGACCCGCGGCGCCCCATCGGCTCGTTCATGTTCCTTGGTCCGACTGGCGTGGGAAAAACCCTGCTGGCCAAGAAACTCGCCCAGTTCCTGTTCAACAGCGACGATGCATTGATCCGCGTTGACATGAGCGAATATATGGAGAAATTCAATGTCTCCAGACTCGTGGGTGCGCCTCCGGGCTATGTCGGTTATGAGGAGGGCGGCCAGTTGACCGAGAAGGTGCGCCGTCACCCCTACAGCGTGGTGCTCCTCGATGAAATCGAGAAAGCACACCCCGATGTGTTCAACATGCTGTTACAGGTGCTCGACGAGGGTAACCTTACCGATGGCCTGGGCCGCAAGGTGGACTTCAAGAACACCATCATCATCATGACCTCCAACATCGGTACAAGAGAATTGAAGGACTTTGGTGCAGGCATTGGATTCAATACCAATGAGTTGACCAAGGAACGCAGCGATTCGGTGATTCGCAAAGCCCTGAACCGCCAGTTCTCTCCCGAGTTCTTGAACCGTGTTGATGATATTGTTACCTTCGGGTCGCTCAATCACGACTGCATCCTTAAGATTGTCGACATCGAGTTGGCATCGTTCTTCAAGCGTGTCGAGGATAACGGTCTGAAACTCGAAATCACCGATGCAGCCAAGAATCTCGTGGCCGACCGCGGATTTGACATCCAGTATGGCGCCCGTCCACTCAAGCGTGCCATCCAGAGCGAAATCGAAGACCCGTTGAGCGAGATACTGCTGCGTGAAGAGGCCAAGGCGGGTGACACCATTGTCATCGATGCCGACGGCGACAAGATTGTAACCAGCATCAAGAAAGCCAAGACCGTCAAGGCACCTAAAGAACAATAAAGCGCCTCTCGGCAAAAATACATTGAAGAGGGCATCAGCAGTAATTCAACCGTTGATGCCCTCTTTTATTGTTTATAAAAATGTTGCTACAGGAGCCTAGTCCTTCAAGGAATAGGTAACAGTGGTCACAACGCGCACTTTCTTTATCCAGGGAGTGTACTCGTCGCGGTTCTCGATGGAGAACTGGCCCTGGTCGGCACTGACAATCTTGTTGAGTTTGCTATGGGAGTTCTTGGCGAACTGCTCGGCAGTGACCTGGGCATTCTCAATAGCCTCCTGCATCATCTTGGGCTTCATCTCCTTGAAGGCGACAAATTCATACTGAATCTGGTTGTCATAGCTATCGCCTGTGATAGCTACGCCCTCACGCAACAAGTCGCCCTGCTTGGCAATGAGTTGACGCACCTGGTCTACATTATTGCTTGTCACCGTAACTACCGAGGTGACGATATAGCGGTAGGCCTTGTTTGTCTCGTACTCGCGGGCCGTCAGGTCAGCCACTTGAGGGGCACCCAGACTAATCTCATTTTCCTTGACGCCGCCTTTAATCAGGAACGCCTTGATCTTGGACTGGGTGGCGGCAATACGATCGTAAAGGCTTGGCAGGTCGTTACCTACTTCCTTGGAAACGATAGGCCAGGTCACCTTGTCGGCAGGCACTTCCTGCTCGGCAAGACCTTTAACACTGACCTTGCGGTCCTTGCTTGCAAAATCATCAATACCAGCCTTGATGAACCAGCCCAAACAAAAGACGCTTAATGCGATAAGGGCTGCCGGAATAATCATTTTCTCTTTCATAATAGTGGCATGAGTTAAATAAAAACCATAATCGCATTGATAACTGCAAAAAGTGCGCCATATTGTGTCAATACAGCAAAAAAATTATGTTTTAATAATTATTTATGTTGTTTCCTCACTTCAACGCCTCGACAAGGGCTTCGGCACAGCGTTCACCGTCGATGGCACTCGAAACGATGCCGCCAGCGTAGCCTGCTCCCTCGCCACAGGGATAGAGTCCCTGCAGGGCGACATGGTGTAGCAACGCGTTGTCGCGGGGGATGCGCAGGGGGGAAGATGTGCGGGTCTCAACACCGATGACGATGGCGTCGTTGGTAAGGAAACCACGGGCATTCTTGCCAAAGACCTTAAAGCCCTTGCGCAGACGATTGGCAACAAAGGGCGGCATCCACAGGTCGAGCCGTGAGGGTTGTACACCAGGGAGATAAGAGGAAGGAGGTATGTTGCGTGACGGCTTGCCATCCACAAAGTCCTTCATGCGTTGCGCTCCCGCAATGAGCGTGTTGCTAGCCTCGGCAAATGCCTTGCGTTCCATGTCTTGCTGGAACTGCATCATCGACAGCACACCATATTTTTTGTAGTGGTCGGGCAGGTCTTCGGGGTGCAGTTCCACCACCATGCCCGAGTTGGCCCAATGTGAACCGCGATTACTTGGGGACATACCGTTGACCACCAGTCCGTCGGGCTCGCTCACGGCAGGCACAACAAACCCACCTGGGCACATGCAGAAGGAATATACGCCACGGTGGTCCACCTGGGTGACAAAGTTATACTCGGCGGCAGGTAGATACTCGCCACGGCCCAACACGCTGTGATACTGTATCTGGTCAATGATGCGCTGCAGATGTTCCAGGCGCACACCCACGGCTATACCCTTGGCCTCAACCGTGATGCCACTGTCGTTAAGCATCCGGTACACATCACGGGCCGAATGACCCGTCGCCAAGATGACGGGACCCTCGAAATGCTCGCCTGTGGCGGTCTCCACCCCGGTTACCGTGTCACCGTCTACAGTCAGACCACTTACCCGTGTCTCGAAATGCACCTCTCCGCCGCAGCGCAAGATGGTCTCGCGCATTGCCTTGATGACGCCGGGCAGCTTATCGCTGCCGATGTGGGGATGGGCATCGATAAGGATGTCCTCGCGAGCGCCATGCTGCACAAAGATGCCCAGAATGCGCTCCACCGATCCGCGTTTCTTGCTGCGGGTATAGAGTTTGCCGTCACTATAGGCACCTGCCCCACCCTCGCCAAAGCAGTAGTTGCTCTCGGGGTTGACAATACCCTCGCGCTGAATCATCGAGGCATCGACACGGCGTTTCATGACATCCTTGCCACGCTCAAGCACAATGGGCTTGATGCCTAACTCGATGAGGCGTAAGGCCGCAAATAGGCCACCAGGCCCCATGCCGACAACGATGGCTTGCCGCTTGCCGTCAACAGGCTTGTACTCGATGGGCGGCACCAGGTAGTCCTGTGTCATGGGTTCGTCGATATAGACACGCACCTTGAGGTTGACCACCACATTGCGCTGGCGCGCGTCGATGGAGCGTTTCAAGATTCTGATACCTTGTATGCTATTGGCAGGTATATCATAGTGGCGGGCCAGGTGCTGGGAAACGGCACCCATGCTTGCAGCCGTGCGCGGGTCAACGCGCAGTTGTAGTTCCTTTTTCATTTAATGATGACTGTATTTTATGGCACAAAATTACTGTAATTTACTTAATTTCGATTAATTTTGCGGTCATAATTCATCACCAATATACCAAACATGGACAAAAAGACAAAACCCTGCGGCATCTTGTTTGACCTTGACGGCGTGTTGCTTGACAGCGAGGGACAATACAGCATCTTTTGGGAAAAGATGGACAAGGAGCATCCAACAGGAGTGCCTGATTTTGCCAATTACATCAAGGGGTTCCACTTGACGAGGATTCTAGGCTACTTTGATAACGATGAAGTGCGCAAGCAAGTGCTTGGCAGTTTGCTGGAATTTGAGCGACAGATGACCTTTGACTTTTTCCCCGGTGCGCTGAAATTTGTCGGTGAGCTACGCGACGCGGGATTGCCTATAGCAATCGTCACTTCCAGCGACCGCAAGAAGATGCAATCGCTTTACAGCCAGCATCCCGAGTTCCCGACTCTGTTTGACCAGATTGTTACCGGTGACATGGTCACCAAGGCCAAGCCCGACCCTGAGTGTTTCCTGCTTGGTGCACAGCTGATTGGAGTGGACATCAAGGACTGTGTCATCTTTGAAGACTCACGCAACGGCCTCATTGCCGCGCGTGAATCGGGTGCACGGGTCATCGGCATATGCACTACCCTTACAGGCGAGGTGGTGCGTCCCTTGTGTGACTTGATGGCAAATGCAGTGAGAGAGCTGTCGGTCCAGCAGGTAATCGGTGACAGGAGTTAGGCGTGTTTTTCAAGCGACATCAATTGTGCATAAAACTGAAAAACCGCAACTAAAAACTCATCACTTTCTTTGCTTGATTCCAAAAAAGGTTGTAATTTTGTCACACCGATGAATACCGACCCAAATATCGAAGATTTTGCTGACAGCAACAACCCGGTAGTGCGCAAGTTCAATGAGTATCTTGATGCTCATGGCATGCGACGGACAACCGAGCGCTATGCTATCCTGAACCGTATCATGGGCATTAACGGTCATTTCACCATCGAGGAGCTGCAGCAGATGATTGAGGGCGATGGTTTCCGCGTGAGCCGCTCAACGGTCTACAATACCGTTGAACTGCTAATGAACGCCAAGATGCTCAGGCGTCATGTCTTTGAAGGCATGCAGGCCCAGTATGAGCGCATCACCCTCCCCCACACCCATCTGGTGTGCACTACCTGCGGAAAAGTCAAGGAAGTGAGAGACCCTAACTTTGCTGCATTTATGAATGCGCGCCGCTTCAACGCTTTCAACACCGACCACTACAGCCTGTATGTCTATGGCACTTGCAGCACCTGTGCACGCAAGTCCAAGCGCAATATGGCTGCTAAAGACGACAAGAGCAAAAAGCATAAATGACTTTATAAAACCTATTTAACACTTTTAAAACCGTTAATTTATCATGGCTAAAGTAAAACCGTTCCGTGGCGTGAGACCGCCCAAGCAGTATGTAGAAAAAGTAGCATCCAAGCCTTACGATGTGCTCTCCAGTGAAGAGGCACGCGCCGAAGCCGGTGACAACGAGATGTCTCTGTATCACATCATTAAGCCCGAAATCGACTTCGAGCCCGGCACTGGCGAACACGAGCCCAAAGTCTATGACAAGGCCGTTGAGAACTTCAAGAAGTTCCAGGACAAGGGCTGGCTCGTCCAGGACGACCAGGACTGCTACTACATCTATGCACAGACCATGGATGGCCGCACCCAGTACGGATTTGTTGTTGGTGCCAGTGTTGAGGATTACCTCACTGGCCGCATCAAGAAACACGAGCTCACCCGCCGTGAGAAAGAGGCCGACCGCATGCACCACATCGAGATCAACAACGCTAACATCGAGCCGGTTTTCCTGGCATTCCCCGACAACAACACCCTGGAGGACATCATCGACCGCACCGCCCAGACCACTCCCGAGTATGATTTCGTGAGCGAGGATGGCATTGGCCACACTTTGTGGGTAATCCGTGACAAGGAGACCATCGACACCATCACCCGTGAGTTCGGTGAAATTCCTTATCTCTATATCGCTGACGGTCACCACCGCACTGCTGCCGCTGCCCATGTGGGCGAGGAGAAGGCCAAGGCCGACCCCAACCACAATGGCACCGAGGAGTACAACTACCTGCTGGCTGTCTGCTTCCCCCAGTCCCACCTCAAGGTGATGGACTACAACCGCGTGGTTGTTGACCTGAACGGCAACACCGAGGAGCAGTTCCTGCAGAAACTCGGTGAGAAATTCATCGTCGAGGAGAAGGGCACCGAAATCTACAAGCCCGCCAAGTTGCACAATTTCTCACTGTACCTGGGTGGCAAGTGGTACTCGCTGACCGCCAAGGAAGGCACCTATGACGACAACGACCCCATCGGCGTGCTCGATGTGACCATCAGCAGTGACTACATCCTGCGCGACATCCTGGGCATCACCGACCTGCGTACCGACAAGCGCATCGACTTCGTGGGCGGCATCCGTGGCCTGGGCGAGTTGAAGCAGCGTGTTGACAGCGGTGAGATGAAGATGGCCCTGGCCCTCTATCCCGTGACCATGAAGCAGATCATCGACATTGCCGACAGCGGCAAGATCATGCCTCCCAAGGCTACCTGGTTTGAGCCCAAGCTTCGTTCTGGTCTCATCATCCACAAGCTCGACTAAAGAACTCAATTTGTAATCAATAACCAGAAAGCGTTAACGGATCCATGCCGTTAACGCTTTTCTGGTTTGATGCCAAGATTATAAAAAAACACTGTCAACAATAAATTCACCGTTTTTTTTGATAATTACTATTATTATAATACTTTTGCACCTAAAATTTAATCAACATATCATTTTATCATAATAACCAAAATCCAAAACTTTATTCATTATGAAAAAGATTCGGCTCACATTACTTTTTGCTGGACTCTTGTCATTGTCCACATCGGCCATGGCTGCCAATGTCGGTGACACTCCCGTTCACCGCCCACTTATTGAAGAATATACCGGCACCTGGTGCGGATGGTGTGTCCGTGGACTTGTCGGCATGGAATTGTTGCGTGAAACCTATGGCGATGAATTTATCGGTGTGGCTTACCATAATAGCGACGCTATGCAGGTAGTGAGTTCCAGCGCATATCCCAACTCTGTCTCAGGCTACCCCACAGCCTACATTGACCGCACCTCTAGGGTAGACGCCCTCTGTGGTTTTGGCGAAATTTCTGGAGATATCGTTAATGTCATGCAGCAGTTTGCCAACCTCCCAGTGATCGCCGGCATTGATGTCACAGCGCAATGGACCAGTGAGGAGCGTACCGGCATCGCCATCAATGTCAACACCTGGTTTACCACCGATAAATCCTCAGCCCAATATGCCATCAATGTCATGCTCATTGCCGACGACCTCCATGGCTCAGGCTCTTCATGGAACCAGAAAAATTATTACTCTGGATACACCGAATTCGCTAACGACCCCTACCTTGGTCCCTGGGTCAAGAAACCATCAAGCGTGTCGGGCATTCATTACAACGATGTGCTTGTGGGCACCAGCGGCGTTGTCGCCAACAGTCTGCCGACGACTATCGTAGCCTATGAGGACTACGGTTTCAACTACACCTTTACTTTAGCCAATCTGCCGAAGCCTTCCCTTATCCAAAACAAGGACAACCTCCATGTGATTGCTGTTGTTGTTGACAAAACGACCAAGAAAGCCATCAATGCCAACAGGTGTTATATTGACGCTTGGGTTAATCCTGTGAAACCTGGCGATGTGAATGATGACGGTGACATAGACATTCTGGATGTGACGACACTCATCGACTATGTTTTAGGCAAGGATTCCGTTGTAATCAATACAGCCAACGCAAATCTGGATGGTGATGACGATATCACCATTGGTGACATTACCGTACTCATCGATCTCATATTGGGTGTCAGGTAATCTTCGCTAAAACACCACGAGCCGGAGTTGCGTTTGATATCAGGTAGCGCAACTCCGGCTTTATTTTTTCCCAGAAACAATCGTTTTGACATTACAACAGCTAAAGATAATCCAAGGTAATAAGCGCAATTCATTAATCACAATAATCGACCGGTTTTTTCGTTTTTTTATCAACAACAGCGCCCTATTTGAAAAAAAAGCATTATATTTGTAGGTTAATAAAAGAAACAAATAAAATAATCACATATAAAGAGACATAACTGTATGAAATTCAACATCCAAAGTAAATTATTGCTCAGCAGGTTGAATGCCGTGAGCAAAGTGGTGAGCAGCAACAACGCATTTGCCATTCTTGACAACTTCCTGTTTGAACTGCAAAGCGACCGCCTGGTGGTAACCGGCAGCGACATGGAAACGCGCCTGACGACCAACATCGAGGTGCAGAATGTGGAAGGTTCCGGTAAATTCGCTATCGATGTGAAGCGCACAATCAATTCACTGAAGGAATTGCCCGACACCGCTCTGACATTCGAAATCAACGATGAGACCCTCGCCGTGAAGGTGACCTACCAGAATGGTTATTATGATGCAATGGCACTGAATGGTGATGAATTCCCCGAGAAGGCAGCCAATGCCAACGATATCAAGCAATTCTCACTGCCTGCCAAGAATATTGCCGCCGGTATCGGACACACCTTGTTTGCTGTCGGCAAGGACGACATGCACCCCCAGTTCACTGGTATCTATTGGGACATCAAGCCCGATATGATCGTGTATGTTGCCAGTGACTCCCATAAGCTGGTGCGTTACCGCCAGACCGATGTGAAGCCCGATTTTGAGCGCAGCTTCATCCTGCCCGCCAAGCCCGCTTCCATTCTCGCCAGCATCATTGACCGCAACAGCGATGATGCCATCAACATCACGGTCGACGAGAGCAGTGCCACCTTTGAAAATGCCGATTACCAGTTGTCTTGCCGTTTCATCAACGGTCGCTACCCCAACTATAACACGGTTATCCCTGAGGACAATCCCTACACGATGGCTGTTGACCGCATGACGCTGTTAAATGCCGTGCGCCGCGTTGCCGTGTTCGCCAATGTTGGCGGTCTCGTACGCCTTGACCTGAGTGCCGACCATGTGGTGCTCACAGCCCAGGATGTCGACCACTCCACCGCTGCCGAGGAGACCATCAACTGTGAATATAACGGTGAGCCCATGAACATCGGTTTCAAGAGCGCCGATGTCATCGATGTGGTGAACAATATCGACTGCGATGGCGTCTTCCTCAAGTTGCTCGACCCCGCGCGTGCAGGTGTCTTTGTCCCCAGTGAGCAGAAACCCGGTGAGGACCTCATCGTGTTGCAGATGCCCATGATGATTTAATCCCATTACAATCAGCAAACAAGCTGACTGCTAACAGCTAATGCTATAAAATAATATAATGGAACTGAACCTGAAACGCCCTCTGGTGGTTTTTGATTTGGAATCCACCGGCTTGAATATCACCGACGACCGTATCATCGAGCTGTCCTATGTCAAGGTATACCCTGATGGCCACGAGGAGAGCAAGACCTATCGGTTCAACCCTGAGAAGGTCATACCCCAGCAGGCTATTGATGTACACCACATCACCAACGAGATGCTTGTGGGCGAGCCCACCTTTAAGGAACGGGCCCATGAGGTTGCCCGCGTGTTTGAGGGCAGTGACATTGCAGGCTTCAACAGCAACCATTTCGACATACCGTTGCTGGCCCAGGAGATGAGCAAGGCAGGTGTCCCCTTTGACCCGAGCCAACACAAGTTCATCGATGTGCAGACCATCTACCACAAGCGCGAGAAACGGGATTTGGAAGCAGCCTGCATTTTCTATTGCGGTCATCCAATGGAGAACCACCACTCGGCTGCCGACGACGCCAAGACCACCCTCGAGGTGCTCAAAGCCCAGTTGGACTATTATGCCAACGATGCCGAGCCCCTGCGCAACGATGTTGACTACTTGTCGCAATACTCGAGCCACAACCGTAATGTGGACCTTGCGGGCCGCATCATCCTCAACGACCAGAAAGTGCCCGTGTTCAACTTCGGCAAGCACAAGGGAAGAAGCGTTGAAGAAGTGTTCACCAAAATCGATTTGGGCTACTATGACTGGATGATGAAGAGTGACTTTGCCGAGAACACCAAGCAGGTCATCACCAAACTCTACATCCAGTACAAGAAACGATAATGCAATTCTAAACAAGCATCATGTTAAAAGGCAAGCACATCATCTTGGGCATCACTGGCGGTATCGCTGCCTACAAATGCGCCACACTAACACGCCTGCTCGTCAAGGCCGGAGCCGAGGTGCAGGTAATCATGACGCCTAATGCCAAGCAGTTTATTCAGCCGCTGACTTTATCCACACTTAGCGGCAAACCCGTCATCAGCGAATTCTTCACTGCCAACACCGGACAATGGAACAGCCATGTTGACTTGGGGTTATGGGCCGATGCGCTTGTCATCGCTCCCGCAACGGCATCTACCATCGGCAAGATGGCTAACGGTGTCGCCGACAACATGCTGGTTACTACCTATCTGTCGGCCAAAGCCCCCGTGTTCGTTGCTCCGGCGATGGACTTGGACATGATGCGCCATCCAAGCACTTTACGCAACCTGGAGCTGCTGAAAAGCTATGGCAATCACATCATCGAACCGGCTGAAGGTGAACTGGCAAGCCACCTCATCGGCAAAGGCCGCATGGAAGAACCCGAGAACATTGTCAAAGCACTGGAAGCCTACTTTGCGGTATCACAGGATCTGCAGGAAAAACGGGTTCTCATCACCGCCGGTCCCACTGTCGAAAGAATTGACCCAGTGCGTTATATCAGCAACTTCTCATCAGGCAAGATGGGTTTTGCCCTAGCCGAAGAATGCGCCTGCCGCGGCGCCCTTGTAACACTGGTAGCCGGCCCTGTGTCGCTCAAGACTGAACACGCCAACATTGAACGCATTGATGTGACCACTGCCGTGGAGATGCATGATGCTGTCATGAACGCGCTGCCCCAGTCCGATGCTGTCATCCTGTGTGCTGCTGTTGCCGACTATCGTGTTGAGAATGTCGCCGACAAGAAAATCAAGCGCGAGAAAGATGCTGCCCCCGTGCTGCGCCTCACTCCCAATCCTGACATCGCCCGTGCCGTTGGACAGACCAAGCGGACTGACCAGGTGAGTGTGGGATTTGCGCTGGAAACCGACAACGAGAATGTCAACGCCCAAGGAAAACTTGAACGCAAAAACCTGAATTTCATCGTTATGAACTCTCTGCGTGACAAGAACGCCGGTTTCCAGGTTGATACCAATAAAGTAACCATCTTCACCGACAAGGGCGAAGTCATTGATGGCGAGTGCAAGAGCAAGCGTGCTGTAGCTCACGATATCGTTGATGTATTATCTAAGTATCTGACAAAACATGAGAAATAAGTTTTTGATGCTGGTGGCTGCAATGTTGTGTGCATTCAGTGCCATTGCCGACGATGAGGCTACCGAACTCAACTGCGAAGTGGAGGTCAATAGCCAAAAAATCACTAACGGCAGTAGAGATGTGTTTGAGGAACTCAAGGAGAAGGTCACCGAATACATGAACACTACCAAGTGGACCAATGCAGTGTTTGGCACCAACGAGAAAATCTACTGCAAACTCATGTTCACGATAAGTTCATGGGATGATGCCACGGGCTTGATGAAGGGCGACCTGCAGATTCAGTCACAACGCCCGGTGTTCAACAGTTCCTATACTACAGCCCTGATCAACTTCAAGGATACCAAGGTGGATTTCCATTTTGAGACTGGTCAGCAGCTTGTGTTCTCGGAAATGGAGATGGAAGACAACCTAACGGCTATCTTGAATTTTTGGGCTTACATGATCATTGCGTTGGATTTCGACTCCTTTGAACTCAACGGTGGGAATCCCTACTATGAGCGTGCGGCTCAAGTCGTGCGACTTGCCCAGAGCACAGGCGAGTCAGGATGGAAAGCGTTTGAGGACAATACCAACCGCAGTGCAGTGCTCAGTGCATTCACCGATAGCCAGACGGCTCCCATCAGGCAGATGCTTTATGACTACCACCGCATGGGACTCGACCAGATGGTCGTGACCGTGGACAAGGGACGATCAACCATCACCCACACGCTCGAGAATTTAGCCAAAATCTATGATGTGGCCCCCTTATCGGTATGCTTGACCATGTTTAAAGATGCAAAGCTCGATGAGCTCATCAACATCTACAGCAAAGCCAATATGACCGAGAAAGAAGCGGTCTATGAAATGCTTTATCAAGTATACCCAAGCGAGACCACGCGTCTGGACAAGATCAAGCAAACCACAACAAATTAAATACCGGGAGATGCAATGATCAAGCAGCTGCACATCTCCAATTATGCACTCATCGACAAACTCGACATCCGGTTTGATGAGGGCTTGACCATTATCACCGGCGAGACAGGTGCCGGCAAATCCATTATCCTGGGAGCGTTGTCACTCATCCTTGGCGAACGCTCCGACAGCAAAGCAATCCGCGACAACAATGCCAAAACCATTGTCGAAGCCACATTCGACATTGGCGGCTATCACCTTGAACGACTGTTTAAGGATAACGACATTGACTGGGATGAGCATGACTGCCTGGTCAGGAGAGAGATTTCTCCCAACGGACGCTCTCGTGCATTCATCAACGACACCCCGGTGCAGCTCAATGTGCTGCGGGAGTTGAGCACATCTTTGCTTGACATCCATTCCCAGCACAGCAACATGCTGCTCGCCCACCCCGCGTTCCAGCTATCAATTCTTGACAATATTGCCGGCAATGCCCAATTGCTTGATGACTATAACCGTTGCTATCACGATTATCGTGATGCGCTGAACCGTCTTGAGCATACAAGGCTAGAAATGGAAAAACTCCGTGCCGACGAGGATTACATCCGTTTCCAGCTGGATCAGCTTCAAGCCTTGCAGTTAAAGCCTGATGAAGATAAAGAACTTGAAGTGCTTCAGCATAAACTGGGCAACATCACCGAACTCAAGGAAAGTTTATGGAATGTGGAAAACACCCTTGACGGGGAAGAAAACAGCATCCTGGAGCGCTTGTCGACAGTAGCATCACTTCTTGAAGACGCCGAGCGCAACCTCAAAGAGGTAGAAGGCATGCCTTCCAGGGTGAGAACGGCCCTTATCGAACTCAAAGACATTGCCCACAGTGTCGGCACTATTGTGGACACACTCAATGACGACCCCGCTGAGCTAGCCCGTGTTGATGACCGCCTTAATAGCATCTATACCCTGCAGCGCAAGCACAATGTGCAGGATGTGAACGGGTTGATTGAAATCCAGCAAGGATTTGAACAGCAATTAGGCGAAATAGAACACAACGATGACATTATCGAAGAGCTGACAGCACTCGTTGAATCAACACGCCGACAAGCATTGGAGATTGCCGACAAACTCTCGGCAAGACGCAAAGACGCGTCCAAGCGTTTGGGCCGTGATTTGCTTGACATGGCCATGCCACTGGGATTGAAGAACATTGCCTTTAATGTCGATTTCAACTCTACCGACTTGACTGCCAGCGGTATCGACAATGTAGAGTTCATGATGGCTTTCAATAAGAACCAGCAACCCATGCCTGTCAAGGATACGGCTTCAGGTGGTGAGATTTCACGCGTGATGCTCTGTATCAAGACAATCATTGCGCGCCACATGCGATTGCCCAGTATTATCTTTGATGAGGTGGATACCGGTGTTAGCGGCGATATTGCCAACCGAATCGGCGAGATGATGGCCGACATCTCTCGCAGCATCCAGGTCATCGCCATCACCCATCTGCCCCAAGTGGCAGCCAATGGTGACCACCACCTGCGTGTGTTCAAGACCGACAACGAGGTTGAGACACTCACCAGCGTCGAGTCTCTCGACAATCAAGAGCACATCTTGGAGATTGCACGCATGCTGAGCGGCAAGGATATCAACCAAGCAGCTATCGAAAACGCAAAATCACTAATCAACCACAGTCTCAATGATTGACAAGAACCAGTATATCTACGGCATCCATGCCGTGACAGAGGCCATCGAGGCCGGCAAAGACATTGACAGGATCCTGTTGAGCAAAACACTCAACAGCGATACTGCGCAAGACATCATCAACCGTGCCAAATCCCTGAAGGTACCCGTTCAACGGGTCCCCGTACAGAAGATTGACCGTATAACACGGCGCAACCACCAGGGTGTGCTCGCCATGATGGCAGCCGTGACCTATTACCGTGTCGAGAATCTCGTGCCCCAGTTGTTTGATGAAGGAGAGAACCCGTTCTTTGTCGTGCTTGATGGTGTTACCGATGTGCGCAACTTCGGTGCCGTGGCCCGCACTTGCGAGTGCGCTGGCGTAAGCGCCATCGTCATCCCTGACCGCGAGAGTGTCAGCGTCAATGCCGATGCCGTAAAGACATCGGCAGGAGCCCTCAACTACCTTCCCGTTTGCCGTGAGCACAATCTGGTATCGGCCGTGAAATTGCTGCGTGACAGCGGTTTCAAAATTGTCGGTACCAGCGATAAGAACGCTATACCCTACACCCAGGGCGATTACACGGGTCCAGTGGCTATTGTCCTTGGTGCCGAGGACAAAGGCATCTCCCAGGAAATCATGAAATTGTGTGACACCCAAGTGCTCATCCCTGAATTTGGCCACATCAACTCGTTGAATGTTTCGGTTGCAGGCGGAATCATGATTTATGAGGTTGTCAGGCAGAGGCTTAATGATAATCAGGCTGTGAAATAGCGGGTTTTATTTGTCCACACCGTCTAAAATCGTTAATTTTGCAAGTTCAAAGTATACATTTATGATAAATCGAGTTTTAATAAGAACCAAAGTTGTACAGATTCTGTACTCCTATATGCTCACTCGGCCAGAGTGCACGCTTAGCAAGGCTTTAAAAGACCTTGATGGTTGTCTGGACAAGACCTACGAGTTGTATCACTACCTGATGCGCCTGCCCGTGGAGTTGACCCACATTCAGGAAATGCGCCTGGATGATGCGCGCAACAAGTACCTGCCGACCGAGGAGGACCTGCATCCTAATACAAAATTCGTCAATAACCGTCTTGTCAAAGCCTTGGCCGACAATGAACAGCTACAGCAGTTTGCCGAGGAACACACCGTGACATGGAACGACGACCCCATCTTTGAGCGGTTGATGCTGGACAAGGTGCTCAAGAGTGACATCTACAACAGTTACATGGAAGACGCTGAGGACTCTATGGGAGCCGATAGCCAGTTGTGGCAGCAACTCATGAAGCAGGTTATATTGACCGACGAGAATATGGCTGACGCCATTGAGCAGCGTTCCCTGTTCTGGTCCGAGGACGATATGGACCTTATCGGGCAATTCGTGTGCAAGACATTCCGCCGTCTTGCCGACGGCGAGGAAGATGCTATCCTGCCGATGTTCAAGGACGAGGAGGACAGCGACTTTGGCAAGGAACTGTTCCAGGCCACAGTCACACAGATGCCTGAGAATAATGAACTCATCGACGAGTTGGTTCAGTCCAGCCGATGGGACAAGGACCGCATCGTGCTCATGGACCGCATCATCATGTGTGCAGCACTTGCCGAGTTGCGCACCTTTGACAAGATTCCCACTGCCGTGACGCTCAACGAATACATTGAGTTGGCCAAGAACTTCAGCACTGCCGGCAGCGGCCAATTTGTCAACGGCATTCTCAACAATGCCGTGAAGTCGCTGAAAAAGCAAGGAAAAATTCTCAAAGCTTAAATGCACTGAAATAAACAATGATTCAATAACAATAAAAAAGAAACTATTATGCTTAACTTGATTTTACTGGAAGGAGCTCCAGCTACCACCACTACCACCACTGGCGGCATGGATTGGTCTTTTATGATCATGATTCTCGCGATGATTGCCGTATTCTACTTTTTCATGATCCGTCCCCAGCAGAGTAAACAGAAAAAGATCAACGCCTTCCGCGACAGCCTCAGGAACGGTGACAAGGTGATGACCGCAGGCGGCATCTATGGCCGTATTCGCGAGGTCAAGGACAATGCTGTGATTCTCGAGATTGCCGATGGTGTGCGCATCAAGATCGACAAGAACTCAATCTACCAGTCGATGCAGGAAGTTGCCGAGACCGGTGCCGATGTTGCCAACAAGAAGTAAGCGACATCAACTAAGTTACTAGAGGGACTGAAGTAGAAGGATTGAAGCCAAAACGGATGAAATTCTGGAGCAGAACAAGAGAGAAATTAGATGAATCGCCCCGCACAAAGTCGATACTGCAGTATCTCACTTTTGTGGTGATTTCTGCTGTATTCTGGGGATTTCTCACTTTTAACGGAAATATCCAGTTGGATATTGAGGTGCCGGTCGAGATAAACAAGCCCGACAATGTGCACATGCTATCCAAGGTTCCCGACACGCTAACCGTAACTGTGCGTGACCGCGGCTATAGGTTCTTCTCCTATCTTATCCACAAGTCTCCAACGCTCACCCTGCGTTTCTCGGACTACAGCGATGGCAACGGCAACTTTAAGGTGGACCAGAGTCACCTGAAAAAAGCGCTTGCCGCTGTGTTGAACCGCCATGCTGTCATCGAGGGCGTGCTGCCTGAGTCCATCAACATCAAGTATACCGACCTGCCTGGTAAGAAAGTTCCCATCATGACCGATATCACGGTGGAGCCTCGTGAGGATTACACGATTTATGGGGCTCTCATTCAGAGCCAGGATTCGGTCTATGTTTTCAGTGATGCCAAGACTTTGGGCGAAATCAATGAGGTCTACACCTCTCATGTCGTGGTAAATGACTTAACCGACACCTTGCGGCGCAAGGTGTCTATTGCCCACATCAATGGTGCGGTAGTTGAGCCGCGTGCCATCGACATCATGGTGCCGGTCGAGAAACTGAAATCGCAGAAGCGCACAGTCAATATTGGTGTGCGTAATGCTCCACCGGGAGTCAAGATGCTGTTATTCCCCAGCGATGTGGAGGTGACCTACCGTTCGCCGGTAAGTTGCCTCAAGGACGAGGTGGTTTTCACAGTCGTTGTCGATTACAATTCGATAGACTTTACCCACCCTGGAAATAATGTGAAGGTGCAAGTGGGAGAGGTGCCTGCTGCTTACAAGGATGTAGAACTCTCCCAAGACAGCGTCGAGTACATCATCGAGAAACATTAAGGGCGTGGAATTGGTAGCAATCACCGGTGGCATTGGCAGCGGCAAGAGTGTTGTAGCCCGCATGGTTCAGGTTATGGGCCATGAGGTTTATGATTGCGACTCACGAGCCAAGGCCATCATGACGGAATCTCCCGAAGTGAGGCAACAGCTGGAGCAGGCATTCGGCAAGGAAACATTTATGGCCGACGGTACACTTAACCGTCCACACTTGAGCGCCGTGGCATTTGCCAATGATGATGCCCTTGCACGGCTTAACGGGATTGTGCACCCAGCCACGGCACGGGATATGCAGCAATGGGCTGAAAGCCAAGCAAGAAAAGGTGCAGCGGTGGCTTTTGTGGAAACTGCTTTACTCCACACTGCCGGTTTTGACCGATTGGTTGACAAAGTATGGCATGTGACCGCTCCTGCACGGGTGCGCATCGAGCGGGTCATGGCTCGCAGCGGGTTGACATCGGAGCAGGTGGAGGCCCGCATCAAGGCTCAGGTCAACGAAGACAGGATTGCCGATGGCGAGGCGGTCCTCGTCAATGACGGCGAAGCGGCTCTGCTGCCACAAGTGCTGCATCTGCTGGCTCGAAACTGAAGAACAATAATTAATCTATAATAACGAATTATCTAACATCAAAACATTAACTCATTATGTTGAAGAAAATTTTATCCATCTCGGGTCGTCCCGGATTGTATAAACTGATTTCCTACGGTAAAAACATGTTGCTCGTCGAGGGTCTCGTCGACGGCAAGCGTTTCCCTGTGCACTCACGCGAGCGCGTAATGTCGCTGGGTGACATTTCCATGTATACGACCTCGGAGGATATACCCTTGTCACAGGTATTAGAGAATGTGGGCAAGAAATTTGAGAATAAGGCAATTGACGCCAAGGCTTATACTACTCCCGAACAACTTCACGAGTTCTTTGGCAGCGTGATTGAGAATTGGGATCAGGACCGTGTACACAACAGTGATATCAAGAAAGTAATCGCTTGGTATAATATCCTCGTTGGCGCCGGCATCACCGACTTCACCGCTAAGGATGAAGAGGAAGAGGCTCAGGCCGAAGAACCCACCGAGGAGAAGAAAGACTAATCAACCGATAGCCTGACAACAATGGCTATAAAAGGCAAATCGATACTATACCTGGCAGCGGCGATTCTCTTGTCGCTGCCAATGGTATCGTGCCACAGTACCAAAAGCAACACACACACCTATCGTCCCTACCACGAGCGCCGCAACCGCAGTGCCGCTCCCAACGATGACGCCACGCCCAACGATGACATACAGAAGCCCGTGCCGGGAGGATACGGACTCGTTGACGAGAAATGGGCAGCCCTTGATATCAAATTGGGACGACATGACAACAAGAAACTCTACAAGGAACTGAAAAGTTGGTTGGGAACCCCCTATGCCCATGCCTGCCAAAACAAGAGCGTCGGCACCGATTGCTCCGGCATGGTCATGGTGGTTTATGACACAGTGTACGGCATCAAACTGAACCGCAATTCTGCCAAGATATTGGAGCAGAACTGCCGTGTTATCCAACTTGATGACCTGCGCGAGGGAGATCTTGTGTTTTTCTGTACCAGCGGCGACGGCCGGGTTTCGCATGTGGGAATCTACCTGAAAGATAACAAGTTTGTCCACGCCTCTTCATCGCGCGGCGTGGTGGTTGACGACCTGCGACAGAACTACTACGCTACCCATTTCTACGCAGCCGGCCGCGTCAACACACACAAGTGATATCAGAGTTTCAAACGGCGCCAGACAAAGCGCGGCACGCGCCGCCACAGGGCTGTCAGTATTCTGTATTTCCAATCAATCACTACCACATGCCGCTTGCCCTTGACAGCACGCACAATCTGGCGTGCCACCTTGTCGGGTTTCAACATCATGGGATAGTGGTAATCGCCTTTCAGCAAGTCAGTATCTACAAATCCGGGACGAATGTCAGTGAAGCGGATCTTTAAGCCACGGGTATTGGCCTGTTGCTCAAGGGCCTGCAGGTAGACATTCTGCATCGCCTTAGTGGCTGAATAGGACGGTGCCGGCCCAAGCCCCTTGGTACCCGCGATGCTTGAGATGGCTGCGATGTGTCCGTGTCCTTGTTCGGCAAAATAGCGATATGCCTCCCCTATCATGCGTGTAAATCCCAGTCCATTGGTATTGACAGTATTGAGTTCGATTTCAGGTGTTAGATCACGGTTTTGATGACCGATTCCTGCGGCATAGAAAAACAGGTCCATGCCGCCTAGTCCCTCAATCAGTCGTCGAAGCCTGGATGCAGCATCGGCCTCAGTGACATCGATGGCTGCGGTCACTACCCTATCAGGTGCCTCTTGTTTCAGGGCTTGCAAGCGGTCCTCGCGGCGTGCCGCCACCCCGAGCACGCAGCCATCGGCCAGCAGTAGCCGTGCCACTTCCATTCCCATACCCGACGAGGCTCCGATGATGATTACTCTTTTCATGACGATATCATTGATTGTCAGGCAAGTCCAATTGCTGTTGCACACTCTCCTCGTGAATGGCCTGCATGATGCGTTGGGTGAATTCCTGTGAAAGGCCCAAAGTGCGGGCCTCTTCAAGGCGGGCCTTGATGAGGGCCTGGTAACGAGCAGGCTGCACCACGCGCAGGTTGTGCGACTTCTTGTAGCTGCCTATCTCGCGCGACACGCTCATGCGCCGTGCCAGCACGGCGAGCAATTCGTGGTCACAGTCATCGATTTGCTGGCGCAGCAGGCTCAACTCGTCCTCAACAGGCGCGCCAGAGCGCACGACCAGTTTACCGAGAATCGACTTCAGCGTCTCGGGCAATATCTGCTGGGCGCTGTCGCTGAGGGCGTTGTCCGGGTCACAATGGCTCTCAATCATCAGGCCATCAAAACCGGCATCAAGCGCCAGCTGTGACAGCGGCTCGACAAACTCACGCTTGCCGCCAATGTGGGATGGATCACACAGGATAGTCATGCCCGGTGCATGGCGGCGCAACTCAAAGGGTATGTGCCACTGGGGGTCGTTGCGGTAAAGGTGTGCCCCTGCCGAACTGAATCCGCGATGCACAGCACCCAAGCGAGTGATGCCTGCGCCAGCCAAGCGTTGCAGCGCTCCCATCCACAGGTCCAAATCGGGATTGAGCGGATTTTTGACAAGAACTGTCACTTCATCATGTCCCATCAGCGTGTCGGCAATCTCTTGCACCGCAAAGGGGTTGGCCGTTGTCCGTGCCCCCACCCACAGGATGTCGATGCCGGCATCGAGTGCGGCTCTCACATGGGCCTTAGTAGCCACCTCGGTAGCCACCAGCATACCTGTTTCACGCTTGACTTTCTGCAACCACGCAAGTGCCTGGTCGCCCATACCCTCAAAACTGCCGGGCATGGTGCGTGGTTTCCACACACCGGCTCTGAAGGCTGTCACACCGAGGCCTTTCAGCGCCCGTGCTGTTGCCAGCGTCTGTTGCTCGGTTTCGGCGCTGCAGGGGCCGGCAATAATAACAGGCTCCCCGCTCTCGCTGTTGGCGAAAGCGAGAGGCCCCATATCCTTGAGTGTGCCTGTGCTCATCAGCAAGCCTTGAAACTCATGTCGAGCGACTTGATGGAGTGCGTGAGAGCACCCACCGAGATGTAGTCCACACCACACTCGCCATAGGCACGCAGCGTGTCGATGGTAATGCCACCGCTTGACTCGGTCTCTACCCTGCCATTGATGATTTCCACAGCCTTGCGGGTATTTTCTACGGTAAAGTTGTCGAGCATCACGCGGTCTACCCCGCCATGGTCAAGCACCTGCTGCAACTCGTCAAAGTTGCGTACCTCGATTTCGATTTTGAGATCCTTGCTATTCTCGCGGCACCACTGGCGGGCCTTATCGATTGCGGGCACGATGCCACCGGCAAAGTCCACATGGTTATCCTTGAGCAGAATCATATCAAACAGGCCGATACGGTGGTTGCAGCCGCCACCTATCTTGACCGCCTCTTTCTCCAGCATGCGCATTCCGGGAGTGGTCTTGCGGGTATCCAGAACGCGGGTCTTGAGGCCTTCCAGGCATTTGGCATAGCGTGCGGTAGTTGTTGCCACACCGCTCATGCGCTGCATGATGTTAAGCATCAGGCGCTCGGTCTGGAGCAGCGAACGCACCTTGCCAGTAACAACAAAGGCGATGTCGCCGGGCTTGACATGGGCTCCATCTTGAATCATGACCTCCATCTGGAGTTCCGGGTCAAATTTTTCAAACACGCGGCGTGCGATTTCCACGCCAGCAAGAATGCCTTCCTCCTTGACGATGAGCCGTTGGCGTCCCATCTCGTCGGCAGGGATGCAGCACAGTGTAGTGGCGTCGCCGTCACCGATATCCTCGGCAAATGCCAGGTCAATCAACTCATCGATCAGTTCTTCTCTTGTTTTCATAATAAAAACGCTCTTAATTTAATGTTTTTGTGACCACAAAGTTAGGGAGTTTTTGGCGGAATTGCTAATTTTGTGGATGTTTTTAATCAAAACAGTCTGAATATGAAGATTACTCTGGCCGTAATAGGTAAAACCGAGGTCGCATTTGTGCGTCAGGGCATCGAGGAGTATGTCAAGCGCCTGGGGCACTATGTGTCGTTCAACATCCAGTATATCGGTGATGTGAAGAGCACGCGCAAGATGAGCGAGGCTCAGCAGAAGGTCGCCGAGGGCAAGGCACTGCTTGGGGCCCTGGAAACCAGTGACCATGTTGTACTGCTCGACGAGAACGGCACTGAGCGCACATCGGTGGACTTCAGCGTGTGGCTGGAGCGCCGCATGGCTAGTGGCAGCAAGCGGCTGGTGTTTGTCGTGGGCGGCCCTTACGGGTTTTCGCCAGAGGTGTATGCCCGTGCCAACGAAAAAATCTCATTGAGCAAGATGACTTTTCCGCACGAACTGGTGCGGCTCGTGTTTGTGGAACAACTGTACCGGGCTTTCACCATCCTGCGCCACGAGCCGTACCATCATGAATAATGATTAGATGATTATAGATTAATGAGGATATGAAACAAAGGACGATATTGATAGCAATGATGGTGGGGCTGATGGCATTGAGTGCCCTCCTTGCCGACGGCCGTACCCGAACCTACTATTACCAGCCAAGCAACAGCTTCGCCGGATTATATCCAGCTCCCGGAATGAGTATGGCGGGCCGTTACAAGGCTATCGAGGATAACTTGCTCATCGAGGAGAATGCCACGATGGCGACTGCCATTACCCTCGACACGATGTATATCGCCAGCCGTTCTTACAACTTCGTGATGCGTATCGCCAACCTGAACAACAAGCAGGGCAAGTCCTATAGCATCAAGAATCCCATGACCGGGTCAAAAACCACATTGACCAGCACCAGTTGGGGCTTGGTGTTCAATTACGACGAACAGGGCAACTACTATGCCGTCGTGCTTGAGTGTGACAACAGCGCCCCCTATGACGATATCACCGACAAGCGCACCATGAAGGTGATGCTCGTTGAGCACACTCCCGAGCAATCACGCGTTGTGGCTCAAACAACCCTTGATAGGGGCATTTCGCTTGAGGACGGCATGAACACCTTGTCAGTTGCCGTTGACGAGCATGGCGTGAATGTGGCAATCGGTAGGATTGACATGCTGGAGGTAGTGCTGGATGCATCATCGCTTCGACGCCCTGCTGGAGTCGTTGCTGTCGGTTATTTCGTTGGTCCCGGTGCCAGGGTCGCCATCGAAAGCGCTGCTCTCACCATCTACAATGACAACCAGGTGGCCGAGCTGCAGACCGAATGGACCCGCGAGGCCCTTGACGAGTATTTTGCCCAGAGTGCCGACCCGGTTGAGGGCTACTGGCAATACCTGGACCGTGATATGGACGACGAGTGGCTACGCCTGGGCGGGCGCTACACCATTGCCACTGTCCAGGCCGGTAACGGCTACGACATCATCTATATTGACGGAGCCAAGGTCAAGAAATCGCTATGGCAGCCGGGTATGCTAAAGGGGCATATCACCAAGACCATCTTCACCGGCAACTATGACCTGTTCTGGATTGATGCTACCATGGAGCCTATTGACGACGAGGCCTATGCAACCGTCGAAAACGGTGTTATCCTAACTTTGAATTTTCCTACTTACAAAAGTCAGGTGCGATTATCAAAAATATTGAAAATTGATGACTAAAAATCATTTGTTTGTCCATATCAACAAAAATGACTATTTTTGCGTCCGATTTTTAACTATCCTTTTTATTGATAAAATATGAAGAAGATTGCTTTGATTTTTGCTGCCATGTTTGCCATGGCACAGATGAATGCAGCCCCCGCCGATGCTGCTGTTAACGCTCCTGAGAATGCTGAGGCTGCCGCCGTCGCTGTACCTGACGAGGACGGCCCTATCTATGAACCCCACTTTATAGATGATGAAGAAAGCACCAGGCACTGGTCAATCACCAGCAACGGTATCTATGTTGGTTTGGGTGTTAAGCACAGTTATGACCTCATCAACAACAGTTTTGAGGCTGGTATGCTCAACATCGCCGCAGTGAACTATAACAGCCTGCACGGCCAGAACCTGTCGCTGGGTGTTGGTGTCCACCATCGCTCCTACAGCATCAAGCGCCCCCATATGCTGGTGCGCGACGGCAACAGCGTTGTAACTGTCAGTAAATATGAAAATGAAGTCCCTTCGCTGAATGTAGAAGAGATTAAGGACCGCTCATCCAATCTGAACATGTGGACTGTGCAGTTCCCGCTGATGTTCACCCAGAAGATTTACAAGAAACTCGACATCACCGTTGCCGGTATCATGAACTGGAATACCTATGCACGCGTTGACAACCATTACGAGATCAACAAGATTGAGCATGACACCCGCTACAAGAACCTGAAGCAAGAGAAGATCAACTTTGACTTCATGGGCGCCCTCTCATGGAACGAATTCGGCATCTATTGCCGTTACAGTCCCGGCAAGTTCTTCAAGGATGGCTATGGCCCCGAAATCAAGAACACTTGGACCCTTGGTCTCACTCTGAGACTATAAACCATAAACAACTATCAGAAACGGTGATTTCTTGTCAAGAAGTCACCGTTTTTTACATTTGGGTTGTTACAAATAGGTCGGTACTGCGTTTAATAGACAGAAACGACTGTTGGCAATGAATCAACCCGACCGCATCACTAGCACATTCACCACCCTGCGTGAGCAGATGCTCTCGCTGGCAGAACGCATTACGGGTAACCGTGACGATGCCGCCGATGCGGTGCAGGACGCCTTCGTGAAACTGTGGCAACACCCTGAACGCTATCAGACCTCTAGCCATGCATGTGGCGCCGGAATGACTGCCGTGCGCAACTTGAGCATTGACATCACTCGACGCCGAAGCCACCACCTCAATGTCCCTATCGAACAAATGACCGATAGCGCCGAGGTAAAGAGCGATCAAGATTCCACGACTGCATACCAACAAGTGCGCCGAATCATCGACAGCGAACTGTCACCCCGTCAACGCTCAATCATCGACCTGCGCGAGATGGAAGGGCTGGAATTTGATGACATCGCCAACAGGTTAAACATGACAGCAAGCAATGTGCGGGTGGAATTGAGCAGAGCACGCAAAAAAGTGCGAGATATATACCGCAAGCGAAAGGAGGACAACACATGAACAAGTCAATGACCAATACCAATAACTGTCAGGCAGAACTCGAGCAACTCATCGAACGCTACTTTGAGGGCGAGACCAGCCTGCAAGAAGAGCAGATACTGAGGCAGATGCTTGCCGACTGCACCTGGCAAAGCGACACTATCGACGAGGCGCGATTTGCGCTGGGCTATTTTGTAGCCCACCAACGCCAGCAAGGCCAACCGAAACAACCGCCAAGGGCCTCCATCAGCCTGCGTTACATGGCCATAGCAGCATCGGCTGCATTGCTGTTGGCCCTGGGTGGCGGCCTGCTGTGGCATAATTGGCAACATAATAATGTGTGCATTGCCTATGTTAACGGTAAGGTTGTTGAGGACAACGATAAAGTGATGGCACTGGTCGCTAATGACATGAGCATAATGGATAACGCGTCCAATGCCATAACCAATCAACTCTCGAGCCTGGGCGAAGCCCTTGAACTAGACAACGAATAAAAACGACAAGCGATATGAAACGAATCACTATCATCATCCTGACCTGCCTGCTGACCTCAATAGCAGCCATGGCCCAGAGCGGCTTGAACATCAACCGCCTGTTTGACGGACGGTACAAGAAGGCTGCCGGCGCTACCGAAATCATTGTCACTGGAGTTCAGGCCCGCGAAATCGGTCTCACGGTCTATCACAGCGTGAGCGTGACCGACAAAACGCAGGCCGAAATCATCGAGAATCTTGTGGTCAAGGACGGCATCCAGGCCATCGACAAGGAGGTGGAGTACCGCAACGGGCAACTCTATTACGGTTTCTACACGCTAAAGAAGAATAAACGCGACAACCGTTACATCTTCTACCTGAATCAGAACCTGGCTCGAAAATCTCCTAAAAACACCGTCACACTCATCTATATGGAAGGTGAAGCCAGTGCTGAAAAAATCAAGAAACTCATCCGTAAATAATCACTAAACAAAAACATAAGGAAATGAACAAGATTGTACTTTTATTCGCAACAATGCTTGCCATGGCACAAGCACAGGCCGCTGCTCCCGATACAGTGACCGTCATCGACCAGCCCAACCAGGTCATCATCACCGAGACACCGACAGGCTCACTGGTAAAGGTAATCGGATCAAAGGAGAAAGATGATTATAGTTACACCTATACGGTGGAGCACGCGGCCAATGACACGGTTCACACCACACAGTCGTCCGATTGGGAATTGAATCTGCCGTTCATGAAGAGCAGTAACAAGGAGTACCACTGGAGTATTGTTTGTTCGGGATTATACTTCGGTGCAGGACTCAGCACTTCCTATGACCTGGTCAACAACAGTTTCAACTGGGGTATACTCAACTTCGCCAGCCTCAATTACAACACCCTGCATGGGCAGCAATTCTCGATTGGCGTGGGCTATGACAACAAGCGTTTCTCGCTCAAGCGCCCCAACTGTTTTGTCATGGACGAGGCGACCAACATCGTGGACACCGAGTCTTATCCCGAGGGCACCGTCGACCGTTCATCGGTTCTCTCGGTCAGAGCCATACAGTTCCCGCTCCAATTCCAGCAGTTCATAGGGAAAAATTTCCACATCACACTGGGCGGAACCATGAACTGGAATGTTTATGCCAAGTGCAACACCCATTATAAGGTCAACAAGACCCACCATGATGTTTCCTATCGCGGATTCCAGCAGAACAAGCTGACCTTTGATGTCTATGGCGCTTTGTCCTATAACCGCTTTGGCGTCTACTGCCGTTATAGCCCATGCAACCTGTTCAAGAAGGGCTACGGTCCCGAGATCAAGAACACTTGGATGCTGGGCGTTGCCATCGCATTGTAACAGTCTTTCAAGAAAACATTAATCCCTGACGGCCAATCGGTCATCAGGGATTCTGTTTTTTTACAGGAATGGGTTGCAGCGTTTCTCGTCGGCGACCGTGGTTGTCGGGCCATGTCCCGATGCTATGACGGTCTCATCGGGCAGCGGCAGAATTTTCTCGCGGATGCTGTTGATGAGTTGTGCCATGTCTCCGCCCATGAGGTCGGTGCGGCCCACGCTGCCGTTGAAGATGGTGTCGCCGCTGATGAGCAAGGCACTCTGCGGCAGGTAGAAAGCCAACCCGCCAGGGCTGTGACCGGGGACATGGAGCACCTGGATGGTCTCGTCGCCCAGGGTAATGGTATCGCCGTCCTGGAGATTGCGGTCGAGCACCAAAGGCTTACATTCAACATTGAGTTGGAACATTTCAGCTTGCTGGGGCAATTCCTGCCCTAACTGCGCATCCAGGTCACTGCCGCACACATCGGCTCCCGTCTTGTCGGCAAGCCAACGGGCACCCGTGATGTGGTCAAGATGGAGGTGGGTCAACAGCACATGCTTGACGCTGAGTTGCTGGCCCTCGATGAATTTGGTCACCATTTCGCGCTCGGCATCGCGCATCATGCCGGGATCGACCACCACGGCTTGGCGGGTGGACTCGTCCCACAGGATATACATGTTCTCGCCAAACGGGTTGACAGTCATCATTGTAGCATTGATCATAGCGGGAGATAAATCACTTTTTTGGTTTTGAAAAATTCTTCCTTGAAATAACTCGACAGTTCGTCGATGAGCACCTGGTTGCGGTACTTGGCAACCTCGGCGGTCAGGTCACCGCCCTTGAGGCAGATGAGGCCGTTGGGAACAGCATTGCGGTCCACAGTGTCGATAAAACGCTTGATCAGTGGTACCATGTCGCCCAAGTCCATCACTGCTCGGCTAACGACGAAGTCAAATTTGGCCTTCACCTCGCCCACATCACCGTGCTGGAAGGTAACATTCTTCAGCCCTATGCGCTCAGCGATGTCAGCCGCCACGCGCAGCTTCTTGCCGATGCGGTCCACTAGATGGAATGTCACTTCAGGATAATAGACAGCCAGGGGTATGCCAGGCAGTCCCCCACCCGTCCCCAGGTCCATCACGCGCGTGCCGGGAGTGAACTTGACAAATTTCACGATTCCCAGTGAGTGCAGCAGGTGGTTCACCTCAAGATTGTCGATATCCCGGCGCGAGATGACATTGATTTTGGCGTTCCACTCGGGATACAATTCCTCGAGCTGCGCCATCTGCTCACGCTGCGGGTCGGTCAGTTCAGGAAAATAATTCAGAATATGTTCCACTACAAATATATATTCTTTTCATAACGACCTTGACAACAACAATAAACTGTTGTCTGGTCGTTGTGCAGTTGTTCTATCTGTCAATACAATCGCTCGAGGATGCTGTTCTCGCACAGGCTCGGCTTCAAGTCACCATAGGGGATGGTAATCCGGGGCTCGCCGACGGCCTCGACAGCCAATTCATTGGGCAGATAGCTCCATGTAACACCATCGTCGTTGAAGTAGAAGTTCCTCGACACAGTGATATTCTCGACATTGAAGTAGCCCAAATCGTTCAACTGCTCGTTGCCCTCAACCTTGTTCTGGGCCAGCAGCTGTTGACGCAGCAACTGACACACATCGCCAAGCGCGTCGTCACGGAACAGGCGGTTCACATCGATATAGGTCATCGATTCCATGTCAAAGCTATAGTAGCGATGGGTCTCGGAGGACGCTTTGTCGTTCTTCTTGACCACATCGACACGCTCAAAGGTAACCACGCCGTTCTTGTTATAAACCGGGGTGATGCGGGTGCTGGTTTCATATTTAGTGACATTGAGGTCATCAGATTCCTCGACTTCCATCTTCTCATCGTCGCTGACAGGCTCGGCCACAAAATCATATTGGTGCATGCTGTTGGAGACGACTTGACGCATGGCATCCTTCAACGAGAGCGAGTCGCCCGATTCGAGCACATAACGCGCAAACAGGCGTTGCAGTGAGTCGGCAGCGGCACCACCAGCAAGGGCAACAGGATAGTCGATGGTTGCTGCGGCAGTGATGGTGCAACGGCTGCCGTTAGCGGTCACAAAACTGGAATTATCAGTCAGTTGCTCGGTCTTGACCGTTACAGCAGGGCTATTATCGCCGCCCTTGCCGCTCTTGCCGCAAGAGAACAATAATGCCGTGGCCGACAGCAGTATAAAGAATGTAAAAACCTTGACTTTCATCATGACTTAGCTCGGTTTATCGTGTTTAATTTTGCTAAAGTACTACAAATTTGGAGAATATGAGTGGAAAAACGGTTTTTTTTGCCGAAATTTGCAAAAACTTTTAATTGAAAAATAAAAACAATCTGAGCAATAACGGCAGTCAGGTCAACAGTCATCGACTCTTTATCTTGCAGTTGCCGTACTCATTGCTTTCCACATAATATTAGTGCAGACTGAACAATGAAAATAGGAGAATACAACGAGTTGCGCATCAACCGTATGGTCGATTTCGGGGCCTACCTCATCGACGACGACACCCATGAGGTGCTGCTGCCCAAGCGCTACCTGTCGCCTGAAATGAAGGAGGGTGACACCATCCGCGTGTTTGTCTACAACGACAGTGAGAACCGGCCAGTGGCCACCACCGAGGTGCCCCATGCCGTAGTGGGGGACTTTGCCCTGATGCGAGTCAAGGCCGTCAATCAGGTGGGCGCTTTCCTCGATTGGGGTCTTGTCGCCAAGGACCTGCTGGTGCCCTTCAGCGAACAGCGTGTAGACATGAAGGTGGGCCGCAGCTACATCGTGCGCGTCTACCTCGACGAGGCCAGCCACCGCATCGTTGCCAGCGCCAAACTCGCCAAGTTCCTCAACCGCACCGAACCCGACTACTATCACCGTGAGCGCGTCGAGGTGCTGGTGGTGCAACGCAGCGACCTGGGCTACCGCGTTATTGTCGATAATGCCCATTGGGGACAGATTTACCAGAACGAAACCTATCAGGAGGTTAATGTCGGCGACCGCCTCACGGCATTCGTCAAGCAGGTGCGCCCCGACGGCAAGATAGACCTTACTCTTGCCAAAATCGAGAAAATGCGCGTCGATGACCTTGCCGACCGCATCTTGGACTACCTCCAGACCCACGGCGGAGAGATGACCCTCACCGACAAGAGCGACCCCAACGACATCAACCAGGCCTTCAACTGCAGCAAGAAAGACTTCAAGAAAGCCCTCGGCCTCCTCTACAAGCAACAAAAAGTCACCCTCGGCGACACCGTCAAATTAGCAACATCTTAACTGAGACATCATGCGATATAGACTATTATTGATGATAGTGGCCATATTGGTCGGACTGGGAGCGATGGCTGATAACAGTCTGGCGCCTGAGGCAATCGGACCGGTACCCTCGGCACAGCAGGTGGCTTGGCAACAGTTGGAAACCTATGCCTTTATCCACTTCGGACCCAACACATTTACCGACAAGGAATGGGGCTATGGCGACACGCCTGCCCAGGCTTTCAACCCTACCCGGCTCGATTGCGAGCAGTGGGTGCAGACCATCATCAAGGCGGGTATGAAAGGCGTGATCCTGACCTGCAAACACCACGACGGCTTCTGCCTGTGGCCCTCGAAGTACACCGACTATAGTGTGGCGGCCTCCCCATTCAGGGGCGGCAAGGGCGATGTGGTGCGTGAACTGTCGGACGCCTGCAAACGGCATGGCATACGCTTTGGCGTCTATCTCTCCCCGTGGGATCGTCATCAGGCCAGTTACGGCACTCCAGAATATGTCACATACTACTACAACCAACTCGAGGAACTGATGACTGGGTATGGCGAGGTGTTCGAGGTGTGGTTTGACGGCGCCAATGGCGGTGACGGCTGGTATGGCGGCGCATGCGAAACGCGGCAGATTGACCGCAGCACCTATTACAACTATCCCATGGCCTGGGGTATCGTGAACCGCCTGCAGCCTGATGCCGTCATCTTCTCGGACGGAGGCCCCGGCTGCCGCTGGGTGGGCAACGAGAAAGGCTATGCCAACCCAACGAACTGGGCATTCCTGCGCGGCAAGGAGGTCTATCCCGGCTATCCTCAATATGAGGAACTGCAATCGGGCCATGCCGATGGCGACACCTGGTGTGCCAGCGAGTGCAATACCAGCATCCGGCCGGGATGGTTCTACCATGAGAGCGAGGATGACAAAGTAAAGACCGTTGTCGACCTTACCGACCTGTACTACCGCAGCGTGGGCCACAACGGCACCTTCCTGCTGAACTTCCCTGTGGACCGTGACGGCCTGATTCATCCCACCGACTCGGCAACCGCCGTGCAGTGGCACGAGCGCATCTTGCACGAATTGGGAACCAACCTGCTGAAGGGAGCCAAGTTTACCGCTTCCGATACCCGCAACAAGCGCTTCGGCGCATCGCTGATGGGTGACGGCGACTGGGATACCTACTGGGCCGCAAGCGACGGCGTGACCGTTGCCGACATCGAAATCAAGACCAAGAAAGAGGTGACCCTGAACCGTATCATGCTACAGGAATACATTCCCCTGGGCCAGCGCGTCAAGGCCTTTGTCATCGAGTACAAGACCTGCTGCGGCAAGTGGGTACCCGTGATAGTAGATGAGGAGACGACAACCATCGGCTACAAGCGCATCGTGCGCTTCCACGAGAAAACCGCCAAGGAGTGGCGCATCCGCATCCTTGACAGCCGTGCGTGCCCATGCATCAACAACATCGAAGGATACTTTGCAAGTTAAAAGTTAGAAATTAGGAGTTATTATGGGAGAAGTGAGTGAACGCGCTAAGCGCATTGCCGAGGAAATCATTCGACGCACAACCTGTGAGCATTACCGCCTAGTGTTAAACGAGGAGCGTAAGCCATCAATTACCGACAGCAAAATCGGGGGTAAGCCCTACTGGCCAGCCGGCAAGGATTTCCCTGCCGATGAGCAAGGCAAACCCATGCTGATGATTCTGCAAGTAAACTGCGCCGAGGCGAGATTGTCCACACCCCTGCCCGACCACGGATTGTTGCAATGGTTCATCAGCCTCAACCGTGAGATGATGTATGGCTGCCGCGGTAATCATGATGAGGGTACTGGCTTCCGCATCGTCTATCATGATGAAATCGGCGAAAGCGCCACACCAGCCGATGTTCCCACCCACGAAACAGTAGACGACATGCTCACCCCTGTCAAATGCGAGGTTGCCATCGATGTCACGGCCGAGCAGACGGCTATGGGCGTGAACGACGGTCATTTCAACAGCCTGTTCTTTGACATCGTCAAAGAGATTACAGGTGCCGCACCCAGTGAAAAGCGGTGGTATCAATACCTCGACAACGAGGACTGCCTGTACTTCGAGAAGGAGTTGGGAATGAAGCGTCCCCGCCACCAGATGATGGGTTATCCCGTCTACAGCCAGGAGGAGGCACGCCGCGACATCGACCAGCATGACACGCTGTTGTTACAACTCGACTCCCAATACTCGACCATCGACCGCAAGGCGCTAGTAATGTGGGGCGACATGGGCAGCGGCTTTATCTTTGTCAACCATGACGACCTCGATGCCCGAGACTTTTCCCGAGCCTACTACTGCTGGGATTGCGGCTAAGACAATCTGAAATCATGATACAACGGATATCACCGATGCTTGTCGGTTGAGGACAAATTCAGGCGTGCTCTGATGGGCACGCCTGAATTGAATGTGACTTTTGCTTTACATTAATTGATGTCTCTCGGGATTATCCGCAGCGCGATGTGCCACAGTTGGTGCAGATGAGGCAGCCCTCCTGATAGACCAGCGTGTTCTGGCCGCAGTTGGGACACTTCTCGGCAGCCGACTCGCCATTGTGGATGTAGCGCTTGAGGGCGCGCTCAACACCCATCTTCCATGTGTTGATAGACTGGCTGTCGAGTTCCAGGCTGCTGACGAGCTTGAGCACCTGCGGGATGGGCATGCCGTAGCGCAACACACCCGAAATCAACTTGGCATAATTCCAGAACTCAGGGTTGAACTTCTCGCTCAGGCCCTCGATGGTTGTCTTAAAGCCACGCTTGTTGATAAACTGGAAGTCGTAACGCTTCACGCCGTCCTCGCCTACGGCCTTGATAATCTTGCCCTTGGTGACCGACTTGGGACAGAAGATACCCTCGTCATCGTCGGCAATACCAGTAAAGATCTCGTAGGGTCGACCGTCAATCAAGCCGATAAAGGCAATCCATTTTTCCTTCTTGTTCTGGAAACGCACCACATCAGCCTCAAGTTCCACGGGGCGCTTGAGAATGTGTTCCTCCTCGGCAATGTAGCGGGCCGCCTGTTGTTCGTTGGCCGTGCTCTCCTTCTCTTTTTCCTTCTTCTTGTCGTTGTCGCTCAAGGCCACAAGCACGCCGGTGCGCGAGCCGTCACGATAAACGGTGCAACCCTTACAGCCGCTGCGCCAAGCCTCGACATAGAGCTTGCCGACCATCTCCTCGCTGATGTCATTGGGCAGGTTGATGGTCACGCTGATGCTGTGGTCGACCCACTTCTGCACCTCACCCTGCATGCGAACCTTGTTGACCCAGTCCACATCGTTGGCCGTAGCCTTGTAATATGGCGACCTGGCGACAATATCGTTGAGTTCTTCCTGGGTGTAATCACGGCGCACGGGGATGTTGTTGATGTTCATCCAGGTCACGAGTTTGTGGTGATAGACGATGAACTCCTCAAACGAGTCGCCATTCTCGTCCACAAGATCAACATGCACATCTTTGTCGCTTGGGTTGACCTTGCGACGGCGCTTGTAAACCGGCATGAACACAGGTTCGATGCCTGATGTCGTTTGAGTCAGCAGACTCGTTGTTCCAGTGGGGGCAATGGTCAAGCAGGCAATATTGCGACGGCCATACTTCACCATTTCTTCATAGAGTTTAGGATCAGCTTCACGGATGCGGTTGATGTAGGGGTTGTTCTCCTCACGCTTGGCGTCATAAATCTCAAATGCGCCGCGCTCCTTGGCCATCTGTACCGATGAGCCATAGGCAGCGAGGGCCAAAGCACGGTGAACACTCACCGAGAATTCGGTAGCCTCGGGCGTACCGTAGCGCAGACCCATGGCTGCAATCATGTCACCCTCACCCGTGGTACCCACGCCCGTGCGGCGACCTTTCAAGGTCTTGGTACGGATTTTGTTCCACAGGTTAGTCTCGGTCGTTTTCACTTCCTGGGTCTCGGGGTCGGACTTGATTTTTGCCAAGATTCTCTCGATCTTCTCCATCTCCAGGTCGATGATGTCGTCCATCATGCGTTGGGCACATGCCACATGCTCGGCAAAGAGGTCGAAGTCAAAGCTGGCCTGAGGAGTGAACGGATTCTTCACATAACTGTACAGGTTGATGGCAATCAAGCGGCAACTGTCGTAGGGGCACAAGGGGATCTCTCCGCAAGGATTGGTCGAGATGGTCTTGAAGCCCAGGTCGGCATAGCAGTCGGGCACCGATTCGCGGGTGATGGTGTCCCAGAACAGGATGCCGGGCTCAGCGCTTCTCCATGCGTTGTGGACAATCTTGGCCCAGAGCTTAGATGCATCGGTCTCCTTCTCATATAGAGGCTTATCGCCCTCGATGGGATACTGCTGGTGGTATGGTTTGCCCTCAACAGCAGCCCTCATGAAATCATCATCGATGCGCACCGACACATTGGCACCGGTCACCTTGCCCTCTTCCATCTTGGCGTCGATGAACGACTCGGCATCAGGATGCTTGATGCTAACCGTAAGCATCAAGGCACCACGTCGACCGTCCTGAGCCACCTCACGGGTACTGTTGCTGTAGCGCACCATGAAGGGGACCAGTCCCGTTGATGTCAACGCACTGTTCTTGACGGGAGAGCCCTTGGGACGGATGTGAGATAAATCATGTCCCACACCGCCACGACGCTTCATGAGCTGAACCTGTTCCTCGTCAATCTTCATGATACCACCGTAGCTGTCGGGTTCGCCATCAAGGCCAATCACAAAACAGTTGCTCAGCGAGCCCACCTGAAAATTGTTGCCGATGCCTGCCATGGGGCTACCCTGGGGCACGATATAGCGGAAATGGCTCATCAACTCAAACAAGCGCTCCTCGCTCATCGGGTTGGGATATTTCTTCTCGATGCGGTTAATCTCGCGCGCGATGCGCCTGTGCATATCATCGGGGGTCAACTCATAAAGATGACCAAAGGAATCCTTCAGTGCATACTTGGATGACCAAACTCTTGCTGCCAGCTCATCACCGTCAAAATATTTCAATGAGGCTTCATAAGCCTGCTGATAAGTGTAGGTTTTCGGTTCCATTGCTATCTTGTTGATTAATTGTAGGTTTCTTTAGGAATAGTTTCTAAAAAATTCACATATCGGCAAAAACCTTGCAAAGGTAATAAGATTGTATTGAACCACAAAATAATTTTTGAAAATTCTAAAAATTTTCAAAAACAAAAACAAACAAGCTGATTTTCAGTTATTTAGAAAATCTGCAAATGAAAAAAGTTTTCCAAAACGGCAACCGCACCGACAGCAAAGTAACTCAAAACAAACAATTTGCATCAAAAAAGCGGGTAACCCGATTAAGGATTACCCGCCATAAAAATTTACCGGAAATGATTACTGGAGCGTGCCGTCCTGGGCAGCCTTGATCATGTCCTCGTTGGCAGTGATGTAGATTTCAACGCGGCGGTTCTGTGCTCTACCTGCCTCGGTGTCGTTGCTGGCAACAGGATAGTCGTAGGCCAGACCCTTGCTGGAGAGACGGCCACCGGGAACACCCGAGTTAACCAGGTAACTTTTTACCTCGTTGGCACGAGCGGTGGAAACCTTATCGTTGGCAGCGCGAGTGCCCACATTGTCGGTGTGGCCATAAATCTGGACATCAGTCTGCGGGTTGTTGATGAGCGAGGTGGCAAACTTGCTCAGTGATGCCTTGGCATCTTCGCTCAACTTAGAACTGTTGAAACCGAAGAGGATACCGCTGTCGAAGGTCACCCTAATGGCCTCAAAGCCGTTAACATCGGTGCAGGTGTCAACCTGAGCGCCCGAGATACGGGCGAGTTCCTCGCGCTGCTTGTCCATCTTCTTGCCGATGAGCGTGCCGGCAACACCGCCAGCCACAGCACCGATAGCGCCACCGATGGCAGCACCCTTGCCCTTGCCGATGAGGGCACCGATGCCAGCACCGATAGCAGCGCCGCCGCCACCACCGATGAGACCGCCCTTAGCAGCATTGTTCAGTGAACCACAGCCCGAGATACCGAGCATCATCATTGCACTCAATAAGATACATAAAGTCTTCTTCATTTTTTCAGTGTTTTATAATGAATAATGTGAATTATCTATATGTTACAACATGCAAATATAGTAAAAAAACATTTACACAATTTTTTTTAGACCAAATATTACCCTTATCGTTTAACAAATGTACCGTTTTTTGAGCATTTATGATAAAACAACCCCCTCACTGATGTCTTGCTGAGACCGGCGCGAGGGGGTTATGAATGCAGCAGAAATTTCTACAATTCACCGCTTGTTGGTAATAGGACGCAAGTTGCGTTCTTTAAGGTCTCCCGAACGATAGGCATCCAGGAGTTCCTTGAGGTCCTCGATCTGGGACTGCAGCTCGGTACCTATATCAGTGTCCTTGACATGCATGCGGTGGTTGGTCAGCTCCACAAGGCTGCGGGTGGACTTGATATCCTGTCCCAGCCGCACGGCTTCGTCAATTGACGAGAACGGCTCGTGCTGCACCAGTTCAAAGCCTCTTGAGTGATACACGAGGGTATATCCGGCGATGCCGGTCTCGGGCTGATAGGCCTTGGAAAAACCACCGTCAATCACCATGAGTCTGCCACCAGCCTTGATGGGGTTCTCGCCCTTGATGGTTTTGACGGGTACATGGCCATTGATGATGTGGCGGTGCTCGCCCTCGACGCCAAACTCGTCAAGAATCATGTCCACAACCTCCGGGTTGTCACGCATGGTGTAGTAGGCGCCCTTGACCTCCTTGTGGGTTTCCTTGTCGGCAATAAAGTAGCGCTCAAAGGTCGCCATCTTGCTCTTGTCAAACGCGGGCGAATCCTTGCCGCACCACAAGTACCACAAGTAGTCAAGCGCAAATGCACGCTCCTCGGGGTCATCACAGCCGAAATAAGCCGAGCGGATAAGGGTTCCGGCTCGTTTCAGCAATTCCTTGCCATGGTACTTCTCGCCCCGGATGGTCACATCCTTGAGAGTGCCGTCGTCGTTGAGGGGTATTGAAGCGTGGTAAAGCAGGTTACCGTTGGCGATGGTATATAAACAACCGTTGCGGAAGAGGCATTTCATGTGCTTGCGCAGCTTCTCGCTATCGGTAAACGATTGGTGGAGCTTGTCGACAATGTTCTGCTCCTCGGCGGTCAATTTATAAGGATGTTTGGGATCAACCGTCGGGAAATTGGTATCGAGCAGTTCATACTCCACGCCCTTAATCTTGATGATGCCCTTTTTCAGGTCCATCTTGTCCATCAACAGGCGGTCTTTCATGTCAAACTCGGGACGGCGCTTGATGGCAGCGGCCTCGAGCTTGAACTGGATGATGCTGATGGCCTTGTGCATCTGGGCCACCAGCTGGGCGGTGCGTGCACGCTTCGGGTCGTTGGCGCTGCCATCCTTGGGGATGAAGCGGGTACACGGGTCGTTGGCATAGGTGTCCATGGCAAAGGTGGCCAGCGGCAACAGGTTAATGCCATAGCCGTCCTCAAGCACACCATGGTTGCCGTAACGCAGGGCGATGCGCAGCACATTGGCTATACTGCAGTCGTTACCTGCCGCGGCGCCCATCCACAGGATGTCGTGGTTGCCCCACTGGATGTCGAAGTTGTGGAAGCCGCACAGGATGTCCATAATCTTGTCGGGGCTGGGGCCTCGGTCGTACACATCACCCAACAAGTGCAGCATGTCGATGGTAAGCTGCTGGATGAGATTGCACATCGTGATGATGAACTCGTCGGCACGGTGAGTCGAGATGATGGTCTTGACAATCACATCGACATAGGCCTGCTTGTTCTGGTCACTGCTGCGCTCATGCAGCAATTCCTGGATGATATAGGAGAAGTCCTCGGGCAGCGCCTTCTGCACCTTGGAGCGGCTGTATTTGGAAGAAACATTGCGGCACACTTTCACCAGCCTGTTGATGGTGATGAAGTACCAGTCATGGAGCTCGTCCAGGTCGGTAATCTCGTCCTTGATGAGTTCAAGTTTCTCGGCAGGGTAGTAGATGAGTGTGCACAGGTCCTTCTGCTCCCTGGAACTGAGCGAATCGCTGAAGATTTCACTCACTTTGCGCTTGATGGTACCGCTTGCATTGCGCAGCACATGCTGGAAAGCTAGGTACTCGCCATGCAGGTCAGCCAGGAAATGCTCTGTTCCCTTGGGCAGGTTCAGGATGGCCTCAAGATTGATGATCTCGGTACTTGCCGTTGCCACATTGGGGAAACTGCGTGACAGCAGTTTCAGGAAATAAATGTCTCGTTTTCTTTTTGCAGGTTTCATAGTTAGTAATTGCTATAGCTTGATTTAAGTTTAAGGTACCTGATATATTATTGTTAACGGAAATAATCAAGACATATTACTTGAGCAACGAAATTCTTACTTTCTTGCCTTTGATTCTGAGGCCTTGCAGGCGCTTCAACACTTCCCTGGCCTGTTGATGCGGCACAGCGGCAAGGGCATAATGGTCCCTCACATCGATGCGGCCGATGCATCCGGGCGGCAGGTCACCGTTGTTGGCAATGAATCCCATGATGTCGCCACGCGACAGCTTCTCTTTTTTACCGGCATGGAAATAGAGCGTCGACATCGGTGCCCCGGGCATCTCGGCCATGGGATGCAGCACCATCGTCTCATCGATGGCAATCCAGTCGGCCAGTGTCTCGTCAGGAGCTGTTATGACATAGGCCTCACCGGTGGCGCCGACGCGGGCTGTACGGCCGTTGCGGTGGATGTAGGCCTGTTCATTCACGGGCTGGTGGTAATGGATGATGTGTTCCACTGTCTCGATATCCAGTCCGCGTGAAGCCAGATCGGTTGATACCAGCACATTATAACTTCCATTGTTAAGCATGGCAACGGCGCATTCGCGATGTTGCTGCTCCATCGCTCCGTGGTAGATGCCTGCATCGATGCCGCTCTTGACGAGTGACTGGTGGATGCGTTCAGCACTCTCGCGGAAACCCACAAACACAATGGTCTTGCCGCCGTCCAGACTGAGCAGTAGTCGCTTTAAGGTCTCGATTTTGTCCTTGCCGTCGGCCATCACTTGCCAAACGCTGATGCGCTCGACAGGTTGATCGACCTCTTCCAGGACATTGAGCGTGAAGGGATTGTGAAGCCGCACATAGTCGGGTACCGCCTCGAGGACAGTGGCCGAAGCCAAGATGCGCCGATTCAGGCGAGGCATCTGTTTGAGTAGTTGCCTCATCTCCTCCTCAAAGCCCAATTCCAACGATTTGTCCATCTCGTCCAGCACCAGCAGGCGCGTGCCATGCAGATCGATGTGCCCGCGCTTGTGGTGGTCCAGCAATCGGCCAGGGGTCGCGACGATGATATCGGGCGTGACTGCCAGCGAAGCCTTCTCGTCGGCTACGGCGTGTCCGCCATAGCAGGGTGTCACCTTGTAGCCATCGGCAAGTCGGCGCAGGGTCTCGGCGGTCTGCATCACCAATTCGCGTGACGGTGCCACGACCACAGCCTGCAGCAGCCCCATGGGCGGCTTGAGGGATTGCAGCACGCACAAGGCAAAGGCGAGCGTCTTGCCCGTGCCCGTGGGCGAATAGAGCACTAGGTCTCCCCCACCCGACTTCCACTTTTCCAGCGCCTTATGTTGCATGTCGTTGAGCGTGTCGATGCCCATGCGCTCCTTGACAATCTGCAATAGTTCTTTCTCCTTCATCGGTTACGGCGATTTATGCTACAAAATTAGTTAATAATGCCCAATTGTTGGGTCAAAGAGCAAAAAAAAAGTACTTTTGTATGCAAAACAATTTGGATATGGCAAAGTTCATTATTGCAGCGATGACCGTGATGCTGGTCATGCAGGGATATGTGTCGTGGCATGTGTGGCGCGTGCTGCCGTTTTCCACACACGTCAAGGTTGTTGTGGTAGTGGCACTGCTGCTGGCGCTCGCCTGCATGGTGTTGCAGTTCACGAGCGACAAGTTGCCGTTGGGCATGGCAACAGCGATGTATGAAATCGGCAACTCCTGGCTCGTCATCCTGTTCTACCTGCTGATGGCTTTCCTGCTGCTCGACATCGGGCGGCTCTTGCATCTCGTGCCCGCCTCATGGCTGCGCGACAACGCCGTCACCACGGTTGTCTTGACCGGAATGATGCTCACGATCTTCATCGCCGGCAATATCCACTACCGTGACAAGCAGCGCCGCGAGATCAACCTCACGACGACCAAGCACCTGGAACGGCCCGTGAAGATAGTCATGCTGAGCGACCTGCACACCGGATTCCACAACCGCCGTGCCGAGGTGGGCCGTTGGGTGGACATGGTCAATGCCGAGCAGCCCGACCTGGTCCTCATTGCCGGCGACATCATCGACGGCAATGTGCGACCGCTGCGTGAGCAAGGCACTGCCGAGGAGTTAAAGCGCCTGAACTGCCCTGCCATTGCATGTCTGGGCAACCACGAATACATTACCGGCATCGATGAGGCACTCAGTCTGCTGCAGCAGACGGGGATACGCGTGCTGCGTGATGGCACCATCGACTACGAGGGCGTGACCATCGTGGGGCGTGACGACCGCATCAACCGTGGCCGCAAAAGCGTCAAGCAGCTGCTAGAGGGCGTGAACCGGGATAACTATATCATCCTGCTCGACCACCAGCCATTCCTGCTCGAGCAAGCCGAGCAATGCGGTGTGGACCTTCAACTGAGCGGCCATACCCACCGCGGACAAGTGTGGCCCCTGAACTGGGTGACCAAGATGATGTATGAATGTGACTACGGCCAATACAGGCGCGGCAACACCGACTACTATGTGAGTTCAGGCATCGGCCTGTGGGGCGGCAAGTTCCGTATCGGCACCGACTCGGAGTATGCCGTCATCACCATCACTCCTGCCGGGCAATGACAGCATGCCATGGCGCAACTACGGCACAGCGGTGTGTGTCATAATTGCGACACGGCAGCATAACCGTAGCAGAGCAACGGGAAATTAACCAAATTATATTTTAAAATTTAATTTTCTTCTAATTTCCCGCCCGCAGGGCGGTTCATATAACTGATGGGCCAACTTCTATATCACTGCCATTTTTTATATTGATTTGTTTAAATTTTTCGGCCGCAGGCCGATGGATGTATCGGCATTGCATTTATGACACACCATCCTATTTCATCCACTTCTTTGGAGACACGCCCACGGCTTCCTTGAAGTACTTGCCGAAAAATGACTGGTTGGGGAAATGCAGTTCTTCAGCCACTTGCTGAATGCTGTAACGGCCGCTGCGCAACATCGTCTTGGCATCGAGGATGACATAATCCTTAATCCATTGTGACGGATGGCGCCCTGTCTGCTCAAAGATGACATGGGACATATACTTGAGCGACAGGCCAAGCAGGTCGGCATAGAAGCCGAGTTCGCGGTGACTGCGGTAATTCTCTTGAACACGCTGCAGGAAAAGGTCCACGATTTCGTCGCGGCGTGAGACCTTGGCTGTTCCAGGGGCCAAATCGTCTGCCTCTTGCGTGATGATGCTTCCCAACATGTTCACGCAATCAAATGCGCACTCGCTGCGATGGGCAGCCAGTGCCGGTTGGCTCAATATGGAGCGCAGAATGCCATAGCCCGTCTCGAACAATTCAACTTGCACAGGCAGCAGCTTCAGCACAACCACCGGCCGTGCAGCAAAAATGCCGGCAAGCATCGATGAGGGATGCAACTCATGCTGGGAAAAAGTGAGAAAGAATAATCTGGTATCGTCATTCCATTCAACATGCTCTATTATTGTTCCTGGTGCGATAAGGGCACACATGCCGTCGGTGACCACACAGTCACGGAAGTTCACGCTGAACCTGACCATGCCACTCTTGACGACCAGCATACACGCCGATGCTGACTTTAACGGGAAACGACTCGACCATTCCAGACCTGCTGCCATCTCATCACCTACCGCCATCCGGTCCATATTGTCGAGCACCATCAGCCCTTCATCAAGCCCGATAGCGTTACAGCCAGCCGGTAGCGGCAGGCGTGACGATTGCATTGCCAACTCTTTCTTCATCACAATTATTCTTTAGCGACAAAGATAGTGCAAGCCGAACACAATAGCAAGAAAAACACATTTTTTCTTGTATTGTTGAGGCGCCGCCTGTCTTCGCCAGAGGCAACGATAGTGCAAGCCGAATACAATAGCAAGAAAAAACCGACGGATTTGAAAAAAAATAACTACTTTTGCCCGTCAAAACCGAAACCAGGCAGATAGAATATGAAACTTTTTTATACGATAGCATTGCTCGTAGTTTCCAATGTCTTCATGACCTTTGCATGGTATGGGCACCTGAAACTGCAGCAACTCAAGATATTCTCGGACCACACGCCGCTCTATGTCATCATCTTCCTCTCGTGGATGCTGGCACTGCCGGAGTATACCTGCCAGGTGCCTGCCAACCGCATCGGCTTTGACGGCAATGGCGGGCCCTTCAACATCATGCAGTTAAAAGTGATCCAGGAAGTGATTTCGCTCACGGTGTTCACGATCTTTGTGACCGTCTTCTTCAACGGCGAGACGCTCAGGTGGAACCACCTGGCGGCAGCGGTATGCCTGGTGTTGGCCGTCTACTTTGTCTTCTATAAATAATCCTGACTCAGTATACCAGCCCTTCTATTATCGCCTCTTCGCTATCTGGTGAAAAAAGCGTTGAATAAATCCGATCAGACTCCTCCACTGTCATTTTGCGTTCATCGAAACCGGCTCCGGCACGGCAGCCGTCAAGGAAATCCGCTTCAACAAAATGAAACGGCAAGGGCTGCATGATAATTGATAAGCTTTTATCGACTCCCTCTACATACATAGGGGTATTCGACATGTATTTCATCATCATTGCGAAACCTGCAGCATAGGACTCATAATCGGCAGGCGCTTCATCATTGCTCTTGCCTGTCATATCATGGATGTATTCCTGTAATCCCGGCTGTAATCCTTTCATGACACCATAACCAGTATAAAACTTGCATTTTTCCTCTTCTGGCAGTTCGAAAGGATCCGTATCATCGGGCAGACTTTTCATGTATTCCATAATACTGACAGTGTCTTGAGGTAGTGTCAACTGATGGTTAACGACTTTCATTAGACCATCATAGAAACAGCCGTATGGAATACGCTCTTCTAGTGAATGAGTTCCATCAATGAAAAATACTCCTTGCATCTCCCCTAGGCTAAAAGAAATATTCTTAATGGAATCCTGAGAATACTTCATGAAGGGTAAATTTTCTTCAAATCCACGAATAAACTCTGCTAACTCGGGTTCGCTTAACTCATTCCCTGCATAAATAGGGTCTGGGCTTTCCTTGATAGAACGAATCATAACGTCCCCTAAAGCATAAGAAGCCGAGTCAAATTCTGCTACTTCAGCATTTGCAATCATGCCGAGGCAAAAAAGAAAAAAGATTGAATAGATGTGTCTCATGATGCTATCCTTTTTGTCGCAAAGATACGACTATTCCCTAATTATCGCAATAAAATTGCAACAATAATTATAGTAATTATCCAAAGTATAATGTCTGGGTCACTGACTTTGACAAATCTCTTTAGGGGTAGAAAAGGGCTGTGAGCAGGGTGATGGTCTTGCTCAAGGAGCCATCGGCACTCCAGTCGAGGTTGATGTCGAGCAACTCGCGGGCTGCCGCTGTGATGTCGAAGCCGACAGACTCCAGCGAGTGACGCATCCTGTCGGGCTGTCGGCAAGGCTTGCCCTCGGGACGGGTGCAGCCCTCGGGACACAACGAGCATCGGAAAGTGAAGCAGCGGCTCCCCGGTACTTGACTTTCCATCTCATACAAGCGTGGCAAGAGCGTCTGCCACACCTCTTCCATCGCTTGGCGCCCGACGCTGACAGCCTCATCAGGCGACTGGCATGCCTGGCGCGTGGGCTCATCGAACTCGATGACGGTGCCCATAAACCTCACAGCCTTGAAGCCGTCGCTGCAAGACCGCGGGTCAAAGTCAAACGGCGGACAACTCCACACCTTGCCATAACCGGGACATTGCAGACAAAACTGCCTGATGCGCTCCACATCACGAAAGCGGCTGATGAACTCGTCGGCTGCAACGGTCACCTCTCTACTGGTCACTGTGTAACTCATGTCACTCAAGTATTTAAAAGACGAATTACGCGAATTATACCCATCGTGCCATAGCCAATCAGTGTAACTCGCGTAATTCGTCATTAAGTGATCAGATTATTTCTTCTCGGTCGCAGGGGCAACAGGAGCAGCAGCGGCCTTAGCGGCGTTGATGGAGTCCTGCTGAGCCTTGTACTGCTTGGCAGCCTCGCTATCGGGCTTCAGCCAAGTGTCCATCCACTTGAAGAACTCACGCTGCCACAGGATGCTGTTCTGGGGCTTGAGAATCCAGTGGTTCTCGTCGGGGAAGAGCAACAGGCGTGCGGGCAGCCCCTTGATCTTGGCGGCGTTGAATGCCTGGCAAGCCTGGGTGAAGACGATGCGGTAGTCCAGTTCGCCAGCCGTACACATGATGGGAGTATCCCAGTTCTGAACATAGTTCTTGGGGTTGGCCTGGGTGTAGGAGCGCTGAGCGGTAGCATTGCCCTTCTCCCAGAACGCGCCTCCCAGATCCCACTGGACGAACCACATCTCCTCGGTCTCCAGGTACTGGGCCTCGAGGTTGAAGATACCGGCATGCGCCAGGAAGCAGGCAAAGCGCTTGTTATGGTTACCGGCAAGGAAGTAAACCGAGTAGCCACCGTAGCTGGCGCCCACGGCACCGATGTGTTCACCGTCGATATAGGGCTCCTTCTTCATGTAATCCACAGCGCTCAGGTAGTCACGCATGTTCTGGCCACCATAGTCGCCACTGATCTGTGCATTCCACTCGGTACCGAAGCCGGGCAGGCCACGACGGTTGGGCAGAATCACGATATAGCCGTTGCTGGCCATGATGCGCATGTTCCAGCGATAACTCCAGAACTGGCTCACAGGCGACTGGGGACCACCCTCACAGAAGAGGATAGCGGGATACTTCTTGTTGGGGTCGAAGTTG
>Ga0310695_10000398_pt1 | contig 114332 bp, 97 predicted proteins | sample RumenRJG_04DNA_FD_203882 | JGI IMG/M metagenome (GOLD analysis project Ga0310695, IMG submission 203882) | Bovine rumen microbial communities from Lethbridge, Alberta, Canada - RJG_04 (v2) (version 2) | ecosystem: Host-associated > Mammals > Digestive system > Stomach > Rumen | place: Canada...
TTGTCAGAATTGCAGAAGCTATATGCTGATGAAACATTTATTATTGTGACTCATGGACAGTTTGCGAGAAACCTCATTGCTGCATATTCCAAATGCAACTACCATGATGTTCCTGCATTCAAAAATGCAGAAATAAGAGTACTCAATATATCTCTGTAATTCTACCCATAACTTATTTTGAAGATAAAAGGATGAACAAGGGCAATACCACTCTATCAGACAAGGCAGGACCTATCAGGAATCGAATTAAAAAGCTAGACGCCCTACGCGGTTTTGCGCTATTGGGGGTATGTATGGCAAACTATAAGGAACTGACACTTTACGCTTTTTATGACGTAGGACATACGGTAAACGTAGAAGCAGACAGGAACGATACTATTGCAAATTTCCTGTTGTATCTTCTTGTTGACGGCAAATTCTACACTATATTCTCCGTCCTTTTCGGTATTGGCTTCAGCATAATCATTGGCAATGCCATACAACGCGGAGCAAATGGCATGCGCATATTCTATCGGAGGATGCTATTGCTGCTCGGATTCGGCTTTGCTCACCTGATGCTGTTATGGAGCGGTGATATTTTAATGCTCTATGCAACTATGGGAATGCTCCTACCCTTCTTCTGGAATTGTTCTGACAAGACGATACTGCGTTGGGCAGCATTTTTTCTATGCCTCCCAATAGTTTCATCAACAATAGTATATATCTTTAACCTAAATCCATGTTCATGGTTTTACAGGCAAATGGACTATTGGCAGAATCGTTTTGGTATTGACGACTGGGGAGAATGGCTACATGACAGACAGTCATATACCGATTTACTCAAATTCCTGATTATGGGAGCATTTGAGCGCATGACTGAGTTTATCTCCAGCGACCGATATTTTAAGGTTCTAGGCCTATTTCTTGTAGGTTTATGGATTGGTAAGAAACGTATCTATGCAGACATAACAGCACATAGAAGGCTGCTTACGAATATGATGAAGATTGGCTTTGCCATAGGCACTCCCTTCGCTATACTGCACGCCTATGATGGTATTACAGGCTTTCATCTAATCTCACCAATACATACAATCGTAGAAACATTCAGCATATATCCTCTTGGTTTGGCATATATGGCTACTTTTGCCCTTTATAGCAGTCGTATGGAAGTTCTTTTCTCCTATCCAGGGAAAATGGCTCTGACATGCTATATATCACAGTCTGCCATTGCAGTCCTACTGTTCTACGGTGTCGGTTTGGGATGGGGAATGCAGATGTCTTTACCACAAGTGATACTCACGTCTGTAGGAATATTCCTATTTCAGACAGTCTGTGCACATCTGTGGCTAAGAATATTTACCTACGGTCCTTTGGAATGGATATGGCGTATGCTGACCTATGGAGCGTGGCTACCACTAAGAAAAGATAGAATGAAATCAGAACTTCTTACCGAATACTATACTGATGAACGTCAGCCATAAAGTCTTTATATCAAACCAGAAAGAACGGTGTTCAAGATAATACAGATCATAATTGAGACGACGAAGCATTTTCTCCATAGTATCAGTATAGCCGTTATATAGAGTTGCATAGCTCGTAACTCCAGGACGTATCTGATAAAGGAATGAATAGCGTGGGTCATGCTCCATTATCTGGTCTATGAAGAATTTACGTTCAGGACGATAACCTATGAATGCCATATCGCCACAGAACACATTCCAGAGCTGTGGAAGTTCATCAAGATGGTGGGCACGCAAGAACTTGCCAACCTTTGTAAGACGAGGGTCATCATCTCCACCGGAATGACTGAGTGCCGGACCGAATTTCTCGGCATCAAGACGCATAGAACGGAATTTATAGATATAGAACGGACGACCGAACCTACCCAGTCGCTCTTGACGATATATTGCCGGACCTCCATCATCCATCTTTATGAGAATATACGACAACAAGAATAAAGGGGATGTCAGTATAAGCATTATCCCCGCTAAAGTCATATCACAGAGTCGCTTGATATTTCGTTCCACAGAGTTCATTCCGTCTGGGATAAAATCTGTTTCCTCTCCAAGTATCACATGTTTAGGAAGTCCTAACGTTCCGAATACCTGTTGCTTTCGCCTAATTACCTCAATCGGTACATTAGCTTCCCATGCATCACGTCCGTATGCCATATTCCAATGACGGAAATCCTGTTTCTTTTCACGTTTATTGATTGCATAGCTAATGGTAAACTGAAGAAGAGACCACAAGCCAAGGTCGAGGCCTACAAGAATAGTGAGTTCGAATCCCTGTAACACCCATATCGTGTTAACCAATGCAAATACAATAACAATAAAGATAATACATATCGGTGTAAACGAGCTTCTGACACCTGCACGGAACAGTCTGTGCTGCATCTGGTTACGGTCAGGAGTAAGCATCGCCCTACCCTCACGTACACGGTTGCGGAGTATTCGGATTACGTCAACAAACGGAATGAACGTGATACCCACAACAATCATGAGCATACCTTCAGGCATGAACTCGCCGCTCTGCTGAATAAGTGACAGCGTGAGATAGCTAACGAAATATCCGAGAGTATATGAACCCGCATTGCCAAGAAGAGTCTTCTGCCATTTCTTGAAGAAAAGCTTCAGTATGGAATAAGGAGCAGCCACGCCAAGCAAGGCAGACGATACCAATGCACCGAGAGTAAAATTGAAAACAAGACAGAAACCAAGGAATATAGTGCCTATTATCGCTACATATCCGGCACCTATGCCGTCAATGTCATCAAGAATGACTATTGCTTCTGTAATATACATTACGAGACATACAGTAAGTGGCATACCAATCCATGCAGGTAGTTCATGTATGCCGAACAACCCTTGGAAATCCATTATCCAAAGGTGAGACAATGGGAAAAGACTGGCTGTAAAGAACATCACCATCAACTTGACCTTAACAGCCGTTCCGTGAATATCATTCTTCAGACCAACGATATATAGTAGGGCACATCCAGAAATAACCTGCATAATACGTAACCCAGACCTTTCTACCTCAAGGGCAGAGAGAGCATCGTAGCCAAGCCACTTGGGGAGTCCGAGGGATGCACACAGACAGGTAAGCAATATAGGGAATATTGCAATACCACCTATTTCAACTAAAGAACATCCGTTACCTTCATCCACATCATCCACGGTACGGAAGAACCTACCGCTAGAAGAGAACAGTTTCATTCTCGAAAGGATAATTACAGAGAAAACGAATCCTATGAAAAAAGGTATTATATCTACTATTATATATTGTCTTATCATCCTAATTTTATTTTCTTATAAAAACAACCAATTCGTCAACAATCTTTTTGGGTGGTCTCAATTAATTGGTTTCCCCTACGGACGCCTAGTTAACTCTCCCACCGAGGAAATCAAATAGAACAACAACCTGATATGTTAAAAAACGTAACAACATGGTGTTTATTGTAAAAAAATCTTTTTTTTGTATAATCACTAAATATTAACAGAAAAAGATACCATGTTGATGTCCCCCAATCTTCATGCATCACTACGGCTTGGATATTTGTGTATATATTTTTTCGTACTCCAAGGCCATTTTCATACTGGTAAAGTTCTGTTCGTATGATGCCCTGGCTTTCTTGCAAGCCTCCGCATAAGCCACTTTGTCATTTTGATAATAACGTATCTTTTCAGTAAAATCTTCTACCGTATTCTTTACGACAAAACCATTTTCGCCATCGAGCATCTCTGATATACCGCCTACATTTGAAGCTATTGCAGGAATACCACATGCCTTAGCTTCAATGATAGACATCGGGAAACCTTCAAAGTCGGAAGGAAGCATACAAACGTCTGCATATTTAAACATAGCAGAGGCATTGACAATCTCGCCCATCATACGAACATTGGAAGGCACATCCTTAACCTCCTCGCTGTTTCCTATCCAATAAAAGCTTACGGAAGGAAGCGACTTTGCGACGTCACAGAACAAGTCAAATCGTTTTGGTGCAGCCAAACGCGCTATGCACAAAACCTTAAAACGAGTATCTCCCTGCAGAATATCAGCTTCAACAGGCGCTTTATTTGCAGAAACATCTGATATACCATTATAGATTGTTATAGGTTTGCTGCATACACCTTCTAGAGCAAGATTACGTGAATCGTAGTTGCTTACGGCAAAATATTTTGACACACGAGCACTTGTAGCCTTCTCTAATTTTAGGAAAGTGCGGAATGCCACACGAATAGAGTCGAAACCGTGAACTGTATATACGACTTTTCTTTTGGGAAAAGCAAAACGTCCTAACAGGCCTATCTTCGAAGAATGAAGATGTACCACATCAGGGCGATACTTTATATAGAGCATTAGTAACTTCCCCCATACGAATATATCGCGCCAACCTATCTTTCTTAACAAATATGGCAGGTATATCTGACGCACTCTGCTATCAAGTTGCTTCCACATCTGTCCGCCCTCACCAGCAATGACCGTAACATCATGCTTTGCAACAAGTAGATTGGCTATGTTTACAACAACAGACTGGGCACCTCCCAAATCAGATTTAGTTATAACAAGAAATATCTTCATCTTATTTTAATATTTTCCCCCATTTTTCAAAATTGGCTTCGTAATTATAGTTCGCCAAATAGTTATTATATGCTTTTTCTGAATACGACAGCCATGTCGCTTCATCTTTTATCAAGCGTGCTATTGCATCACTCCAACATGAATCTTCCATTTTGTCAACTAAAATACCACCGTCTTCGTTCTCTAAGATATGAGCATTTATTCCAACTGGCGAAGATACAGATGGTAAACCAACAGAAAGGTACTGTATCAGTTTAAAGCCGCCTTTCCCTCTGGCTATTCTATTATTCAACAATGGCATTAATCCTACGTGTGCCTCCATAAATTCCTTTTCTGCCACTTCAGCCGACCAAAGGATATTATGAAGTGTATAATGCTTGGGCTGATAGTCTAATGGCTGATCGCACACAACACGCAAGTCAAGTTCTTTCCCTATGCTATGTACATAGGAGGCAACCTTCTCCAACTGATTACAAATTGGTTTAAGATGTTCCAGATTTGAGAAAGTACCTACCCACAACAAGCGAACAACCTTAGTAAAAGAAGCTAATCGCCTACTCGTTATCTTTGGACAATAATGCTGAACCATACTGCCATCCGTAGTAGTGATAACAACCATTTTATGTTGGCAGTCGGTAGGAATGATATCCTTCAAGTAAGGTGTTGCCACCACTATTACATCGGCCAAATGTGCCATGAAATTAAAATCCGATGGAGAAGTCTCATTGTTCTCGATTATATCATCATCAAAGTCCCATATAATACGGCTTCCACGACTATGTAAACGCCGTAGCATCCATTTGTATATCAGTGGGATTCTCTTCTTTGAGAAGGCACGAGATATAACGATGTTATTGGGGCTATGTATTGTATCCTGAATGAGAAAACCGAATAATCTGCAGAGCATATAGACAAACATCCACAACTTAACAAGCAGACCTTGTTTAGCCAATGGCATATATTTATCATACAGTTTATCAGACATCCATTTATGCCAGACAACTCTGTCACTGGACATCTGTTCAAAATACTGGTAGTAGCGGTAGCGAAAGACTGCAGATCGCATTCCACCCTGAACATATACCGATATGGTTTTCATCTATCCAAAGACATATTTGAATTTATAATATATATATTCGAGCAAGTTCATTCCAATGGCATCCTTTGCCTGAAGAAAAATCACTTTATATACATTGTAGATTTTTCTAAAATGTGTTATCTTATACCAATAGAACTGGAGTCCTGGAAGTTTCTCTTCTGCTCCAAGGGTATTCGTACCATGCTGTCTATATAAAAGATTCTGCTCTTTTAGCAGTACGATTTTGCCATCTCCATACAGTGTACGAATAGAGATCCAGTAATCGTGCATAACCATATTCTTGCCAACGGGAAAAGACACCTCCTTTGCCTTTCTATTAAAGCACATAGAAGCACCTTGTACATAAGAATGAACCGCAAACTCTTTTGCAGTCTTCGACTTATCTACAATGAACCCCGAACTCTTAAAGAACGACTGAGACACGACGTCCAATTTCTCATCCACGACTATGGCGTCAGAACATACAACAACTGGAAGCGACTGGTCTTCTTTGTTTAAGGCAAGGAGCGATTGAGCAACCTTATCCTTCAACCAAACATCATCCTGATCACAAAACATATATGCGTCTGCATCAACCTTCTCCACCATTCTCATGAAGTTGCGAGCAGGTCCCAGATTCTTTGTATTGACCTCTACGTGCATATTGGGATGAGAATGAGCATACTCTTCAAGGATAGCAACTGTTTGGTCAGTTGAACCATCGTCCGAAACATATAGCTCCCAGTCCTGACACGTTTGGGAGAACAAAGAATCCAATTGCTCCCTTAGATAGGTTTGACCATTATATGTTGTCATTAATATAGCATTCATAAACAAATAATTCAAATATTTATTATGTTGTCATTAGATCACACACATATTTTATTTACTTTTCAATTCTCTAAATACCTTGTCAAACTTATACTTATTGGCTATAGCACCAGGAAGATTGACTACAATCAATGCTATACAGATGCCATCAAGTCCGAATTTATGTCCTAAAAATACAGACAATGGCACAACCATGATTGCAGCAAACAACGTAAACCACAGTTGCATTTTCAGCGCACCTATCCCGTTTAGGAAATAGGAATAAGTCTGACTGAATATCAATTCGTATATATATATAGCCATACAAATCGACAAGGACATAGGCACCTGGACTTGATCAACTATCCATACTTTATATATATAGTCACTAAGAAGCACTACGACGACAAAACATAATGCAATCAGATACAGCAATCTGAGCATACGTTTTTGCGACAGGACTATCCAATCATAGTCATGTCGGTTATACGCATCTGTGGTTGAAGACCAATATGGTGTAAGTACCACCATGAACATCGACAACAAGAAAGTAAACAAACGATATGCCACTTGATATGGAGTCACATGTTCCGGGGTAAAAAGCGAAGAGATTATCAAATTGGTTGTCATGAATATAACTATACTTGACACCTGTAACAAAAAAAACTTACTGCCTAGTGTAAGAATCTCCTTTACTTCTTGTTTCTTGAATCCCTGCAATGACGGTTTCAAATGAGGATACCTAAACCAGAATGTCAAACAGAATGCTATTATGTTGACAAGCAACGGTATCACAGTATAGACTATTGCTACAGCCCAAAGACTTGATATGCCGAAGAACCACAGCACATACATTCCCAATAACACTGCAGACTGTCCAGTCACTACAATGGCATTGTTCACAGCCGGCAACTGCATAGCAAGATATACGTTTCCTGTCAGTTTAAAGATAAAAGTAACACAAGTCACAAAGAACGAGAGAATAAGAATATCCTTAAATTCCAGACAATGACGAGTATCTATATTCAGAAGCGCATTTATATCTACGAAATATATTATCACAGACATAATCACTGCAATAGCCAACATAAGGAAGAATATAGCAAAGAAAGCAGTAGAAATACAACAACGTGTTTTCTCTATGTCGTTCTTGGCAATGTACTCAGCAACTTTGTTGCGCAAACCATTTCCCATGCCAAGATCCATATTGTCAATCCATAGCAATAACGACACTACTATCATCCAAAGTCCATTGTTGTACGTCCCCAGACATAGAAGCGTAACAGGCACAAGCAGAAGTTGCACCACTCCCGCCCATCCTTTTATGAAAAAGGAAGCTGCAACATTCTTTTTCAGGCGTCCCGATCTTGAATTGTCGCTAACAAAACTATGTATAATGTTCCTCTGCATTCGTCACATTTCATTTAGAGATCCACATCTCTCTGATTCTTATCATCTTGCTCAGGATTCAGCGCTTCACTATGTCCCATCGCCCTGAACTCCACATCCCTAAATTCGTTAAGTCCTGTGGTATATGGAAACCACAGTTGAAAATAATACATTCCAGTCTTAGGCCAATAAGCAGAATACTGCCATATGAAGAAAACAAAGATACCAATTGCATTCATCAGACGCATTCCTTGATGCTCTCTTTCCTTCTTGAAAAGAAGATAAACAAAATCCGTCAGCATTACCAAATACATTATATGGGCATAATTCTGTACTCGTATCAAACCGACAAAGGAAGATGCTATTACAGCCAATGGAATCTGGAATGAATAAAACTTTTTCTTCTTCTGGGCAAGTTCAGGATCTTCTTCCCATTTGATGGCATAGTACATCGTAATAAACGGGAATACGATATATGTAATTGAACTGCGTAGAAATCCGAAGATCGTACTTGCTTGAATAGAATACAAGAACACTTTCTTTATTAAGTTTCCCGTTCCACCAAGTCTTGACAGTACATGCGTAATAAGAATATCACTACCCGCCCAGAGGACAAATGCAATGGCAAAAGCCACATAGAATGTATAGTGGCTGTACTTAACCTTTGCCAAAGGAAACAGCAGAGCAATACCTGCAGTAAAATGGAAAAGCAGTCCTGCCAAAACAAGGATATAGAATCTTGCCTTATGCCCATTCACATAAGCCGTATATCCAAATAGTACGAAAGACATAGACATTGCCTCACGCATAATGTCGGTATTGAACATGAAATACGTGAATGAGACAAAGTAAATAATAAGGAACAAGAAATAACGTTTAGTATAATTCCTTACGAAATAGCATACACTTACATTTATACATATAGCCTCGACAAACTGAACCGCATAAAATGAGTCGAAGACCTTCTTGCATAGCATATTCATTATAACCCATCCGGGCATCTGACTTCTGAGAAGGAATCCCATACCTATCTGCTGAGGAAGTTGCGCCAAGTCATGGGGATAGTTCTCAAACTCCTCCATGTATTCAAATTTGTCTCCCCCAAGACCATAGCTCATACCTGATATGAAGATGAGAATCACACACAAGAGCCAGAAACGGTGGTTCTTCTTAGGATTCTCTTCTTCTATTGCGTCATACTTCAGCGAGAAATATGCAGCTAACAGCAGAAATATGAGATATACTATTGTCATTAAGTCTTTTCTATACTACCAATCAGAACCATTCCATCAGTTCCCGACGGAACATGTTACAGAATGTAACAATAGTTGACAGAATAAGCATTGACACTACAAAAACAATTCTCTTTGGTCCTGCAGGCTTTATAGGAACAGAAGCACACTTCAATGTAGTAAATGCAGGAGTCTTTTCCTGAACTTTGGCAAGTGCAGCCTCAAGACGAGTATTCAATGCCGTATAGACATTGTACCTCAATTGCATCTCATTTTCCATATCCTCCTGCTTTGACTTGTAACTTTCAAGAACAACATCCATCTCTGCATCAGAATAACGTCCATATGCCTGACGTGCCTTTTCATATTGACACTTTGCATCAGCTGCCAACTGCTTATAATGCTCATAATCAATACGAGCCTTCTTTGTTCTGTACTCTGTAATAAAATTCTGCAAGTGCTCCTTGACACTATCTGCAAGCAATGCACAAACTACAGGATCTTGATCTGTCACGGAAATAGTAACTACTCCAGTTGTTTTACTATAGTTACAATCTATATTAGTAGCTACCTGTTCAATGATTTCATGTACATCCTTATTTAGACGAAACGGATCAAACCTTTTACCATTCTTACCTTTTATAGGTTTCTCTGGGGTACTGAACATTTTTCTCACCTTCTCACCTGTCCAGATAAACGGCATCAGCAGAACATTCTCCTTCTGATGATTCATCAGATAATCATAATAGTCAGTGGTCAAGTCGTTCTTTTTAGTCGTCACCTTAATGTCAAGCAAATCAACAAGAAATTCATTCGACTCGAACAGATCTGGATATAACTCAGGGAATATTGCATCTGATGATGACATATTACCGATATTGACACCAAAGCTTGATGCAAGAGAAGCCAACCCTCCCCCAACAGAAGCTTCTGCTGTTTCTGGAGCTATTGCGACCTCACAGTTATAGTATCTCGGCTGTGGAAATATCCATATACATGAAAGTACGAACACCACTGCCCATACCTTGAAGTACGTCTTCTTGCGAGCAAGCATGGTTTTCGCTATTTCCTTAATGTCAATCGCTGATTTCTTATCATTTACATTCATATGAAAATAAAAAAGAAAATGAAATTCTAACTATTAATATTTCACAAAATGAAGACACAACTCACTATCCTGCAATATCATTGCATCATCATCAAGTCTCTTGATTGTATAATCCTCCTCAAGACTGTTAATACCATAAGGGCGTATCTCATCAAGAGTCTCAGAATCAATAAAATGATCCTCATCTACCCTATCATAAAGAAAGAAATCCTTCATCTTGAGGGTTGATGCAGCACGGTCAAAGTGACTCATATAATAACAATTCATTCCATCAGCATAGTTAAACTGAGCAAGAGTTCCTTGGAACGACCAGAATATACGCTTGTTCCTATAATCAGCAGAATGGCCATTTGAAAGGCTATCTACCTGAGTGAGATACCACATGCCGTCCAACTCGCCATTCTCCGACGACGTTGTATCGCAAGCTGTAACAAGAAGCCCGACAAATATTATTATAGAAATTATCTTCTTCATTTGATATTATATTTAACAGTCATCTGCACACCTGTATTATCACCAAGTAGCTCTCCGGAATCGGAACCGAAGGCAAGTGTACAAGTGAGCCTTGTCTTAGGAAATCGATAAGAAGTCTCTACAAAAATGCTCGTATTCTCCTTGGGATATAGGTATGGGTCATCGTAAGTGCCATAGCCTTTTTCCCATGATAGCTTCATACGATAGTGCAAGCCTTTCACTGGGTCACCAGCCAAGGCGAAGTGCCAAGCATTGAAACGATTATTCCTAACGCCGATATATCCATCCTCATTATAAATAGGAGATGTGAATAACGGATTTCCAATGACTTGTCCCCAATGCTGCCATCCTGGAAGGGATAAATGATTATAATAGTTGTCACGACCACTTATGTGAGTCTGTACCGACCGAGTATGATCATGATATATTGGACCACACTGATAGCGAGTATTCATATATTCCACTACTGCCTGATTGACATAAGGGAACTTCTTAAACTTCACGTCTATTCCCACAAGGGCATCCTTCATATCATAACGGAAATAATGGTTGTCTTTCTTCACATTCCATTCATCACCACTACCGTAGCCGTCATAGTCAAGTAGAAACATACTTGAATGGTCCTCGAAGAAATGATCGCAATAAGCACCAACTTCTATATTCTCGTCATTCCAGTTCAAACGTGCAACCCAGCTACCAAGGTTATTTCCCTCTGCATTTGAGTATATATCCTCTCCAACGTCTGATCCGCCTCCTACGAAAGCATTCCAATAGTCGGATACCTTGCTCTCAAACTTTACCCTTCCGCCTTTCCTGCCATTCTCATCAGTTCCGCTCCAATTATAAACGCTACCTCCGAACTGCGCTCCATTTTCAAGTCCAAGAGTCAGAGTAAGCGGAAATTTCTCCTCATTTCCTATACGAAGATATCCAGCCTTTTGATGATAGCGGGTATAGCGATTATATTTATATGGACTACCCTTCGCAGCACTTGTCTCCCAAGGAGCATCGGTCATAATACCGAATGCGACATGAGTCTTAATACTAAGCCAATCCTTTGTATATGGAATTGCCCAATAACGATTAAGTCCAAGTCGCACCTGCGGAATAGGAGTCGAATTGATACCAAAAGTCTGTGAACCGCTCGACAACTCGTTGTTCTTCAATTCCATAGGCTGCTGCTTTGAACCTATTGTGAGAACTCCATATTTCCAATTCATCTCAACAAATGCCTGCTGGATGATAAATTTCTGCGTATAATGCGAATTGAATCCTTGAATCTTATATCCTACAGGAAGTGCAACGTCAGCCCCGACCTGCAGATCAAGGTCTCCATCCAGAAAATCCTTATTATATGTAGCAATGCCACGCACATAGCCATTTGAAGCCGTCAGATTACTCAAGCCATATTTATTAGCATTAAGCCAAAGGGGAGTTTTTGAATTGCTGAAAGATCCTTGCATTTCCAATGCTATGGAAAGAGAATCTCCAGAATTGCCCTGAGCAAATGCTGATGTACAGCACAAGCATAATAGAGCGAAAACAGGTTTCTTCATTTAATTTTATATTATTTACTCAGGTTCACAATAGAAACAAGCATTGTAGCGATTGCCGCGGTTGAAGAACCAATAGCAAGCCACATCTGGAGTTTGTTAACCTCGGACTTAGGCTTTGTTGGTACAATAACCTCCGAGCCTGGGGTCGGTTTTTCACCTTTACCCATCTGATTGACAGTACCATTCATATGAACAATGTATGTACTACCCTTCTTCGCGCGGATTCCCCAGCCACCAGCCTGATTCACATAATAACGGGCACCTTTACCTTTCTTATAAGCCACGGTATTAGGATAAAGAACGTTACCGCTCACCTTTACCGTATTGGTGTATTCTGGAACTATAATTTTATCACCTTCACGAAGTGTAAGGTCATAATCGGAACCTGGGGCTTCAAGAGCCTTATCAAGCTGAATACCTACGTAATAGGTATCACCAAGATCCAATTTGCTGACATCTATAGTATCCTCCTCTGTCTTTGACTGAAATTGAGCCATCTTCAGCACCTGTTCCATACGGGTACGTTCTTCAGGAGTAATGCGACGCTCAAGACGAGCACCCTTGACATATGCGAGTTTATTGGTACCGCCCGATGCCCTCACAATATCTGACAAACGTGACTCCGACTTTGTAAGTGCGTATGTTCCTGGGAAGTTCACCTCACCCTCGATACTTACATTCTGCTGAATAGTATAGCTTGGGCTCTTTCTTACATACACTTCATCGTATGGCTCCAAAGTGAAACCTGGCTGACCATCAACGACAAAACCATCCTTCAAAGCAAAGCTATATGTCTTGGCAATAACAGAATCACGGGTAAGAGCCTTACGGTTTGACACTCTTCGAGAAACATCAACCTTTACTGTAGAAGCCGACTCCTTCAAGCCTCCTGCCTGAACAACGAAGTCCTCAAGAGTCTCATTATCAGCATATTTATACACACCTGGATAAAGGACTTCTCCATGAATAGTGATGGTACGGTTTTCCTGACGCTCTGACTTTGATGGTATAAAGAGCACATCTTCATTTTTCAAAGGAATATCGGCAACTCTTCCATCAATAATGCCCTGAACATCAACACTTATCACTTTCAGCGTTCTGTCCTCCTTCATTCTATGTATCACGCCACGATTAGTGAAAGCATCCTCTGTCAGACCATCTGCACTCTCAATAAGCGAACGAACAGTTGTGATATTACCACCCAACTGATACATACCAGGACGGAACACGGCACCTTTTATCTCTACCATATTCTCATAACGAGGAATGATGGAATCAACCGTAACTGAGTCACCATCAGCAAGATGGAAAGAATTCATATCAAACTCCTGAACGTTGAACACACCATATCTGCTACCATTCTTACGAATGACACGAACAGACTTGGTATAGGCATCACCTGCAAAATATCCGGCATATTTCAAGAGAGTCTGAACGCTCTCTGTCTTCTTCATTTCATAGTACATCGGACGCTTCACCTTACCCGCAATATCCACAATGCACTCGTATGGACCTACAACAATCACATCATTATCCTGTAAGCGGACATTACCCGAGAGCTTGCCATTGAGGATATAGTCATATACATCCACAACGCTTATCTCCTTGCCATTACGGAACACCTTAATATTTCGGAGAGTACCGATACTACTAACGCCACCTGCCATGTAGAGTGCATGGAACACGCTTGCAAAGGCAGAAAGTGTATAGGTTCCAGGGGTTTGTACCTCACCCATCACATTCACGGTTATCGTGCGTGTCTGACCAAGAGTCATCTTGATAGAGCTGCTGCTATAACGTGAACCAAGTGTTGAACGAATACGCGCATTTGCCTGTTTTACAGTCAATCCGCTGATATTTATAGGACCATATCCATCAACAACGATATCACCATCAGGAGTTACTGTATAGGTTGTCGATTTCTGAGAAGCTCCGTAGATATCCACCTTAACCTCATCACCAGGACCAACTACATAACTCTGAGGAGTTGCTATATTCATGACAGGTTCAAATGTGAGGTCTTCCTTATTGAAGATATCACGACCGAACACCTTACGACCACGATAGAGCGTAGGATCCATATCCTCCATTATAAGTTCTTCTGGAAGGAACTCTTCTCCGAGCAGATCCACTACTCCATTGTTCATCTCGTCATAGAGTTCATCGTCCTCTTCATCGTAAGTACCATTAATACCGCTTTTTCTGGTAGTCTTCACGGCACCGACTCTCTGCGAACTATTATCATTCGCATCTTTTATCTGCTGACCGTTCTTGTTCTTATTTTTCTTCTTGTTCTTCTGCTTATTCTTTTTCATCATGCTCCTCTGAGCAAGAGACTCCTTGGTATCGCCATTATTCGTACGCAATCCATCCTCTGTCTTGCCGACCGTCTCATCCTTTACAAGTCCAAGACCGCCATTCTTGCTCTGACGCTCATACTTTGCCTTGATACGGCGTATCTGATTGATATCCACGCCCTTCTGCATAAGTTTTGTGACAATCTGAGCCTGCGAAGTACCTGCAGCATGTTCTTTGAGCACGAACTGCATTACCTGATCATCCGTCATGGATGATTGAGCCGACATTGTAGAAAAACTGATTACTGCCAGAAACAGTACTAAGATATATCTTTTCATTTATGGTGAATCTTTTTACTTTACACTATAATAATATAACACAAATATACAATTTTTGTTGCTAACACATACAAAAAAAATGTTTTTTGCAACGACAAACTGTCTGTTTATTCGCCCCATTTTTATATTTAGAGAGTGCAAAGTTAATAATTTTCTTTCAAAAAAACGTCCTTATCACATATTTATTAACAAAAAATCAGGGCTTACTATCGATAATTTGAAAAAAAATGTGTAAGTTTGCACATTGAAAACAAATACAACAACTATTTCATGAAGATTAAATACTTGTTTTTTGCCACTTTCGCAGCATTTCTGACTATGATTTCCTGCGGAAAGAAAGAAGAGCCAACCGTAAACGTCGAGACACCTGTCGATGTATCAAAACAGATTGTCGGTGATTCCATGATCTATGGTCTTGCTTGTGAAGGTACATCCGATTCTAACATCGTCGTATATCCATTCAGCGGTGGTGATCCTGTCAAATATTCTTGTATAGATGCCCATAAGAGCCATAGAATTATCGGTCATCCGGAAATAGGCGACTGGGTAGGTCTCGTGCTCGACAAGGAGGACACAACCGTTGCAACCACAGTTGTAAACCTTGACCAGCTCAAAGGCACATGGACATATACTGTCATGCCGACCTTCAAGGACTTCAAGCATTTTAGCAAACGTATGCAAAAGAAGATGGAGAATAGTATCATGGAACAGATGCCTGATTCCGAGAAAGCACTCTACATGGTGCCTCGCGAATATGGATTCTCACTAAAGCGAAGCCATAACGCAGAGCCTGTAGGAAGGGTTAGACGTAGTGCAGGAGCTGACGAGGACAGTCCTGTGGAATACCCGGAGGTAAAACACTATGTTCAATGGTTCTCATGGAACGGCAAGCTTATCCTTGTTTCTCAAAAGAGACAACCAAAAACGGAAGACCACAAAGATGCTCAACCTCCAAAGCCAACCTTCGATACTCTCGATTATGTGAAGATGACAAACGACACACTCATTCTCATGCATCATGGAGAAATACAAGGTTATCATCGCAAGAGTAGTGCCAGACAAGCTAATGAGCAAGCCAACAAGAAAGCGGCAGAAGCCGATAAGAAAGCTGCGGAGAATTTGAAGTAAACAAAACCCTCAAAAACGGAGGATAAGATATAGTAATGCCGCTCATAGGAAATCCATTTGGAAACCTATGAGCGGCAATTTTTATTTAACGTTAGTTCGATGAACTTCTACGACTTGCTTCAGCCTGATGAGCCTAAGCAAATGATATTTTTCAATTGTAATGCAAAAACACGGGAGATTATTTTGAGATGTAGAGAAATATCACTACCTTTGCAAATAGAAACCAAATCCACATAATCTAAACAAGTAATCTGCTATGAGCAACAAAACATCACAGGAGAAGATAAAGGCGTTCGTAGAGCGCTGGACAGGCAAGGGATATGAGAAAGGCGAGAGTCAGATGTTCTGGATTGAACTTCTGACAGATGTTCTTGACGTTGAGACTCCTTCGGAGATTATCAGCTTCGAGGATCAGGTGAAACTCGACCATACATCATTCATTGATGCCTATATCAAAACTACTCATGTGATGATAGAGCAGAAAAGCATAGACAAAGACCTCAAAGCGCCTATCAAGCAGTCTGACGGCACACTTCTCACTCCTTTTCAGCAAGCCAAGCGCTATGCCTCTGAATTGCCTTATTCCAAGCGTCCACGATGGATTGTGACCTGTAACTTCAAGTCGTTTCTTATCTACGATATGGAGCAGCCACAGGGCGAGCCTTTCGAGATTCTGCTTGAAAACTTGCCGAAAGAGGCTCACATGCTCAAATTTCTCGTGGTTGACAAGAGTGCACTTCTGAAGCACGAAATGGAAGTCAGCATACAGGCTGGCGATATTGTGGGCAGACTATACGATGTGTTCCTACAGCAATATCAGGGAGAGACAACCCAAACCGACCTCCATGCTCTCAACGTGCTCTGTGTCCGTCTCGTGTTCTGTCTCTATGCCGAGGATGCAGGAGTATTTGCCAAAGACCAGTTTGTAGAGTATCTGCAAAGTTTCCGACCCGAGAATATGCGAATGGCTTTGATAGACCTCTTCCGTGTGCTCGACACGCCACAGGAAGCACGAAGCCGATTCCTTGAAGACAAGCTAAAGGCATTCCCATACGTCAACGGCTCTCTCTTTCATCAGCAGCCCGGCGAGGATATTCCGCCTATAACCGAACAGGCTGCCGATCTGCTTATACATCACGCATCGCTCGATTTTGACTGGAGCGACATCTCACCAACAATCTTCGGAGCGGTGTTTGAGTCAACCCTAAACCCTGAAACACGCCGTGCCGGAGGAATGCACTATACCTCGATAGAGAACATCCACAAGGTGATTGACCCTCTCTTCATGGACGACCTCAACGAGCAGTTCTCTGTCATTACCGCCCTTCCGAAAGGCAAGCAACGCAAGCAGAAGTTAGAGGAATTCCAGACGCATTTGTCAGAACTCACATTCCTTGACCCTGCCTGTGGCTCTGGAAATTTCCTCACCGAGACATATATCTCGCTCCGCCGATTAGAGAACAAGGTTATAAGTCAGTTGTTGGGCGGTCAGACAATGATGGGCTTTGAGGAGATCAGCCCTATAAAGGTTCATATCCACCAGTTCTACGGCATAGAAATCAACGATTTCGCTGCTACCGTAGCCAAGACCGCTTTGTGGATAGCCGAGGCTCAGATGATGAACGAGACAGAGCGCATCATCCAGTTTAACAACGACTATCTCCCTCTGAAATCATACAATAACATCACGGAGGGCAATGCTCTGCGTGTCAACTGGGAAGATGTCGTGCCAAAGGACAAACTCAGTTATATCATTGGAAATCCACCGTTTGTGGGTGCGAGAATGATGGATGCGGAGCAAAAGAAAGACATACTGGATGTTTTTGGTGCAAAATGGAAGAACGCAGGAAACCTTGACTATGTGGCTTGTTGGTATAAGAAAGCCTCAGATTACATAACAGGTACAAATATCTGTTGTGCGCTTGTTAGTACCAATTCTATTTGTCAGGGAGAAAGCGTTGCTAATTTATGGAAACCTCTCTTTGATGATGGCACTCGTATCAATTTTGCATACCGCACATTCCGTTGGGATAGCGAAAGTAACCAAAAGGCGCATGTGCATTGCATTATTGTAAGTTTCTGCAAAGGCGGTAAAACAAAGAACATAATCTTTGATAATGCGAAGATAATCAAAGCAAAGAACATAAACGGCTATCTGATAGACTCGGAAAATGCTTGGATAGAAAGTCGTACAAAGCCTATATGCGATGTGTCAGAGATAGGAATTGGCAATCAGCCGATTGATGGTGGCAATTATCTTTTTACTGAAGATGAAATGCTTGATTTTATAGCAAAAGAGCCCAAATCAAAAGAGTATTTCATGCCTTGGTATGGTTCGCAAGAGTTTATTAATCGTAAGCCTCGTTATTGTCTTTGGTTAGGGAAATGTTCTCCTTCCGTTCTGCGTTCTATGCCTCGCTGTATGGAGAGGATTGAGGCAGTAAAGAATTTCAGGCTTGCAAGTTCAAGAGCTAATACTGCAAAACTTGCAGATACTCCTACACGTTTTCAAGTAGAGAATATGCCTGAAAGTAATTATATCCTTGTGCCAAAAGTTTCATCAGAAAAGAGACGCTATGTGCCTATGGGATTTATGTCTCCGGATGTATTATGTAGTGATTTGGTATTTCTTATCCCAGATGCCACGCTCTATCATTTCGGCATACTCGAAAGCAATGTTCACATGGCTTGGATGCGTGCTGTTTGTGGGCGATTAAAGAGCGATTATCGTTATTCAAAAGATATCGTCTATAACAACTTCCCTTGGCCTACTCCAACTCCAGAGCAACAATCAAAGATTGAGCAGACGGCACAGGCAATTCTTGATGCTCGTGCGCTATATCCCGACAGTTCTTTGGCTGATTTGTACGACCCTGTTCTTATGCCGCCAGAGCTACTCAAAGCGCATCGTGAGAATGACAAAGCCGTTATGCAAGCATACGGTTTCCCAATTAAAGATTTCACAGAAAGCGACTGCGTTGCCGAACTATTCAAGATGTACAAGGCAATGACAGAGGAAAAAAATAAAATATATGCCCAAAATATAAAGTAATCCCTCGTAACCTTTGCAGTTACTTCACCTTCGTTCTCCCTTCGTTCTCCCTTCGCTATGCCTTCGCTCTGGGTTCGTTTCCATCGATGGAGTATCTACGGACTTACAACGGACCTGAAACGGACCTACTGTGAAGGCAGAAGGAACGTAGGAAAGAGCGATGATTTGAAGGAGAAAATCAGGGCATGATGGATGTAATAAATTTGGTGTAATACCCTTGCTTTGAAAAAAATCTATTACTGTCCGATAATCCTTTGTAACTTACCTTCCATCAAGAAATTGAATCTTGGTAAGCCTATGAATAATACAAAAACAATAAAAACCCCTTAATGTCTTAGAGTCTCGTTCCTCGCCTCTAGCTGCTATGCGTATTTCTTTTTTCTGGTAAGCCCTTGGGCTTCCCGAAAAAACAAATCCACATATCAGGCCTACGGCAAGACATTAAGGTGAAAAACAGGAAAAAGCATATAACCATCAGCGTAAGGTTGTGATTGGCTTTTTTATGTTTTTCCATTTATGTTCCAACCCTCGCAGAGGGGAATGGATTGGTTGGATGAAAGACTGGAAGCCCCAAAGGCTTACAAAGGCTTTCAGACAAGCAATACATTATGAAGGCTGAAAGCCTTTTAGAACATAAATGTTTTTTTCTGGTTTTTGTTTTTACCGGACAGCAATAAAAAAAATCAAGAGAGTTCAAAGAGGGGGGTGCACTTTTACCGGTTTTATGCATATAACAACCTGATAATCAAAAGATAACGAAGCGTGCACCTCCCCCTAAAACTGGGAGATAGGGTGCACTTGTTTTTAGGGGGAGGTGCACTAATCGTAAATCATTGATAATCAATGTATATAAGTCGTTTTTTTATTAAAAGTGCACCCCCCTCTTTCAACTCTCTTGATTTTTTCACTTGCACCTCTTAGCGTTCACTTTCTCTCCTATGATTATTAAGCCTTTGATGCTCCTCCACTACACCCTCACTCTATCGCCTATTTGTGAATGGGATTTGGAACGGACTTACAACGGATTTACAACGGACCTACAACGGACCTACTGTTATGGTATAAAAGACTACAAGTGAACTTTTTTTCAGAATTAAACGTCAAACACGTACATGGGGGTAAAAATTGCATGATAATGCATTGTGTATCAAAGCGTTTACATGCATGTACGTGTTTGTCTAACACGTACATGAGTCGTACATGACACGTACATGATTTCTGCTCATGAAATCAAATTGCAAAGCATGACGACTTATGTACGTGTTATGTACGTGTTAGACAAACACGTACATACTCCTAACTTATTTGTTATCAATATATTTACAGGCGTTTTTTGCCTCCATGTACGTGTTTGGCGTTTAATTCTAAAAAAAATTACAACTCCCTCTCTGAAACCTCAAAGGTTCTTCCCTTGCTCATATCTCCCGTTGTGAGTCCGAGCTTTAGCCATTTCATTCTCTGTGCAGAAGTTCCATGAGTGAATGATTCCGGCATTGAATATCCCTGAGCCTTCTCCTGCAGATAGTTATCACCTATCACATGAGCGCAATTGATAGCTTCCTCAATGTCTCCATCCTCAAGCGACTGGAAACGCTTATTGTCGTGATATGCCCATACACCAGCATAGAAATCAGCAAGCAACTCGGTACGCACACTCACCTTATTAGCCTCTGCCTTTGACAGTTTTGACATCTGAGAGTGAGCCTTGTCGAGAATTCCGAGCAGATACTCCACATGATGCCCCACCTCATGAGCAATAACGTAAGCATAGGCAAAATCACCATCTGCACCAAGCTGTTTCTTCATAGAAGTGAAGAACGAAAGGTCGATATAAAGACATTGGTCAGCAGAACAGTAGAAAGGTCCCATAGAAGCCTGTCCATTACCACAACCAGTTCTGACACTACCCGTATAGAGCACCATCTTCGGTGGAACATATTCCTTACCCATGCCACGGAACACCTCTGTCCACACATCCTCTGTACCGGCAAGTATCTGACTTGAGAACTTTGCAAGTTCCTGTTCCTCTGCCGTAAATTCACGGCCATTATTCGACTGGGTTGTAACATTACCCATTTGCTGTTCAGCAACACTCTGCACAGCCTGAGACATATCACCTCCCGACATCCATGTGAACAACAGGTAGATTATAATTCCGCCTATTCCAAGGCCACCAATTCCAGCAATACCTGATGCCTTACCACGGCGATCATCCACATTGCTACTTTCACGTCTTCCGTTTAGTTTCATAATAATAAAAATAGGACCTCTCCCCCCGCCCTCCCCCATAGGGAGGGAGCCGGAATGCGAAAGGCATGTTAATTGTTAAATATCTATTTAATTTTTAATTATCACTTGCTTTAGTTTGATGAGCTTTTGCGAATAATTTTCAACTGCTTGCTAAAGTTTTTCTCCACAATGCTTGCAGAAACGGTCATCTTCATCCACCTTGCCTCCGCATCTCGGACAAAGACCGTCCTTCACAGCCTCCTTTGTTAAATCAACCATAGTTGCGGAAACAATACCCGTTGGCACAGCAATAATGGTATATCCCAGAACCATGACCATGCCAGCAAGGAACCTACCAGTAGCAGTCACAGGAACTATATCTCCATAACCTACGGTCGTCATTGTCACTATAGCCCAATAGATTGAGGTTGGGAGATCAGAGAAAGCGCTCTCCGACGAATTTCCTTCCATGATGAACATCAGCGTACCGATACAGATAACCAAAATCCATACAAAGAGGAAATATACCAGGATTTTTGTCATACTCCTTCTGATTGACTCAAGAAGCAGGAATCCCTCGTTGATGAAGGAGAACAGCTTGAATATTCTGAACACCCTTATGAACCTGAACGCCCTGAATACCAGCATATAACGTGCAGCAGGAAACAGAAGAACGAGGTATGGAGGAATCGTTGCAAGAAAATCTATCACACCAAAGAAGCTGAGAGCATAGTCGCGCTTCACAGGCGAGCAATACAAGCGAAGGATATACTCTGCCGTAAAGAAAAAGGTCAGGCAACCTTCTATTATCTCCAAAGCAAACTTGAAATGGCCGTCAACAATCTGCAAACTCTCCACGAACATCACTATCAAGCTTACCGAGATAGCGATAATCACCATAAGATCAAACGTTCTCGCTGCTGGAGTCTCAGACCCAAATACGATATCGTATAAGCGAGCCTTATCCTTAAGTAATGCTATGAGTTTCTTGTACATATCATATTATATTTAGGTTTCAATATCAGGGTAATTCTCATCAAAATAGCCCCTATCCTACTCTTCCTCGCCCACAGTCACCTTGACTCTTGAGATTCTTCTCTGCTCTTTCTTGAGAACCTCGAAGGTCAGGTTCTTGAACTTCAACACCTCATGTATGCTCGGGAAATCTCCTTTAAGCTCAAGGAGCAACCCTGCCAATGTGTCGGAGTCTTCTATTTCGTCAAAGAAATCATCATCAAGATCAAGTAAGCGAACAAAGTCGGTTAACGGAGTCTTTCCTTCAAAGACATAGGTGTTGTACGCGAGTTTGGTGTATTGCATCTCTTCCTCATCATACTCGTCATTTATCTCACCAACAATCTCCTCAAGAATATCCTCAAGTGTTATCAAACCGCTTGTACCTCCGAATTCATCCACCACAATAGCGATATGAACCTTGTTCTGCTGAAACTCACGGAGCAGGTCGTCAATCTTCTTTGTCTCAGGAACGAAATAAGCCGAGCGTATAAGACTCTGCCAGCGGAAGTTCTTTGGCTTATCTATATGCGGCAGCAGATCCTTGATATAGAGCACACCACGGATATTGTCCTGAGTGTTCTGCCAAACTGGTATTCTGCTATAGTTATTATCCGTCACGCTCTTCAGGACATCAGCGAAGGTGTTCTTAATATCAAGTCCGACTATATCCTGACGACTGGTCATGACCTCGCGCACCATCTCGTCTCCAAAACGTATAATGCCCTGAAGCATACTTTCCTCTTCCTTGATATCTTCCTTGTCTGTAAGTTCAAGTGCCTGTTCCAGATCATCAACGCTAAGTACGTGATTCTTAGTCTGAACAACCTTTTCGGCTAACATTCCACTTGAGAGGAGAATTGTCTCGATAGGCCAGAAAAGTTGCCTGAAGAAGAGTATGCCTTTTACGGTTCTTCTGCAGAATGCAAGCGGAGATATACGGCTGTAAACCTTTGGGATTATCTCTCCGAAAAGCAAGAGAAGGAAAGTCAGCAAAACCGTGATACAGAGGAACTGCAACCAATAAGCCTCACCAAAATCCACCACACGCGCAAAGATGTAGTTGCATAGCATGATTATGGTGACATTGACAAAATTGTTCGTAATAAGAATCGTCGCAAGTGTCCGCTCGCTGTCATCACGCAACATCTGAATACTCTTGTCACGGGAACTATGTTCAGGATTCAACTCCGAAAGTTCCTTCGGCGCAAGACTGAAGAACGCAATCTCAGAGCCACTGGCAAAGCCGGAAAGCAATAGAAGAACACATACACCCACCAACGAACACAGCACGCTCATAGAAGGAGCGTGCAGCGTTACCTGTGATATTTGGTCTATTATCAAGTCAAACATTAATCATAAATTTAGGTCTCAGGAATGCCAACTCATAGAGCCGTCATTCAAAAGCAGTTCCCTGTGGGGATTCCGCATTCGGACGTTGTGATTTCGGAGTCAGCATTTCCATACTGTCAACAACAACCTCCGTAGTATATTGCCTCTGCCCCTTGGCATCATCATATACACGATACTTCAAACGTCCTTCCACATAAAGCTTGTCGCCTTTACGCACATACGTCTCCACAATCTTAGCCAATCTGCGATAGAACACGAGATTATGCCAGTCCGTGCGGTCAGGCACCTGAGTACCATTAGGCAGAGAATAGCCTTTCTCCGTCGTTGCAAGTCTCAACTGAGCCACCGCCTGATCAGAGTCATAGTAGTGAACGTCAGGATCCTTACCCACGTTTCCTATGAGCATCACCTTGTTCATGCTTCAGGCTTGCAGGCACCAAGGAACTTGAAAGAATAGTTCTTACCCTTTGGAGAAGGGAACTGGGAACGTGAATCCACGCGGGTAAGCAAATGGTCACAGATACGGTTATACGCATCAAGACCTGACATTGCCTTGCACTGAGCAACGAATGAAGTGTCACGATACTCACACTTGCCAGTTGCAGGCGATACAACGACACGCTTGAAATCCAGCTTGCCCTCATACCAGCCATAGCGTTCGTCATTAAGGGCGACGATAATAGGGCTCTCTCCCTTATTGACACGCTCCATCGGACGCAAAGCCTTCTTAGCCTTGAAATCCTCCATTGTGGCAGCCTCGGTCTTGATTACTATGAAATATACGCGCGGACGTACCTTATATCTCTTTGGATAATATACGTTGGCAGCGGCATAGTCACGCAAGTCTTTCTCCAACTCACGTGTCATATTGATTTCTGAAATAGAAGAAAGGAATTCTATGGCTTCATCAACACTTGAAACCAGCAATTCACTATCAAAATATCTTAGGTATAAGTTCATGGGCTAATAATATAAGACGTCTATAAACAAGAAAAGCCTCTAAAAAAGAGGCTTCAAAACTGGAGCGGAAAACGGGACTCGGACCCGCGACCCCAACCTTGGCAAGGTTGTGCTCTACCAACTGAGCTATTTCCGCAAAATAAGTGAAGAGGAGGAGACTCGAACTCCCACGTCACAATTGACACTACCCCCTCAAAGTAGCGCGTCTACCAATTCCGCCACCTCTCCGACTTTTTCCTACAAGAATCAGAAGCCATTCCTGAAATCCATCCTGGAATGTGAGTGCCCAAGACAGGACTCGAACCTGCACATCTCGCGACACACGCACCTGAAACGTGCGCGTCTACCAATTCCGCCACTTGGGCAAGTTCTGCGCTTCAGTTTCTTGTCTGTTCAATAAATGGAGCGGAAAACGGGACTCGGACCCGCGACCCCAACCTTGGCAAGGTTGTGCTCTACCAACTGAGCTATTTCCGCATTTTTTATTTATTTCCTACTCTTTTCAGAGCTCTTTTAAATAAGCATTTCTCCAAATGCGATGCAAAGGTACGACTATTTTCCGAAACTACAAAACTTTTCAGCCTTTTTTTTCATACAAACTATTATTTTCATATCTCAGTTGACATAAATCAATCGTATTTGCAGTTTTCAACAAATGAAATGAAGTTTTTGGTAAATTGCCATTCTTTGGACAATATTGATATTTTCAACACTCAAGGAGAAATTCACCGGAATCCTCATACTCCTTTGGCATCCTCATATGGAAACAAAACAAAAAGCCCACCGCATTGAGCGATGGGCCTATAATATATTAAGGTGTAAATATTAACCCTGGATAGCTGCTACGCCTGGGAGAACCTTACCCTCGATAGCCTCAAGAAGAGCACCACCACCAGTAGAGATGTAAGATACCTTGTCTGTAAGACCGAACTTTGTGCAGCAAGCAACAGAGTCACCACCACCGATGAGAGAGAATGCACCCTCAGCAGTTGCAGCAGCGATAGCGTCACCGATAGCCTTTGAACCAGCAGTGAAGTCGTCGCACTCGAACACACCTGCAGGACCGTTCCAAAGAATTGTCTTACAACCCTTGATAGCCTCTGCGAAGTTCTTCTGAGCCTCTGGACCTGCATCAAGACCTTCCCAACCAGCAGGAATCTGATTTGAAGGATAGTTCTCGATCTTTGCACCAGCCTTAACACTCATTGAACCGAAGTCGAAACCGTTGGTACATGTTGCGTCTGGAGCCATAACGAGCTCTACACCGTTCTCCTTAGCGAGCTTCTCAACGTTGAGAGCAACGTCGAGCTTGTCAAGCTCTACGATAGAATCACCAATCTCACCATTGTGAGCCTTAGCGAATGTATATGTCATACCACCACAGAGGATGAGCTTATCAACCTTACCGAGAAGATTCTCAATGATACCGATCTTAGAAGATACCTTTGAACCACCCATGATAGCGATGAATGGACGCTTGATGTTGTTGAGCACGTTGTCAACAGCAGTAACCTCCTTCTCCATGAGGAGACCGAGCATCTTGTTGTCAGCATCAAAGAAATCAGCGATAACAGCAGTAGAAGCATGCTTACGGTGAGCTGTACCGAATGCATCCATTACATAGCAGTCAGCGTAAGAAGCAAGAGTCTTTGCGAATTCCTTCTGCTTAGCCTTCATCTCTTCCTTGGCAGCCTTGTATGCAGGATCCTCCTTGTCGATACCTACTGGCTTACCCTCTTCCTCTGGGTAGTAACGGAGGTTCTCAAGAAGAAGCACCTCACCAGCCTTCAGAGATGCAGCTGCATCTTGAGCCTTTGCGCAGTCAGGAGCGAACTTTACCTCAGCAACACCAAGAGCAGCAGCAACTGCGTCCTTGATCTGAGCGAGAGAGAGCTCTGGCTTTACCTTACCCTTTGGCTTACCCATGTGAGACATGATGATGAGCGCACCACCCTTCTCAAGGATCAGCTTAAGTGTTGGAAGAGCACCACGGATACGAGTATCGTCTGTGATCTTACCATCCTTCAAAGGCACATTGAAATCTACACGTACGATTGCCTTCTTACCGGCAAAGTTGTAATCGTTAATCTTCATAATTCTTTTTGATATTATATAATAAAATGTGATTATATTTGCTATATCAAAGACAAAAGTACAAAAAAAAACTGATATACGAGAACAGAATGCAATCTTTTTTATTCACAAAGCGACAAAAACGATTTTTTGACAACTCTATTTAGCATTTTCCGCCGATGCACCCGACACCTTTGACATCTCCTGCCGGCTGTAATTCAGCAGTTCCGACAAAGACATGTCCTTATGCATCTGCATGAAAGCATCCACTTTGGAAGTCTCCGAACGACCGAAGAATTCCTCACCAAGCAACTTGTTCACCACATACCAAACACACTGGAGATGAAAATCCCTCTTCGCCTGAGAAGTGTTCTGGAAATCACCGAACGGGAACTGACTAAGTAAGTATATGCTCATACATTCAGGTATCATATACTCCCTCGTCATCTGCTTGCGCTGCTGTTCATCGAAAAAACGTTTATATACGGGATAGTCAGGACCGAGATACTTCTCAAGAGATATACCCACCTTACGACCACACACCACGATACTCTGCTCAAAATCGCCTATCTGGGTATAGACATCAGGCAATTCAACCTCAGGAAGAAGCCTTTGCATACGGTTAAGGCAGATACGCAACTGCTCATTCTCCTTATCCATATTGGCAAAAGTCTTATTTACATCCTCAATAGCAGCAGAAAGCGTGGAGTCCTCATAGTATTCAAGAATCCTCTCGTTCATCCCCGACTCTCCAAGCACTCCAATCTTCAAAAGACTCTCCACAAGAGCACGGGTTTCCACGATATAGGTTGAGCGCATCTTCTGCAATGCAGAATAGTCACCTGTGGTAAGATACCGCATCTGCAACAGGTCATACCTGCGTATAGGCATAGAAGAGTCGTCCAGACTGCTTATCGGAGTTCCATCTCCGTACGAACAGCCTGCAAGAACAAACGACACGAAAAGCACCGTTATTGCAGAAAACAGGTATTTTTTCACGATACACACAGATCAAACAATCATTTTTGAAAAATCTGATGCAAAAGTAATAAAAAATCCCCGTTCTTGCAAATTTTAAGTAAAATTTATTTAATTTTTGTTTAAAATTTTAATAGAGATATATTCTATCACCCACTTTTGCAGAATAATCAAGAGGCAATCTGTTCCATATATAAAGACGTGAAAGACGGACTCCATAATGCTGGGCAATAGAATACAGGCTCTCGCCGTTCTTCACGACATGATAGCGTCCACGATACTCCTTGACTGCATGCTTCTGCTTTTTCATCAGATAGACAACATCACCATCGGCTAGCATCTCCACCTTATCACGCTCATTATACTTTGCAAGCTTAATAGCGCTGATTCTCAACTCCTTACTAAGACTCGTGAAAGTATCACCACGACGTGCTATGATATAATAGTTCTTGTTATAAGAATAAAGACGATGTGGCTGCTGTCCCTGCAACTGCACCTTCGGACTCGTAACAGAATGTTTCAGTACGAATGTATTTACGGTTCTCTGAGTATCGTACTGATATAGCTGATACGCCTCTATAATATTAATGAGCTTCTGCGCATATGTAGGACTTGTAGCATATCCGCAGGCCTTCAGTCCATTTGCCCACCCCCTATAGTCGGTCACCTTCAAACGGAACAGGCTCTGGTAACGTGGGCGCTGAAGGAACTTGCTATGATCCTCAAAACTTGCACGCGGATTACTATACACGCGAAAACATTCATTAGGAGCATCATCATCACGCAGCATAGTAGGACCTGTCCAGTCATGACACTTGATACCGAAATGGTTGTTACCCATAGTGGCCAACGAACTCCTACCGGCAGAACTCTCAAGAAGTCCCTGGGCAAGAGTAATACTTGCAGGAATGGAATACTTCCTCATCTGCTCAATGGCAAGGTCCTTGTATATCTCAATATACTGCTGATATACGGCATTGGTCTTAATCTGCCCCGACAAAACGCCCGGACAGCCCAAAGCTGCAACGACTAGAACAATATGTAGGTATCTTCTGATGCTCACGATGCAAAACAATTAAGCGGCACTCAAAAACATCATTGAGTACCGCACATATTCATTTTCTTGTAGTGGATAGGGGATTCGAACCCCTATGGCAAGATTGAGAATCTTGAATCCTAACCCTTAGATGAATCCACCGGATTAATTTGTACTGTCTCAGCCCCTTTCTTGTAGTGGATAGGGGATTCGAACCCCTATGGCAAGATTGAGAATCTTGAATCCTAACCCTTAGATGAATCCACCATCTTCCGAGAAAGTACAAATATACATTGACTTTGAGGCGGAAGGTGGGGGATTCGAACCCCCGGTACGGTAACCCGTACGTCAGTTTAGCAAACTGGTGGTTTCAGCCACTCACCCAACCTTCCAAAAGCCTTTGAAAAGTTCTTAGCCGAACCTCTTTTGTCAAATGCGATGCAAAGGTACAACATTTTTCTGAAACCACCAAATTTTTTCATTAACTTTTTTCACATTTCATGCAAATCTCTCACTTTTTGCGATAAACATCATCCTATTCTCTCAAATGCCTCTCTTCTCCCCTACTCTATCTGTATTCAACATACATGCTGCTATCAAATATAGTATCAAAAGGATATATAGAAACAAAAAAAAGGAGGGCATCCCATAATTATCATGAGACGCCCTCCATATTCTATGCTCTAAATCCTATTTCACCAATACCTTCTTTCCATTTATGATATTCACGCCCCTTGCAGCCTTATCCAATTGCTGACCTGATATTAAGAATATCTTATCATCGGACATCATTGCAGAGCCTTCAACTGCATCTATACCTGTAGTCAAATCCTCAACAATCGTAAATCTGCCCCAATAGTTAGCCGCCTCATATACTGCTTTATAACCAGGAAGTACGTGAAGTATAACATTATCATAATCATTAAAAGTATGGCCTCCAATTTCCTGCGGAGTTGTTGCATAATTAGTTATCGAAGAGAGAGCACCACCCTTGAATTGCATTTCTCCAATACTAGTCACAGACTCTGGAATTATGATTGAGGAAATACTGCTGCAACCAAAGAAAGTGCGTTCTTCAATCCTCGTCACAGAGCTTGGAATAGTAAAAGATGTGAGACCACTACAACCAGAGAATGCATACGCTCCGATGCTGGTCACAGAATTAGGGATATCAATTGAAGTGAGACCTGAGCAATCAGAGAATGCACCATACCCAATACTCGTAACAGACTCAGGGATAGTTATAGAAGTAAGGCTTGAGCAACCAGAGAAAGCTTCATACCCAATACTTGTAACAGTATTAGGTATTGTGACGGAGGTGGCATAACGACAACTCACAAAAGCATCACGTCCAATACAGGTCACACCGTCTTCTATTACAATTTTCTTGACATTATCCCAATCCTCTGACCAAGGGATTTCAGCACGAGACTGATAATCTGACATATCCGTTCCAGATATGGTCAACGTGCCATCATCTGACAGCGTCCACGTTATCTCTGCATGAATTGCAGAGAACGAACCAACAGTTAACACGATGAGTAAAAACAATTTCCTCATTTCTGATTTTCTGAATTTTAAAAGGTTTATGTTATTAATTTACAATTCTTTTCGGTGTGCAAAATTACAAATAAATTCCTTAATACAATAACTTATTACGTTTTTTTAAGCATATCAAACAAACAAAGTAACAATCAACTTATTAATAAGTAACAATTTATTATCATCGAACAAAAAGAGGGCATCTCATGATGAGACGTCCTCCATATAATATAAATTAATTTTTCCGTTGATGAGATTGCACCCCATATTCTATTGCATCAGTCATAGTTCACTCTCCAGATTTGAAAGCTTTTTCATTTTCGTTATAATTAACGAGAGTCCGACGACTTGCGTAGTTTGTTGAGCTTTAGCGAAAAACTCACATCATGTTATTAGTAGTATGTGTAAGTGTACTCCAAATCGTACTCCACATTATCAGCAGGAACTGCAATATGTTCTTTTTTTACAAGTCCATCATCATTAAATGAGCGCTCCCTATATTGTGTGTGGGCTAATCCTGCTGTGTTTACCCCTTCTTCTGCAGACACTATAGGCCCAACATCTTTACAAATTCTTCCCTTTGAGTCAAATTCGTATGTATGTTGGATAAAGATCTTATCACCATTTGCAAGTGTGCGTATACTTTTACTTACATTATTAAGAGTATCATTCTCTTCGACATCCTGCCATATCAATGAGCCGTCTTTGAGATTGGTATATGTACGCGTTTCTGTATTCTCATCATAACTGTATGTGAAGACATAACCAGAATTAGAGCCAGAAGGACCATAAATCGTGGTTTCTTTTACGAGTCTTCCTTCTTTGTCATATTCAGACATGACAGTTTCTCCAAGCCTGCCGTCTGAAGAATATCGATACATAACAGAAACATCCCCATTATATTCAAATTTGTATTTACATGATGATTTTTTATCTACAACGTTCCATTCTATCTGCCTACCTTCATCATCATATATATACTCGTATTTACGTCCCTCGGACTGATATTCCGTACTGACAATTTGTCCTTTTTTATTATACTTTGAAACTAGATATATTTCCCCCTGCTTGGAACGTCTGCCTGATACCCAGTTATATCGAGTTACTGTCCTTTCAGCAATAATCTTTCCATTCCCATTGGTGTTTTGTTTTTCATCATCATCGTCACCAGAGCAGCTGACGAAGCCCAGTCCTAACACCAATCCTAATACAAATACGATGTATTTTTTCATTTTTCTAACTTGTTTTATTAATTCGCAAATAATTAAATCGATTGCAAAAGTACATTTTTTTCCTGAAAATACCAAATATTCCCAATGATTTCATACCCAACACTTTTAAATAGAAACAAATCACATTTCGCAAGTTCAAAACTTTCAGGAAAACAGCACCATGAGTGCCCCCAGCACATACAAGTGAAACGAGAATGTGCGGGGACAACGACAAGGGCAACGAGACATAGAAATCTTACAGTTCTTACAGTCTTACAGTGTAAGATTTCCCCCTACACAACAGTAAAAGAAGAATTAAATATATATTTATATATATTTAAAATTCGGTTCGCATTTTTATGCGGGAATGCATCTCAGGCAACTGTAATCTGTAAGAACTGTAAGATTTACGACTTGGCGGACATTTGCCTCACAAGTCAGCGGACAACTATTGCACACATGAAGAAAAAGCAGTAATTTTGCAGTACACAAGAAAAAGATACGGGCATCCTCTGCTATGCCTTCGCTATGCTTCCGTTGTGGCTCTGCTCTCATAGCAGAGGAAGAACAGAGAAACAATATGAGGACAGCGACGGCACTTGCTTGTATCTGCATTTTCAGCTTTTGCAAAGTTCAAGTTGCAGGAAGCAGATGCAACAAAAAAGGCTCGCCACTCCTCGATGGAAGCAACGAGCCATGATTATTGAAGAGATTATAAAACTAAATCGATTAGTCAAGCCACTTCACGTAGCAGAAGTCCTGACGGTGTGGCAGTTTGTTGTTCTTCGGGAACATACGGACAGCGGTCTTGAAACTACCGGCATGATTTACCTCAAAGCTGCACTCGAATGTGTAGAGGTTGCCCTCCACCTTCACAAGCTCGAAAGGAACAACATTCATAACACGACGATCGGAAGCGTCCTGATCATTCTTCAGCATGACGAGCTCAAGGCCTAAAGCATCTGTGAGTCCCTGCTCATCGATGACATACTGAATCTTGTAAGACTTACCAGTCTCTGCACCATTAGCAATAACAGATGTATCAGATGCCACAACCTTAATGCTGTCCCAACGCTCTGCTACAGTCTCCTTCCACTGAGCAATCTCCTTTGCCTCCTGATAGCCATTGGCATTGATCATTGCAGAACGCTCAGCGAGCTTGATGTAGAACTTAGCGTAGTAGTCGTCGAGCTGACGCTTCATAGTATAGTGAGGAGCGATTGTAGCGATTGAGTTCTTGATGACCTTGATCCATTCCTCAGAGTAGCCCTGCTCGTTCTTGTTGTAGTACATAGGAGTGATCTCGTTCTCGAGCATACCGTAGATAGTAGCGGCATCGAGCTGATCCTGGTAAGCCATGTTCTCGTAGGTGCGCTCCTGCTTGAGAGCCCAACCAGCACCTGGACGATAGCCTTCAACCCACCATCCGTCGAGTACTGAGAGGTTTACAACACCGTTCATCTCTGCCTTCTCGCCTGATGTACCAGAAGCCTCAAGAGGACGTGTAGGAGTGTTCATCCAGATATCAACACCTGAAACGAGACGGCGGGCAAGCTGGAAGTCATAGTCCTCAAGGAAGATGATCTTACCAAGGAACTCTGGACGCTGGCTGATTTCGTAGATACGCTTGATAAGTCCCTGACCTGCACCATCAGCAGGGTGAGCCTTACCTGAGAAGAAGAACAGAACCGGACGCTCCGGGTTGTTCACAATCTTAGCAAGACGCTCAAGGTCGGTGAAGAGAAGATGAGCACGCTTGTAAGTAGCGAAACGACGGCAGAAGCCAATCATCAGGGCGTTGGAGTTGATACGGTCGAGAAGTGAAAGCACACGTGTAGGATCGCCCTGGTTCTTGAGCCAGTTCTCAGCGAACTTCTCACGGATATACTTCACGAGCTTTTCCTTCAGAGCCATACGTGTCTCCCAGATCTCAGCATCAGGACAGTCATAGATGCCATGCCAGAGAGATTCGTTTGACTGGTCGTTGTAGAAGCCCTTCTTGAGGTACTTGTCATAAACCTTACGCCACTCTGTTGCGCACCATGAAGGGAAGTGAACGCCATTAGTTACATATCCCACATGAGTCTCTTCTGGGAAGTATCCGTTCCAGATTGGAGCGAACATCTTCTGTGAAACCCAGCCGTGGAGCTTAGACACACCGTTAACCTCCTGACAGGTGTTACAAGCGAATGTTGACATACAGAAACGCTCATTGTCGTCGTCTGGGTTTGTACGTCCCATACCTATGAACTCCTCCCAAGAGATACCGAGCATCTGAGGATAGCCGCCCATGTACTTTCCGAAGAGTTCCTTGTCGAAGTAGTCGTGACCTGCAGGTACAGGAGTATGAACCGTATAGAGAGAAGAAGCACGAACAACTTCGAGAGCCTGCTGGAATGTGAGCCCTTCCTTGATATAGTCAACAAGACGCTGGAGGTTGCAGAGAGCTGCGTGTCCCTCGTTGCAATGATATACCTGCTTTGTGATACCGAGTTTCTTCAATGTGAGGATACCACCGATACCGAGAAGGATTTCCTGCTTGAGACGGTTCTCCCAGTCACCACCATAGAGGGCGTGAGTGATAGGACGGTCATAGTCAGAGTTCATATCGTTGTCAGTATCGAGCAGATAGAGCTTCACACGACCTACGTTAGCCTGCCATACGAGGGCATGAACCATATAGTTCATATAAGGAACATCAACTACTACCTGATTGCCGTTCTCATCGAGTGTACGTGTGATTGGCAGGGAGGTGAAGTTCTGAGCATCATAGTTTGCAATTTGCTGACCATCCATTGAGAGGGTCTGCTTGAAGTATCCGAAACGGTACAGGAAACCGATACCGCACATATCTACGTTAGAGTCTGAAGCTTCCTTGATATAGTCACCGGCAAGCATACCGAGACCACCAGAGTAAATCTTCAGAGAATTGTGGATACCGAACTCCATAGAGAAGTATGCCACAGAAGGACGGTTCTCATCAGGCTTCACGTCCATGTAAGAGCGGAAGTGATTATAAACCTCCTTTACGTTCTTCATGATAGCCTTGTCCTTCACAATTTCCTCCTTACGCTCGTAAGAGAGACGGTCAAGAAGCATTACAGGGTTGTGAGCAACCTGTTCGTAGAGATCCTCATCAAGGCTACGCCACATTTCACGTGCATCATAGTTCCATACCCACCACATATTGTGAGCAAGCTCATCGAGGCATTGTAACTCTTCCGGGAGGGTTGATTTCACATTAAACTCTTTCCATACAGGAGAGTTTGCATAATCTGCTTTGATTTTCATAACTATATATTTATTAGATTATGTAATATATTTACTATTTGACTATTTACTGTTTTTTCTTGCTAAGCGCAAAATCATACGCCTTCCAGTAGTACTTTATGAACTCGCTCCAAAGAGCCTTCTTCGAAAGCTTGTCGGCATTTGAGCGAGCCTTCTTGACCTGAGATTCAGACATATTGCTGAACTTGGATACAGTATCCTTTATGACATCTGCCACCTCTGAGTAGTTGTAGTCAGTACGGTGGATTGTCTTCACACCATCCTCAATCTCGCTGTAAGCGCCCTTTTCGGAGTTTGCCCAGAGACCGAAGCCTGCAAGATCGGTGGTAATACATGGAACCTTGAAGGCAACAGACTCAAGCGGAGTGTAGCCCCATGGCTCGTAGTATGAAGGATAGATGCTGAGATCAATACCGATGATGAGGTCGTAGTAAGGCTTGTTGATGATTCCGTCATTGCCCGTGAGATAGCAAGGCAGGAAGATGAGCTTCACCTTGTCCTCCTTACGGTTCCACATATCGTTGTACTTCATCATGCTGAGTACATTGTCCTGATCCATGTTGTGAAGCCAATGCGAAACCATAGGAACATCAAGCGCTGTATCGAATGTCTTTCCGCTATTATAACGTTCCTTCAGATCCTCACGCGCATCACCTACCCATGCAGGAACCTGAACGAAGGCAACCACATTCTTGCCTAAGCGCGAGTCACGGTTAAGGCGGTTCATAGCTTCCACGAACACGTCGATACCCTTGTTACGGAACTCATATCTGCCACTTGTACCAATGATTAAAGTATCATCATCAAACTGACAGCCTGTCAAGCAGTTAGCAAGGCGAAGCAAAATCTTTCGAGCATCCTTGCGCTTCTTTGTAAAGGTAGCGCCCTTTGGCACGAAGTCATTCTCAAAACCGTTAGGCAGAACCACATCAACAGGCTTGCCGATAAGTTCCTTACACTCCTGTGCGGTAATCTCGCTGACAGTAGTGAAACAATCAACATTCAAGGCAGTCTGCTTCTCGATGGAATGCTTTGACTGCATATTGAGTTCCTCTGCCATCTGATCTCCGTTATATGCCCAGAGATAGTCGTAGAGAGGCTTGTTATTGCCTGCGATGGAACGGCCGATAGAAGTGGCATGGGTGGTGAAGATTGTACCTATCTTCGGACAATGCTTCTTGATGTATAGGAGTCCCATACCGGTCATCCACTCATTACCGTGGTAGATTACGTTCTTTGTTTCGAGTTTGAAGAAAAGATAGAAATTCTCCACAACCTTAGCTGCAGCGTATGAGAACATGCTTGCCTCATCGTAGTCACCATATCCATGAAGTGAATCAACTTGGAAATCCTCCCAACAAAGGCCATAGATACGATCCTTTTCTGCATAGAAAGGCTTGAAATCAACAAGAATCGATATCGGTTTACCTGGTATGTCCCAACGGCCAATCTTTACGTTTATACCTCTCTCTGCTGCATACTTGCGCCAATCGGCAAGCAAACTGTTATCCTCTACAAAATATGGACTACCCTTCTCATTCCAGCAATCAGGACCGATGAATATGATTCTATCAGGCATTGCATCCTGCAGAGTCTTTGCCCTTGTAGAAAGTACTGCGTAGATTCCACCTACTTTGTTACAGACCTCCCAACTGCTTTCGAATATATAATCTGGTGTAATCATTGTATCCATAATTAAATTAATACCAATCGAGTATACTCAATACAATAACTCTCTAATTGTTAGATATGTTATATCTATAAGTAAGTTTAAACTATTTGCAAAGATAATGCAAAAAAACTGAAAAAAAATCATTATCGTTAACTTTTTAATCAAAAAAGTCAGAAAAATTGATTTATATTGTGTACCTTTGCAAGCAGATACGACAAATCAAGAAAAAAACAATGAAAAGTACGATTCTCTCCATATTACTCTCACTTATGTGTTTTTCAGCCTATTCACAGAGTGACGCTCCTTTCAAGGCTTACATCTACAACAAGGAGTACAAGGTGTATATGCGTATTAATCTCTACGACAACGACATAAAGATTCCGGGACAGGAGATATTCGGTGAAATCGGCGGTTTTCTGCGTAGTGACGATGATTCCCGTTGTTGGATTATCACTTCTGCAGAGGTAAATGAGAAGAAACACACCGCAAATCTCGAGATCATCAACGACTATGGTTCTGAGGATCTCACCGCTACCCTATCCTACAATCCAAAGGATAGCGTCTATACCCTCAAGCAAGGTGCCGGCTCTACTATCAAGATTGCCCGCAACCGCAAATGGGTAAAGCTCCCTTCTACTATGCAGTTCAAGAGGAAGTAGAACAAAGAACACATCGAGCTTTGAATTATATTTATACATTTACAATCTACATTTATTAACCCCTACTAAAACTTAAAATCACTATGGAAATAAAAGCAATCCGTATGTTTGATGGCGGTTTTATGAACCAGCAGTTTGCCTTCGGTGGTGATGGCAAAGACAATACAGACGAACAGATTATCTATCGAAGCAGTCTCCAGAACTTCCTCATTGACATGGGCGATGAAGTGATTCTCGTGGACACTGGTTTTCAGAACGACATGAAGGCTCCAGAGAAGAAACTTGGTGCTCCACTATATATGGGTGAGAAGCTCAAGGACTATATGGAGGCTTTCACAGAACTTGGCTACAAGCCAGAACAGGTTACTAAGATTCTCATCACCCACAAGCATCCTGACCACACGGCTGCGATACAGTATTTCCCTAATGCCAAGGTGTATATCGCACCTGAGGATGCTGATGCCATGAAACTTCCAGAAGGTGGCAATATTGTGCGTGCCCAGTACGGAGAAGCATACAAGAACTTCCCTAATGCTCAGCAAGTGGCTAACGGGGTATGGTTCATAGAGGCAAAAGGCCACACTAAGGGCAATAGTATCATTATTGCAGAGAAAGATGGGCTATATTATATGTTCCATGGTGATGTAACCTACTGTGATGCTGCATTGAAGGCTAATAAGCTCAGCATTGTATATGAGGATATTGAAGCAGCAAGAGAAACTCTAAACAGAGTGCGTGAGTTCATAAAGGACAATCCAACCGTTTACCTTTCAACACATTGTCCAGAAGGTTATGAGAATCTGGAGATGAAACGCATAATGAAACTATAGGAATTTCCTTCCACTATACAATTCAAGAGGAAGCAAAGACATAGCCTTTACTTCCTCTTGGGTAGCTCTTATGTAACTCTTATGTAGCTCTTATTTCAAGAATAGGACTTACAACGGACTTACAACGGATCTGTAACGGACCTATTGCTTCTTATGACCTTTAAGTATATTCTCGATTTCTGCATCAGGAACATTCTCGTTCAAATCCCTGAAGAAACCTCCTAAACGAGCTTTGGAAATATGAATAATATTACCATTTGGATGAATAATCACAAAAAGAGGACATAAATTCAATCCATAGTATTCTTCTCCTATGTCATGTGCAGAATTATAGTCATTCCATTCATGAAAACTCACATTAGATTCCTCTTTCAACCAGCTATCCTTATCATCTGCTGAAATCGCAATAACTTCTGCCTTGTCTTTATTACGATTGTAGAATCCATCAAGGATAGACTTCGCCTCTTTACAAGGCTCACAGTCTTGTGAGGTAAACATCAATACTATATATTTCCCATTAAACTCAGAAACCTTATGCTCATTGCCTTTTCGGTCATAAAGCGTAAAGTCTTTCATCGGACTAAAAAGTTGCGCTTGTTGTGCCCATGAACTTTGGACTGTCAAAACACAAGCGAAAAAAAACATGAGAACTCTCTTCATCTTCTTATTATATTTTTAAGTTTCACTTTCAAAACTCATCGAGTGCAAAAATACAAAAAAATATAAAATTTTTACAAAAACAGACAAAGTTTTATATTTTTTTAAGACAATCAACAGGAATCGAACACTCTAATATATTACAAAGAAATGGGGAGGAATCACTTCCTCCCCATTAACTACAACTTATTTTTACCATTTTTACCTCATCTTCTTCGCTACCCACAACACCCAAGAGTCGATATTGTCCGTGAGTTGTTCTGGGTATGGCAATGGAATAATAACGTCGAGTTTATGACCAGGATTACGTTCCTTGCATGCCGCCTCGAAAGTATCTGGGACAGTCATCGGACAATTCAATTCAATATTGCTGTGGGGCAAGCGGATAGGGATACAATTGCCCGACTGCTCGCAACCCATTGTTCGCTCCTTGCCATAGACCTTGGCACGGCAACCATTATGACTATGCACAAAATGGACAGGTGATTCCCCTGCACTGGCACTCATATTATCGACGATAATGGCACCCTTGCGCACCAATGGTTCATACACATCTGTTCCAGCTTCCAACAGGGACCATGTTATGAGACTACCCTCTTCGGCTCTAAGAGCTTCCGCATAGACCGATTTAATATGATCCACATTATCCATCTCGTCACACCACATCTTCAATACCTTCCGATTCTCAAAACTGTTTCGTATATAACAATGTTCCATTCGTTTTAAACCAGTCGAACCAAAAAATTTAGTAAACAACTCACTATAATGGTCGCTACCTCCACCATTGCCACGCAAGTCAAGAATCAAGTATTTGCAGCCCGATTGCTTGAACTCATCGGCTTTTTTGTTCAACCATTCCCAAGTAGGAACTACACCGGCACAGGATGGCAGACGGAGCAGGTAAGTATCGGCATTAACCTTGCAACCCACAGGTTCAGGAGCATATTTAGCTATATGTTTGTTATAATCAACCAAGGTTTCCGATTGCAACTTACGGAAGAATGACGCACTACAACTGGTATGGCGGTCGAAATCCTTATAGAACCAATATATATAACGACTAACAGCCTCATCCGCTGATATTTCAGCCCGCATCATACGTGCGAACAACGAATCTTTCATTGCGTTGTATTCATCGGCAAAACCATTGCGCATCAAAACAGGGAAGATGGCATTGTTCCGTTCTGTTGCATCGATAGCAAAATCGAATGTCTCGAAGGCCTTTTGTATAGAGTCCGGCTGTTGACCGTATTTCTCCATAAAGCCTTGAAGCATGAAACGCGAAACATCTTTCTTCATCCGAGGCACATCGGTGCCGAACACCTGCTGGATATTCTGGGGTAATCCGCAACGATCCCAAACGGTGACAAAAGGACGACCATCATCTCCAATGCGCGTAACGGAGATAGTCTCATCGTCGAACCAATGAATAATCATGGCCTTTCCATCGCAATCAATCATTTTGTCGTTCAAATAGTTACATGCCGTATAGACACATTGCATCTGTGTGTGAGGGAAATTAGGATTGGACACAACGATGGCAGCACTATTGCTGCCAAATATTGTATATTGCTCACCTCGACCAGCCATAACCCAGTATTGCGACGTAGCCGAACCCTTTGTTTGCATGCCACGCAGTTTCCATACGCCTTGCAATGGGTGCGTCTTGGCACCTAACCTCATCTGTAACAGGTTCATAGCCTTTTGCATAACATCGGCGGAATCTACCTTCTCGTAGAGTTCATCGATATTAGTCTGGAAAGGGAACAGACGCGAATCTAAACCATTCCGGTCATTGAACCAACGCAAGGTGAAGGTGCTGTCGGAGGTGGCAAAAGCTTGGATTCCCTTATTCTCCGTTTTCGACAAGTCGCCCGTATAGGTCAAGGGGCTACCATCGGAATTGGAAACAACAAAATCAAAAGAATGGATGCCCAATTTCGGGGAATAAAAACTCATGGTAAGGGAATTGTTGTCAAGGCAGTACTTATACTGCTTGAAATCCGCTTCAACGTGCTTGCCATCCTGCTGTACGATTTCATTAAGTTTATACAATCCCTTCGGACCATCGACAGATTGAGCCGACAAAGACAAGAAGGAGAAGCCCGACAAAACAACACCAATCCAAGCACTTCCCCACTTATATAATTGTTCTTTCATATTTTAAAAAAAAGTTTTATGTTTAGGTTCTATTTTTCAATTAAAATTATTCAAAGTTCAGTTTTTCGAGAGCCGACCTTAGACGCTCAATCTCACTCTTGCGAATGGCAAGGGTTATGGAACAGGTATTGTCAAAATTCTGCGAGACAATACGAGGCTGAAGGTCTTTCACCACGCGCATAACGCTATTCATCATAGGATAAGAGAACGTATAAGTTAGCTGTTCCTCAACAAGTTGCTCTACAATCTCGGAATGTGCCATAGCATCCTGAGCAGCCTCACGATAGGCTACTATCAAACCGCCAGTACCGAGATTCACGCCTCCATAATAGCGTATCACAAAGATGGCGATATCACTAACATCATTACTCAGCATAACGCCGAGAATAGGCTTTCCTGCTGTGCTCGAAGGCTCTCCGTCATCATTAGCCCTGAACTCAGCACCATCAGCACCAAGACGGTAGGCATAACAGACATGACGCGCATCATAGTATTTCTTCTTATACATCTGATGCAACGCCTTCACCTCATCTGCCGTACGCACATGATGAGCATAGGCGAAGAATTTGCTACGTTTTTCGGTGTAGTATCCCTCGCCTATGTTATCTGTTATAGTCTTAAAAATATCCAAGATTAGTCAAGTGAGTGAATAATCAGACCTGAACGCAACTTTGGTTCGAACCATGTAGCCTTTGGAGGCATGATATTGCCGGAATCAGCGATATCCATGATCTGCTTCATGCTCACTGGATAGAGAGCAAGCGCGGCACGCATCTCACCGCTATCAACACGGCGCTTCAACTCACCAAGACCGCGAAGACCACCCACGAAGTCGATACGCTGGCTTGAACGGAGGTCGCCAAGCTCAAGGATATCCTGAAGGATGAGACGACTTGAGATATCTACATCGAGAACGCCGATAGGATCTGAATCATCGAATGTACCTGGCTTAGCATCAAGTGAATACCACTCGCCATCAAGATAGAGAGAGAACTGATGAGCATGCTGTGGACGATATTCCTCCTTACCCTTCTTCTCTACTACGAAGTTCTTTGCAAGCTTCTCAAGGAACTGCTCAGAAGTATTGCCGTTGAGATCCTTTACCACACGGTTATAGTCGAGCACAGTAAGCTGACTTGCCTGGAAAGCAACAGCCATGAAGTAGTTGTACTCCTCGTCACCCCTATGGTTTGGATTCTGCTTCGCCTTCTCTGTACCAACAAGAGCAGCAGCAGCAGAACGATGGTGACCGTCAGCAATATAGAGAGCCGGCATCTTAGCGAACTCCTCTGTGATTGTCTTTATGTCGTTGTCGTCGCTTACAACCCAGAGCTTATGACCGAATCCATCGATTGGAGCAATGAAATCGTACTCAGGCTCGGTAGCAGCATACTTCATGATAAGGTCGTTGAGAACCTTGTTATCTGGATAAGCGAAGAATACAGGCTCGATGTTTGCATTATTCACACGAACATGCTTCATACGATCCTCTTCCTTGTCACGACGTGTAAGCTCATGCTTCTTGATTACGCCCTTTTCATAGTCGCCTGAATATGCACCGATAACAAGACCGTACTGGGTCTTCTCCTTACCGCCATTAGCAGGAAGATGAGAAGTCTGAGCATAGATATAATACTGCTCCTTGTCATCCTGAACGAGCCAACCGTTATCCTGGAACTTCTTGAACTGACGAGCAGCCTCTGTATAAACCTTCGGGTCATACTCTGATGTTCCCGGCTCGAAATTAATCTCTGGTTTGATGATATGGTAGAGTGACATCTCGTTATCACCAGCCTCTGCACGAGCCTCTTCCGAATCAAGAACGTCGTATGGGCGTGACTCTACCTTTTCTACTAACTCCTTTGGTGGACGAATGCCACGGAATGGTTTTACTATTGCCATAATAAGCCTAACCAAGCCTTCCCAAGGGGAAGGATGTTTTATAGTAATCATCCCTTCTATCAAGAAGGCTTGGATTTTTTTATTAATTAATATTATTGTTTATTCTGATAAAAGTGTATCTAACATCATGCCACATACTCAGATATTATCAACATCTGACTACCCCTTGGGAAAGCTTGGTTAGACTACTTAACTGCTATTGCCTCAATCTCAATCTTACCACCCTTTGGAAGTGCAGCTACAGCGAAAGCAGAGCGTGCAGGGAATGGAGCCTCGAAGAAATCCTTATAGATTTCATTTACTGCTGCAAAATCATTGATGTCGGCAAGGAGAACAGTTACCTTAACGACATTCTTCATTGACATACCAGCCTCTTTGAGGATATTGCTGATATTGGTAAGTGACTGTCGAGCCTGAGCTACCGCCCCACCCTCGGCAAAACTGCTAGTTGAAGGGTCGATACCCAACTGACCACTTACATAAACAATACCATTTGCCTCTATGGCCTGACTATAAGGACCAATGGCTGCCGGTGCATTCTGTGTTGCTATTGATTTCATATTGTGTTGTTTAGTTGTTGAAAAATGGTATGCAAATTTACGAAAATCCTACCATATTTCAAAATGTTTGAAGAAAAAAAATAAAAATAAGAAATAAAAAATGAATTGTTACTCCATCTTTTATTTCTTATTTCCTAATATTAAATATGTAAATTCTTATCTTACTTGTTCACCTGGAACTTTGTGCAGCCCTCAGCGAAGTATGCATTGATCTGCTTTGCAGCAGCAAGACCAGCGTTAGTGTTAGCCTCTGCTGTCTGAGCACCCATCTTCTTAGGTGTAGAGAAGTAACGGCCCTCGAACTTAGCGAAATCGTCGTTAGCATCTGGCATGATGTCTGTGATATACTTCAGATCCTCACGCTCAGCAAGGAGCTTGAGAAGACCAGCCTCGTCGATAACTTCCTTACGAGCTGTGTTGATAAGGATACCACCCTTCTTCATCTTACCTACGAGGTTGTAGTTGATGCTCTGCTTTGTCTCTGGAGTAGCAGGGATGTGAAGAGAAACGATGTCACAGGTCTCGAAGAGCTCTTCCTGATTCTTAGCAGCCTTAACGCCTGCAGCCTCGATAGCCTCTGCTGGGCAGAATGCATCATAAGCAACAACGTCCATACCGAAGCCCTTAGCAATACGAGCTACGTTACGGCCTACGTTACCGAATGCGAGGATACCAAGCTTCTTACCAAGGAGCTCAGAACCAGCCTTACCGTTGTAGAAGTTACGAACAGCGAAAACGAGGAGACCGAGAACGAGCTCTGCTACAGCGTTAGCGTTCTGACCAGGAGTGTTCTCTACAACCACGTTGTGAGCTGTAGCAGCAGCGAGGTCAACGTTATCGTAACCAGCACCTGCACGAACAACGATCTTCAGATTCTTAGCAGCATCGAGAACCTCAGCAGTAATCTTATCTGAACGGATGATGATTGCATCTACATCAGCAACAGCCTCAAGGAGCTGAGCCTTGTCTGTATATTTCTCGAGAAGAACAAGCTGATTGCCTGCACCCTCGATAACTTCCTTAATACCAGCAACCGCAGTAGCAGCAAATGGCTTCTCAGTTGCAACAAGTACTTTTGCCATAAAATAAAATGTTTTTATCTAGTTAAATTAGAAAAACTAGACATTCTAGTGAATCTAGACTATCTAGCCTTTCTACTTATATACTTTATACTTTACGCTTTACACTTTACACTAAACTTAGTGCTGAGCCTCAAACTCCTTCATGCAAGCAACGAGAGCCTCACAGCCTTCGATTGACATTGCATTGTAGCAAGAAGCACGGAAACCACCAACGTCACGATGGCCCTTAACACCAACCATACCCTTAGAAGTAGCGAATGCGAGGAAGTCGTCCTGAAGATCCTGATACTCTGGCTTGAGTACGAATGTGAGGTTCATGAGTGAACGGCTTGACTCCTCTGCTGTACCAACGAAGAGTTTGTTACGGTCAATCTCACCGTAAACGATCTCTGCACGCTGCTTAGCAAGCTTCTCCATAGCCTTTACGCCGCCGTGAGCCTTGATGTAACGAAGGTTCATAAGAGCAGAGTAAATAGGAACTACTGGAGGAGTGTTGAACATAGAACCCTTCTTAACGTGTGTACGATAGTCGAGCATTGTAGGAATCTGACGGCTAACCTTGCCGAGAGCGTCTTCCTTAACGATAACGAATGTTACACCTGCCATAGAGAGATTCTTCTGAGCACCACCGTAGATCATAGCGTACTTGCTAACGTCAACTGGGCGAGAGAGAATATCAGAAGACATATCAGCAATCAATGGAATTGGAGAATCGATATCCTCACGAAGCTCTGTACCATAGATTGTGTTGTTTGAAGTGATATGCAGATAGTCTGCGTCTGTTGGAATAACGTAGTCCTTAGGAATATATGTGAAGTTCTTATCCTTTGAGCTTGCAATCTCGACAACCTCACCGAAGAGCTTAGCTTCCTTCATAGCCTTTGTAGCCCATACACCAGTGTTCAGGTATGCAGCCTTCTTCTCAAGGAAGTTGTAAGGTACCATACAGAACTCAAGCGAAGCACCACCACCAAGGAACAATACCTTGTAACCCTCTGGAATGTCAAGGAGTTCCTTGAAGAGAGCCTCGGCCTCGTCAACGACTGGCTGGAAATTCTTAGCACGGTGGCTGATTTCCATAAGTGAAAGTCCTGAATTCTCGAAATCAAGACAAGCTGCTGCGGTCTGCTCAATAACCTCGCGTGGGAGAATTGATGGACCTGCATTAAAGTTGTACTTCTTCATTTGTTTTATTTATTATAATATAAATGGTTATCTTAAATATTCTATTTAGATTCGCGGTGCGAAATTAATAAAAAATCTCGTAATAAACAAGAAATTATTGCACAAAATGCCCTTTTTGTGCCATTTTTATAGTTTTTTCGGGCTTTTTTATGATAAAATGACACATACGCTTGCTAAAACTCCATAAAGAAAGATGTTGGCGGCGGTCATTCCGAGAACCTTGTTCAGTTCCCTACCCTCGCCTATGCTCACCATTTTCCGCCATGTCATGAAATGCTTCACGAACATCAGTACGGCAAGAACGATGAAATACAACTTGCACCCCACTAAAAACATTATGGCAAGGGCAATTGGCACGACAAGAAGGAATATCACCTCCGTGGCCTTCTTTCCGATGAAAACGACCAAAGTGCGCTTTCCCGCGCGTCTGTCATTCTCTATGTCCCTGTAATTGTTTACTAGCAGAAGGGTATCAACCACCAAGCCACAGCCTATCGACATCAAAAACACGCGAGGAAACTCCGTAAACACCACCTCTGGCACTTCTACGTAGTAGGTACAGCAAACCGGAACTATGCCGAAAAACACCAGTACGAGCACATCGCCCATCGCGATATACGAGAGCGTAGTGGTATAAAGAAAACAGAATGCAACACAAGCCACTCCCACGGCAATCATCTCCAATCCACCATATATAATAAGAGGTAAGCCGACAAGACATGCAAGCGCAGTTGTAATGACCAACGCCTTCTTCATTGCCGTATCCGTCACCCATCCCTGTGCACAAGCACGCTCAGGACCGAGACGTGTCTCATCATCATTTCCACGCTTGAAGTCGAAATAATCGTTGACGAAATTGGCATCAATCTGCATCACGAAGGCAAAAAGGAAGCACAACAAAGCGGCAACATACCTAAAGCCCTCACCACCAGTATGATTCCATGCCATCGCAGTACCTATCATCACAGGCACAGCCGCCGCCGTAAGCGTCTTGGGACGTGCAGCAAGCACCCATGCCTTGAATGAATTGGTCTTTATTTCTTCTTTTTCCATTAGTTTTTTATCAAATCTCTTGCAAAATTAAACATTATTTGCTACATTTGCAAATATTTTTCTATAAAAATGGCAAATGGCAAAAGACGAAAGGCAAAAGACTTTAGCCCTCAGATTTTTGACCTTTGACCTTTGACTTCACACTATGCAGAATCCGAGTCTTGACCTTATGGAATTTATCGAGCGCAATATCCTGCCTCGATACACCGCCTTCGACAAGGCGCACCAGATGCAGCACGTCACAAATGTTGTACGGGCTTCAATAAAGCTTGCTAACCAACTGGGTGCTGATGTGGATATGGCTTATGCCATTGCAGCCTATCATGACTTAGGACTCGAAGGTCCGCGTGCCATCCACCACATTACAAGCGGAAAGATACTCATAACCGATGCAAGGCTCAAAAAATGGTTCTCTCCTGCAAAGCTTAAACTGATGAAAGAAGCTGTTGAGGATCACCGTGCCTCTGCCTCTCATGCCCCTCGAAGCATTTACGGCAGAATAATAGCGGAGGCTGACAGGGAGATTTCTGAGGATAGCGTATTCCGCCGCACCGTTCAGTTCGGTCTTGAGCATTATCCGGAAATGAGTACAGAGGAGCATTGGCGTCGTTTCAAGGCACACATGGATGAGAAATACTCAAGTCGTGGCTATATTCACCTCTGGATTCCGGGTTCAGAAAACGAGAAGAACCTCACGGAGATTCGCAAGATTATAGAATCGCCCACCCTTCTTCGTCAGAAATTCGATAAGTACTTTGAGGAAGAGAAGGTAAAGAGCAAAGAATAATAAATCGTACCAATCTATTATTTCATGCAAATTTCGCAAATTGGAGATACTGAAAAAGCGGAGCCATAACGGTTCCGCTTTTTCGTTTATAACACTCAATTACGCCCTTACTTCCTCTCCGCAGGATTCTGCAACAGGAAGTCCTCCTGACGACTTGGCTTCTGGAATGAATATTCAATACTCTCCACGATGATTGAGCGAGGCACGATATAACTAATCACAGTATTATAGTCATAATGAGAATGATTGCTGACAAACTCATCCTTAGAAGCCGCCGTAATATGCATAAGAGCACTACGAGAAGGATTCGGTATCTCGCTGACCCTGACAATCTCTTCTTCGCCAGTATTCACATCCACCCGAACAAGATATTTCCAGCAATCCTTCGGAGCCTTTACAATATAAGCATGATCAAGACCTGCCTTCTTTGCCTCCTTGAGAAAAGTGCTCTTCATTGACGCCTGAGGAATACACTTGTCTATGGATACATGAATGATGCCTGGAGCACATTTTGATGTTGTAGAACCAAACTGGAAACGCTCATTACCAGTAGATTCCATAGCACCGATAGCAGGATGACGACCTGTGAGGAGGGTCTTCAGAATACCATTCTCGATGATAGGAAGCGACTTCTTAGGAGCCACGCCGTCAACATCCACCTTATAGTTTGCCAAAAGTTTCTGTCCCTTATACTCAGGAGTATCTGCCCACTGGAATATACTCATCTTTGTATCAACGATACGCTTTCCAAGCATCATACTGCTCGTAGAACTACCTTTTTGAAAATCGCGTGAGGCAATACAACTTGTCTGGACAACCTGATGCGAGATAGCCTCTACAACAGACTCGCCCTCAATCATTATCGGACCTACATAGAACTCCTTCACCACAGGAGCATCTGCCTTCTTCACGAGAAGTTCACAGAAATCCCTCGTGCGCTGCTTCAGCTCGTCAAGCGATGGCAATTCGCTGGTATGCTTTGCAAACACCTCGAACTGATCATACAGACCTGAGCCGTCACAGGTCTTGATATTACCATTTATGTTAAGCCTTACCTCAGGAAGCGCAAAACGCAGTTTCTGACCCTCGGAAGTGAGACGGTAGATATCCTTAGCCTCCACGCTGAAATTGACATCAGAATTGTAGATTCGAGGATAATCTGCAAAGATAGCAGACAATTCCGAAGCATACCTTATCATCAACGCAGTATCAATAGGAGCCACGGCACTCTCCTCTATATATTCGCACGCAGGAAGCTCAAGTACCTCAGGAATATCCACATCCTCTTCTGGCAGAGGACTCATTTTACGCATATTCACCTTGACACCCATGTTGTTCAGAGCCATCTTGTAACTACGGTCACTAATAGTCCAGAAACCACGGCGAATCATATCATAATCAGTCTCATTGGTAAAGCCGTACCTCATATCATTACTATCTAATGACATCTTACTCGTCGTCATCTTGTCACCAAGTACCAGAGACGCAAAACCAAGATTATAATCTGTCAAATGGTTTATGCTATGCACGCCACCGAGAGAAGCCGACACATCGGTAAAGTTATTGTGGACATATTTGTAGTCAACGAAATAAGGAAGAGGAAGATTCTCCATCTGAAGACTATCCTTCGTGCGCTTCAACTCATCCTCCATAGCCATGAAGATGATCTCACCTGCATCCTTGCCCGAATCCTTGCCGTATGTCTTGGTATATTCAGGAAGCCTGAGAGCCGGTGGCACCATCTTCTGTTCTATGCTACGCTGCGTCTCAACCTTTGATACGTAGATATAAGGTGAGGTGGCAGATACCGGCACCCAGCCTGACTCCGCACCACACGAACCAGTAAACGTAGATGGAGTGTCACCAGCAGCCGTGATGTTAGAGAACATTGACAGAGGCGTACCTATGAGATTAACGCCACGCACAAGCTCGTCCTTGCGTCCATCTACATAGATTCTGAACACCTCCACAGGGGTCACGTTGAAGGCATTGATATAATCGGTACGGGTGAAACCGCTCGTCACCGTGCGGAAGAAATAGCCATACTCCTTCCCCTGCTTCTTTGCCTCCTTGATAAGCATCTCGCGAAGCTGTGCCTCGGTATAAGGCTGGCTGGTCTCTACAACAAGGTTTGACTGTCGTGCCACAGGATCATTGCCGCCCGAAGCCCTTCCATGACCATTGCTGCTTGGGAATCCGTCAATCGGAATACGGCAAGTAAGGAAATCCTTCAACACACCATTCTCCACATTCTGCACACGACGAGCCTTAACGCCCTCATCATCATATATATACGAGCCGTTCAGAGCCTGTTTGCCATAATATTTCTGCGTAGGGTCACAATACACGCTGAAGGATGCAGGCAGAACATTCTCGCCAACCATGCGCTTGAATGTCTCACCACCCTTCTTCATGCGATGGGTCTCAAGACGATGACCGAAGATTTCATGGAAGAACACGCCACTTGCAGAACCAGAAAGAATGGCAGGACCAGCATAAGGATCGGCAAGAGGTGCCTCACGAAGAGCAAGCAGACGCTCCACGAGATTACGCGCCCTTGCAACAAGCACCTCCTCTGAAGGTAGCTCATCCTCGCTGAAGCCGAAGAAATCCTCATACAGAGGGCATTGCATGCCATCGGTTGCAAGAATCTTGGCTGACAGCATGATACGCACACAACGGCGATTCTGCACCACAGACGTGCCGTCTGAGTTCACGATGTATGTCCTAAGTGTAGTAAACTCAGCATTTACAGAACCATCTTCAAGCATACGGCATTCCTTGAACACGCTACTAACCTTGTTGAGCTTATTCTTCCAAGCCAAGGTATCAACGACCCAAGGAGCGAGGGCTGCCTCATAGTATGACTCAACAGGAGCATCTGAGAAGCACGGAGCCTTATCCTCAAACTCTGCATCCGTCTTAGACTTAGCCGTAGCCTCCTCATAGCGTCTAACCGCCGTTTTGTACCTGTTCATTGCTGAGTTCCAGATCTCATCACGATACTGACGCAAAGGTCCTCCTGAGAGACACACGGCATCGCCACCTGCCCCCCTGTTGTTAGGATCATCAATACCCTGATTCTCAAACTTATAGTTATCGAGCTCCTTACTGCCTATGCGGATGTTTGGCACTATGAAACGACTATGATTGTCATTTACAACTGATGAACCAAAGGCACTGGTGATTGCAAGAGTCTGACTATCCTGCATGCGAAGACTCATGAAATAAGCTGATACAGGCTTCTGTTTCAACTGTACCATAGAATAGTTCAGTTCCTCCGTTAGAGTCCGAAGAATGGAGTCTGATTGTTCCGTCTGTGCCTTCATTCCGCTGCTTGCCATGAGCAGCAAAACCGATGATAATAATATTCGCATTTTAATAGATTAGGTTCGTTTATTTTCTGAAATATGACGCAAAGGTAATAAATTATTTTCAAATTTGCAAAGCATTACATTTTTTTTGCGAAATATCATAAAAGTTTTCACTTACAAGCAAGAAAAAAGCGTTGAACCAAGAGATTCAACGCTTTTACTTGTGAGGTGCGTGGCGGAGTCGAACCGCCTTAGCTGGTTTTGCAGACCAGAGACTAAACCGTTCATCCAACGCACCAAACTTGATTAGAACGGGCATCTTTTTCAAATGCGATGCAAAGGTACAATTTATTTTTTAGAACAAAGAACGAAAAACAAAGAAATTTAAGTGCACTCTCATCTGTATTGATTTATATCAAGACAAGTTTACAATAAGCCTACTCTACCAGAAAATGGACTATCACGTGACAGTTTCTCTGCTTTTTTGCCACATATCACCCGAACCCATTTTTCGAAAGGCAAAAATACAGGCTCGACAGACGTATCTAAAACATTCATACAACGAGGATATAAATCTATCATAAAGAGTATTTCAAAATATATCATAACGTGAGTTCGACGACCTCTTCGACGTTCCCCTCGTAGTCTTGAATTCGTGAACTCACATCATTTATGCGTTTTAAGAGTAAGACTTGCCTCCGTTTCCCATCATCTTTCCTCACGCTGTGGTTTCAACCCACACCGTCAGAATATATCTGAGATTCGCAACGGAATTTCTTGAGTATTTCTCTGAAAGTCATAGTTCAGGTTTTGTTATTTTGGGGATTTTGGGTTTATATACAATTTCAAACGCAAAGTAGTGATAATTCCAGAAACCTCCAAACATTTCTCCGAAAAAAGACTAGGTACACATAGTACACATATTCCACATTTTCTACATACACACCCTCAGAAACACGCTTTTCTTCCCAATAATAATATATATTATTTTATAATATATATTATTATTGAAGTAAAAGTGAGGGGGGAAGGGATATTGGGTGTCTGTAAAATATATGTGGAATATGTGTACTATGTGTACTTTTTCTTGATTTTCAATACAACATACTGAAAAAGTGAAAGTTACAACACTTTAACGCTTTTTAACAAAAGAAATTCGAAAATGCCCTCAAGACTCTTGGGGAATGTGAGTAACTTTGCAGTCAGGAATAAAGCCCACCCAGTCCCTCCCCAAGGGAGGGTTCCTCCCCCCTCACCCCCTCAAGGGGGAGTAGTTACACTAACTTGCGCAAGACTGGGTTCGCTACAGGTCCGTTCCACCTCCGTTTCAAGTCCGTTTCAAGTCCGTTCCCTATATCGGAGATATAAAGTCCCTACTCCATCCCACCCTCGTAGCGACGAGGTATCAGGAAAAAAGAAAAGAGCCTACCCCAATGGCGATTAGGACAAGCTCTTTCTAAGCTATAAAGGCACTATATGGCAGTTACGGTTTCTTTTCCTCCACCGGTTCCTGCATATCCTTCTTTGACAATTGAATCATCTTGCGCGCATAGTCAGCTGGATAGCCGGGACGCTCAACAGGCTCGATAAGTCCGTACTTGGTCTTGAGATACTTTCCGTCCTTCATCTTCCTCACCGCCATGTCGTTGTAACGGACAATGAGACGAACTGCAAGATCCTTCCACGTAGCAAGCATCTGCTGCGCCTGAGTATTGGAATAGTCGTTGAGGAACTTCACAGCATCGGCAGCCGACTGAGCATACATTTCCTTCGCCTTTGACTCTATCTCTCCCTGCTTGGCGAAATAACTGCTTTCAAGACTATCGCGATACCCCTTCAGCTCTGGGAAGAGCATGGAATAGCGAGGATAAACCATATTGCTCACCCAATTGCAAACCCAGTAGGCATTCTTGTCAGAGAACGTTACATCATCAGCCCCGGGGGTGTTGTAGCACTCAGGCAAAACGGTATTGCCGCAATAGATTGGAGTATATGCCACCATATTGCCGTCGTCATTGCCCCACCACAGGCATCCGCCAATCTCGCGAGGCAGCCAAGAGCGCATCTGCGATACATACGTAAAGCCTGTCTGCTGGGTACTTACAGGACGCTCCGTGAAATATTTCTTACCGTCAACCTCGAAAGACAATGGTGTTGGCTGATAAGGCATCTCCCAGATACCACCGCCAAGAGTGCCTCTCACCTCAAGCGGAGTACCCTCATAGTGGTCGCGCATCGCCATCTGCAAATCCTGCACGGAGAGTTTCTTGTTAGGAACAACCCAAAGAGGGAGCGGCTCAGCATCCTTGTCACGACCTTCTGCCCAAGGCAGATACTTATCCATTCCGTCAACAAAGAAACGGTAGAACGCCCAAACACGAGCATCGCAATAGCGACGGCCAGAGAAGTCAGGAGCAGCGTAGGCAGCATTCCAAGAGAAGTCGGCATCCTTGCCTGTAAACCAGCCTTTTGAGCGTGCGTACTTGATGCAGTTCTTTGAGAACATCACATTCTCCTTGTCCTTCTGATTGAACGTAGTGATACGGCTCTGATTGGCATGAGCACATATAGCATCATCAGGAATACGCTGGGCAACCCACACCACGCCTTTAACGCCTGCACCCTGCATCTCCATGATCCAAGCCTCGTTAGGATCACAGATAGTGAAGGTCTCGCCCTCAGAGTTATATCCGTAGGTCTCCACAAGACTTGTCATTATCTTGATAGCCTCGCGAGCAGATTTTGAACGCTGAAGGGCGATATAGATAAGAGAGCCGTAATCCAGGATACCGGTTGTATCAACCATCTCCTCACGACCACCGTATGTAGTCTCTCCGATAGTGACCTGATACTCGTTGATGTTTCCTATGACGTTATAGGTCTCCTCAGCTTGTGGAATCTCACCATGATACTTGTTGGTATCCCAGTCGTAGATTTTCAGCATCTCGCCCTTAGGATGCTTTCCTGCAGGGGAATGATAAAGAGAGAAGAATGCACCATATGAGTCTGCGTTATATGTACACATCACACTACCGTCAGCACTTGCCTTCTTACCGACGATGAAATTAGTACAAGCCATTGCCTGCACAAAACTTACAGCTAATAATGATAATAAAATATATGTTTTTTTCATGAAAAAAACTGAAAGGAAATGTCTATGAATACTCCGCTTGCGCGGAGATATTTGGGGAAAGTAAATTAGGAATAAATTAAACCAGTAAATTATTATCAGTAAATTTTATTCTATAAATTATCAATTGGAATTTCCCAGCTGCATATGCAGCCCAATAATTTACTGAATATAATTTACTGATAATTTACTTTCCAAACCACCACTCCGCGCAAGCGGAGCAGCAATTTACTTTATAACGAGTTTGTCTGAACCGGCAGCCTTAAAGCTCATGTCAAGTCCCTTCACGCTGTGTGTGAGAGCACCGAATGAGATGAAGTCAACACCAGCCTTTGCGTATGGAATCATTGTGTCGAATGTAATACCGCCAGACGACTCAGTCTCACAACGACCACCAACGATTTCTACAGCCTTCTTAGTATCTTCAGGAGTGAAGTTGTCGAACATGATACGGTCACAGCCCTCGGCAAGAGCTTCATCAAGTTCCTTCCAGTTGCGCACCTCACATTCAATCTTCAGGTCCTTGCCGTGATCCTTGCAATACTGCTTCGCACGTGAGATAGCATTGTGTACACCACCACAGAAGTCGATATGGTTGTCCTTGAGCAGAATCATGTCGAAGAGGCCGATACGATGGTTCATGCCACCGCCAATCTTCACAGCCTCCTTCTCAAGCATACGCATACCAGGAGTTGTCTTACGGGTGTCGAGAACACGTGTCTTGGTACCGGCATCGATAAGAGCCTGCTGATACTTGTGCGTCATTGTGGCAATACCGCTCATACGCTGCATGATATTCAGCATAAGACGCTCTGTCTGGAGCAAGCTCTGTGTCTTACCCTTCACGCTCATCACGATGTCGCCGGGCTTAACCTCTGCACCGTCATTGATATACACCTCTACCTCAAGAGTAGGGTCAAAACGATGGAACACCACCTTTGCCACCTCTACACCTGCAATGATACCAGGCTGCTTGATGAGGAGCTTACTCTCACCCATGGCATCAGCCGGAATACAACACAGGGTGGTATGATCACCATCACCGATATCCTCTGCAAAACTCAAGTCAATGAGCCTATCGGTCAATTCTTCTACACTTAACATCTAATTTATTTACTATTTTGCTATTTACTATTTTTACTTCTCCTCTCTTTACACTTTACTCTTTACACTTTACTCTTTACACTTTCTCCCTTAGAAATATACGCCAAGAGAAATCTTCAGACCAACGGTAGAATAGTCTTTATGCCTTCTGATACTCTGGTCATAATATACAGAAGGCTCAACAGTCAACTTATCATTGAGGAAAAAGCAATAGCCAGCCTCAATACCAGGCATGATGTCATTATGTCCTTTAGAAAGGACCAACTTGGCATTAGCACCGAAGAAAAGACCATTCTCTATAACATAGAAGCGACCACCAACACCTCCCATGATTGTAGCACGACCACCCTTGCCAGGATGATGCATACCAGCCTGTACGTTAACCATCCAGCAGTCCTCAACGAAGTAGCCACCCATAGCACCAACGTCAAACTTACACTCCTCTTTACCGTTATGACTGAGGCTCAGACCTGAAAGCGATGCGTTCACGTACATCTTACCAGCCTCAAACTGTGCCTTTGCCACCATTGTCATGGTTAGCATAGCGAGCATGAATAGAATCTTTTTCATTATTAATTCCTTTCTTAATTTAGGTTTATGTTAAGTATACACACACATTTATTCTTCTTTTTTATCCTCTGGCTTCAGATTCACCTTCCACTTGAGGAAAATGCCAAGAAGGACGGCACACATAACCACTGCTGCACAATAGCCTATCTCTGGTGCAAGTCCCATGGCAGTCTTGCTTATCACGATGAATGATGTGCAGACTCCTGTCATGAACAATGCAGGGATGAGAGTAACCCAGTAATATGCAGGACGGTTCTTTGCAAGATATACCGTCAATGTCCAGAGTGTGAAGACGGAGAGAGCCTGATTTGCCCATCCGAAATAGCCCCACAGCACGTTGAAGCCACTTGCGTTCTCCATCTGCCAGATGAGCAAGCCCATTGTGGCAAGGAAGAGAGGAATACTGATGCTCAGACGCTTTGCAATGGTCTTCTGCTCCATGTGAAGCCAGTCGGCAATGATAAGACGGGCACTACGCAGAGCTGTATCACCACTTGTAATAGGTGCAGCTACAACACCGAGCATGGCAAGAATACCACCAGCAACACCAAGCCAGTCGTTACATATAAGGTTCACCACAACAGGAGCACTTGTATTATACCCATTCTCTGCTGCTATAACTTCATAACCTGCAGGATTTCCATAGAAGAAATATGAAGCTACTGTTGCCCAGATAAGTGCAACGATGCCCTCGGTTATCATAGATCCATAGAAGATAGGACGGCCGAGATGCTCATTCTTCATACAACGAGCCATCAGAGGGCTCTGTGTAGCGTGGAAACCGCTAATTGCACCACAGGCAATAGTAATGAAGAGTGCAGGGAAGAGATCATCAGTAAATGTCTCAGGATGCGTAAGTTTACCAACACTTACAATACCTGTTTCCCAAAGCTCTGGGATATCATACCATCTGACGAAGAGCACCACCATCAAGGCTGCCGCCATGAAGAGGAGCGAGAATGCGAAGATTGGATATATCTTACCGATAATCTTATCCACAGGCATCATCGTAGCAATGATGTAATATGCGAAGATAAGAACTATCCAAAGCATACCATTGTCAAACATGCTTGTGAGGATGTCAGCAGGACTCTTTACGAACACAGCACCTACAAGTCCGAGAAGCAGTACGGTAAAGACGAGCATCACGCTCTTAACGCCATTGCCGAGGTATTTTCCTACAAGCTCAGGAAGTCCGGCACCATTGTTACGTATGCTGAGCATACCGCTTAGATAGTCGTGGGTAGCACCTGCAAAGATACAGCCGAAGACAATCCACAGATAGGCAGCAGGACCGAACTTGGCACCCATGATAGCACCGAAGATAGGACCGGTGCCCGCAATGTTCAGAAACTGAATCATGAAAATCTTCCAAGAAGGAAGAAGAATGTAATCTACCCCATCGTTTATACGCAACGCAGGAGTAATACGATCATCAGGTCCGAAGACCTTTTCTACAAATTTACCATAAAACAGATAGCCGAGTATCAAGAGTACAAGGCTAATACAAAATGTTATCATTTTACCCTAATGTTATTGTATATTTTCTGAAATATTTGCAAATTACGTGCAAAGATAACAAAAACATTTGGAAAAACAAACAAATAATGCTAACTTTGCAGCCGAAATGAAGAAATTAACAGTTTTTTTTGCATTTTTGGCCCTCTCTCTCGGCAATGCCAAGGCTCAGACACGATATTACAATGTGTCGCCCGTAACGATTCAATCGCCTGTTGACGTTCCTCTGCATGAGGTACGTGCTGTATGGCTTACTACGATAGGAGGTCTTGACTGGCCTCATTCATACGCTCAGTCAGGTGCTGCCATCACCCGACAGCAGAACGAACTCCGTACCACTCTCGACCGTCTTCAAAAGGCAGGCATCAACCTTGTCTTCATTCAGACCCGTGTACGTGCAACTACCATCTTCCCTTCAAACATGGAGATATGGGACGGATGCCTGTCTGGCAGACCTGGCACTTCCCCCGGCTATGACGCGTTGGAATTTGCCATCAACGAATGTCACAAACGCGGTATGCAGCTCCACGCATGGGTAGTGACCATACCTGTGGGCAAATGGAACGGAGCCGGTTGCAAGCACCTCCGCCAGACAATTCCACACCTTCTCAAAAAAATTGGAGATGAGGGATTCATGAATCCTGAACTGCCGGGAACAGCCGACTATCTTGCCCGTTTCTGTGGAGACCTGACACGTCGCTATGACCTCGACGGCGTTCATCTCGACTATATCCGCTACCCTGAGACTTGGGGACGAATTGCCAACAAAGACCAAGGACGACAGTATATAACCAACATTGTCAGAGCTATCCATTCTGCAGTAAAGAGAGAGAAGAAGTGGGTTATGCTAAGTTGTTCACCACTTGGTAAATACGCAGACCTTCCAAGGCAATGGGCTCGTGGATGGAATGCCCGCGACATTGTATGTCAGGATGCAGCTCAATGGATGCAGACAGGACTTATGGATGCCGTATTCCCTATGATGTATTTCCGTAACAATGACTTCTATCCATTCGCAATCGACTGGAAGGAAAGAAGCAACGGACGCATCGTGGCTCCGGGTCTCGGAATATACTTCATGTCACCAAAGGAAAAGAACTGGCCATTGAGCGACATATCACGCGAGCTGCACGTACTTCGCCAATACGGACTTGGACACGCATACTTCCGTTCAAAGTTCCTTACAGACAACACCAAGGGCATATACGACTTCGCGGCGAACACCCTATGCCCCTACCCTTCCCTTATCCCGGCACAGACATGGTACGGTTTCAGAAATCCGGAACCGCCACGCTCTATCAGCGTAAACGAGGCAAAGGACTACCGACCAACAGCAGTCCTCTCATGGGAACCGGGACGTGATAACTCCGACGGTCCTTACCTGACGTACAACGTGTATTCTTCCACGCATTTCCCAGTAAACACGCGTGATGCACGAAACATCACCATGGTAGGCGTTCGCAGTCTTTCCGCACTCGTGCCAAAGGGTATGTACTATGCAGTAACCGCAGTTGACCGCTACGGCAACGAATCCATGCCATGCCAGATAAACGGCATACAGACATCTTTCAATGTTCCAGAACACAGACAAGCTCCGCGTCAGGTTTCTGCACCTCAAAAGCAAGTTAAGCAGATAGCCAACTGTCCTTTGCTTGAACGTAGCAATACCATTGAGCTTCGAGATCTCTGCAACACTTTCGAGATATTCAGGCAAGAAGGTATTATCGTTATTGAGAATCTTCAGGGCGAGGTGCTGTACTCATACCCAATCGTCCGCACAATCAATATCTCAAGACTTCCAAAGGGCGTGTATGTCGTGAAATTCATTCACAAGAAGAAGAAAAAAGGCACACATAGGCTTTGCTTCCTAAAGAAAGTATAAAGACTACAATATTATTCAAAACACGAAGACGCAAAGACACAGAAACATGACAACTCTGTATCTTTGCGTCTTTTTTGCATTCATATAACGCCCTATAAAAATGCTACAATATAATTGTAGCCAAATTGTAACCACAATCTTTCGTCAGTTTACGGATGTTTATGTACTTTTGCAATAGAAATCACAAACGTATAAGAAACAATTATGATTGAATTGACATTAAGACTCTTAGGCTCACTGGCACTACTTATCTACGGAATGAAGACAATGAGCGACTCGCTACAAAAAATGGCAGGACCGAGTCTGAGACATATATTAGGACGAATGACAGACAACCGTCTGAGCGGAATACTCACAGGAACTATGGTGACTTGTGCCGTACAGTCATCGTCGGCAACAACAGTTATGACAGTTTCATTCGTGAGTGCAGGACTCCTATCGCTTTCACAAGCCATATCCGTTATTATGGGTGCGAATATCGGCACAACACTAACGGCATGGATTATGTCATTGGGCTACAATGTGGATTTGACAATAGTAGTGTTTTCTGCATTCCTCACTGGTATGTTGCTCATCTATAAAAAACGTCATCGTGTGGCAGGAGAATTCATCTTCGGACTTGCATTTCTCTTCTGGTCGCTGATTATGCTAAGCAGCGTTGGCAAGGATATGGAACTGGAACACAATGCCAAAGTGGTTTCATTCTTTGCCTCGTTCGATACAGACAACTATCTCACTATCCTTGCATTTCTCGGTGCCGGAACCGTGCTTACATGCGTAGTACAATCGTCTGCAGCAGTAATGGCAATCACTATCCTACTCTGTTCCACTGGCGTGCTACCTATCTACATGGGTATCGCTCTGGTTATGGGCGAGAACATCGGCACAACAGCAACAGCTAATCTCGCTGCATTAGGAGCAGGCATAGAAGCCCGACGCGCTGCACTTGCACATCTGTTATTCAATGTATTCGGTGTAATATGGGTACTTATTGTTTTCTACCCATTTGTAGATTTAGTGTGCTCCATAGTAAACTATACCCCTTCTATAGAGGGACAAACTGCAAAGCTGCCCGTTGTGTTAGCTATGTTCCATACATGTTTCAACGTGCTCAACACCACATTGCTCATTGGCTTTATCCCACAAATGGAACGTCTGGTATGCCGATTGCTTCCAGAAAGCAAGGAAAACGCCAAGAAATCAGTTGTAGGACTACACTTCATAAACAATGGCGTGATGCAGACCCCCGAAATCGCTGTTCTTCAGGCACAAGAAGAGGTAATACATTTCGCAGAACGAATGCAGCGTATGTTCGGACTGACGCGAGTTCTCATCGACGAGAAAAATCGCAAGGAACTGAAAATGCAATATGAGCGCATAGAGAAATACGAAAGCATTGCCGACAATATGGAAATCGAGATTGCCGAATATTTAGAGCACGTGAGCAAGGAGCACTTGTCAGATGATACAAAAAACAAGATCCGCATCATGCGCCGACAAATCGGTGAATTGGAATCAGTCGGCGATGCCTGTTTCAAAACGGCACTTACTATACAACGCTTACGCAAAAGTCATGATGACTTCACTCCTCAACAATATACCCGTCTGCATGAAATGCTACGACTTGTCAACGAGGCTTTAACGCAGATGATGGTAGTGGTAAGCGGTCGTCGCAACGACCTAACCCTCGACCACTCGCTCGAAATAGAACGTGACATCAACGCCCTACGCGATGAACTACGCGCTGATATAATACGCGATGTAAACGCCCATCAGTATTCCTATGCCGTCGGAACATTCTTCGGCGATGTCATTGCCAACTGCGAGAAACTAGGCGACTACGTGATGAACATCGTTGAGGCACGACTGGGCAAACGTCTTATAAGCTATCGAGGACTGCAAATGAACCTTGACTGCAAGACCGTAACTATAGACTCCATACCTATCAGTCTCACACGCACCGAATTTGACTTGTTAAGCCTATTGCTATCCAATAGAGGACAGGTACTCTCACGTCAGCAACTCATGGATACTATATGGGCGGGCGTAATCGTTACCGACCGCACCGTAAATGTAAACATCACTCGCCTACGCAAGAAACTTGGAAAATATGCACATAACATCGTCAGCCGTCAAGGCTTCGGATATGTATTCGAACAAAATGAAGATTGAATCTTTGCATTCTTCATCTTATAATACATTTTGAAAATTATTGATGTCCGGTAAAAACATAAAGTATGTCCAAAATGCTTGAAACACAGCATTTCGGATATTTTAAAACACAAAAACGCAAAGACAGAGAGAAAAATGAAGACTCTGCATCTTTGCGTCTTTGCGTTTAATCTATATCAGGATAATCTTTTACTTGGAATAACGATTTTCAATTACGTTCCAATCTATGATTTGCCAGAGGGCTGCAAGATGGTCAGGACGGCGATTCTGATAGTCCAGATAATAGGCGTGTTCCCATACATCAAATGTGAGCAACGGTTTTAAGCCCTTTTGTATCGGATTGGCAGCGTTGGTTTCCTGCGTGATGATTAGTTTGCCAGCCTTATCGGCAGACAGCCATACCCATCCCGAACCAAACAGCGTAGCGCCTTTCTTTTGGAACTCATCCTTGAATACCTCGAATGAGCCAAAGTCACGAACGATAGCCGCAGCCAATTCACCTACAGGCATATTGTCAGCCTTGGGTGCGAAAAACTGTCCGAAATACAGATTGTGATTCAGTATCTGACCTGCATTATTCAGTATTCCTCCATCAGACTTACACACAATTTCCTCAAGTGAAAGCCCTGCCAACGGACTTTCCTTCAACAGTACGTTGAGATTGTTCACATATCCAGTAAGATGCTTTCCGTGATGAAACTCCAGTGTTTTCTTACTTATCACCGGCTCCAATGCTTCTGGAGCATACGGCAATGCCATTAATTCAAATTTCTTCATAACTAATTTAGATTTTTAGTTTATTTTGGTTCAAAATATAGTACATATTGAGCAAAACACAAAAAAATCGTGTTTTTTACTTTGCCAATAGGGTTAGGAGGAAGCGAACATATCCCTTTTCTGTCACTTCTGCCCTAATACCGATGGCAAAAGCATTTGTAGCAGTACCATTCTCACGAAGAATCTGTCGGATGACAAGATAGTCAACATCGGTTGTGGCAAGTGAGAACAAAGCCTCAGCTTCAGACTTGCCCATCCTCACATTTGGACAGTCTATGGCAAGCGTGATATACTTTCTTCCCTTATTGGTAGCACCAGCCGACAAAAGTATCTCCGCAGATGGGGTTTCACGATTATTCTTACGCTTTAGCAGAAGTACGAGATAGTCCATTAGTTGCCTGTTGGCAATAATATCAACGCTCTTGACATCACCAGCAAAGTCAAGTTTAAGCTCTGTAACCTTAAACGGCAACATCGGATATGTTATCTCAGATGCATTACGTGTACATTGACTGCAAAGCATGGAATAGAGATTACGATAATAGCCTACGGTCTCAGAGAGTTCCTTGACGCCCTGCCTGTCAAATTCCTCGCTCGCCATGACCTTGCTGTTGTCCTGAGCTATGCGTGACGGGAAATACATCGTCTCGTGCTTCAAAGCACTCAAAGTGTTGTCTATGACGTTGTTTGAGACATACAGGCGGTCACGCTCACGCTTCATCCTCACTATCTCCTCTTCCTTCTCATGGCATACACGCACAATGCTTTTACGATTGTGGAGCACGTCACGAACATAGAACCACCAGAATACAGCAACAAGGACAAGGAAAAGCAGGATAAGCACACCGACAGCAATGTTGTTTGTATTCTCCGTACGCTCCATCGTCGCACAATAAGTGCTTAGGGTTGAGTCCTGTGAACATTCCTTATATAATTTTGTATAAGCCTTGTTATTAGCAGCATAGAGTTCCCAGTCATTAAGTGCAAGGGCAGAGACAGCAACCTCATTGCGTACATAGATGATGATTTCATAGTCGGCTGGCACTTTCTTACTCCACCAACGCAATTCTGCACCGTTATATGCTATTGTCAGCGTGTCATCCTTATTGACATTGGCAAGTGAGCGATATTCTGCATTGATGAATCTGAAACAGGAATCTGCATAGCTGATAGCTTCTGCATAACGGCCTTCCACATTGGCATTATAAACAGAGTCGGGCCATGTATTCTCCGCCGTATTTGCCTTATTATCAGCAAAGCCAAATGTAGGAATCATGGCAAGGAGCACAACCAATGTGGCACGTACGGCCATAGGCAGACGGAAGAATATGCGTGTTCCCTTGCCTTTCTCACTTTCTGCCTTTATCTCACAATGTGAGAACAACTCACTGGTCTTACGATAACGGTCCATGATTCCACGACAGTTCATGAGTCCGAAACCATGACTTTTCTGTTCGGTGAGGTTCTCTTTCTGGTCAACGATAGTTCCGTAGTCAAAGAGATGATCAGCCTGCTCCTGTGTCATACCTTTGCCGGAGTCGGCTATCGACACTTCCGCATAGCCATCATAAACGTCACTCTTAGTAGCAGAGACAACTACCTCACCACCTTCAGGAGTGAACTTGCGGGCATTATCAACAATGGTGTTTATCAGGAAAAGAGTTAGCACCTTATCGGCTTTCACGTTTATATCAGTATCTTTAACCGAAAGCTGTATTCCCTTATTACTGAACGACTTCACCGTCATCTTAATAATATGGAACAACGACTGCAGAGGGAAGGTTTCAATATGGAGAGAAATCTGTCCTTTACGTAACTGTACCCAAGATGTAAGGCGGGCATTGTTCTCAAGTATAGATTTGCAGATATCCGACACATACTCGAGATTTCCATTCCCAGCCTTTTCCACCGTATCAACACTGTGAAGCATACGGTCGATTAGCGGCATGATGTTCTCAGCATACGAAACCTTTGCATGTTGCTCCACGTTGATTCGCATGGCATCCTCCGTCTGAAGACACAACGCCTGCAGATTCTCATCAAGTTCCTCAAGTCGCTCATTATGCTTGTATCTGTCCTTGTTCTTTCGATGATAGTGGATAAGCACAGCTACCACCACAACGAGTATGGCAAGCACGACGACAATAGAAGCAATAAGCCATTGCGTGCGTGAAACAAGGGCAGAGAGAGCTTCCGCACGAGCCTCAAGCTGCCGATCCTGACGTGTGGAGTCCTGCATATCAAGATACTGGTTACGATAGTAGTCACTTGCCTGCTTGTCTCCCAATGCAGAATAAGCCATTGACATCTTTTCACTTATTGATGCCACAAGGTCTGGAGCCTGAAGGATAAGAGAATCCTCAACAGCATTAAGGAGACAAGAAAGTTCTGCCTCATAATCGCTAATATTATGATAGCATGATGACAAGGTACGCCATCCTCCTGCAATCTGATATATGTCACCATATCTCACGAAACATTGCAATGAACGTTCTGCAAGATTGCCTGAGAGCATTGAGTCTGGCACACCATCGTCGTTGAGATAGCGTATGCAAGGATCGTCATCACGATGATAGGCAGCGAGTTCCTCTGGATTGGCAAGGTGCTCGGAAAGAGACTGCAAAGAGTTTGCCTCCCAAAACAGATAACCATTGTGACGGGCAAGCATATAGCACTGCATCAGACAGTCAAATTCCCTATGTGCTATTTCCGCAGCACTCCCATCACGCAATATTCCACCAGCTCCGATATTATACAGATAGGCAAGATATTGTGCAGTATCATTATTGAGTTGGATATCCTTGTCCTTGGCTATACTCAGCAATGCTTCAGATGACTCTATAGGAAGATTCACATAGTAGAGATATGTGGAAAGCACTATACCATACTCACTTCTTGCATAGGTGTATTGTCTGCGCTTCCTTTGGGATTCATCCTCAATATCAGAGTGTATGCTAGCCATGTATCTGTCTGCCTCATTCTTATGGACATAGAAATCCTTGTTCTGTGAACGGCGCTGACATAAACGCATACGCTGCACCTCTACACATAGGCGAGTGATATCATCCTCGGCAAGAGAATCGGCACGCGAAAGGAGCGTATCACTCTTTACATAATCCATACGCGTAATCGTGTAGAAAGCCTGATTGAGCAAAGCCTCCGACATTCCTGCCCTATATTCTATCTTCTCAGCCTCTTTATATGCCCTATTGGCATAGATGCGTGCGGAATCCACATTCTTATAACGCATGTCATAAGAACGGTCGTTGAGACTGTCAACATAATCCCTATCAGAGCTATCTGTAGAACAACTACATACAATGACAAATAAAAATATAGAGAAGAATAAATATTTACGCATAGTTATTATTTTTGAGGGGAATAGGGAACCTTGATATTCTAGATAATCTAACTCTCTGGTAAATCTAGAAACTCTGGCAAATCCTGCCTCCAGAAGAAAAAAACTGGAACTCCGGTAAGCACAGAGACTCCCCGAATTCCAGTTTTATGGTTAATTAGTCAAAGACTTTTCTTTCTTATTACTTACGGGCACCAAGGCAGTAACCGAGTGCTTCCTTACACTTATCGGTAACATACTGCCAGTCACCTGCAGCAACTTTGTCCTTTGGGAAGAGCTTAGAGCCCATGCCTACACAGAAGACACCGGCAGCAAACCACTTCTCAAGGTTCTCCTTCTCAGGAGCAACACCACCAGTCACCATGATCTTTGACCAAGGCATTGGAGCCATAAGTCCCTTGATGAGGTTTGGACCTACAACATCTCCAGGGAATACCTTTGTGAAGTCGCAACCAACCTCCTGCGCCTTACCGATCTCAGATGGTGTGAGACAACCAGGACAATATGTCACGCAACGACGATTGCATACAACTGCTACATCAGGATTGAAGAGCGGACCTACAACGAAGTTAGCACCCATCTGAATATACATAGCTGCTGTTGGAGCATCAACTACAGAACCGATACCGAGAGCCATCTCTGGGCACTCCTTTGCAACGAACTTTGAAAGCTCTGCAAAAACCTCCTGAGCAAAGTCGCCACGATTTGTGAACTCGAACGCACGAACACCACCCTCGTAGCATGCCTTCACTACATTCTTTGCAACTTCAACGTCCTTGTTATAGAAAACAGGAACCATAGGTGCCTCGGCGATTTTCGCCATCACCTGAAATTTATCGAATTTTGCCATATTTTTAATTAACAATTAATAATTAACAATTAACATGCATCCTCGCAAAAAAAATCTACAAGTAACATAATAATTATTTCTTACTATTTGTCTTGTTTATTATTGCTATTAAAAGTTTAATTAATTCCTTACAATCAATAATCATACTATCATGCTGCTCCATAGTAATATATTCACCATTATGGAGCAAATCGAGCCAATATTCCGTCTCGTTAGCTTCTTTCAAAGCAATCTTGAGTTTATGAACGAAATCATCCGTACTTTCCGCATATTGAGATTCACGAATATTCGCCCCAATACTGGTCCCAGACTTTAAAATCTGCTTAAAAATAGGGAAATGGACATAACTAAAATTCTTTTCTAAGAATTCCACCATCTTTACAATCCTTAATGCAAAGGACATGCTCTTCTGGTGTATCACATTATCCCTCCCTATCATACGGCAGGCATGTTAATTGTTAATTATTAATTGTTAATTCTATTATCGCTGTACACGACCATTAGCAGAACCACCGGCGAGAGCCTCAACCTCTGCAACTGATACGAGGTTAAAGTCACCGTTGATAGTGTGCTTGAGAGCAGAAGCAGCTACAGCGAACTCAAGAGCCTCACCCTGATTTGGCTTTGTAAGAAGACCATGGATAAGACCGCCAGAGAATGAGTCACCGCCGCCTACACGGTCGATGATAGGATTTACGTCATAGCGCTTTGACTGATAGAACTCCTTACCATCGTAGATAAGAGCCTTCCAGCCATTGTGTGTTGCAGAGAAAGACTCACGGAGAGTAGAAACGACATACTTGAAGCCGAATGTCTCCTTCATCTGCTTGAAGATACCCTCATAGCCGGCAGCATTAGTCTCACCACCTTCAACATCAGCATCTGGCTTGAAACCGAGACAAAGCTCAGCATCTTCTTCATTGCCGATACATACGTCAACATACTTCATAAGAGGACGCATGATAGAGATCGCCTTCTCAGATGTCCAGAGCTTCTTACGGAAGTTGAGGTCAACAGAAACAGTTACGCCATGACGCTTTGCAGCCTCGCAAGCGAGTTTTGTAAGCTCTGCTGCCTTGTCTGAGATAGCAGGAGTGATACCTGACCAGTGGAACCAGTCAGCACCTTCCATGATTGCATCGAAGTCGAAATCCTCTGGATTAGCCTCGGCGATAGCAGAGTTAGCACGATCGTAGATAACCTTTGATGGGCGCATAGAAGCACCTGTCTCACAATAGTAAAGACCGACACGATTACCGCCACGGGCAATATACTTCGTGTTTACGCCATAACGACGGAGTGCGTTTACAGCAATCTGACCAATCTCATGCTCAGGAAGCTTACTTACGAAATAAGCATCATGACCGTAATTGGCACAACTGATAGCTACATTTGCCTCACCACCACCCGGGATGATACGGAAAATGTCCGTCTGAATGAAACGATCCTGACCATTTGGAGAAAGACGAAGCATGATTTCGCCCAAAGTTACTACTTTTGCCATAGTTAATTTTGAAGTTGATTTATGTATTATGATTTAAAATTCCCAAAGTATATTTTCCGCAAACTTTGTGCGACCACAAAGCGGATTTCGTGTGCAAAATTACGTTTTTTTTACGAAAGCAAGAAATATTTTGAGGAAAAATACACATTTTCCATGCTTTTTATAAAAAAATTCAATTGTTAATGCACACAATTCGTTTTTTTTCATTATTTTTGCACCCATAATTTTAAATCTTAAATCACCTTCAACTTAAGGAATGTCACAGAATATGGATATCAACGACCTCAACGACGAACAGCCAATTGAGGCTGCTGCCGAAAAGAGAAAGGTAGGACGTCCCAAAGGTTCCACAAACGGTAGTGGAAAGAAGAACAAAAGCACAAAGAAGACGAAGTCTGCAAAGAAGGCGTCAACTAATCAGGAGAACAAGCGTCAACGTAAACGCGACAATACTGGTTCACTGCGTATCACAATCCGTGATATCGCAGAGAAGGCTGGTGTGAGTGTCGGTACCGTTGACCGTGTACTGCACAACAGGCCTAATGTTTCACCAAAGGCATTGGTAAAGGTTCAGAAAGCCATCGAGGAGATGAACTATGAGCCTAACATGTATGCAAGTGCCCTTGCCCACAATAAGGAGTACAATTTCTACTGCCTTATGCCAAAGCACGAGAGTGAAGCCTACTGGGAGGAAGTTGAGGAAGGTCAGCTCCATGCCTGCGAGATGCGACGCGACTTCAATGTGCACGCGCACATGTACTACTATAAACGTAAGGATGAGCAGAGTTTCAGGGAGTGCTATGAGGCAATCCTTGCAGCCCAGCCTGATGGTGTCGTTGTGGTTCCTGCCAAGTTGGAGGTTACACGTAAGTTCACGGATCAGTTGCATGAGCTCAACATTCCTTTCATCATGCTCGACTCATATATGCCTGACCTCCGCCCACTTGCATTCTACGGACAGGACTCATTTGCCAGCGGATATTTCGCAGCAAAGCTCCTTATGATGATTGCATCAAAGGAAAAGAGAATCATGCTGATGAAGCAGACAATCGACGGCGTTCATGTTGCAAGTAAGCAGCAGGACAACCGCGAGGTGGGTTTCCGTCACTATATGAAGGATCATTTCCCTGACATAAAGATTGTGGAGGTTGACCTTCCTTACGAGTCTTCACGTAAGGAATACACACAGATTCTGCAGAATTTCTTTGACAACAACAAAGATATCCATCATTGCGTGACACTCAATTCTAAGGCACACCTCGTAGGCGACTATCTGCTGAAGAACAATCTGCGCAATGTCCAGATTATGGGTTATGATATGGTGGAGAAGAATGCAAACTGTCTGCGTCAGGGCAGTATCTCATTCCTCATCGCCCAGCACGGATATATGCAGGGATACTACAGCATCGATGCACTTGCAAGAGCCATCATCCTGAAGAAGAACGTAAACCCTGTGAACTATATGCCTATCGAGGTTATCTTCAAGGAGAACGTTGATTTCTATAGAAGAACGCAGATCTAAAGCGAATGAAACAGGCATTTCTTAAGATCAATCCTGCTGATTCGGTGGTTGTATGTCTCAGGGCTATGAAGGCTGGCGAGATAGTAACCGACGGAGACAAGGAGATAAAGCTATTGCAAGATACTCCTGCCGGACACAAGGTCCTTCTTACCGATAAGAAAGAAGGTGAGGATATCATCAAGTACGGCTATCCTATCGGTCATGCAGCCAAGAATCTCAAGGCTGGAGAATGGGTAAACGAGAACAACCTCAAGACCAATCTCGCAGGAACTCTTGAATATACATACAACCCTGTTGATGAGAAGCTCAACATCCCTGTTGAGAACCGCACGTTCAAGGGATACGTCCGCAAGAATGGTGATGTCGGCATACGCAATGAGATATGGATTGTACCTACTGTCGGCTGTGTAAACGGCATTGCAGAGCAGTTGGCAAAACGTCTTGAAACAGAGACTCGTCTCGACGGCATTGATGCTGTTCATGCCTGGCATCATAACTACGGCTGCTCTCAGCTCTCAGAGGATCACGAGGCTACACGCAAGATTCTTCGTGACATCGTGCTTCATCCAAATGCAGGTGCCGTGCTCGTTCTCTCCCTCGGATGCGAGAATAACCAGCCAGACGACTTCATGGCTATGCTCGGTGATTATGACAAGGAGCGCATCCAACTCGTAGTTACACAAAAGGTTGAAGGTGACGAGGTTGAATACTGCATGGATATTCTCCGTAAGATGTACGGGATATGCAAGGAGGACAAGCGCGTTGATGTTCCAGTAAGTAAGCTCCGCGTAGGACTTAAATGCGGTGGTTCTGATGGTTTCTCAGGCATTACAGCCAACCCACTTGAGGGCGAGTTCTCTGACTGGCTCGTTGCACAAGGAGGCACAAGCATACTTACCGAGGTACCTGAGATGTTCGGTGCAGAGACAATCCTAATGAACCGTTGCGAGAACCGTCAGCTATTCGAGCAGACAGTATCTCTTATCAATAACTTCAAGAACTACTTCCTCTCACATGGTGAGCCCGTTGGCGAGAATCCATCTCCGGGCAACAAGGCTGGTGGTATCTCTACTCTTGAGGACAAGGCGCTTGGATGCACACAGAAATGCGGTCGTGCTCCAGTAAGTGGCGTACTCGAATATGGCGACCGTTTGCAGACTTCGGGTCTCAACCTTCTCTCTGCCCCTGGCAATGACCTCGTAGCTGCCACGGCACTTGCTTCTGCAGGATGCCATCTGGTTCTTTTCTCAACAGGTCGCGGAACTCCTTTCGGAACTTTCGTCCCGACGATGAAGATTTCAACGAACTCCGACCTATACAACCGCAAGAAGAACTGGATTGACTTCAATGCCGGACAACTCGTTGACGGCAAGACTATGAAGGAACTCGTTCCTGAATTCATCGATAAGATTCTTGCTGTTGCAAGTGGCGAACCTGCACGCAATGAGGTGAACGGATATAGCGAGATTTCAATCTTCAAGAATGGAGTAACGCTATAAATAGCGGCCTCTCCCCCCGCCCTCCCCCGTAGGGAGGGAGCCGGAGTGCCCCTATTTCAATTAACATTAATAATTAACATGCCTTTCACGATTATACAATCGAACATCCTTCCCTTTGGGAGATTCGTCGTAAGACCCTTCGACCTATGGGGAAAACGGATTGATTAGGCTTTTGATTTAACAGGTCTTCGCCTTCCGGCTCCCTCCCTACGGGGGAGGGCGGGGGGAGAGGCCTTTATTTGCATTGATACAGTTATCTCCTTTAATCGTCTTTGTAGTCCTCTATCTCGCAACATCAATCATTGCGGGTGATTTCTACAAGCTACCAATAACCGTGGCGTTCATGCTTTCGAGCATATATGCCATAACCATATCACGAGGCATGTCATTGGAAAAGCGCATCGAGACATACAGTCGCGGCGCCGGACAGAAGAACTTGATGCTCATGATATGGATTTTCGTGCTTGCAGGTGCGTTTGCAAAGTCGGCAAAGGATATGGGCAACATTGACGCAACCGTTAATCTCACCCTGTCCATACTTCCAGCCAATATGCTGCTTGGCGGACTGTTCCTCGCAGCATGCTTCATATCCCTGAGCGTGGGTACAAGCGTAGGCACCATCGCAGCCCTGACACCTATCGCCGTGGGCATAGCCCATTCCACAGGCTCAAGCGTGGCATTACTCACTGCCATCGTCGTGGGAGGCTCTTTCTTCGGAGATAACCTGTCATTCATAAGCGACACAACAGTAGTTGCCACCCAGACACAGGGCTGCAAGATGAGCGACAAGTTCAAGGCTAACATACGCATCGTGGCTCCTATCGCCTTTATCACCTTCATCATCTACATGGTGATGGGAAGGAATATAAGCGCACCGGGCACCATTCCCGATGTGGAGATTATCAAAATCATCCCATATCTCTTCGTTCTGGTCATCGCTCTTTATGGTGTGAACGTACTCATGGTGCTTTCAATAGGCATACTCCTAACCGGCATCATAGGAATGATTTCCGGTAACTACAACTTCTTGTCATGGTTTGCAAGCATGGGCGACGGCATCATCTCCATGGGCGAGCTGATCATTGTCACGATGATGGCAGGCGGACTTCTTGAACTGATTAAGGAGAACGGCGGTATCGTGTTTATCATCAATAAGATAACACGCTTGGTCAATGGTCGCCGTGGAGCAGAACTTTCAATCGGAATCCTCGTTTCGCTTGTCAACGTATGCACAGCCAACAACACCGTGGCAATAATCACCGTGGGCAGCATCGCCAAGGACATAGCCGACCGTTTCGGTGTTAAGCCGAAGCGTGCAGCATCCATCCTCGACACATTCTCATGCGCCACACAGGGACTTCTCCCCTACGGAGCCCAGATACTGATAGCAAGCGGACTTGCAGCCGTCAATCCTATCAACATCATCGAGTACCTCTACTACCCTGTCCTTCTGGGTATCGGTGCTTTGATTTACATCATATCGAAAAAGTAACGGCCCCTCACCTGCCCTATGGGCATCCTCTGGCACATACTCGGAGATACTCAATCTCCGACTTCCCCAAGGGGCGAGGAAAAAGATAGAACTTCCAATCATGCCCCTTAGCGGACAAAGGTAACTTCCACCTCGCCCTTGGGGGAGAGGGTGCCCGCAGGGCGGGTGAGGGGCTTTAATTTACTCTCTTATGTTCCCAACAATCCAGGAAAACTTCACCATACTGCTTCGTGCAGGAGCGTTCGGCATTACTGACGAACCCCTCAAACCCATGTCCAGTTTCAAGTGGAACAAACTCGTGGCTACTGCAAAGAAACTTGGCATCCACGGCTATATAGTGGCAGGGGCACAGCTATTGAAGGACGACCCTCGCCTACCCTCCGACATCAACATCCCGACGCCGAAGGAGAGGTTCGAGTATTCTGACACCGCCCTCTACGGATTCCTGTCCGCACGCCGCTACCGTAAGATAAGCGAACAGGAGAAGCATAACATCGACTGCAGCACAGAGACGCTCGACTTCCTGCATCTCCTCGTTGCAAACATAGACCTCATCATCACGAGAGACATGTCATTATGCGGTATCATTGCAGTTGGCGAGTATCTAAGGAACAAAGGCAACCGCGTGGACTTCGTGAAGCTCAACCAATGGATTCACCGTCTCGGCATAGCACAGGCAGCCTCATTCATCGCGCACATGCTCATCGAGCTCTTCGATTTCGAGACCGAGGAACTGGAGTTCATGACAAGGACATACAAGAAACCGCTCATACACTATGAACGTCTTCTCGACAATGCCTTCAACCCGCAGCACAAGTTCCGCAGAACCTCAAGGCTCAATCTCGCATTCATCGAGACTTCAAGCTATCACCTGCTAAATTTCAAGACAAGAATTACTGATATAGAAGAGTAAGACAAACCAAACAGCCCCTCACCTGCCCTACGGGCATCCTCTCCCCAAGGGGCGAGGAAAAAGTTAGAAACTGCGAAGCTGATGAGCTCGCGAATAATAATCCCTCAAAGACAAATCCCTATAACGATAAAAAGGTAACATCCCCCTCGCCCCTTGGGGAGAGGGTGCCCGCAGGGCGGGTGAGGGGCTGTAGTTAGTTATATAGGCTTTTTATGCTCAAAATTAAACAACTCTACCCTATCCTCCGTAACCACCAGAAACTGTCAGAAAAGCGTTCACCAATGCTGACGCAAGGCAAGGTGGCAAAGTTCATGGCATACCTCATGGTAGGCCTTCTGGTGATGTACCTCATAGGCTTCTCCATCTCCCTGGCACTCATAGCCACCGACATGAAGAGCACAACGGCATACGAGTTCATGTACTCGTTCCTGCCCTTCACCATGACGCTCGACTTCTTCGCGCGCTTCATGCTCCAGCAGACACCGTCGCAGCAGGTTAAGCCATACGTGCTGCTCCCTATCCCGCGATATACGTGCATCGACTTCTTCATCATCCGCTCATTGCTATCCTACGGCAATCTGGTCATGCTGTTCCTCTATGTGCCATTCGCACTCATGGCTGTCGTATTCGCTGAAGGCATAGGTCTAACCATATTGTTCCTCTTAGGCTTCTATGTCATCGAACTGATCATCTCGCAGGCATATTCCATATTCCGAACCCTCGTAAGCCATAACATGCTGTACTGGATAGGAATAGTCCCAATACTGGCACTCGTGGCATCCCCGCTCTTCTTCAATGCCGACTGGACGCTAACCGTGAACTTCGAACACCTCTTCCGCGGCTATGCCCATCTTGGCGGATGGATATGCAAGGGCAATATCATAGCATGGTGCTCAATGCTCGTCATCCTCGGCATCGTGACAGCCATAAACCGACGCCTACAGCACAAGCTCGTATATGCAGAGCTCTCACGCGAGGAAAAGGCAATGAAGGTAAGCACGAAGCAGAGCTTCAAGTTCCTCAACGAATGGGGAATAATAGGCGAGTTCCTACGTCTGGAAATGTTCTCCATACGCCGAAACAAGAACGTGCGCAAAACCTTTATCTCATCCAACGTAATAGTACTGATGCTCAGTCTCGTATGCTCCTTCAGCTCCGTATATGACGACCTCGGAATGGTGCGTTTCTGGCTGATATACAACTTCTCAATCTACGGAGCCATGATGCTGCTGCGCATCATGACATACGAGGGCAACTACATCGAGCGTCTGATGATGGGGCACCATGCCATCGAGAAGCTGCTCACCGCCAAGTTCTATTTCTACAGCGCCATACTCCTGTTCCCGTTCATTCTGATGATACCGATGGTCATCATGGGAAAGGCAAGTCTGCTCATGCTCTTCTCCTACATGGCATTCACGGCAGGCGTAGGCAACTTCCTGTTCATGCAGCTCGCCGTATATAACAAGCAGACAGCCCCGCTCAACCAGAAGTTCATAGGCAGGACAATGGTAGAGAACAGTTGGATCATGATACTCATCGAGGTACTCGCCTTCACCATGCCCCTTCTTCTTGTCAAGATATTCATGGTCTTTGCATCCGAGAACACCGCCTACATCATCCTCCTTGTCATCGGCCTCACATTCATCGGCACCCACCGCCTATGGCTCGGCAACATCTACAAGCGCCTCAACGAGCGTAAATACGAGAACATCGAGGCAATGATGGCTACAAGATAGGTGTGGTGTCTCTAAAAAACACCTAACTAACGTGAGTTCGATGAATTGCTTCAGCTGCCGACGCAAGTCGGAATCTCTTTCTTCTCCATGTTAGTTTTTTGACGAATAAATAATTCTCAAAATATTGATATTCAGCATGTTTTGGTGTTAGGGTTAGTTTTTTGCCCCATTTTTTCCAAAAGCTACATACACGCACGCGTGGGCGCGCGTAAAAAAGAGTTTCACGATTTTACCCCTAAAAAACTAACCCTAATATCGCAACTAACTGACAAACTGCAACTTGCACTCTTTTGAAAGAGTAAAAAACTAACAAACAAAAAACTAACATCATGGCTCTCCGAGATATTCATGGATTCTTTTTACTTCCTCCGCATCACGTCTCTTGGTGTGTATGGTAACCGTCACCAAATTGTCCTATTCTAATGTCTGTTGCATATTTGGCATTTACTTTTATTTCAATAATGGGGTTACTACAACCGTGTTACTATATTGAGAATGGGGCACTACCAAAATTACATAATATTGCCTTGCAAAGTTACCAAAAAAAATTCTAATATCACAGATTTGTCGGCACTTTAACTTTGTTTTCATTACAATTCATAGAAATTCAAGTCATGATAGTCATTAGTCATTAGTCATTTTCGATTTCGGAGATGCCGATTTTTCGGCAAAGTAAATAGATATATAAATATTTATATATCTATTTACTTTGAGCACAAAACGCATTTCATTTCGCTTAATGACTAATGACTATTGACTAACGTGACTAAGCACTTAGTCATGATGGTCATTAGTCAATAGTCATTTTTTGATTTGATTTCTATTCCATAAACCTTCAAACTCAGCGACACAACCTTCCGACATTGGCGACAACAATAGGTCTGCCGACGAAAAATTCGTACCTTTGCATCGTGAATCAGAAAGATCACCTGCCGTCCGCAAGCATCGGAGTGAGTCCTATGTAGTTCCCATGTGAATCCTATGTGAATCCCATTTTTCAGCGGACATAAATGGGAAAAGCAAATAGATGAACAGGGAACAATAAGGACAACGAAGATGTTAGGCAGAAGAAACTAAGATTACTAATTTTTGAACCCGGACCCCCCTCACCGGTCAAACAAACGAGGGGGGGAAAATGGCAATACTTAACGGCCTTATTCGTAAAATGAATGGATCTGCAGGTCAGCTCACCTTCAAGCAGGTCAATGGTATGACCATTGTGTCAGAAAAGATGACGAGCATCAAAAATCCTCGTACTGAGGCCCAGATGCGAACAAGGACAAAGTTCACTAACATCGTGAGCATGTATCGTGGCATCCGTCCGCTCCTCAACTACGGCTTCGAGGCAAAGCCGAAGACGCTGAGCGACTACAACATGTTCGTGAAGGTGAACATGCAGCGCACACCTATCTACCTCACCAAGCAGGCAGTTGCAGGCGGTGCTTGTGTGGCTACTGCGTATCAGATTTCACAGGGTTCGCTCCCTGCAATCGTGCTCACAGGCACAGGACAGAACGTGAAGACCGATATCCGTCTGGGCGGTGAGTCTATCACTTCCAGCACAACCGTGGCGCAGTTCTCTGCTGCCGTTGTTCAGAACAACGCTGACTACCGCTATGGCGACCAGATTTCGTTCTTCCTCGTCAAGCAGATGGTGAACGCGGAGACAGGCGTCCCTTACTGCCAGTTCTCAGCAGCAAAGGTCATCCTCGATGCTGCAAACACCGAAACGCTTGCCGACGTGACAGGCAGTTCACACGGCTTCGCTTCTGCCGACGGCATGCTCGCTCACGTGGGCAACGACGGCGATTGCGCCTATGCTTGGGTTCACACTCGCAAGAGCGACGGCAAGACACTCGTTTCTTCTCAGTCGCTCGTTTCAGCCAACACAAAGGAGGCAGAGTACAAGGGCGATGCTGCCTACAACCTCTCAAAGAGTTCTTACGGCTCAAGTATTGAGAGCTTCCTCGTGCCTGACGGCAACGCAACAGGCTCAACCGCAGGCGGTGGTGACAACGGAGGCGGTGGCGATGGAAATGACTCGCTTTAATTAACTAAACGCAAAGGCGCTAAGGCGCAAAGAAAAACTCTGCGTCTCAGCGACTTTGCGTTTGAAATATTTGCTTTCGCCTTCTAAAAAAACAGGGGAAAACCAATAAAACATATAAAAACAAAAACAACAAACAAAATGTTTTTCTTTGTTTTCTTTTGTTTTAATTGGTTTTTCTAAATGGCGAAAGCAACTCATTATTAACACTTAACCCCGCAATACCCTCGGCGGTTATGGCTCTAAGGCTATATAAAAACTCTCCCCCTCGGGGGAGATGGAGGGGGGCTTTATGAAAAAGGAAACTTGGAAATTCATTCTTCAGACGCTGGCGGCGATACTGACCGCTATTGCGACTTCTCTCGGTGTGCAGAGCTGTATGTAAGTAACTAAACGCAGAGACGCAGAGACGCAAAGACGCAGAGAATTTAATCTGAACACGGAAAACACAGAATAAACGAAGGCCTTCGTTTTTTTCGTGCATTTCGTGTTCATGTTTTATATTAACCACAGATTTTCAGGATTTTAGGGATATTAATCACGAGCGTAAGCGAGCATATCCCTTTGATCTGTGTAATCTGTGTTCGAAAAAAAGAAAAACTCTGTGTCTTTGCGTCTTAGCGTTTGAAAAATTTGCTTTCGCCATCTAAAAAAACAAGGAAAAACCAATAAAAACATATAAAAACAAAATGTTTTCTTTTGTGTCCTTATGTTTTTAATTAGTTTTTCTAAATGGCGAAAGCAACTCTAAATGGCGAAAGCAACTCTAAACGGCGAAAGCAACTTATGCGAAAGGCATGTTAATATTAGGGTTTTATCCGTTTATCCCCTTTTTTATGCTTTTTTCGGGATTTCTTTACATTTTTCGGATTATTTTTTGTAACTTTGCATTCTGAAATCAGAGACGGGCACCGCTCTATGAGCGACAAGCCCTATTTTTTCATGCGAAGAAGCAACTCGAATAGTCTAAAGACTAAGGTCTAAGGACTAAGGTAAACAGAAATTGAAATTAAACAAAAATATAACATGTTACGTATAGCATTACAGTCCAAAGGACGTCTTTTTGAAGATTGTATCGATCTCCTCACTGAGGCAGACATAAAGGTTAGCTCAAGCAAGCGCGTTCTGCTTGCAAAATCAGGTAACTTCCCTCTCGAAGTGCTCTATCTCCGTGATGATGATATCCCACAGAGCGTTGCTATGGGCGTTGCCGACATCGGTATCGTAGGTGAGAATGAGTTTCTTGAGCGCAACGAGGACGCAGAGGTGGTAAGCCGTCTCGGTTTCTCTAAGTGCCGTCTTTCCCTCGCTATCCCAAAGGCAATAGAATATACTGGTCTTGACTGGTTCAACGGCAAGAAGATTGCGACTTCATACCCAGGTATCCTACGCCGTTTCCTCGCAGAGAAGGGTATCAATGCCGAGATTCATGTAATCACAGGTAGCGTGGAGATTGCTCCTGGTATCGGACTTGCAGATGCTATCTTCGACATCGTTTCAAGTGGTTCTACACTTGTAAGCAACAATCTCGCTGAGGTTGAGGTTGTTACTGAGAGCGAGGCACTCCTCATTGCAAACAAGAATCTCTCAGCAGAGAAGCGTGAGGTGCTCAAAGAAATGCTCTTCCGTTTCGAGGCAGTTAAGAGCGCAGAAGGTCAGAAGTATGTTCGCATGAACGCTCCTAAGTCAAAGCTTAAGGACATCATCGCCGTTCTCCCTGGTCTCAAGAGCCCAACTATTATCCCTCTCGCTGACGAGGACTGGTGCTCTGTTCATGCCGTTATCGGTCAGAAGGTTTTCTGGGAGATCATCGGCAAGCTCAAGGAACTTGGTGCACAGGGCATACTCGTTACTCCGATTGAGAAGATGATACTTTAGCCCACCCAGTCCCTCCCAAAGGGAGGGTTCCTCCCCCCTCACCCCCTCAAGGGGGAGTAGTTAGTAATATTGGGTAATAATAATCCCCCACATAGGGATTTATACTATAAAACATCCTTCCCTTTGGGAAGGCTTGGTTAGGCTTATGAATTTCATAAAATACCCCTCACAGGAACAGATAAAGAAGATTATCGAGCGTCCGCACCTCGATGTGTCTCAGCTCAATGCCACCGTTGCTTCAGTCCTTGCTGACGTGAAGGAGAACGGTGACAAGGCAGTCATTGCATACGAAGAGAAGTTCGACCACGTTAAGCTCGCATCCCTCGCAGTAACCGAGGCAGAGATTGACGAGGCTGAGGCTCTCGTGTCTCAGGATCTCAAGGATGCACTCATCCTTGCGCATGAGAACATTGCAAAGTTCCATGAGTCACAGAAGTTTGAGAGCTCAAAGGTTCAGACAGCTCCCGGTGTGGTATGCTGGCAGAAGAGCGTTGCCATCGAGAAGGTAGGCCTCTACATTCCGGGCGGCACGGCACCTCTTTTCTCTACCGTACTCATGCTCGCTACCCCTGCGAAGATTGCAGGATGCAAGGAGATTGTGCTCTGCACACCTCCGAATCGTGAGGGTAAGGTGAACCCTGCCATCCTCATGGCTGCACGTGTGGCTGGTGTAAGCAAGATATTCAAGGCCGGTGGCGTTCAGGCTATCGGTGCAATGGCATACGGCACGGAGTCAGTTCCGAAGGTTTATAAGATTTTCGGTCCGGGCAACCAGTTCGTTATGGCAGCAAAGCAGCAGGTATCACTCCATGATGCCGCTATTGATATGCCTGCCGGTCCTTCTGAGGTTTGCGTCATTGCCGACGAGACAAGTAACGCAGCATTCGTTGCAGCCGACCTTCTCTCTCAGGCAGAGCACGGTATCGACTCTCAGGTTATCCTTATCTCTACCTCCGAGGATATGATTCATAAGGTAGAAAAGGAACTCGAAACACAGCTTGCAGCACTCCCACGCCACGAGATTGCGGAGAAGACACTTGTCAACTCAAATTTCGTACTCGTACACGACAAAGAGGAGGCTATGGCTCTCAGCAATGCATACGCTCCTGAGCACCTTATCATCGCTACATCCGACTATGACGCTCTTGCAGAGAAGGTTATCAATGCGGGCAGCGTGTTCCTCGGCAACTATGCGTGTGAGTCTGCCGGCGACTATGCCAGCGGAACGAACCATACGCTCCCTACCCACGGATATGCCCTTGCATACAACGGTGTCAACCTCGACTCATACAACCGCAAGGTAACATTCCAGCATCTATCAGAGGAGGGAATACGATCTATCGGTCCTGCCGTGGTGTGCATGGCAGAGAATGAACAGCTTGAAGCTCATGCCAATGCAATGCGCCTGCGTGTGAAAGAAGTTAAGTAGATGTCATATACAAAGGACGAACTCTTAACCCTCGTAAGAGAGGCAGGCAGTGAGATGACGCTTCGGCAGAAGTTTCGTCTCACTGTGCTTTTATCCATACCTGCCATCATAGCGCAGTTCTCATTCATCGCCATGCAGATGATTGACGCTGCCATGCTCGGGCATCTGAGTACGGATCAGGCATCTGCCGTAGGACTCGTCTCCACCACCATCTGGCTCTTCGGCGGACTTTCCTCTGCCTTTGCTGCGGGATTCTCTGTACAGGTGGCGCATCGTGTTGGGGCAGGCGACAACAAAGGCGCACGAAGCGTGATACGGCAAGGTCTGTTCTCCGGACTTATATTCGCTTCACTACTCGGATTGGCAGGTGTCATAATCGCTCCTCACCTACCCCATTGGCTTGGTGCTTCTGATACTATTTGCCACGATGCATCCCGATATTTCACCATATTCTGCTGCGGTCTGCCTCTCATCATCACGAATAGCATTTCGGCAGGAAGCCTTCGCTGTTCGGGAAACGTGAAAGTACCAAGCATACTGATGGTTATGATGTGTTGCCTCGATGTTTGCTTTAACTATCTTTTTATCTATATAGCAGACATGGGAACTGACGGAGCAGCCTTTGGAACTCTTGCAGCATACGCAATAACAATAGTCTTCATGGTGGGATATATGACGTTGAAGGACAAGACACTGAACTTCCGCCAGGATGAGGTTCTTGACTTCCTTCCGAAGCGTAAGATTCTGAAGAAAACGGGACGAATAGGCTTCCCTATCGGATTGGAAAGAGGCGTAATGTGCACGGCACAGATAGCCATCTCAAGCATCATCGCACCGCTTGGAAGTATAGCCATAGCAGCAAATTCATTTGCTATCAACGTAGAGAGCCTTTGCTATATGCCGGGACATGGAATAGCAGAAGCGGCAACAACGCTCGTAGGACAGAGCAAAGGAGCAAGCAAGCGCAATCTCATGCACTCTTTCGCATGGATATGTATGGCGCTCGGTGTTAGTATCATGGCATTCATGGGATTGACAATGTGGCTTTTCGCCCCTGAGATGATGTCGCTCATCACCCTCGACGAAGCAGTCATTGAATTAGGCACCGAGATACTGAGGATAGAGGCATGGGCAGAACCGGGATTCGCAGCCGCCATTGTAGCGATGTCGGTATTCGTGGGAGCAGGCAAGACGCTTATCCCATCGCTTATGAACTTAGGCAGCATCTGGATAGTCAGGGTATCGCTCACCCTCCTACTCGCCCCTACCATGGGATTGAGAGGTGTATGGATTGCAATGGCAATAGAGTTATGCTTCCGTGGCATTATCTTCACCGCAAGACTTTGCACAAGGAAGTGGTCTTTCATAAAGGACAGAAGTAAGAAATAAGACTAAATGAATATATGCAGACAATAACAAACAAGGAATTTGGAGGTGAGCGCCCTCTTTACGCATCCCACGACCTCCGTCTGGAGAATGTCACGATACATATCGGAGAATCCAGTATAAAGGAGTCAAGCAACATCGAAGCGGAAGATTGCCGTTTCGAAGGCAAGTACGTATTTTGGGAGACACGCGGTTTTCGCGTTCATAAATGCCTCTTCACCGAAAGTGCCCGCTCATCACTATGGTACTCTTCCGACTGCCGAATGACCGACTGCAAGGTTGAAGCCCCTAAGATGTTCCGTAGAATGAAGGGAATATATGTTGAGAACACCGACTTCCCTAATGCGGAAGAGACATTCTGGGATTGCTCTGATATAACATTGAAGAATGTAAGGATTGCGAATGCCGACTACCTCTTCATGCACTCTCACGACATACGCATCGACAACTACCGTCAGGACGGCAACTACTCTTTCCAATATGCAAAGAATGTGGAGATCCATAATGCCGTCATAAACTCGAAGGATGCCTTCTGGGAATCGAAGAACGTGACGCTTGTCGATTGCGAGCTTAATGGCGAATACCTGGCATGGTATGGCAAGAACATACGACTTGTACGTTGCCACCTCACAGGCGAACAGCTTCTCTGCTATGTTGACGGTCTCACACTCGAAGACTGCACCTTCGGCGAGGATGCCAACCTCATCTTTGAATACTCTACCGTCAATGCCACCATCAATGGCAATGTGACGAGCATCAAGAACCCGACATCAGGCACAATCACCGTAAACGGAAAATGCGGTGAGGTTATCTTTGATGAAAATCAGAAAGAGCCGAAAGATGCTAAGGTTTCAATTAACAATTAATAATTAACAATTAACATGCCTTTCGCACTTCACTATCGCTCTCAAAGCAATCTTTCCCCTCGCCCCTTGGGGAGAGGGTGGCACGAAGTGACGGGTGAGGGGCCACATATATAATATGAGTTTTGATTTGCCCATAGATCGTCGTGGCACAAACTGCTATAAGTACGATACGATGCCATATCCCGACACCATCCCTCTTTGGGTGGCAGATATGGATTTCGAGACAGCCCCTGTCGTTATGGATGCCCTCCGCAAGCGACTTGAGCATGGTTGTTTCGGCTATACTGCTGTGCCAGAATCGTTCTATGAGGCTACGATAAACTGGTTTGGCAAGCGTCATGGCTGGAAACCAGAACGCAACTGGTTCATATACACATCAGGCATAGTCCCTGCCATTTCAGCCATCATCAAGGCTATGACGGAGCCGGGAGACAAGGTATTGGTGCAGACACCTGTATATAACTGCTTCTTCTCTTCCATCCGCAACAACGGATGCATAGCGGAAGAAGCGCCTCTCACGCTATCTGGCAACGACTACATAATCGACTTTGAGGCTTTCGAGAGCCATTGTGCAGATGAAAAGGTAAAAGTATTCATCCTTTGCAATCCTCATAATCCGGCAGGACGAGTATGGAGTTCCGCCGAACTTCAGAAGATGGGCGAGATATGCAAGCGCAACGGTGTTTTCATCATTGCCGACGAGATACATTGCGAGTTTGTGAACCCTACCCTATCACGCACATCGGAGTTATCCGCAATTACGGGTGAAGACAAGCCTATGTATCATCCGTTCATGGCGGTAAGCGATGCCCAGTGTGCCGTTTGCGTATCACCTTCAAAGGCATTCAATATTGCAGGTCTTCAGATTGCCAACATCATAGTAAAGGACGATTCCATACGCCGACGCGTGGATCGTGCCATTAATATTAACGAGGTATGTGATGTAAATCCATTCGGTGTCATTGCTCTTCAAGCCGCTTATACACAGAGCGGAGAGGAATGGCTGAATGCCCTAAATGATTACATCTATGCCAATTACGACTATGTTCGACATTGGCTCTCGACATATCATCCCGAATGGAAAGCCGTCACACTTGAAGGCACATACCTTATGTGGGTAGATGTCTCAGCAAGCGGAATGGATGGCGATGCCTTCGCAGAGAAGCTTCTCCATGATCACCATATATATGTGAACTCAGGTTCTCATTATGGTAAGGCAGGAAAGAACTTCATCCGCATCAATCTTGCCACACAGCGCAAAAGATTGGAAGAAGCGTTTGCGAGGTTGGGCAGAAAGTAAATTGCCAATAAATTATATCCGGTAAATTACATGCGGCATCCGCTGCTGAATAAATTTCAAATAATAATTTACTGATTTAATTTACTTCTAATTTACTTTCTACCCCACAAGAACAGCACCGCAAGGTGCATTTCATAATAATTTGTAATTAGTAATTTGATTTAAAAACAACATGAAATCTCTTCAAGAATTAACTCGACCAAATATCTGGTCACTCGCTCCATATAGTAGTGCACGAAACGAATATAGCGGAAAAGCTGCACATGTGTTTCTCGATGCAAACGAAAACCCATACAACGATCCAAACAACCGCTACCCTGACCCTCTTCAAATACAGGTGAAGGAGCGTATCTCACAGCTCAAGAACATTCCGACGGAGTGTATTTTCCTCGGAAATGGCTCTGACGAGGCAATAGACCTCGTATATCGCTGCTTCTGCGAGCCAAAGGTGGATAATGTTGTTGCCATAGAACCAACATACGGAATGTATAAGGTATGTGCAGACATCAACAATGTGGAATACCGTCCTGTTCTCCTTGATGAGAACTTCCAGATTGAGGCAGAAACTCTTCTTGCCGCTTGCGATGACAATACAAAGGTTGTGTGGTTCTGTTCTCCGAACAATCCTACAGGCAATGCCATCAACCGCAAGGCTATATTCGATGTACTGGAGAAGTTCCAAGGCTTTGTCGTAGTGGATGAAGCATATATCGACTTCTCACGTGAAGACAGCATCACGAAGCTTTTGGATCGTTTCCCTAACCTCATAGTGTTCCAGACACTCAGCAAGGCATGGGGCTCCGCAGCCATCCGTTGTGGTATGGCATTCGCATCAAAGGATATCATCAACATCTACAACAAGGTGAAGTATCCTTACAACATCAACCGACTCACACAGGAAGCCGCTCTTGAGCGCCTCAACAACACATTTGAGGTTGAGCAATGGGTAAAACTTCTCCTACAGGAGCGCAGTCGTATGCTCACAGCATTCGCAGAGCTCCCAATGTGCAAGCGTATCTACCCTACCGATGCCAACTTCTTCCTTGCGGAGATGGATGATGCACAGAAGGCATATGACTATCTCGTGGATAAGGGCATCATCGTCCGTAACCGTACACGCATCACGCTCTGTAAGAACTGCCTCCGCATCACTATCGGTACAAAGCCAGAGAATACAGAACTGCTTGCTGCATTACGCACGATGTAATTTTACTTGAGACATAGATATAAAAAACAGAGAGTGAAGAAAACCCGTTCTTCACTCTCTTTCTGTATTGAAACCATTAAAACTCAATTATCCCCCTCTCTATATTTCTTATAATACTTGCATTTATTTTATATACTTCCTACCATTAGTGATATAGATATCACCACTACGAGGATTTACCTTCTGACCAAGAAGATTATACATATCAGCATTCTCTTCTACGGTATTGGTAGTAAGTTCATAGATTGCAGTGCTGACACCGTCGTTAAGGGAAATCTTCATAGCCTTACCTCTTGCATAACTTGAATCTGTAGTGTCAAACCATGCTCTGTAAGGAGTTACCTTTACTGCATTCTCAGCCCACCAGAACTTATTCTGAGCGATGAAATAAACGTGACTAAGACCTTCCTGCATTGTATAGGTGCCCTTCATTTTCCAGTTAGAGAAGGTCTCTGTCTCATTGAGAATAGGATTGATTGATGTGTTTGTTCCGCTAATAACGATCTGGTCGCCACTATTCTTCTTCACTACCATTGGAGTGCCTGCAGGGATGACACCTGAAGGATATTCAAGGAACATAAGCTCATCGAAACTTGCTCCATTGAGATAGTAGAGTGTATAGTCCTTATTGGTAGAATCATAGTCGACATCGAAAGGAACGACTACAGTACCCCAATCTGCTGACATATTACGAGTGTAGTTAATCTTGCCATAGGTTTCCGTAGGATAATCAGCAAGATCCTTTCCATCAGGAAGATCATATACACCACCCCTGAACCAGAAGCTAACGGTATTATCCTCATTCTGCACGATGTCGGTGATACCGAAACCATCCACCATATCATTGCCTGTGTAGTTCTTGAAGGAATCAACAGAAGTAACCCCATTTAAACCAGGATAAATGTCTGCCCTCAAGCTGTTTTTGAAGTCAACAAGGGTTATTGATGGATTTTCCGTATATGTATAGTAGCCTAAGATTCTGCCATCAGCAGGCAGGAGAGTTACATTTGGATGTCCATATTCATTATTAGGAGTCATACTGAAACCACCAGCAGAAGAGGTTATGTGCATGATAAGCATACCATTGCCATACTGTCTGTTCAGGTAGTAATTCCACTCATCATAACCAGAATGCTCGATTGTATAGTACTCGTATGGATCTGCAGGGTTAGTGATTCTGTAAGCCTTTCCACCCTTATTGCGTGGAGCAATCGTAATATTCTGTGCACCAATAAGTTCCTCAGCATCTTCCCAACCCATATACTCACGTTCCCAAGTTGTATATTGGCATGGCCACATTCCGTTATACAGATTCTCACCACCATCCATAATATCCCAGTCCTCAGGACCGCAGTTGTCGAAATCAACATTACCATTTATATCTGTTGGCTTATAACCCAATGTCCAGTAAAGATCAGGAAGTCCAAGACCATGACTCATCTCATGACAGAAAACACCGATACCAGCACGTACAGGCTCTCCAAGATAGCTACTTGCAGCAAGCTCATTTGCAACACCAATCACATTGACAATCTTATTTTCTTTAGTTGTGATCGTCCTGTTGTACCAACATGCAGGCCATACGTCATTTCTGTTACCGCTGAGGTTTGCACCTGTTCCTGCATAGAGTACATAGACGAGATCCACATTACCGTCATTGTTGCTGTCATACTGTGAGAAATCAATATCAGCATCAGCACATGCAACAGCCTCCTTCAGCAAAGCACTGGTTTTACCATTTGCCTTACCATAATAGTCGTGGTTGTTAGCTGTTTCATAAGGACCATAGAGATCGAAAACTGGAGTGAACTTTCCATTGCTGGCATCTATGAAATACTGACGTACAGAGCTGTAGCCCTGAAATCTTGTCTCTGAAGTATAAGGAGTTCTTGTCTCACCGTTAAAGTATTCCTCAAAGACCTCGTATAGCTTCTTCTTGTCACCACCACCGAGAACGAACTGCTTGTCGGTATAGTTCATAAGGATGATTGGAATATGGATTTCACCCATGTGAGGGCTGAAGTTCTTCTTGTCAAGACGTGCAACGGCATTCCTTCTCTTCTTAACAGAGTTGTCGGCCTGATCGAAGAAAGCCTTCTTATCCTGTGCAGCAATGGCTGCATTCTCAGCATCAGTACGATCACTTTCATCATGTGCCAAGATACCAGTACTTACAAGACCGCCATTCTCATATTTGGCAATATAGTATTCTGAACCTTCGCGCACGAGAAGCGCTCCATCAACTGTCTGGTACCATGAGAAATCCTCATCGCCCAGAAGTTGTATTGTAACAGCCAAACCATCTGACTGAAAGACTAGCATCGCGGTTCCTGCAGATTTTGCAGCCCATATATTAGTTGCAACGAATAATGATGCGAAAATAAATGTAAATAGCTTTTTCATAGAATATAAGGTGTTTGGAAATATTTTGTGTAATTTTTAATCTCGCAACCTCTTCTTTATTGAGGTAATAATATAAGGTATCAGGTCTATTGGGGTATTTTGTGTATTGTAATAATCTTCTCTATCCGAAGACTTCTGACCTGTGTTCTATCGTTCGTTTATCCACTTCAGGATTTGCTCGGCGTGAATCTTTGTCTTTATTTCTTTTGGCTGAAACACCTTTTCTATTATTCCCTGTTCGCTAACAAGGTAGGTGGTTCTCAGGATTCCTATTGTCCTTCTGCCGCAAGCGACCTTCTCGCCCCAGCATCCCAACTTCTGAAGAAGGGTGGTTTCCGTGTCTGCTATAAGTGGGAAGTCAAGTCCTTGATTATCTGCAAATTTCTTTTGGGTTTCAATCTTGTCCTTACTTACTCCGACTATGCTATATCCTGCGGCTTCCAATTCCTGTTTGTGGGATTGCAACGAACAAGCCTCTGCCGTACATCCACTAGTATTCGCCTTAGGATAGCTATATAAAATCAGCTTCCTTCCTGCGAAATCGCCGGCTCTTATCTCTTTCCCGTTTTGGTCTATGCCAAGAATATCGGGGATTCTATCTCCTACATCCATATTTTTCGAGTTTTTAATGGTTATACTGTTCTGGTTTCTGTGACAAAGTTACTTTTTTTTTTCCATACCACCAATTATTTTTTGCATTATTTTACATTTTTTTTTGCTTTCACAGAAAAAATGTGTAACTTTGCAGCATAATATAACAATTAATTTGGGAATTGAAGAAGAAATTTATATTATATGTAACATTTTTGCTGATAACCTTCGGCTTCACGGTACAGACATTCGCACAGCCTGTCCCAAAACCTGATTTTGATGCATATTTCCGCACATTATATGAGAATGCCATTCAGTATAACCTTATTAACGACAGCATATTCTTACCAACTGACAGAAAGTCATGGGTTAAACTCTTCCTTCGCCGTTCCGACCGTTTTCGTGTCATGTTCAAGGAAAACAGTCAAATGATCAGGCACATGGAAGACTATGTCAGTCAGGACACATCGCTTATTGATACCACTATATACTATCCTATCAGCCGTACATTGCACGACATTGTCAGCAAACAGATATTAGACCCTTTCATACTTGAGCCTTTCATCAACAAGATGCTGCCCGACTATGAGCAACGTGGTGGTACGGATATGTATTATATATACAATGCCATTGCTGAGCTGAACTATCAGTATGCATTGTCATCAGACACAGCCGGGCTTCGTATTCACACAAAATACCACAAGAAGATAATTGCGTGGAAATGTGACAATCCAACAATCGACTATTACAAGCTCAAGGCTATATCCTATATAGCATTACTCCGAAACCAGCTTGTGCAGGAAGGCGTAATCTCCATAGATGAGTTCTATGCCAACTACGAACGTGCCATAAAGTTCAACGACTCAATACCTGCAGAATACCGTCATGACCCTGTTATCCGCACAAACATGGCATGGGCAAACATACGAAAGGACAACATCGTACATAACTACTACCTTTATTATCACCCTGTAGGAACCGACAAGACAGCCGACTCCATATATCACGACTATATCGTCAAATATGAAGGCAGACCAGTAAAGGCTCTCTCAAGGCAGATATTCACATACCTTATAATAAAGATGGGGCTTGAACCGGAGAATGCGAACCACTACACGCTACTCGCAGACTCCCTGTTCAACAAGACATACCAGTCAAAGATTGACCAGATGATTGCACAGAGGATGATTTATCCCGGTGATTTGGTACAATACCTCTATGACCTTATATATATGGTAGATACCTCTACCCTACCATTCGAGACAAAGCACGACCTGATGTGCAAGTATCTTGAATGTGCCAAGAAGGTCATTACAATCATCATCATGAACAATTCACAGATGTCCTACTCCGCAGTAAGGCCTCTGGAAAAGTTCACTACCTACAAGCGCCTAATGAAATACCTCTCTACAGGCGAGCGGATACGCAATCTCTATCAGCTTTCCGTAACAACATCTGTTACGACATTCGCACATTCACGTCTTGTAGGTGAACTTTCACGAGTGATTCTGAAGGGAGTTATTACCCATCACCCGGAACTGCTTATCGGTACGCTCGGCATAAAGTCAGAGAAAGAGGCCATTGCAAGAGCCGCAGAACTTGACAACTTCATAGTTCACGCAGCCAATTACCATGACCTTGGAAAGAATTCCATGATAGGACTTATCAACAACGACTTTGCACGTCTCACAGAACACGGTTATCGTATCATACAACAGCACCCTGAGCTTGGTCTCAAATATCTGGAAATCGACTCTACATTGGCAAGATACCATGACATAACCCTCGGTCATCACAAATGGCATGACGGAACAAGAGGCTACCCGAAAAGTTTTGACAATACCAAGAGTCCAATCTATTTCCTCATAGATATCGTAACACTAAGCGACTGCCTTGAGGCAGCTACCGATCGTCTTGGTCGCAACTACAGCAAAACAAAGGTTTATGACACTCTTATTCAAGAATTTGAAAAAGGAGCAGGTACGCACTACAATGCCGAACTCGTGGATCTCATTAAGGAACATCCCGATGTGTATTCAAAGATGAAATACATAGTAGAGAAAGCATGGATAAACAACTACTATGACATCTACAAGAATTTCTTCGTGGAAAAGTAGAAAGGACCATGCCTACTCCCAAATTAGAGTTTGTACAATAATCTGAAGACTCAACAATAACCTAAAAACTTAAACCGAAATGGAAATAACAAAAGAAAAGAAAATGTATCTCCGCATAAGAAATCTATGCGGAATCCTTGGTGTTATCCTACCATGGCTCGCCTTACTATCTGCAGGCATAGCCGAACATCCAAGCAAGGAATGGTGGTGGAGTATCTCTGCCACATACTACCAATCGCCAGCCCTCGTCGGGGTACTCATACCTGCCTGTCTGGTCCTCATCACATATGTAGGCTATGACAAACTCGACAACATCATAACCACGCTCAGTGGAATCTTCGGACTTGGTATTGTGCTTTTTCCCTGCAAGGTTCATTGGATAGAGGCTGGTACACACGTAGGTTTCTTCCAATTACCAATTCAAACATCAAATATCATCCACACGGCATGCGCCGCTTTATTCTTCCTCCTATTGGCATATAATAGCGCATTCCTTTTCACCAAGAGCAGCGGAGAAATGACAGAGCAAAAGAAGATAAGAAACAAGATATACAAATTCTGCGGATGGGGAATGATAGCCGTAGAACTTTGTTTTGCGATCATGGTTATAATCCCTACCCCTGGTTGGGTGACAATGATAATAGAGATTATATTACTCCATCTCTTCGGATTATCATGGCTCGTCAAGGGTGAAGCTATAAAATGGCTTAATGACGAATAGTTTTAAAAAGAACATAAAAAAACTCCCGATGACAATATATTGTCATCGGGAGTTTTCCTATATATAGATGTGTTTTTACTTTTGACTGTTATCTTCCTTTTTCTCGTCTTTCTTCTCTCGTTTATACTCAACCTTCTTTATGTCACCAAACACATTGAATCTATAACCCAATGAAATCTGGAAGACATTATGGGTACAGCTAACACCAGGACCTGCAATAGCATTACCAAGACCTATGCTATATTTAACACCGAATACACAATGGTCAAATTCATAGTTCACACCAATAGGGAGAGAGACTATTCCACGCTTTGCACCAAGAGATTTATCGAATATACCTTCGTAAGTCATGCCATATTCATCAATATATCTTTTTGTCACATCTCCAACCTTAGGCAATTCTGCAACTTCAGAATACTGTTTATAGAAAATCTCTGCCTTCTTACGTACCAATATAGCTGGCTCTACACCCACATAGATGCCAAGTCCCCTAACCGGATAATAAAATGCTGTTAAAGGCAGAGTAATGTAATCTGTCTTCAAAGTCCAAGGATCATCCTCAACACCTTGCTGAGAATAAATCGCACCAAAACCGAAAGCAAACTGTCGATTGATCTGATACTCGAAATCAACTCCTGCTACAAATGCCATACGACTGTTCGCATTTCCCGAACCAGACATAGTTGCAACATTAAAACCCATCTTAGGAGTAATGGAGAACAGCCCAGGCTGCATCTGAGCAAATCCAGTAATACAAGCAAGCATCATGCCTGCCAACATAATAAATTTCTTCATTGATTTGTCTTATAACTTGTTTCCAATATACCGCTATCTTTTCGCCGAAGCTATCCCCCTATATGTCTAATTATTTACCATAAAAGAGGTAAAGACTCCATTTTTCGGGTGCAAAGTTAGTAAAAAAATCTCAACTTCACAAACTATTACGTATAAAAGTGCGCAAAACATTTGGCAGAATGAGAAAGAATATGTACTTTTGCACCAAATTTTATACAAAACCCATAAAGATGAAAAAGTTTTTAGCTATTGCAGGCATCGCACTTACTAGTATTTCAGGATTCGCCCAGAACGAAGTGGGCACTCTGACTGTTACTCCAAAAATTGGTATAAACGCAGCCAACATGTCAACATTCGAGAAAAGCGACTACCGCGTCGGCTTTACTGCAGGTGCAGAACTCGGATATCAGGCCATACCCGACTTTACAGTTTCCATTGCAGCCTTATACTCACAGCAGGGCACCAAGGCGCACACCGAATGGTCTGACGGAACAATAAAGCTTGACTACCTCAACCTCCCGATAATGGCAAACTATTACTGGGATTACGGCATTACTCTCAAGGTTGGTCTTCAGCCAAGCATTAACCTCAACGCTCAGGGTACGGTAAACAACAACGGACAGAAAAAAGAATGTGACCTTGACGGAGCTGTTATCGATGAAGATGGCAATACCATTCTCGTCAAGCCTATCCTCGTTTCACTCCCTGTTGGAATCTCATACGAGAAGAACAACTTCGTTTTCGACCTCCGCTATAACATAGGTCTTACCGAAGCTCTCAAGTTCAGCAACAAGCGTGCAACAAACTTTGTATTCCAGTTCACTCTCGGATACAAGCTTCCAATCAAGTAATATCACGAAAATATTCTAAAAACAATAAAGGGGATAGCTCAAACCAGAGCTATCCCCTATTCTATTTTGAATATAGCATTTACGAGCGCATGTGAACATCTATTTGCTGGAATGGAATCTCAATACCCTCCTCAGCAAGTCTATTGTATATTTTCTCGGTAGTTTCAAACTTCACTCCCCAATAATTAGCAGATTCCGTCCAAACACGCACCTGGAATACGATAGCACTTGCCCCCATAGAAGTCATAGGAATGAAAGGCTTCATAGCATCATCTTTCATGATTCTGCTATCTTTCGCACATATATCAAGAAGCACCTTGCGAACAGCTTCAGGCTTAGAACCGTAAGCCACCTCTACGTCTATATCCACGCGACGATATGGCTGTTTAGAATAGTTCTTCATACTGCCAGTTGACAACCCTCCATTAGGAATAATTATGGTCTGGTTATCCACCGTTGTCAGAATAGTACTGAATATCTGTATCTGCTTTACAGTACCACTATATCCTTGTGCCTCAATGAAATCGCCAACACGGAACGGACGGAACAGAAGTATCATCACGCCACCAGCAAAGTTCTGCAACGTACCACTCAATGCCATACCGATAGCGACACCAGCAGAGGCAAACAGAGCGACAAACGAACTCGTCTCAATTCCAAGTACACCTACAATGGCGATAACAAGCACAAAGTATAGGCAGATGGTCATCAAACTGTCAAGGAACGAATACAGAGAAGGCTCAATCTGCTTCTTCTGCATTATCGTGCGAACAAGTTTCGTCAGTTTGGAAATGATAAACCTACCTACGAAATAGATAACCAAGGCGGCAAGGATATTCTTGCCTAAGGTCATACAATACTGTAACACAGTGTCCAGAGCCTTATCACTCAAAAGCTCGGAAGCGGTTTTTGATAAATCAAGTTCTTCCATATAATCTATGTTTCTTTTTTGTTTAGCGCTACAAAGATAAGAATTTCCTCACAAACGACCAAGACATTTGCTCAAAAAAAACGACATGACAGATTCTTCTTTGCAAGAATACATTCGTTTTGCATACAATTGTTGTTAAGAATTGTTATTATTATAATCAGATTCTGTTTTTTCAGAAAAAACATATACATTTGCATCTGAATTATAAATATTGGAGAAAACAAATCAGCATAACGAATGTTTTTTTCGTTTTGGCATTACTTTAAGCTATTCTATACTCAAAATAAACTATATTTGCAATGATTTACCGATACAACTCGGGGACTTTGACTATTACGAATAACTATTTATAGCGTCAGAAATGAAAGTACTAATAATAGAAGATGAGACTACTGCCAGTGAGAATCTGGTGGAAATGCTCAAAGAAATAGACTCTTCAATAGAAGTGCTGCACGTATTGGAAAGCGTACAGCAAACGGTGCGATGGTTGAATACCAATCCCGCGCCCGACCTTATATTCATGGACATTCACCTGAGTGACGGTTCTGCATTCACCCTGTTCAGCCAGATTGACGTGCAGACACCGATTGTGTTCACGACAGCCTATGACCAGTATGCTCTTGATGCCTTTACAGTTAACAGCATTGACTATCTGTTAAAGCCAATCAAGACTGTGGAACTGACACGCGCCCTTGAGAAATTCAAGAAATGGGGTAAGACCGACGTAATAGCATATCTAGAACATATGATGAAGCTAAATCCTGAAGGTCAAAAGCCAACAGGATACAAGCAGGTATTACTGATTCCTAATAAAGACAAACTACTGCCTATAAAGACCGAAGATGTGGCCTGTATATACAGTACGGACAGGAAAACACAGGTTTATTTGAAGAACAAGAAAATTCTTGACTATAACCGTTCGCTAGACTCTATTATCGGCAGTTTAGACCCAACCCTTTTCTTCCGTGCAAACAAGCAATATATAGTGGCACGCGATAGTATCACTGAGATTATCATCTGGTTTGACAGCAGACTGTTACTGCGACTGCCGATAGAACTACCAGAACCGCTTTTCATAAGCAAGAACAGGGCTGCCGAATTCAAGAACTGGATGACACGAGCTCAAAAGAATACTACACCTTGAATATAAAGAATCAAGAACAACATAACAGACACATAAGCTAGAACAGAAGCCTTGGGTGGTATAGTATCCACTCAAGGCTTTTTCCATATGTTTGTTATATTTTCTATTCCTGTAAGTGATTTGCACTCAGAAATCAGAGACGTCCACCAGTTTGCAGCAGACATTGACTATTTCTTTCATGCGAAGAAGCATAAGAAACTATGCAAAAAGCATAGATTAAGTTTAAAAAACATAAAAAAATATATCTATATCGGATTTTATTTGTACCTTTGACCCCGTCAATTGTATTTTTGCAACCTTTGAGTATTAGAAAACACATAGGAATCGCCCACTTGCTTTAGCTTGTTGAGCATTGCGAAAAATCAGACAAAACATAGTTCATAAGGATAGGCATGAGGATTTTCCACCTCAAACAATAGGATTTTTCCTACGCTAATTAGGGACAAAGCCTTTGGAAATTTGCTGTTTTGCCTTAATTTTGCACTCAGAAATCAGAGACGTCCACCAGCTTACAGCTGACGTTGACTATTTCTTTCATGCGAAGAAGCACTCAGAAAGACATGCAAAGCTTTCTATCTTTATGAATAACAAAAGTAGAATATTAACGTAACAAACAAAAAAGAAAAGAATGAAAAAACTTATCGCATCTGCGTTGCTCGTTGCTTCAGCGGCAACAGCATCTGCACAGATCCAGTCTATCGACTTCAAGAGCAGCGTCCGAAACGACTTCGGCCTTGGCGTTGGTATCACAGCGGATCTAACGGACAACATTGAATTCTCTCCTTCTGCAAGCTACTATTTTGCGGGCAGCAGCATCACAAACTTGCAAGCAGAAGCAGACTTCCACTACAAGTTTGATGTCGGAGATGAATTCACAGTGTATCCAATCCTTGGTGGTGGTCTTGACTACGACAACACTAAAGATTCTCACAGCGACCTCAACTTCCTCTTAAATATGGGTTGCGGACTAAAAAAGGATTTTACAAGCACCCTCGCCGGTTTCGTTGAGTGTAAATATCAGTGGATTGGTGGACACGGTCGAGACGGAGCCTATCTTACCGCTGGTGTAAAACTCGCCCTATAAGGCGATTATAAATTTTAAACTATTCAATTATACTCTACTCCATCAGCCCTCTGGCTGGTGGAGTCTCTGTTTCCTCAATATACTTTATCCTTTACTCTTTACCCTTTCTACTTTACATACAATTTCACATCCCCCAAGGTAATGGTATCCCCCTGATGAAGTTCTGTACCCCATTCACTTACAGGAAGATCATTAACAAGAGTAGGAGTCTCGGGAGTACGCAAATAGTATTTCGGCCTACCAGCATGTACATTGACACATCTTCCCGTGCATGTGTTGCAAGGGATAAGACGACTGCTAAGCAATCCCTTTGGACATTCCGTACGTTCCTGACCATGATTGAGCTTGTAAGTTCCTGCACTTCCAATAATATTACATTGGAATGGATCTACCGACTCGTCATCAATCTTAACGGCATTCCACACTTGTTTGCACTTACGTCCGATATTTATAATGCCTGCATGTTCTGTAGAAAGACTGTCAAGGTCTACTAACGAAACCTCTCCATTAACATAAAATTCTAGTTTCATAATGCATATTGTATTAAGTAGATTAATAGATTATTATTATTTCACGCGATATGATTTGAGCAGCTCCTTCTGCTCTGGTGTTATTCTATAACTATCAACAGCCTTCTGTATGGCCTTGTTATGAGTCCATTTCTCCAAAGTTGATTCTACGATATAAGGAAGAGTACTCTCCCATTGCTTTGCCAATGCCGTAGCGAAATACCATGCCACCATCATCTTGACATAATAGTGCTCATGACGAATATCCGAAACCCATTTGAGATACTCAGGCTTAAAATCCTCATCAAGATAGAAACTCATGAGCATCTCTATGCCGAATCTTATGATGAAAGGCTCATTAGACGCCATCCAACGCTTGATATCCTCAATGAGTCTTACACGGTTCTTCTTCTGTTTGAAAGCCTTAGGAGATAGCAAATCGCATGTTGCCCAGTTGTTTACGTAAGGCAGAAACCGCTCTATCTCTTCAAGGCATTCGTTATAGTCCTTCAGTTCAGAGATTATGAATCCATGAAGATTCATCTCGTCAAGATAGCGGTGAGGCAATACAGCAAGGAAATCACCAACACGTTCATCCTTAGCCAGTTGTTTGGCAAACTTACGTAGTTCGGGTGTCCTTACACCTATAATGTCATTTACATTCATTCCAGGCACAAGTTTTGCGTGAAAATCACGATACTTCAGATCCTGAAGTTCAAAAAGCTGTTGCTGTATTGTCTTTTGCATATTTTTCTGAAAGCCCCCCCCTTGATTAATTAATCAGCACTCCACCATCGATGATTACATCATCATTATTCTGTTGCTTTGTGCCCTTCCCCTTGCGTCCCTTACGTTTTTTGGGCTGTACCTGTTTCTTGGTAAAGAGTGAAGGGTATGCCTTGTATGTCCAGTTTTGGAACTTGCTTATGCAAGCCGACTGAACATTATAAATATCCTCTGCAACAGCATTCTCAACCTTACGACTTGACGCTACAGCATCAGAACCGAGAAAAGTAGCATAAGCATTTAAATCTTCAAGTGCTACGGTATGATAGATAGCATTTATTTCATCCTCAGCTAATTTATCTATGTTAGCCACTTGAGTATAGGTTGCGAGGACAGAACGATAATCCGCAGTACAGTCGGAAACGAACTTCTTGAGGTTCTTCTTTTTTTTCTTCTTACCAGTTTTATCTGCTATCGCCTGCAAGGTTTCATCTACGAGTTTATCACGATATACAGCATCCTTACATTGCTCCAAACCTTCAATAGCACGCTTAATATTTTCAGAAGAAGAACTAGCAACAAGAGATTCTATCTGCTGAACTGTCAATTCCTTACCATAGTAATCCTTCAGTATCGCTGCAAGATCGGCTTCATACTGACGTGGGAAGTATTTATCCAAAGCCTTGTCAAAATCGGCATCACCGTTCTTGTCACGGAATGTATCTCTCATCATCTTCCTCATCTGCGTGGAAGCCAGTTTGTTGTTTATGAGAAAGTCTCCTGAATTCTTGATGTAAACGCCAAGCTGAGAAACGAACTTAGCATCTGTGTTTTGTGCGAAAACTGGCAGAGAAAGCATCCATACTGCCAAAATCAAAAGTTTTTTCATTATTTCAGTTCAATTAATGTTTCTGGCACAAAAGTACTAATTTCTTCCCAAACCAACAATTGTTTTCACATTATTTCAAGAATATACACTTTCGTTATGGCAGTATCACTATGCGTATATGGTCCTTGATATGATACATCCAGTTACCCATGCCATTCTGCGAGTCTGCAATAAGTATGAGAGTCTGGCGACCATCATTGAGTTTAGGACCAAGGCACATGCCCTCATAATTTGACAGATTCATGCTGCCAAGCCTAAGTCGTGTAACAAACTCGCATATCAATTCCTTACTCATAACAGAATCTTCCCCTACCCTTGACATTGGCGTATCAAGGCTGACGGCCTTCGACTGTCCCGGATTAACGATATATAGCTTTATCCTAACCCAAGCCCCATACTGCTTCTTTGGGAAGCATCCCTCACGCTCCATCACGATTATACGTCCATCATCAAGTGCGAGAAGCGAAGGAACTCCATATAGCGATGTGGCCGTTTTATTTGTCGCTTTCAGCAAGTCCATCTGATAGATGTATGAATCCACAGGCTTTAAAGAATTGTCAAAGCCCACAAAGCGCAGACGATTATGAATCAGAGGATTATGTGGCGAAGACTGCTTGCCGTCAGCAGGAAGAGTTGATTCCGTTGTCGTCCAAAAACGTTTCTGCTTGTCATTATATGTCAATGCTTCAAAACCGAGATTTGCCGTTATCTTGTTTCTCTTCATAATGGATGGAATGGCAAGTTCACGACCTGTCAATCTACCCTCAATTGTATATTCCAATATTCGCTGTTCTTCCTCTCCAGAAACAAACACGGTATTATTTTCGGGGAAATATGCAACCCCTTCACAGTCACGTTTTGTATTTTCTCCCTTGGCACGCCGTTCTATCATCCCCTCCGGCTCAAAAAGCGAAGCCTTGAGAACATTACCATTCTCACGATCAATGTCAAGCGTAAGGAGCTTAAAACCGTCCACAGCATCCTTGTCGTCAACAATGGCATATACGTTATCCCGAACATGGGAGATTCCGCTATAATTACCAGGAGCAATGCCCCACCTATTGAGTTTCGTTTGTCCACATACCTTCACCTGCTGGGCATATGAAGAAGACGTGAATATAGCTATAGCCAAAGCAAATAGTATATTCTTATATTTTTGTATATAATCATTGATTATCATATCATAATATTTTTGATTCCGAGTGCAAAATTAATGATTTTTCCCTATAAAAAGCAATAATCAATCAGCAATTATCCTTTATCAACGAATTTGTTTGGATATGTCTGCGGAAATATCTATCTTTGCAGACAAATTAAAGATTTTAGAGCAATACAAAGTGGCAGGCAAATCAACATACAGATGTACCCAATGTGGCTATTCATGCGACCATTACAAAGGCAGGGGATTCTTCGGACAAAAAATCTCCATGGTGATGTGTATGCATTGCCATACCATCCAACCACTTACTGTTGGCGGAATGATAGCTGATGTAGCACCAAGTTTCTCGTCGGAATACGGACGGCTATGCCCACAATGTATGAGCGATGACATCAAGCTCTGGGATGAGAACACATGCCCCAAATGCGGTTGTAAGATGATTGACGAGGGAGACGAAGAATTCTGGACTTAGTTACTCCCATGTGCTTTCCTTTTCACTTCGCAATAACTACGCTCCAACTATCTCTTTCAGAGCGGAAGCAGAACGGAGCCATAGCGAAGGCAAAACGAAAGATCAACGAAGGGAAAATGATGCTTGAAAAACGAAAAACAGTCTTTCCCTTGGACGTTTCAAGAAAAAAATGTATTTTTGCATTTGGATTTACAAAAATCATACTAAAACTTAAAACAAATAAATAAAAACAAATGAAAAAAGTATTAGGAAAAATCAGTCTATTATTCGCATTGGCTGCATGTGGAAGTATAGCCTATGCTCAATTACCTAATGAGAAATTCGGAAAGCCATCAAATCTTGAATGGGAATACAAAGGATGGGGTGACGCTATCGATGCTGATGCCATCGTTCTATGCAAGACCATGAAGGTAACATACGAACTCACCGACCAATTCGGTTCTATGACAGAAAATGTCACAGAACTGAATGCGGATAACATGCAGTTTCTCGGCAATAACAGAATTGACGAGAGCGGTATCATTGTGAACTATGAGATAAAGCTCCGCACTAAGATTCTGAAGTCTGAGGGTGCTAAACATGCCAATATTGATATTACATACTGCGATGGAGATCTGGCAAAGAACAATAATAACTTTGATGAAATGACAGACCTGAAGGTCACGGTCTTCACTAAGAACGAGAAAGGAAAGGTAGAGAAAAAGAAAATCAATATTGCTGATTTCAAAAAGGATCGCGTAGATGACAACTATGCAGTATTACACGTGGTTGTGCCTGATGTTCAGCCAGGTAGCATCGTTGAGTACATCTACAAGATTAGAAGTCCTAGGGCTTCATTCATCTACGACTGGGTATTCCAAGAGGACATCCCTACCCTTCGTTCAAAGTGTGAGCTTGAGATTCCTGCATTCCTTAAGTTTAACATGAATGTGCCTATCAATAATCTCATAAAATCGAATGTTGAGGCTGGAATGATTACATACGACACTAACAGGGCAGACCTGAAGGCTGCTAAGCGTTGCAGAACAAACCACTATACCATCGTTGGCAACAATATCCTACCAGAAGGACAGCCTCTCAAGCATAATCAGGATAGCGAAAATACAAAAGAGCAAATAAAGATCGCCAACTTCACAAGTCAGATTACAGAGCGAGAACAACCAGCATATCTGCCTAACGGAGTTACGCATCTGAAAATAAAATAAGGAGAATTCTGAGAACTCACCTTATCAAATATTCAAAACGATCAAAGTTTGTGTAGCCAAGCGTTTCAAGCAACGCTTGGCTTTTGTTTCTATCGTCATCGGTGTTATAGTCGGGAATATGCGGAAGTCGAATTGAAATACTTGCAAGCAAGTCTGGATGCGCTGATGCTATCCATTTGAGATTGTCAATAACACGCTCGTTGCTGATTCCAGAATATGCCTTATATATTTCGGGATTAATATCCTTGATATCAATAATCCATTCCTTGACGAATGGCAGAACATCTTCCACATTCTTACGCGGCACGTTAAGACTCGACTCTATTGATATGCGCCATTCCTTTGGACATTGTTGACAAAACTCCTTGATATATGCGCTATTAAGTAATGGCTCTCCACCACCAAAGGTTATACCTCCACCTGTGGCAAGGAAATAGAGTTGGTCAATACGCACCTCATCAATCAGTTCCTCTACGGTACGCTCAAGACATTGAGTATCTTTTGAGAGGCTCTGCGGATTAAGACAATACTTACAACGTAACGGACATCCGTGGAATGCCACGAGTGTTGTAACGCCCTCACCATCAATCGCCAAGCGATGACGGGATATGCCTATCATTCTGCCTATGAGTTCAGATTCTGCCATAGTTATAGCTTTGTTTAATTATTTTGAACTGAACATCACAGGTAATGTATATTTTACTTTTACAGTCCTACCTTCATGCTTGCCAGGGTACCATTTCGGCATAGAAGAAATAACACGTACAGCCTCTTTATCCAGCCTTGGCTCAAGTGACCTAACGACTTCAACATCAGATATTGAACCATCTCTATTGACTATGAACTGACATATTACCCGATCTTGAATACCAGAATCTTCCATATCTTTTGGATATTTGACATTTTCCTTTAAGTATGTCAACATTTTTCCATAACCACCAGGGTATGAAGGCATTTGATCAACTACATCATATACTTCATCAGGATCAGGATTCAACATTTTGGGAATATCAACTTCCCCTTTTTTTACAGCTTTTACAGAATCATCCAATTTAATACCACCAAGACAAACCTGCTCAGTTTCTTCTTCTGCGGGCTGTATTATGTCTTTTCCTTTTATAACATTAGAATCAATAGGATTTTCAACAATACAGGTATCACTAGAAACTAATACTGACTCTCCTTGAGGATTATTGGAATTCCTACAACTACTCAGCGTAAACATTCCGACTGACACACCAGCCAAAACAACAGCCTTACCAAGCATTTGACGTTGGTGCAACTGCTGTTCAAGATAGCGAACCTCAGCCTCGCACTTTGGACAAGTGCCGAGACAATCGCCCTTGTACTGGCATTCCTCAACGACATACTCAATATCGTTCGCCTCCGCTATCTGACGGCGAATCTCCTTGAGGATTTTGCAGGTGTTCTTTCCTTTTGCCATAATTATTGTATTTTTACTTTGGCAGACTCATTATCTGTTTTTAAGCGAAAGGTTATTGGTAAGCTGTAACGCACTCTTCCACAGTTCTTTCCTGGATTCCAATTTGGCATGAGAGATACAACCCTGAGAGCTTCAGCATCAAGTAGAGGATGAACAGATAATGCTATTTTAGCGTTAGTTACTGAGCCGTCCAATTCAACAATGAAAGTAGCAACCACCCTACCCTCAATACCTTCTCTCTCGGCCTGTTCTGGGTATTTTATGTTTTCTTGGAGAAACTCAATCAAAGCAGGAGTTCCACCAGGATAAGTTGGCAATATCGTATCGTTCACAGATTCTGTTACAGGATCAGGCTCAATCAACTCATCCGAATCTTTATCACATGAGCCAAGGGCGAACAACCCGGAAATACAAGCTACCATCACAACCTTAGCAAGTAACTGATTGTGAAACCCTTTCAAAATATTAAGTTTATTTTCTTTTGTCATTGTTGAATTATTATTTAACATTTATACTATCATTTTTATTATCTTCTAAACGGAAAGTTACAGGAAGAGTATATTTCACTTTTGTAAACTCGCCATTTCGCTTTCCTGGAGTCCATTTGGACATAAGCGATAAAACACGAACAGCCTCTGCATCAAGTTGTGGATGAACAGATTTTACTACATTAATATCGGAAACCGAACCATCTTCTTCTACATAAAACGTACAAACCACCTTTCCTTGTATATTTTCACAAGTAGAAGGATACTTAATGTTGTCTGCAAGAAACTTCATCAAAGCAGAAGTTCCACCAGGATAAGAGGGCATTTTGTCAACTATCTCTCCAAGAATATTAGCAGCAGGTTCTTTACCTCCTCGTATTATCTCCGCTTCCTCAGAAGTATTTATCTGATCATACATCTCATTTCCGCATGAACTAAGGCTAAGCAAACCAGCAGAAATACCCGCAACCATTACTGCCTTACCAAGCAACTGTCGTTGGTGCAACTGCTGTTCAAGATAGCGAACCTCAGCCTCGCACTTTGGGCAAGTACCAAGACAATCACCCTTGTACTGGCATTCCTCAACGACATATTCTATATCGTTCGCCTCCGCTATCTGACGACGAATCTCCTTGAGAATCTTACAGGTTTTCTTTCCTCTTGCCATAATGAAAATGTTTTTGAGTTTGTTGATTGCAAAGGTAATGATATTATTTAGGACCACCAAAGAATAACAGAACTATTTTTCAGACGCGTTGCAATAACATTTTTCTCTTCTACAATTCGTATAATACTGATTATTAATACATTTCAAGAATTTTTCGTCCTTACTAAAATCATGCGATTGCAACAAACAAAGAGATGATATTGAGAGAAAATAAGACAAACGATATTATTATAAACAGAAGAACGACCTCCTGTGTAAGTCCCTTCTTCCTCCTATGTGAGTCCGAACCAAACTCGATGAAGCTCCCATTTTTACTAAGAAAAAGCGAAGGTTCATCGAGTTTGGTTCGGAGGAAGAGCGAAGGATTAGCGAAAGAAGAACGTTCTAAGATTAGAATGGCGCTCCTTCTTGACTTTCTCCGAATGGGGAATCAAGAGCCGAATTACGGAATTCTCCCACACCATCAGGAAGCGGAGCCATGTTGGATACATCCTCCGGATTGGCAAATCGTGTGAACTCACCACGGAAGTTGAGAAGAACAGTACCCGTACTACCCTTACGATGCTTGGCTATAATAATCTGAGCCATACCACGAAGGTCATTACCCTGTTCATCCTGCAAGATATGATAATACTCTGGACGGTGAACGAAAAGTACCATATCGGCATCCTGCTCTATGGCACCAGATTCACGCAAGTCAGAGAGCTGCGGAACCTTTCCATCAGTACCTGGACGCTGCTCAACGGCACGAGAGAGCTGTGAGAGGGCAAGGATAGGAATGTCAAGTTCTTTGGCAAGTCCCTTGAGAGAACGTGATATCATACTTACCTCTTCCTGACGGCTATTGAAGTTCATGCCGTTAGCATTCATAAGCTGGAGGTAGTCAATCATTATCATCTTCACACCCTTCTCACGCACCAGTCGACGTGCCTTTGTACGAAGTTCGAATACAGAAAGACCCGGGGTGTCATCAACAAAGATAGGGGCGTTTGAAAGTTTATCAATACGAGCATCAAAACGCTGCCACTCATCCTCAGAAAGCTTACCGCTCAGAATCTTGCCACCCGGTATCTCACACACATTGGATATGAGACGGTTGACAAGCTGAACGTTGTTCATCTCAAGAGAGAAGAAAGCTACAGGTATATCATAGTCAACGGCAATGTTACGGGCAAGCGAGAGAGCGTAAGAGGTCTTACCCATGGCAGGACGTCCAGCAAGGATGATAAGGTCGGATGCCTGCCAACCCGACGTTATCTCATCAAGCTTATAGTAGCCAGTAGGAACACCTGTCATACCACCATCGTTCTTAGAAGCCTTCATGAGCAAGTCCTTTGCCTGAAGCACAACAGGAGCGATCTGGGTATAGTCCTGACGCATGTTCTTCTGCGAGAGCTCAAAGAGCGAGCCTTCTGCCTCCTGCATGAGTTCATCTATATCCGAACTTTCATCGAAAGCCTTTCCCTCAATGTTGCTGGCATAGTTGATAAGCTGTCGGGCAACGTATTTCTGGGCAAGGACACGAGCATGATATTCTATATTAGCAGAAGAAACAGTACCGGCAGAAAGTTCTACGATATAACCTGGAGCACCAACCTCGTCGTGAGTGCCTTCCTGTTTTAGTTCCTCGATAACGGTAACAATATCCACTGGCAACTCACGAACATTGAGTTGCTGTATGGCGTGGTATATCTTTTGATGACGCGGGTCATAGAAAGTTTCCGCACGAAGGAGTTCACTAACAACTGAGAAGGCATCAACATCAATCATAAGTGCACCAAGCACACGCTTCTCAATTTCGATATTCTGAGGAGGCATGTGACCGAGTGCCGTATCAATCTGATTCTGCTGACGTTTAGAGCGAGTATTCGACTTTGCTGCTGGCATCTATTTTGATTTACTATATTAGCTGTTTATTGCAGAAGCTCATCAAGCTCCGCAAGTTTCTATATACTATTTTTTCCAGTTTGCAAAGATAAGAAAAATTTCCCGATAAATATATATGTACATAAATTATTTATATAAATTTAGACAAATTCTCCTATAATGTTTTTCTCACTCGAATTTATTTAGTAACTTTGCATGTGTAAAAAGTACATAGTTAAATTGTAAATAATCATGATTGTTTTCCCTTGTGCAAAAATTAATCTTGGTCTGAACGTGGTTGAGAAGCGTCCAGACGGCTATCATAATCTTGAAACGGTATTCTACCCTATCCCACTTACAGATGCCCTGGAAGTGATTCCCATGGATGAAGAATATCCGCTTGAGAGCCGCTATGACCTGAAGATGAACGGTCCAGAGGCCATGGAATGTCGCGATGAGGATAACCTCGTAGCAAAGGCATACAGTCTGATAGCGGACAAATACGACATTCCGCGAATGCACATCCATCTGTACAAGGGGATACCTTCACAAGCAGGACTTGGCGGAGGCTCAAGCGATGCTGCATATATGATTCGTCTGCTCGATGAATACTGCCATCTCAACATGGGCTATCACCCAATGGAACAGTATGCAGCAAAACTCGGTGCCGACTGCGCCTTTTTCATCACAACCGAACCAGCATACGCCACAGGCATTGGCGATGAGCTGAAACCTATCGCAAGCAACATAGAATGCAAGGACTACCTAAGAGGCTATTGGCTAGCTTTGGTGAAGCCTCCTGTTGCTGTTTCCACCAAGGAAGCATATTCCAACATCAAGCCTCGCAAACCGAAGAAATGCTGTCGCGAGATTGTACTCCAGCCTATTGAGACATGGAAAGACGAGCTCACGAACGACTTCGAGGAGGGTGTCTTCGCCCTTCATCCAGAACTGGCAGACATCAAACAGGCTCTCTATGACAAAGGTGCCCTCTATGCCTGTATGAGCGGTAGCGGTAGCAGCATCTTCGGTATCTTCAAGAAGAAACCGGAAGGCATAAGTGAACTTTTCCCAGAAAGCAAGACTTACGTTATGGAACTGTAAGTAACTGGATTAATGACAATTAGAATAAGGAATAAAATTTAATACAAACGACCCTTATTCCTATAATCCATAACTCATTTACCAATTAAAAATGGACAACCAGAAAGAACTATTCCCTATAGTGGATGAAGATGGCAATGTACTCGGAAGCATCTCTCGTGGAGAGGCACATAATGGTACAAAGATTCTGCATCCCGTAGTGCATCTTCACGTTTTCAATTCAAAGGACGAATTGTATCTTCAGCATCGTCCTGCATGGAAGGACATACAACCCGACAAATGGGATACAGCCACAGGCGGACATGTAGATTATGGAGAAAAAATGGAAGACGCCCTTCGCAGAGAAGTTAGGGAAGAACTCGGGATAACCGATTTTGAGCCGGAATTCATATGCAAGTACGTATTCGAAGGTGCAAGGGAAAAGGAACTTGTCTATGTACACAAAACCGTATATGACGGCGAGGTTAAGCCAAGCGAATCCGAACTTGAAGGAGGCAGGTTCTGGTCTATTGACGAGATTAAGGCCAACATCGGAAAAGGCGTGTTCACTCCCAACTTCGAGAATGAGTTTACAAGCAAGATTTTGCCTTTACTCTAACATTATTATAAATGCGGAGCTGCGAAGACACAGAATGGAACAAGAACTCTGCATCTTTGTGTCTTTGCGTTAGCAAAAAAAGCAAAAAATCAAGCAACGAGCAAAAATAATTGCATTTTTTTTGAGTTTGCAATTATTTTTTGTACCTTTGCACCCACAAATCAGAGACGGGCATCGCTCTGCGAACAACATGCCCTATTCATTTTTTAAATAAAACAATTATGGACGACTATCACGCGACAAGCACTAATATGTGTAGGGCGTGAGGCAACCTTTCCCAATAGGCTGATCCTCATACCTTTTATATATTAGTTACCGTAGCAACATTTGAGAATCAGCTATTATGAAAACTTTTTGGAACACCAAAGGTGGACTCCACACTATCAATGAGTGGGAGCCCAACTGCTGGATGCAGATAACATGTCCTACCGACGAGGACCGAAAGATGCTGGAAGAGCAATATGAGATTCCTGATTACTTTCTGTCTGACATCTCGGATACGGACGAGAGAGCGCGTTATGAGTATGACGATGGTTGGATGCTCATCATCCTCCGTATTCCATACGTCAAGGAAGTCCGTTCGCGTACCCCTTATACTACTGTCCCTCTCGGTATCATCCATAAACGAGACGTTACCATCACCGTATGCTACTATGAGACGAATATGATGATTGACTTCGTCAGTTTCCAGCAGCGTCGTGGTGAAGGCTTCGTCGATTATGTAGATATGATTTTCCGCATGTTCCTCTCAAGTGCCGTGTGGTATCTGAAACGACTCAAGCAGATAAACCTGCTCATTGACAAGGCAAAACGTGATATGGATCATAACGTGGATAATTCATCGCTGATCAGTTTGTCACGTCTTCAAGACTCTTTGACATATTTCCTCACCGCCATCCGTGGCAACGAGACATTACTCCAGAAACTGAGATTCAAGCTACAGGTCGATGAGCTTGATGCCGACCTTATCGAAGACGTAAACATCGAGATGAGCCAGGCACGTGAGACCGCCCGTATCTATTCAGAGATTCTTGACTCTACAATGGAGACATATCGTGGTATCATCAACAACAACATGAACACGGTGATGCGTACCTTGACATCCGTGAGTATCATCCTGATGTTCCCTACCCTCATATCGTCTCTATTCGGCATGAATCTCGTAAACGGAATGGAGGATAGTCTCTTCGGATTCCCTATCGCATTGGCAATTTCCTTAGTCGTTTCCGTTGGCTCGTGGGCATTCCTACGCTTCAAGAAACTGCTATAAAAGGCATTTCTATTCAATATTTTGGAACTATTACGAATGAAACTGCAAAAAACGATGATTTATTTTTGCAGTTTCATTTTTTTTATCTATATTTGCAAGGTATTTGTGCCTCTGCAAATTAGAGCATGCACCCAAACTTGTATTTGAACATCGAATCATTAATCTAAAAAAGTAAATGATGGACTCTCAAGAAGAAGAAAAGCGCATCTATGCTACCAAGCAGGAGGTGCTCGACCGCGTTAAGGAACTTGCACAGGAAGAAAACCCAAGCAAACAGGAGATTGACCACTTGAAAGTGGCTTTCTATCACCTTCTCAATACTGAGCGTGAGGCTCAACAGAAGGCTTACATCGAGGCTGGTGGTGATCCTATGCAGTATGTTGTGCCAACAGATGAAGACGAGCAGGTCTTCAAAGCCGAAATGTCAATTATACGTGAAAAACGCCAGAAGGCTTTCCTTGCGCAAGAAGAAGAAAAACAGAACAATCTAAAGCGTAAGCTGGAGATTATTGAGCGTATCAAGACTCTCGCTACTTCTCCAGAAGAAGCTAACAATGCATATCAGGAGTTTAAGGCTCTTCAGAACGAATGGAAGGAGATCAAGGCTGTTCCTGCAGAGAATGCTACCGACCTCTGGAAGACATACCAACTTTGCGTAGAGCAGTTCTACGACCTTCTGAAACTCAACAGCGAGGCTCGTGAGTATGATTTCAAGAAGAACTACGAGATGAAGACCGCCCTCTGCGAGACAGCAGAGAGACTTGCTGAGGAAGAGGATGTCATAAGCGCATTCCACCAGCTTCAGGAACTCCATAGCCAGTATCGTGAAATAGGACCTGTTGCCAAGGAACTCCGCGACGAAATCTGGAATCGTTTCAAGCAGGCAAGTACTGTTGTTAATCGCCGTCATGCTGCCCACTTCGAGGCTATCCGCTCTCAGGAAGAGATAAACCTCACAAAGAAAGAGGAACTCTGCGAGAAGGTAGAGACTATTGCAAATGCCGCAGCAAAGAGTTCTGCAGAATGGGAAGAAAAGACAAAGGAGGTCATCGCCATTCAGGCAGAATGGAAGACCATCGGTTTTGCTCCTCAGAAGATGAACGTGAAGATTTTTGAGCGTTTCCGTAGTGCATGTGATGCTTTCTTCAACGCTAAGAATCTGTATTTCAAGGAACTGAAGGAGAAGTTCAGCGAGAATATCGCCAAGAAACAGGCTCTTGTTGAACAAGCTCAGGCTCTTGCCGACTCTACAGATTGGAAAGCTACTTCCGACAAGCTTATACAGCTTCAGAAAGATTGGAAGACCATCGGTATGGTGCCAAAGAAGCTCGGTGACGAATTGTGGAATAACTTCCTCAATGCCTGCAACAAGTTCTTTGAGGCTCGTAATGCCGCTGGTGCAGGTCAACGTAATGAGGAGCACGAGAACCTTGAGAAGAAGAAGGGTATCATCGAGCAATTGAAGGCTCTCATTGAGAGTGAAGAGGAAGGCATTCAGCAGAAGATGCAGGCTCTTACTGGCGAATACAACGGTATCGGTCATGTACCTTTCCGCGAGAAGGATGCTCTCTTCCGCGAGTATCACGACACACTTGATACTCTCTACAAGAAGTTGAACGCCTCAAGTGCCCGTCGTCGTCTTGACAAGTTCAAGAGCAATCTCAAGGATGCTGCTCAGCGTGGTGAGAATGCTGTTAATGATGAGCGCACACGTCTCCAGCGCCGTTTTGAGACTCTCAAGCAAGAACTTCAAACATACGAGAACAACCTCACCTTCCTCTCTGCAACAAGCAAGAAGGGTAATAGTCTTATTGACGAGATGAATCGCAAGATGCAGAAGCTCCGCGATGATTTGGATCTCGTAAAGGCAAAGATCAAGGCAATCAACGAGGCAGAATAAAAGCCTTTTCACAATAATAAATGCCGCTTATGGAACAACCATAAGCGGCATTTTTGTCACTTTCTTGTATATTTCTCAGTTACGCTCTCACCAGTATAATAATCTTTATACTTTAGCGTAAGTGTCTTATTATCCTTACTCACAGAATACGTGCCCGTCTGTGTAGGAACTTTTATCATTTTCAGCATATCCACTTCACCAACTTTACAAGTTGTTACAGTAAGAGTGAGTTTATTACCGTTCGTGGAATACTTACCGTCAATTTTAGGTCTGGTAAGTTCAAAACCCTTCTTTATAAATTCATTAGCAAGAAATTCATCAGGCACATGAGTAACAACTGTATATTCACCATTCTTCTTGAAGATGCACTCTGCATAGAACCCGTTCTGTTCCTCTGTCAACCAATTGCCGACAATTGGGTTATCCGGATCAAGTTCTTCTTCGTCATCACCACATGAGGTAACAACAAAACCAACACACATGAGCATCAGCACAAAGCCGAGCATTGATAATAATTTTTTCATTGCAACGTAATGTAAAAATTGAGATATTAAATAAGAAAATAAATATGTTCCTTACCCTGAAATACAGAGAGTGAATAGTTATCCTACTTTAGCAAGTTCATTAAAAACCTAAACCAGCCATCTAACAGGACAATCCGATAAGTTTTTACAGACGAAACCTGTATTATTAAAATCGGAATGCAAAGATAAAGAAAATAAATGGAAATGCCAAAAATATCACGATTTTTCAGTGTCTTGAAATTATTTTTTGCAGGAAAAACTTCAGTTCTTAGGGCGGAAAAAACAAGGGAACGTGAGATTTTATGGGGAGACAAAGTCTTTGTTCTGTTTCTTATGTAAGTCTTATGTTACTCTTATGTTACTCTTATGCTACTCTTATGTAGCTCTTATTTGAAATGGGAGTTATATGGGATTTGCATAGGATTTACATAGGACTTGCGAAGGTGCAATAGGCATGTGAATTTAGAGGGTCTAAAAATCCCACACCGCCAAGGATTCACGAGAATCTCTTGGGGTGTGGGATAAGGTTTTATTCAATTTTCACATCACGAGTTATAGGGAAATCTTCTCGTGTATCAAATGCGACTCGCGAAGGTAAGAAATCATTGTCTTGAAACCAATAATTTGTTATTCTTTGTAAAGTGCGCATGTTCTCGTCATATAGTATGAAAAGTATGCATTTCCTTTTTTCTTTCCAGTTATCAATATCATCAAAAACGCCATTAACACATTCTCTTTTGTTGTCACATAAGTATGTATAGTGGTATGTTTTATCTGCTTTTTGATAACCAACAATCACTTCATCAACACGACGTTTTGTCTTTATTTGATTTATGATTTCCCTAATGCCATTATTAAGTTCTTTAAATTTTATGGATTTATCCAATATAAATTCATTAAAATTTTGACAAGCAGCAACATATGAAAAATGAAAAGACTTAGTTCCTTTTGATAACAAACGTAGATATAATTTGTTTTCCTTTTTTAGGTCAATTTTATAAAGGACTAAGGTGTCACCATCAAGAATATGAATGGTATCATTTGATAAATGCCACTTAAATTCTATTGGTGCAGGTCGTGCTGGGTTATCTAAAATGCCATTACTATTTTCAATAAAATAGATTTCACTGCTCATAACGGGGATAATACCATATGCATTGCATGTAGAATCATTCAAAATGCAATCATCTGGTAATGACACATAAATGTAGACCTTCCATTTTCCATATAAGTCGACAAATTCAGAGGCCTGTATTTTTTGTAGACTCGCAAATGCAACAAAGGCAATTACTAATAAAGTTTTAACGCCTAGTTGTAATTGTCGGATGTGCTGTACTTCCATCATCATTTAGTTCTAGTTTTCTTCCTGTTCTACCTATTTGTTTACGTGCTCTATTTTCAAGTTCTATTGCATCTCCCATTTGGTGTTTCAATGCGGGAATGCCATGTCCAAACAGTTCATGTATAAAACGATCAAATAGACCATATTTTAATTCATTGCCATCTACACCTATTGTAGCCTTGCGTTGTTCAAAGTCGGGATCCAATGCCATAACATACTTTTCTAGAAGCTGTCGGTAAATCTTGTTTACAACCCACTCGTCCAGACATACAAGAAATCAGCATCCAAGAAGAAAAAAATGCGAAATATGTTATATATTTTTTACTCATAAGTAAATTCCTTTTCCATTATTGTAATTTAAATTCTATCTCTTCTCTATTTATATTGTTCAGATTTAAAGACAAAAGTAAACAAAAATACTCTTATTACCAAAGGAAAGTCTGAAAAAATTCGATATGCCAAGAAAGGCGTGTAGATAAGGGGGGCTTTCTCGTGCAAAAGTAAGTCCGTTCTAATACCGTTATAAGTCCGTTGTAAGTCCGTTCATCCTATAGTCTCAAGAACGAACAAAAAGCGAAGGCATAGCGAAGGGAGAGCGAAGGCATAGCGAAGGGAGAGCGAATGGAGAACGAAGGCAGAAAAAACTTTTTTACATAAACCCTACACCCCTACATCGTCACCCTATATAACAAACACGAACACAGAGCGTTACAAGAATTTCAAATATACGCTAACCCTACACTAACCCTACATCAAACCTACATTTTATGTAGGTAATTGATAATGGATAATTGATAATTAATAATTTGAATAGTATTATAAGCGTTCAAGTCAAACTAAATTATACATTATCCATTATTAATTATAAATTAACCTGAATTCCTGAAAAATTCAGGTTTTAGTGTAGGGTTAATGCAGGGTTAGTGTAGGGTTTGACAACATTTGAAAACGCTGCAAGTTTTTGTGCATCAACAATTTGCAACACCTATCAATGTAGGAATGTAGGGTTTATGCAAAAATATTTTTTCTGAAGCTAATCAGGCATTATTCTGCAAATAGTGCTGTGCCTCAAGAGCTGCCATACAACCGCTTCCTGCTGCTACGATAGCCTGACGATATGTAGGATCACAGACATCACCGGCAGCAAAGACACCCTCTACGTTTGTACGAGGAGTTCCTGCGATGTTCTTGATATAACCCATTTCATCAAGGTCAATCTGTCCCTTGAAGATATCAGTATTAGGCTTATGACCGATAGCAAGGAAGAAACCGTCAATAGCAACATCATATTTCTTTTCATCTGCCTCACCCTTGCGATATACGAGATGCATTCCCTCTACACCATTCTCTCCATAGAGTCCTGTGGCATTATGCTCAAAGAGAATCTCGATGTTCTCAGCATCCTTAACACGCTGCTGCATAATCTCAGATGCACGAAGATAGTTCTTGCGGACAACAAGATATACCTTCTTGCAAAGTCCAGAGAGATAGAGGGCATCCTCACAGGCAGTATCACCACCACCTACTACGGCTGTCACCTTCTTGCGATAGAAGAAACCGTCACAAGTAGCACAAGCACTAACACCCTGACCGTTATACTTCTCTTCGTCAGGAAGTCCGAGATACTTAGCCTTTGCACCTGTAGCAATAATGACAGTATCAGCCTCAAGTTGCTTATCTCCGTCAATAGTAACGACATAAGGCTTTTTGCTGAAATCAACAGCAGTAACCTCACCATCACGTATATCACAACCGAAACGCTCTGCCTGTTCACGAATCTCCATCATCATCTGATTGGCATCAACCCCCTCAGGATAACCAGGGAAATTCTCAACTATTGTTGTCTGGGTGAGCTGACCACCAGTTTGCATACCACAATACTCTACTGGCTGCAGATTAGCACGACCAGCATAAATAGCAGCAGTATATCCGGCAGGACCGCTACCTATGATTAAGCATTTAACGTGTTCCATCTTTTGTTTTAAGTTAATAGATTCGTAAAAAAATAAGAAATAAAAGATATTGACAAAGCTGTTTTTAGTAAACGATATCTCTTATTTCTTATTCTATTATTTAATTATTTCAAGCAAGAATTACAGCATAGCTGCAATCTGCGCATCAATCTCAGCGATAGGAGTAGTAGGCTCAAAGCGAGCAACAACACGTCCGTTCTTGTTGATGAGGAACTTAGTGAAATCAGCTGTGATATCGCCTTCCTTCATTTCCTTGAGAAATTTATATAGAGGATCAGCATCATTACCATTCACCTTAACCTTCTTGAAACGAGGAAACTCCGTGTTGTAGTTGTCCTTTGCGAATTTATGAATCATCTCATCAGTTCCAGGACAAGACTTTGTAGGCTGATTGCTTGGGAAATCAAGAACAGCAAAACCCTGTGCATGATATTTCTCATAGAGAGCCTCAAGTTCTGCATACTGAGGAGTAAATTCACTCTTGATAGCTGTGTTTACGATAAGAAGCACCTGATTGGCATAGTTACGCAGAGGTTCTGCATTGCCCTTTCTGTCTTTTACAGAGAAGTCGAAAACTGTGTTCATTATATTGTTTAATATTCTATATACACAAATGCAATTTGCAAAAAAGTGCATTAACCCGCATATGCAACTACGAGTAAATGCACTTTCCTCTTTCCTTACGAAAGGCTTGGTAGAGAATATCTCTTATATATTGAGAATAATCTTACTTCTTGATCTTACCGTAGCGGTTCATGAAGCGGTCAACACGACCTGCTGTATCAACGAGCTTGCTCTTACCTGTGTAGAATGGGTGTGAGCTGCTTGAGATTTCGATCTTT